>OHBJ01000751.1_pt1 | contig 21862 bp, 2 predicted proteins | sample 1577241 | NCBI WGS metagenome assembly OHBJ01 (sample SAMEA3541594, study PRJEB24748) | human gut metagenome | biome: human gut; feature: human-associated habitat; material: faeces | place: China | collected 2012 | reverse complement strand
TTACCTCTAAATTACTAAATATCAGCGATATTACCAAAAGAATCGGCAACTTTTTTAAGCTGCCGATTCAACTTTTTTAGGGGGTCGCTTATCCCGAACTCGCGTATATAGCAATGTAACAATAAAACGGCACATAAATTGCTACACAAATAGGTATCATAAAGAAATCGTTTACTTTGGATGATAATATATATTATGTTAAATTCGGTTATTCCACTCCTTTTTATGTTAAATCCCCGTTTAGCTGACAATTTTGACTTCCGATTAAATGACTCCGTCCGCGCATTCTTCAATACTTTCAACGGGAAATAATTCTCTATCGCCGCCATCGAAGCCCCGAACATACGCCGGTGCACCTCGTTATACTTGTTGCGCTTTCCTACAAGATACTCCTCCTGCAGCCAGTCGCCAAGCTCCATGAACTTCGGGTCAAGCGTCTTCTTGATTGCCTCTATGTCATCCTCGGTGATTCCCATCTTGCGCAGCTTCATCCGACCGTCGCTCATCTTGTCCACCATATAGATATACAGCAGGTTGCCTTGCGTCAGCACATGCTCCTTCATCTCGCCGCCGTCCATGAACTTAACCCTCATCGTCGGCAACTTGCGGTCCAGGCGGAACAGTGCGCTCCACTTCATCCCCTTCTTACCCCATATCTCCTTAACCTTGGCGTCCAGCTCCTCCAACGCCTGGCGGTAACCCAAATACTCCCGCTCCGTGGCGTCCTCCCAGCCCCGCATAAAGCGGTTCCAAAGATAACCCTCGCCGCGCGCGTTCTTGCGCCCCAGCATCCTCAGCATCTGGTCGAACGTAGCCAACGGCGCCAGCAGGAACCGCGCCGCATCGCTGTTCAGCGCCTTCTGCGTCCGCGTCGGCTTGTGATGCTCGTCCGCCGCGCGTCCCTCCATGTCGCTGTTCGCGTTATGGTGTATCTCGTCCACACGCGCCTTCTCCGCCGCGCGCCACGCTTTCGCGCGCTCCGTACTGTCGCCAAGCTTCATGCTCAGACGCTCCACTATCTCGGCGTACTGCTCCGCACGTTCTATCTTGTTCTGGCGTATGGCATCCTCCGTGGCCGCTACATACTGGCGGTAAGCCGCCTCCGTCATGTTCCCTCTGTCTTTCTCCTCCTTGGCTTCCTTAATGCTGTCGCGAAGAGACTGCTCCTCGGTCTTGCTCCCCTTGATTTCCTGCACATACCACTTCGCCGTAAGCAGGCCGTCAAGCTCTATGTCGGCCGCTTCGGCCACCGCCGCATCGTCGCTCCCCATCCGGTCCAGGGCGTCGTCTATCTGCGCCTGAACCTCGTCCAGCTGCATCCTGATGCCCTTCTTCAGCACCTGCACCATCTGCTGCCCGCGCACGTCAAGTTCCCCCTGGACCTCCACGCCCGCCGCATTAACTTTGCTCCCTTTCACTTTCAAAAGAGAACCGAACGCCTTCGCGCTCAAACGCAACTGGTTGTCCACCATTATATCAAGAACCTTCTGAACCTCCTTCGCCGTGTCCTGACGTCCCACCACACGGTTGACGGAACCCAATATACGCTTCATCTCCACCTTGCTCAGGTCGTCAAGAAGCCCCTCGTCCATGAACACGCGCGCAAGGTCCGTCACGCTCCTTACCGTCGTGACGTCATACTCCCGCTGGCGCGCCATCGCCTGCCGCAACTTGTTCAAGTTACCGCCGATAGCCTTCATGGCCTCATGCCGGGCCGCCAGGTTGTCCCCGCTCGCCTTAGCCGCCTCAACCTTTATCTTCGTCACATACTCGTCAAGACCCATGTCCCCGTCGCGAAAACGCACAGAGGAATTATCTTCATTTACTTGCAAAAGTGAAATTAATTCCTTAATTTTGCGCTCGGAACGGATAGTAGGCTCCGTGCCGGACATTGGTGTCAAAATCCTTTCCATAGGCTGCTTCGCTTCTATGAAGCCAAGTAGCCTTCCTTTTTCTATATGAGACAACTTGTGGTCGTAGTATCTGTCCCCATTTTTATCCGCCGCAACAATGGAGTGTACTGTATAGTCTTCCGACCCTATGCGCAGCCCACAAACATAGTGTTCGTATCTTTTAACATCGGGGTTCTTTTCAACATCTCTGTTAGGTTGGCTCTCTATATAGGTCGACTTTTCGATAATACCGGGGATGGCCGCAATACTCTTGATATGGGCTTCATCCGACAGGTCGTGCTGAAGGACCTCTTTCAATCCACCGTTCCTTCTACCGCGTTGAAGTTGTATCGCGACGCCCCTGTCTTCGTTAGTATACACTCCCTGAAGAGTCTTACCGTACTCTAAAGCGTTCTTTTTAAATTGCTTGATGTCTTTGGAATATTCAATCTCCCGACCGCTTATTGCCACCGGTTCGCTACGGCGTAGTTTCTCTATGCGGGCACGTTTCCCCGGAACCTGTCGCTCCATAGGCTCGTCCACACCGGCACGCGCACGCATAGCCGCATCCTCGGCCGCCTCGAATACGTCCGGCTTACCGCCGTTCTTCTTCGCCTTATAAGCCTTGTGAAGCACATACGCCCACTCCCGGTCGCGCCATTTCCGCATCTTCGGTATCTTCAACCCGCGTAGCAGATTCTCCAGCGCACGCTGGAGTTTAGCCTTCAACTTGCCCCAGAACGTCAGCTCCTCGCGGCTCATCCGCTCGAAACCCTCTTCGCCTATCTTCCCGGCAAGGTCCGCGCCATACTCCTCCGTAGCCTCGCGGCGGTACTCCCCGCGCTTCGCGTTGGCCTCCGCGTAAGCCTCAGCCTTGTCACCGTAGAAGTTCGCGTTCGCATCCTCCACCGTCTCGTGGCCATCCTGCTTCTCGCGGAACAGCCGCTCCGCTTCGGCGTCCACCATCCGCTGCGTCCGCGCGTCTATATCCTCGCGTATCCTATCCTCGCTCGCACCATAAAGCTCGTCAAGGGCGTTGTTCAGCTTCTCCTCCGTAGGGAACAGAACATGCATACCGTCATGCCCAACAACCTCGTGAAGCACCGTATTCTCAACATCCGCCACATTCGCATGATTCGGCAACACTATCACAACCTCCCCGGTCTCGGTATTATAGAACCCCTTGGCATGACGCTCCCTGCGCGTAGGAAGCTTCGCCGCCTCTTCCCGGGTCTCAACTAACCGCACCGGAGTGCCAAGACGCTCCGACAAATCCCCCGCACGGTCGCGCATATCGAGAATTTTCGCCTCTGAGTTTGCTCGTTCAAAAAATTGTCGTAACTTTGCATCCAAAACCCCATTGAAGTCGGTAGTCCCCCGTGATGTAATCGGAATGGTTCGACTCTCTCTGGGGTTTTCATATACGTCTACATTGCTCACAAAGAAAGCATGTGTGCCGGAACGTCCTATTTCGTTCTGAACAGTAGTCCTGACAAAATATCTTTTACCATCAATCTCAACAACCCCGACATAATTATCAAAGGAGATGATATTGTCATGCCCCTTGTGGACAGTCCCGTCCGGCCTAACAAGTCCTCCCAGCTTGTCCGCTTCCGAGTATGCAAGCACCGAATTGTCGAGAACATCGTCAAGAACAGGCACAATCTGCCCGAACAGACCGCCCTCTTTGTAAATCTTCTTGAAAGCAGAACGGTAGAACTCAATGAGACGTCCGTCCTTCTCCACCCCGGGAAGACCGCCATACACCTCTCGAAGTTCATCCTTGCTTAAATCGTTATGCTCAACCACAATAGGGTCAAGCGCACGGATAGCGCGCAGACGCTCGCCATAGCCCATCTCTTCACCATCACGGTACCTTGTAGTGCCCTCGCCGCTCTCATCCTCCTCGTCCGTCAAAGCCACATCCGTAGCCGCCTCCACCGTCTTGTCCATCTCGGCATACTTCGCCTCTTTCTCGGCGAGTTCCTTCTTCATCGCCGCCTCGTACTGTTCAAGACGCTCCTTAGCCTCTTTCAGCTGCTGCTCGTAAGGCCACTCCCGTCCCTCGCGCTGCTTCAGCTGCTCACGCTCCGCGGTGTAATGCTCCAGCTGCTGCTCTCCGCGTGCAAGCAACCCGCGGCTGTCCTTGCCGGTCGCTATGTCCTCGACAATCTTCTGCATCACGTTCTTTACGCGGTTACCCTTGATATTCTCGTCCTTGATACCAAGAGCCGCGCAGGAATACGTAACCTTGCGCACCGGCTCGAACGTCAGCGTGCCCTGACCTCCGCCGCTCACGTCACGGCTTACCTTCGTAGTGATTACGAACTTCATGCCGTCAACGTCCACAGTCAGCTTGCCGGTCTGCTCCTCGGCTCCCCCGCGCACGGCATCAGCCATCCCGCTCATCTTCGCATTCTGCTCCTTGAAGAAATCCTCCATCTCCCCAAGACTGCCGAAAGTCACGCCATCTACGGTGATTCCTTTCACCTTCCCGTCGGGGAAATGCTTCTCAATCGTAGCCAGGTTGGCCGTCTCCTGCTCTATGCGCCACTGAGCTCCCTTGATATACCCCTCGACCTTAGGCAACTGGTCGTGGATATATATCTGGTCCATGTCGTGCCCCTTGCGCTTCGCCGTCAGCTTGCGAACCTCCCGCTCAGCCTGGTTCTTCAAAACCGCATACTCGCTGCCCGAAAGCTGCGCCGTCATGTCGCCGAACGTATCCTCATCCTCCTCCATGACACGGTCTTCCATCGAATTCTGCATCAGCTTCGACCCGTTCATTATCGAATCCGCTATCGCACCCTTCGTCTTCAAACGCTGGTAAGCCGTCACGTCGAGGCTGTCCTCCACGCCGAAGCGGATAATACGCACCGGTATTCCCATATCCTTGTGGAGATTCCCCTGTCTCAAAGCACGTCCGTTACGCTGAGTGTAGTCCATAGGCCGGTTGGGCGCATCCACATGTATCAGCGTATGAAGACGCTCCTGTATGTTAACACCCGTACCCAAAGTAAAAGTAGAACCCATGATGACGCGCACTTCGCCGGAATTCACTTTGTCGAATATATCAAGCTTCTTCTTGACAGTCATCCCCGGCTTCATAACCACAATCTGCTCCTCGGGTACGCCTGCCTCCACAAGTTTCTTCTTTATATCCTCATAGAGGTTGAAACCGCTCCGCTTGTTCTGGTACACATCGGCGAAAATAGCAACCGTGCCCTTGTACGCCTTGCTGTCTTCCAGCGAACGCAACGTCTCGCGCACAGTCGCGTTAGTCTTGCTGTGCGGGTCGTCCTCCGCATTGTCAACCACCAGGCGAACGTCTACGGCCGCCGCCTTCGCTATCCCGTACATCGTCAGAGGTATATGGCTGTTCTCCTTCTTCTCCTTGCCCGACATGTTCTCGAAACGGTCAAGCTCCGACTTCACGAACTTCATTATCCCGCGCAAAGCCCGAGTCTGAGGCAGGTAAATATCCGTCGGCTTGCCGCCCTCCATCTCCGGTATCTTGTCGCTGACACCCCCGGCGTCGCGCGTAAGAACCGTATCGGCCACGCTGCTCCATATACGCACAAGTTCCGGCAGGTTCACATACCCGGAAAATCTATTGTTCTCCTTGAACTTGCCGCTCGTCGTAAACTCCACCATCTGCGATATGTTGCCGAAGTTGCGAACGAAATCGTCAAAATAATAGATTCCATACTCCTTCATACGTTCCGCAGGCATCAGATAACGCATGAACGTCCATATCTCCGCAGCCGTGTTCGATATCGGAGTACCCGTGGCAAACACCACATTGCGCCCGTTGTTGCGCTCCATCACCGCCTGCGATTTCAGATACACTCCCTGCGACTTCTTGCTGAACGACGGGTCAACACCCTTAACGCCGCGCTGCATAGCCGTCGCAAATCCCAGGTGCTTGTATTCGTGAGCCTCGTCCACAAGGATAGCGTCTATACCCATATCGTCGAAGTTCTCGACATCGTCAACATCACGGTCAAGCATCTCCAGAGCCCGCACCTCCGCGTTCTGTCGCGTCGTCGCCTCCCGCTTCTCGTCGCGCTTCCGCTTCTTCTGCTGTATCGCCTCCGAAAGCTCCGCAAGCCGCTCCTCCTGCCTCTCGAGTTCCTTCTGCGCCTGGCGCACAACCATGCTGCTGCCGTCGCCGTCCGCATCGCGCATCGCATCGAGAACCCGCATCTTCTCCTCGATGACATCCTTTACGTAGGCCATCTCGCGCTCCTCGCTGTCCGGTATCTTCTCGAAAACCGACTGCGGGACCACTATCATATCCCAGTCGTTGTACTTGATTTTCGCGTAGAAGTTCTTGCGCCCCTCCGCCGTGCGGTCCGATTCCTCTATCGTCAGCACCTTCGCATTCGGATATATCTCCTTGGCGCTCTCCACAAACTGCCCCACCGTCGCATTCTGAACAACTATCATAGGCTTGCGCGCAGTTCCGAGACGCCGCATCTCCATAGCTGTGGTTATCAGAGTGAAGGTCTTACCCGTGCCTACCTCGTGCGCAAGAAGAATAGGCTCGGTAGTCCCTCTCACTACCGCACGCCCCTGGTGTGGCCGCAACGCGAACGGCTGGCCGTGAAGGGCGCTCACCTGCCCTCCGAAATGCTGCGGCACAAACTCGTCAGGTATCGTCATCGGAACGTAATTGTTGAACCGCTCGTTGTACGTCTCTTCCATCCGCGCCGACATCTCCGCGTCCTGCTGCATCTTCGTGCGCGCCCAGTCCTTGAACTCCGAACGTATCTCGTCTATCCTCGAAGTGCACTCCATCGTCGCAGCCTTGTCCGTTATCGTTTCATACCCATCCGGGTGCTTGATGGTTTTGCTTACCGTTATCTGCCGGTTCGTCAGTGCCGCCTCTATCAGCTCGTGACCCATGATGGTCCTGTCGCACAACTTGCTCTGCACCGCCATAGCCCGGTTCTTTTCGTTGAAGGTATAATACGGCTCCTTCATGGCCCACGTCCCGCCCGCGTTCGTCAGCTTCACACGCAGACCCGTCTTCTCGAATATATAATCCTCGTAAAGTCCCGGCTCTATCCACGACGAACCCAGCGTAAACTCTATGAGGTGCGCCGGTATCGTCATAGGCAGTACAGACTCCAAAGCCTTGATATTGGCATCATAACGCCCGTCCTCGTTGTTCTCCCGCGCTATACGCAACTTCTCGCGGACATTGCCCGAAAGGTATTTATACGACACCTCCATCGCGCCGCTCGCCGGATTCTCAAAACCCAGACCGCCCGCGATGATTTCACTCTTCACCCTCTCGGTCGGCATCCCCAACGCCTCGCCGATGTAGTCCGAATCTACACCGCCATGCTTGTACAGACTCGCAAGAATAGCATCCTTTACCGTCTTCGGCTGCGGTTCCTTTTCAGTGTCTATCACGCGGCGGCTGAATATGTCGGTCTTCCCGGTCGCCACAACCTTATTGCCGTTCTTATCACCTTTCTCGGAATAAGTCTCCAATGCCTGGATACCCGGGAAATCCACATCATTCTTCAAGAACGATATGGCAGTATTCTTGTGCAGATTGCCGTAGGTGCGGGTGAAACTGTCGAACGCACGGTTCAGCTCCTTCAGCAACGGAGCCAATCCCTCGTCCCCCTCGTGGGTAGACTGATATTCAAGAACATCCGAAAGAGCCTTCTTTATCGCCGTGTAAGCCTCGAAGCACTCCGCTTTCGTATGCCCCTTAACCTTGTTCTTGTTCACTTTCAGCGGAACAGCCTCCCCCATGCGCGCCATGCAAACCTCCCCGCGCGAGTTCAACAACATACTTCCCTCTTTCACACCTTCTCCCAGACGCTCATTTATCCTGGTCACGGCATCTTCGGCTCCCGGTGCCTTCCCCGACGCCCTTTCCCTCATGGAAGCAAAGCCCTTCGCCCATTCCGAAAGCATCGCGCCCTGCTCCTTCCCTTGCACCGGGAACAGACCCCGGCTCGTGGGAAATCTCGTTTCACCTCTCTCGAAGTTGAAAAGCATCTCGCCGGCCATATTCTCCGGATGCTCCGCGAAATACTTGTTCAATATCATCCCCAACTTCTTGACCACCGGAACCTCCTGGCCCTTCACAGTGCGGGTATCGCCGGTATCATAATCCGCCGTCCGCACACTCGTAACATCGGTGACATCTATCGCATACGGAGACTTGCGGCCCCCCGTGCGCTTGCGTACCACGACAATATCAGAAGTCGCTCCCGTCCCGCCGAACGTCTTGTTATGCATTCGGAACGCTCCTATCACATCCGCGTTCCCCTCGCCGCCAATCCATACACGCAAGTTCTTCGAGTCATCCATCGTGCCGCTCGACGTAATGAAGATTCCTATACCTCCCTCGCGCAACTTGCGGATATTCTTCGCTATACAGAAATCAGCGATATTGTGGAACTTCTTCGACAAATCCTTGTCGCCCGTGTCGTCGAACACCGAAAGCCCCGTCACAAACGGAACATTAGTGATAGCAAGGTCAACGCTGCCGTTGGGTATGCGCGTCTTCTCGAAACCCTGTATATCAACCTTCGCGTCTGGGTAAAGCAACGACAATATCCCGCCAGTCGTCGGGTCCACCTCCACGGCGTGGATAGTGCTGCGGTCGCTCATATCCGCAGGCATCAACCCCAGGATATTGCCGATACCCGCCGAGCCTTCGAGCACATTGCCCCCATTGAAGCCCAACGCCCGCGCAACATCCCACATCGCATCTATCACCGCAGCCGGTGTGTAATATGCCGAACGCCGGCTCTCCACAGCCGCCTTATAACCATCTTCGCCCAACAGCTTGCGCAACCGCTCCGCCGTCGGATTCCCGTATGACCCCTCGTTGAAAGCCTTGCCAAGACCGCCCCAGCCGCTGAACTTGCGGAGCACAGCCATCTGCTCCGGAGTAGCAGTCTCCCCGCTCTCAAGCAGACGACGCGACAGCTCTATCGCCTCTATGTTCGCCTTTATGCGGGCATCCTCTCCCTTCGGTGCATAATCGGTGCCGCGCTCGGCACGGTTGTTACGCACGTTCCTGCGCTCTCCCTCCGGAACACGCTCCGCTACCGGGTCGCCCGAAGGTGATTCAGATAAGCCTCCGCCTCGCTTTTCGTCAGGCACAGAATGGCCGATATCACGTCCACCCACTCCTCGTACGTCAGCTCGCTCAGCTTCATCCCGCTCGCCCGCTCCCAACGGTTCATCCGGTTCAGGTTTGTGTCCTCCTCCTCGCCCGGCAACGCCGGCGCCAGGTCGTACGTCAATTCTCTTTTCATCTCTATTCTCTTCTTTACGTCCTTCATCATACAGCCCCGCGAACAAATCGCCTACGGCCGTTTCCGGCTTCAAAGTTACATCTTTTTCACCGTTTTTCATACCTTTCCCGCCGGTAATCTCGCCGACCGCTTCCTGAACAGCCTTCTTACGCGCCTTCTTACGCCTCTCCTGAGCCTCGCGCGCAACACGCTCGGCCTCCCCGAAAATACCCCCGGCAGGTCCCTCCTCCGCAACAGGTCTCCCCTTAGGCAGATAACTCCCCGCAACGCGACGCACACCTTTCAGCAAATCACCGTAAGTAACATCAGGACCCGCATTATAATCCATACCGTAACGTTCCCAACTGTCCTCGGCATCCGGATTCTCCACCCTGCACATCACACCCCTTACATAAAGGTCATCCTGGTACAGTACACGTCCATGCGCTTCGCCCTGCTCTTTGTCCGCCGGCTCCAGATAGATGTTCACGCGCAGCTCGCGACCACCCCCGAGAGGCAGACATATAGCCACATCACCCCCGGCAGCCGCAACATTCGCGCTGACAGCCGTCCGCTTCTTACTCTTCGACGCCGTAGTCTTACCGGCAACATCCTCCAGGTCAATACCCAAATCCTTTACCAGCGCCTTCGCAAGATTCACAGCGTCACCAACCGCCTTCCGCTCCGCATTGCGCTTATAACCCATAACCTCGTTGAAGTCCTTCTCAACCTCCTCGGCCTCATAATAACCCAACAGCGCCAGCTGGTCATTAACCTCCTCAAGCGCATCCTCTACTCTTCCGACCTCGCGGAGGATTCCATTGCGTCCTCCTCTTCCAGTCTTCGCAGTAAGCTCCGCTTCGCCTGCAACAACTGCTGCTTTCGCTGCAACAGCTTCCGTATCTGTCTCTCTCTGCTTTTCATCTTCCTCTATCTGTTTCTGTTTCTCCTCTATCATCTCGCGCTCCGCCTGCTCCGCAGCCTTCCTGGCCTTATGCTCGGCCGCGCGCATCTCAGCCTCGCGGAAAACATCCGTCCCCGGCCTGTCGAAATTCTCGATGTCGAAACGGTCAACCTCCTGGCTCGGAGTATAACCCTCGCCGCCATAGCCCGGAACACGCTTCGCACCCTCATACCACGACTTGATGAAAGGCTTCACCTTCGAGCCCAGCCGTCCCGTCACAGCCTTCGCAAACTCCTCGAACCCCGTAATGCCGTTATCCAGGAAATTGAACGCATAGTCCACACCCAGGCGGAACACCATACGCTTCTCCGCCGGCGTCATCCCGTCAGGGTCGCGGAAACGCTCCCCGCGGTCACCCTCGTCATCACCGATACCCAGCAACTTCCGAAGCTCCTCCTCCTGCTGACGCATCTCCTCCGTAACCCGGAAACCGCCCTTAGGCTTATCCGCAGGCTTCACCGGCTCCACCGGCTCCGAATGGTCCGCAAACGAAGCCTCGCCCGTGCCGCTCAGCTCGCCCATCAGACCCTCCAGGTCCACGCGGTTAACCGCCCCCTGCGGCTTCTTGCCGCCACTCCTGCGCTTCCCCACCGGCTTGAAATCATCACGCTCCAGAACAGACGCACCCCCGGAACCCGAAGGCTTATCCGGCCCCGCAGAATCACTTTTCCCGCCATCCGCTTGCATATCTCCCGCCAAAGCATTAACTTTGTCCACGGAAACGGTAGGCTCACCGTTGGGTCCAAAAGATGAAATGCCGGCATTCTCATCTTTTGGAAGCGAAGAGCCGCCGGAAACGGCATTGTCCGGTTGTCGAGGCTCGGTCTTGGCGACCGTTTCCTTTTTATCGGCATAGCCTTTCCTGAAAATGCCGCCGCTGTTTACATTCCAATAGGAACCGTCGTGTGACAGTTCAATAAACAAAGTATTGTTAAGCCTGTCTGAAACCTGGATTATATAAGTGGTATTACCATTGTTTCTACGCTTGCCGATACGGATATTATCCTCGTCATAATTCTGTGCCACAAAGGAAACAAATTCCTCAACTGATGAAAAACCTGCCTTGCGAATTTGGTCCCCATGGCCGGCCTCTATGTGCAGCAGACCGTATCCTTTGCCATCTTCGCCCTGGAATCCCCTGCTGAGTTTAATAGGAGCACTTTGCAAGCCGCTTTCTTCACGAATTTCCCCGAACGTAGTAGTGCCGTCTTTTGACAAAACGAACGGATGCCCATTCTCGTCTAATTCAGTGCTGACTGCACCTGCTCCATCGCCCGCCGCAGCAGCATCAGCTTGTTCAGCTCCCGCGCCTGCCGGGCGTAATCCTTGCTCTCCGGCTCCTTCCGCCGCAGCTGCGCCGACGTCAAATCCCGGTCTTACCTCGCTTCGTCCGGATGTGCCTTCAAGTACAGGTCTTTCCGCACCATCGCCCTGAATCCCATCTCTTTCTGATAATCCCGATCGCCCTGCATCCGTCGCATCTCTTCCTCCTTGAACAGACCTTTCCGCAGACAGAACTTCACCGCTTCCGCCATTGCCGCGGCCTTCTCTTTCGGAGGCATCCTCTTGAATCTCTCTATATCCATTTTTCTCTATATTTGATATTTCGTCCGCTATATTATCAAAATATTCCTTCTCATCAAAATTTTCGTCCAGATTTTTAAGCTCCTCGGACATATATTCTTCGTACGCCTCATATTCATCGGCGCTCATGTGATACATTTCACGGCACCACTCCTCGTACTGTTCGCGCAGATAGGCATCCTCCTGCCGCTTTAATTCAAGAGCCTGCGCCATACGCCTCCTCTCTATATACTTGCGTATATCCGACGGCACCGCCGCTGCCTGGAGCACATCAAGAAGCGCATCCATAGCCTCCCTGCTGTCGTAAGCTATACCATGAGCCTCGCACACCTCTTTCATAGGGTCCTCGGCGAGCCGCCGCAAACTTACGCCGCCGTTCTCACTGCTCGCAAACATCCCGAACATCTTTCGGCGCTCCCCTTCGCCATAGCCCGTCTCGCTCTTCATGCCTCGTCTCGTTCCCTCATCTCCCCATAGAATCTTATGTGAGCTCAGCACAACCGAAGCGGCCTCCATTATATCCTCCGGTTCATTAGAGTGAAGTCGCTCAACAGCCGCCTCGCACCCCTTCACTTCGTCATAAACCTCTCCATATTCTTTGTTAATACGCGCCAGCGCCTTGCGCTCGGCAGCTTCGGCCGCTTCGCGCGCTTCACGTTCCTCCTCAGCTCTCCTGAGCTCCGCGTCACGCTGCTGCGGAACGCGCAAAATCGCGCCCCACGCCGCAGCCTTCCGACGCGCCTCCTCCAGCTCCGCGTCATACCGCTCCTGAGCCTCGCGGTTAGCCTCCTCCGCGCGCTTCTGCTCCGCGCGCATCGCCATAGGGCTCTTCTTCCCCGCAAGCCGCGGCTTCACCGGCTTAGGCCGCTTATTCTCCAAAGCCTCCAAATCCTTAGCCGTATCCTTGGCCATCTGCTCCGCTATCTCGCGCGCATTACTCTCGCCCTCCATAGCCTCCACAAGCCCTTCCCAGCCCGTCTCCGCGTCAACAGCCGTGAAATCCGGCTCCCCGCCACGGTACGGTATCCTCGACATCGCCGTCGCCTGTACCGCGGCGGGTGTGCGGCGCCGCATCATCGGCATGGACCCGGTTGTAATTCCCGCACAGGTAACGCTGGGAGCACACTCCGTCCGGAACCCGGAACTTAAATACAACGGCCGCACGTTCATCCCGGCCCGCGTGACAGTGAACCGCGAAAAAGGCACCGTCCGTATCTTCACTTACGATGAACCCATCTCCGGAGACAGCCGACAGCTCGGCCGCGAATTGTTCTCTGATTTACCCGACCGTAAAGTCTATGAAACGGAAATCTCCCTGCGGGCATACGACCGTATGCTCCGACGCGCCGGCTGGAAATACACCTTCGATGAAGGAAGCGGCCGCCGGATATGGTTGCGCCCGGAAGCTGAAAAAGAGGTGACCGACGCCATAGAAGAGGAATCCCGAAACCCGGAAAACAAACCACAGCAACCCCAACCCGAAGAGACCCCGGGCACACCCGAAGCACATCAATCCGCCGAGCCTGAAACTCCGGAAAGAGAAGTCGAAGATTCGGACAACGGCCGTATACTTTCTGAAACACAGGCCGTAGCTTTGCTCTCTGATATGAAAGCAAATGCAGTAACAGTGCCGCATATAGAAGTGACGGAAGAAAACTGGCGTCCCCGCGTCGACACCCCTATCGGCTCGGTGAAGATGGGTGAAAATCAAAAAACGAAACTTTTAGAGAAAGGCCGGGCTGACCAATACGGAATGATGCTGACTACGCTGTCACAACCGGATATAATCCTCGAAGAACAAGACCGTGAAGAAGATTCAAACCATGAACGCCCGTTCTCATACCTCTTCATTAAGACATTTCAAAAGGAAGACGGCTCTAAGTTTGTTCATTTCGAGAGCGTGACAGTTGCGCAAGAAGGCATGGAAGTTTCTATCAGCTCCCATATCATACGCGAAAACCAATTGAAAGAGAAATTGAAGAGTGGCAGGTTGCGTTATAAAGCGACGGCACTCGATGTTCCTGCCAGAACATCCGCCGAGCAACCTGCCAACGAAGGTGGCAGCCTCTCTTCGCGGGACAAAGTTAATACAAATCCCGGACAAATACAAACAAATAGCCCCGAAATCCCGGAGAAACCGGTTCAGGTGGAGTTGAAAGACAACGACTCAGTCTTCATCGGGGGTCAAGAAACCCCTATCCTCTTCGTAAACCCCGACGGCTCGATAGAAGTACTCTCCCTGCTTCCCATAAACGAAAACTCCGTGGAAGACGGTACCGGCTACTCCACCACGTTCTCCTCGCGCGAAGCCCTCGAAAACGCCGCCGACCACCGCCCCGACGGCTCGCTCCGGGTAATCCGTGACGGGAAGGAACTCGAGCCACAAGACCAAACCAGTGACCAAAACAGCCCGAATCAGGCAACCCTGCTCGACCGGCAGACGCACCCAAACAGCCCGGCTCGAACGCGCCCGCAGAAGGTAACGGCAACCCGCCCGGAGAGGGCAACGTCGCCGGTAATCCGCCGTCACGTCCCGAAGGTAACGGCGGCAATCCCCCAAGAGAACCGAAACAGGGCGGTAATCCGCCGTCACGTCCCGAAGGAGAAAATCCTCCCGGAGAACCGAAAGGCGGCGGTGAACCCCCGAAATCCGATCCTCCCACAGGCGGCAACGCGCCCGAAGAACCCAAACAGCCAGATTCTAACCCGCCCGAAGGCAACGGCGGCGGGAACCCGCCCGAGCAGCCTGCAGAGTCTACCGACCCGAAAGGCCTGCGTGACGGCGCCGACCGCGCACAGCGGGACATAGACGCCCTTGAAAAACAGATAGAATCCCACCGCGCCAAGGAACCGTCGCGCCTCTCCGCCGGTACATCCTACGAGGAGAAGCACGCCAAGTGGCAGCAGAAAATGGACGAACTCCAGGACCAGCTCCCGCCGCTCCGCGAACTCGTCCTCAAATGGCGTGCGAAAGCCGACCGACTCGAAGAGGAACAACGTCAGGCCGAAGAGCGGCGCGTCATCGCCGAAGGGGGCATCCCCGAAGACGCCGACGGAAACTGGCAGTTCCATAAGGTAACGCCCGAACATACGTACCGGTTCCTCACCGAAGGGCAGGGATACACCGCCGATGACGTAATAGCGACCGCCGACGCCAACATCGATGCAAAAGGACCGAAGAAACCGAAGCTCGGCGCCAACGCAAAAGCTAACGCCGAAAAATTACAGGACTATAACCGGCGCATCGAAGAGTTCAACCGCAACCGCGAGTACTGGCAGCAGGTAAAGGAGATAACCGTCCGCGCTAAAACCGAAGCGGAAAAAGCCGCCGAAGCCGCCCGGGCCGAAGAAATACGGCGTCAGGAAGAGGAGCGCCGCCGCGCCGAAGAAGAAGCCGCACGCCGGGCCGCCGAAAAAGGCGTAGGCCCGGAAATTACCGGACGCTGGAACGGCGCCGAAAAGATACAAGGCACCCAAGACGCCATAATCACTCCCTCCGGTCGTACCATACGCGGCCGTTACGTCCTCGCCGAAGAGGGAGCCGCCACGCCGAGCCACGACCCGGAGACCGGTTTCGCCAAATCACCCGGCTTCCCGGTGGATAAAAACGGGAATACCGTCAACGACCGCGACTACGAGCGCGACAAAGCCGCACAGCAGTACGTGCACCGCGTAGGCGCCGGTTACGACGGCCGCGCCGTGCAGGACCCTGTCATCGTCTCGCGCGACGGGGTGGTGCTTTCCGGCAACAACCGCACCATGTCGGGACGCATTGCCGCGCGTGACAATACCGACGCCGGATACATAGGGCATCTCGAAGCCACGGCGGCCAAATACGGTTTCACCGCGGAGCAGGTACGCTCCATGAAGCATCCGCGCCTCTATTTCGAAGCCGAAGAAACACTGCCGTATACCGCCGAGACGTTCGCGCTCTTCAACAAAACCGAAAAGAAGGAGATGAACGTCACCGAACGCTCGGTAAAACTCGGCAAGACAATCTCCGAGGGTGTGTTTAACCGCATGGCACGCGAAATGGACGCATACGAGACGTTCGCCGAATACGCCCGCTCGCCGGAAGCGGTGCAGGCCATAAAGGACCTGCACGCCGCCGGTGTAATCGAAACCGCGGAACTGCCGCGCTACTACGACGAGCAGACCGGCAATATCACCCCCGAAGGGGTATCCCTGCTGCAGGGGGCGCTCATCGGCCACGTCTTCAGCGAAAATCCCGACGTGGTGCGCATGACCATGGAGTATCCGGCTGTGCGCGACTCCATCCTCAAAGCTCTCGTCATGCTGGCGGAAAACAGCCGGTTCTCCCCCGAATACTCCCTCATCGGCGATATCTCGCGCGCCATTGAAATATACCATAAAGGGAAAGAGGCAGGCTTCAGGACCGTTTCAGAGTCGGTCCTCCAGCACTCGCTGCTCGAAGAGCTGGACATCCCCGAAACCACAGCCCTCATAATCGCCGACCTCCTTAATGAAGGTAAGACGACGCGACTCCAGAAATTCCTCAAAGAATACAACGCCGAAGCACGACTTGCCGACGCCGGACAGCTCGACATCTTCTCAGAAAACGCCGAACCGACGCCCGCATCCGAAATACGCCGGCAAGTCTACGAAACACTCGGCATAAACCCCGGACAATATGAACGATACGAAAAACTACGAAACAACGGAAAACCCGATGAACCAACCGACCCCGACGACAACGGGCCCGAAGGCAACGGCGGCGGAAACGCGCCCGAACCCAATGGACCGCAAGGCGGAAAACCCGGAGGAGGCGGCGAGCCTCGGCAAACTCCGGCTCGTCCTGCGGGCGGCACGCCGCAGCCGGGAGGACCTCAGCCCGGCGACTCCGCAGACCCCCGAATAACTCTACGTCAGCGCGAGGGCGAAACCTCATACCAAATCTCACAACACGACCTCCTCGAAGCCGCGGGGCGCCCGCGCGGCATGTTCGACGTAGCCAAAACCGCATCACAATGGCACTTCGGCGGACTATATGACAGCGATGGGCGCGGCAGCTTCCTGTTCCCCGACAGCGAACGCGCCGAGGCATTCCTCAAAGCCGCCGAACAATACCCCGGCGACCCGCAGGCCTTCGAGAAAGCCGCCCGTGAACTCGCCGAGCGCCGCGACGACGGCCTCTTCCACAAAGGAGAAAAATACACCGTCGGCGAAGAAAAAACAACCCTCGAAATCCTGAGCCCACGCTCACTGCGCGGCGACTACGAAGTATCCGTAGACGGCCACAAAGGAATCTTCAAAGAATCCCAACTCCAAAAAATCCTCAAACCCGAACCCGAAAAACCCGAAGCCTCGGAGCCCTCGCAGGGTTCCGGAAGCCGCCCCGACCTCGAAGCGCAAGGCAGGCGCCGTGACCTCGCCGTCGAAGCGAAGCACGCCCGGGCCAAGCTGCGCTGGAATCAGAAAGTCCTGCAGCAAAAAGAAGAGCGCCTCCATAAAATCCTCGAGCGCGACCACGCAATGGTGGAAATCGCCGAAGCTTTCGGCGACTCTATGGAAACAATGGAAGCAGAAGCACGCAAAGAGGTCAGAATGGCATCCGACGAAGTGGAATACGCACGCGCTCAGGCAGAACAACGCGAATCCGAACTCAAATCCGTGCGCCGCGAAATCCGCGAAGGCCTCAAGCAACTCGGCATCCAAGAAGACCGGGAAACCGACGTCTCCAAAGCGCGCCAAGTATTCGACCGGCACAACACCGACCCCGAAAACGCCGCGCTCATGCAACGTGCCGCCGACCTCGCACAGAGCGTAGGCGTAAAAGTAGTGTTCACCGACCGGCTCCCCGAGAGCACAGGAGGAGCATACGACCGTATTGGAATAGTAAAACTCCCCGTTGACTTCCTCACGGAAGACTTCGGGCGCCGCTACTGCCGCCACATCCTGCACGAAGTAATCCACTCCGTAACGGTCTACGCCCTCGAAACCCCCGAAAGAGAGCTCCCCGAAGGTCTCCGTCAAGGCGCGCGGGCACTAAAGGAAATATACGCCGAACTGCGCGACGACCCCGACTTCAAAGGGGAATACGGCACCAAGACGGTCCTCGAAATGACCGCCGAACTCTCAAACCCCGTCTTCCGCGCAAAACTCAAAGCCAAGAAACTCTGGCGCCGCGTGGTAGACTCCGTGAAAACAATGCTCGGACTGCGCCCGGGAAGCGCCTACGACGCCGCCTCGAGAGCTTTGGAAAAACTCCTGGACAACTTCGACGCCGACCTATGGCGCGAATACCGCGACCAGGTAGCCCGCGAACGCAGGCAAGACCCAGCCGCCGAGCGCGCTCCCCTGAACTCCGCCATGGCAACCGGCTCCGAAGAGTTCCGCGACCTCCGGGAGCGTGCCGTCCGCGAGAAAGGAATCGTCATGCCCGGACTCGCCGACAAAGAAGTAAAGGTGGTAGAGGTACCGCGCCATCCTTTCACCGGGGAGAAACCAATCTCACAGGCACGCCGCTGGGCAAAAGGAAATATCGTCGGCGAACACACGCTCATCGACAGCTCCAACCGTGAAGTGCCGTATACCATCAGCGGAAAAGCAATTGAAAAGTACCTTTCCGAAACAGCTATTGGCAAAAGCGCGAATATGGGTGTGCATCTTGCAGTGCTGACCCGTCTCCCCGAAGTGATAAGCGAAAGCATCGAGGCTGAGATTCATCCAGACTACTCCAAAAACAGTAATGCTCAGCGTACCTCTGAAAATGAAATCAACGGCGACAACCTGATTCATAGATTTTATGGAGCAGTTGAAGTCGATGGAGAGACTTTCCGTGTTAAAACTACTATTATCGAGAATGGTGTTGCGCAAAAGAATAAGCCCCACAGCTACGAAGTCACAGCAGTAGAGCTTATAGAAGATGCTGTGCCTCAGCCGGACAATCATGGACGCATCGGACGTCCCCGCTTTTCTGAAACACAGCATATAGTGGAGGATGAATCGTCATCCGGAGGTTCTATTTCCGCTGCAAAGTTACTAAAAGGAGTCGAAAAATCCTACGATTCAGGCAAATTTTTGCTTGAAGAAAGCGAAAAAGCTGAAAATCCGGCCGAGATTCGCTTCCGCGACAGCGGACAGCTGACCGAAGAATACGGTCCGCGCTGGCTCGCCGAACAGCAGCAGGAAGACGGGCGTCACTCCACGCAGGTGGCCAACACCATACATTCATACCAGAAATTCGGCGACTGGGTGCGCCGCGACTCGCAAGGCCGCGAAGTATCGGTGCTTGACGCAAGCAGCGGGCTGGGCCTGGGAACCCGGCACCTCAACGAAATGGGTATCACGACAGAAGACGTGGAACCATACCCCTCCGCCGAGCGTCCTGCGCCAACTTTCCGCTCATACGCCGACGTAGACAAACAGTATGACTATATCATCAGCAACGCCGTCCTGAATGTCCTGCCCGAAGACTGGCGCCGCGACGTGCTGCGCAACATGGCCGTCCGGCTGAAACCCGGCGGCAAGATGCTAATCAACGTCCGCGGGGCAAAGGGCATCATCAACCAGGGCAAAGAGGGACAGACGCGCCTCACTCTCGACGACCCCTCCGAAATCCTGGTGCTGCGCCCCGACGGCTCCATCCGCGCTTACCAGAAAGGATTTACTAAAGCGGAGCTCAAAGAATGGGTGCAGAAAGAACTCGGCGATGCCTACGAAGTGGAGATAGCCAATAAAGAGAACGCCGGCTCAACATACGACACCGCTGTACTCGTGAGGCGCAAAGCGGAACCGGCAGCCCCGGAACGGAACCTTGTGGCGGTCCATAACCTCACGGAAGAGAACCTCGCCGACGCCCTCGGTCTGGGCGGCTTCCCGATGCCCTCTGTCGCCGTCACGAAAGCGGGCATGGAGCATAAGGACTACGGGCCCGTATCGCTGGTCTTCGGCCGGGAGAGCATAGACCCTGCCCGTCGCGGCAACAAGGTGTACAGCGGCGACGCATGGACGCCCGTGTTCCCCGAGACGGGATACAAACTCAACGGCAAGAAGACCAACGAAATCTATGGGCGCGCCAACGGCGCCGGCGCCCTGCCGCTTTTCAAACCCACCGACTTCCACCCCGACAACTACGAACGGCGCATAGACCGCCGCGGCGACCGAAGTCTCATCGAGCACTTCCGCGACAGCTACTCGGCCAAACAGCTCTTCCTCTCGGAGAAAGGGAACCCCGTGACCGAAACGGTGCAGACTCAGGTCGAAAAGTACACACCCGGAAGAATAACCCTCCTGGAGGACATCGTCAGGACCATAGGAGTGGAGCGCCTCCTGAGCGAAAGCGATGACGTGCTGGCACCGGAAGTCAGAGGCCTCGTCGAAAAGCACGACCCCTCGGCACTGGAAGGGAAGAAACCGCTTGTCGTCAAGGCGAAAATCAACAACGCTATCCTCGAAGCCATCGATTATGCCGAGAACGGCAACATCGCTGTCAAGGCGGACACCGACGCCACCAGGGCCGAGATTGACAAGCGCGTCAATCAGAAGGAGTTCGAGACGTGGCTCTCGGACATGTTCTCCGGAGTAGTGGAGAAAAAGGGGATCCGCAACGAACGTGACCCGTTCACGCCGTCGGGGAGCAGCCGTCCATGGGAAGCGCTTTATGACGAGATAACACTCGATAACGTGGTGCGCGCCATGCAGCGGCAGGCAGACAAAGGGGGTCAGGGATTCTTCGGGAGCAGTATCTTCGGCGCCTCTACGCGCGAACTGCGCGACATCGACGATGTGCGCAGGGAAGCCGCCGCACGGATTTCTTCCGTTCCCCGAGAAGAATACGAAGCCGAGAAAAAGCAAATCGTCGAACGCCTGTCGAAAGTCACCCTCCCGTCCGTAGCCGGGGACTTCTCCCGCGCCATGGACTTCGTAGAAAACGTCAACGAAGCCGTGGCCAAATCGCACGGCACCGACGGCATTTACCGGCATCTGAAAGGAATCTACCCCGATATGACGCGCCCTGTGGCGGAAGAGATAGCCGGCATAGTGGCCGACATACAGAAAATGGCCACGCGCTACCTCGAAGCGAAGCCGCGTCGTGGCGTCGGCCTGGGGGAAGTGCGCCTCGCGGTAGTGCCCGAAGGGACGGCGCCGGAACTGGTGCGGCAGCTCGAAAGCCGGGGCATCCCCGTCAGGACCTACGAGCCGGGCAACGAACGGCAGCGCGCCGACATCATCAGCCGGGAGACGGCCGACCGCGGCCTGCGCTTCCGAAACGGCGAAAATGACGTTAAAGCCGGTTCCGAATACATTCATGGAACGACTGTTTCCGGTTTCCATAAGCTGAGCGAAGAGGCGAAAACCGTAATCAAAGATTACCTTTCCGGCCACAAGAGCGCACCGCTACGCGTCATATCTGACGAAAAGGACATATCGGACTTGAACTTTTCCAAGGAAGACATGGAAGAGTTTAAAACAATCCTTGAAAACGAAGATATTCCTGGATTTTATATCAAAGGTGACAATATTATTGTTATCTTTGCAGACCGTTTAACGACGACTCCTGTACGCCAAGTGATGCTTCACGAAAACGTGCACGCAGCCGTTGACACTTTAAGCGAAAAAGATTACAGTCATCTTGAAGTCTTTAAGGAATCAATCCTCAGACATCACCGGAATAAGAAAATGTTTGCCAGGCTATCCCGTGAGATAACCGAAAACTGCCATGAAAGTGAAATTGCAGAGGAATTCCTGGCTTATTCCATCCAATGGGGGCTTGACAACAAAGACAGAATAGATTCACTTGTAGATTGTCTGCCCGCAGATACCGCCGTTTTTATACAAAAGAAAATTTTAGATAAACTATATCATAAAACGAATGAAACGCTTCAAGACAATGCCGCCCTTAGAGGTGCACCGCAGAATACAAGCCATTCTGAATCAACCGGAAGAGGAGTGGGAGAACGAGAACAACGAGAACTCTCAGGAAACTCCGAACCACGAACCATCGGCTCCGGAATAATCAGCCCCTATGGTGAAGCACAATCACCGGCCGCAAAAACATCCGAAACATCAAAGTCAGGCAGCCCGACGCCACGGGAAGCCCGCGCGGCGGTGCCGGTACTCGACCTCGCTGTCCGCGACCGCTCGCGCATGCGACCGTTTTCAGAAATGCCTCATATTGCCGCAGTGTC
>OHBJ01000745.1_pt1 | contig 21881 bp, 22 predicted proteins | sample 1577241 | NCBI WGS metagenome assembly OHBJ01 (sample SAMEA3541594, study PRJEB24748) | human gut metagenome | biome: human gut; feature: human-associated habitat; material: faeces | place: China | collected 2012 | reverse complement strand
AGAGCAACATGCTGAAATAATCACGGCAGTCATCTTCGCTCAAATCCTCGGGAAGTTTTTTAAAGTGAAAGCTGATAGCAGCCAACTTATGACCGTAACTCTTGATACTGTCGGGAGAATACTGCTCGACTTGAAGTTGTTTCGAGAATTTTTCGTAACTTTGACCAAACCCCGTGATGGAGTCACTGGCACGCTGAATGAAATTTGCCATAGTGGATAATGTTTTTTTGTTAGACATTAGATATATCACCACTAAAATCAGCAAAAAAAAGCAATCCCGCATAAGTATAGCAAACTTTAGCTATTACGTATGCGGGATTTAGTACAACAAGTCGTTTCTTTTAAAGGAACGACTTGTTGGTTTAAAAGGAAAAATGATAAACATACCACCCTAGTAATCAAACATTTATAGATCATCAGAGCAACAACACAACTACACTCCCAACTTTAATATTTTTCAACAAACATACAATATCCATACACCCATAAAAAATATATCCTCTCTATCCTATTCTCTTTCCGTACTAAAATAAAGAAAAATGGAACATTACGAAAAAACAAAAACAGTATTCTTCATTCTTAAAAAGTCCGTATATTAGCAGCTTGAAGATTTGAAAGAGATGAACAGCATACTCATTTTGAGTTTATCTAACTAAAGATGCCTAAAACAATATGACCAGAGAGAAAGAAAATTACAATGCATTTTTACTTCATTTTTTAGAAAGATTGAATGGCTGTGAATCTATTGAAAACAAAATCACAGAATCACTTACGGATATTTGCGAATACTACGGTTTTAAAAGAGGATTCATTTATCAAACTGATGGATTTCGCTACTTTTATCTAAAGGAAACTGTCGGAAATAGCGACAACATCCTGCGACAACGTTTTGAAATCAGCGAAATGACCAATCAACATGCTGCGCGCATAAATGGAAAGAACAAACCTTTTTATGCTTGCAGAAACCAAAATACTTCTTGGAATGATGTAGACATCGTGGATTTTTATAAAGTCGACTCATTACTAATCCGGCAAATTCAAGACTCCGAAGGGAAAATTATCGGATTCATCGGATTTGGAGACAGAGAACATGCAATATCCTTCACCGACGAAGAACTTCAAGTGATTCATCTCATTTTAGGCTCCCTCTCCAAGGAAATAGCAGTGCGGGAATATAAAGAAAGAGAAGTGCGGGCAAGCAAGACATTAAGCAGCATCATGAATAATATGGGAGTTGACATTTATGTGAACTCTTTTGATTCTCATGATATGCTATATGCCAATGAATCTATGGCCGCTCCTTACGGAGGCATCGAACATTTTGAAGGAAAAAAATGCTGGCAGGCTCTTTATAAAGATAAAACCGGAGAATGTGAGTTTTGCCCTAAAAAACATTTGATTGATGAAAACGGACAACCTACCAAAGTCTACTCCTGGGACTACCAACGCCCGTTTGACAAATGTTGGTTCCGGGTATTCAGCGCAGCATTTGCCTGGATTGACGGACAGATAGCGCACGTTATAACCAGTGTCGATATCAACCATCAAAAAACGATTGAAGAAGAACTAAGAGTAGCCAAAGAAAAAGCAGAAAATCTGGACCGCTTAAAATCAGCCTTTCTCGCTAACATGAGTCACGAAATCCGTACTCCGTTAAATGCGATTGTTGGTTTTGCAAGTCTGTTGATTGAATCGGATGACAAAAAAGAACGTCAGGATTATGTTGACATTATGCAGGAAAACACAGAACTTCTTTTGCAGTTGATTTCCGATATTCTCGATTTATCGAAAATAGAAGCCGGAACACTCGACTTCACCATGGATCATCTGGATATCAAGAGCTTCTGCGAAGATATAATGCGCAATTATGATATAAAAGAAGACAAACCCGTACCCGTTTTGCTGGCTCCGGATTTACCTGAATATTATATTTACACAGACAAAAAGCGTTTAATGCAGGTTATTACCAATTTCATAAATAATGCTCTCAAATTTACAAATGAAGGGCAGATTATGTTGGAATATCGCCATAAAGCAGAAAGTAATGAGATAGAATTCGCTGTCACAGACACAGGTATGGGAATTGCACCCGATAAAGTAGATCAGGTGTTCGACCGATTTGTAAAACTCAACTCTTTCTCAAAAGGCACGGGCTTAGGTTTATCTATTTGCAGAAGTATCATCGAACATCTTGGCGGCACTATCGGTGCCGAATCCGAAATGGGAGTCGGCAGCCGTTTCTGGTTCACACATCCCTTGGGAAAAGCTAACTAAGAAGCTCGCCAATCAAGAGAAATAACACATCATTTTATTATAAAACGAAAATCAATAATTCAGCCACACTTTGAAAGCAGCTATTTTATCCTTGCTGACTATAATTTTATCCTTGAAAGGAGGTAAGACGTGCACAACAGCCTTACCCAGAAAATACGGTTCGATACGCTGAATAGCATCTACGGAAACCAGTGTCTGACGATTGGTCCGGAAGAACATATCCGGGTCCAATTGTTCGCAAAGTTTATCCAACGCAAAATCCAAAACATATTCTTTATTATTTTTGGTGACCACAAAAGTGAGTTTATTCTCTGAATAGAAATAAGAAACATCACTCACTGCCAACGTGAAAAGTTTATTGCCGGAAGAAATAAGAAAATCCTCCGCCAGCTGCAGATAGGAGTAGAGGTTGCCATCGGCATTGCGCCGCCATGAGCCGATGTGCAGCTCGTAGATATTGACCGGCAGACTGCGTGCGTCCTGATCGGCGCGCTGTGCCAGCCACTCCTCATCGTGCCAGCGGTATCCCGCCAGCCGGTAGACCTTGCTGGCGTTTTCCGGCGGGGTCTGGGTGTGGAAGGCGTAAGGATCCGCCTTATAGAGCGTACGCCCGTCCGCCGCAGTGATCTGATACTTGTAGCAGTCATAGTCGGCGGTCTGTTCCACCGTAACGCCCCACAAGCCCTGCTCATTCAGCCGGATCATGGGGTGGGCAGAGGCGTCCCAACCGTTAAAATCCCCCACTACGCTGACCGCCGCCGCATGCGGCGCCCAAGTGCAGAATGAGGTTTTTCCGTTTTGCTGCCGGTGCGCGCCCAAAAGCTCCCAAGCATGGGCATTGGTGCCCTGATGGAAGAGGTAGACCGGCATTTCCTTTGATTTGGTGATCCTGTTCATGATACCTGCATCGTCTCCTTTGACAAAAGGGATAACTGCCTGCGGACAAAAAGAAAACCTTTTCCTCCGTATGATATTATAACATTCCTGTAAAAAGTGAGCAAGGTATTTACGGCATTCTTTGTTCAATTTTACAGATATCATACTTTTTGTCGGCGTTTTGGTACAATTTGATGAACCCTGCCGGCTGCTTTGGAGCAGCGGCAGGCTTCTTGCCATTTTTCCGATTGAATGGTACTATATCAGTACCACTGAAGCAAAGGAGATAAAACGGCTATGTTTGTCGATCTGCATATTCACAGCTACTTTTCCGATGGCGCACAGACACCGGAGCAGGCGGCGCTGACCTGCCGGGACAATGCCGTGGGGCTGGCGGCGCTGTGCGACCACAACAGCTGGTTGGGCTGCGAGCGCTTTGCCGACGCCTGCCGCGAGCTGGGCGTCCGGACGATAAGAGGGGCAGAGTTTGACTGCCGATGGCAGGGATACCACCTGCATATTTTAGGGTATGGCTTTACCCCCACGCCGGAGCTGGCGGCGCTTGCCCACCGCAGCCGCGAGCTGCTGCTGCAGATGAGCGTTGACCTGATAGAACGGCTGGCGCCGGAGTATCCGCAGCTGGCGCCGGACGAGTACCAAAGCTACTGCTACGACGCTCTGCAGGGTGGCTGGGCGGGGCTGCACTATCTGCGGGAAAAGGGTGTAACCCAATCCTTAAGCGACGGAATGCCGCTGTATGCCCGCTGCGGACTGGATTACAGCACCTATCCGTTTCCTCCGGCGGAGGAGATCATCGCCGCGATTCGGCGGGCGGGAGGCACAGCAGTGCTGGCGCACCCCTTCCAGTCCTTCGGCGGACTGGAGCTGGCGGCGCTTTATGCCGTTTACAATGAGCTGTGCAGCGCAGGACTGGGTGGAATAGAAACCTACTACCCCACCCACAGCAAGACCTTCGCGGCGCAGACGGCGCTGTTCTGTGAGAAAAAAGGGCTGCTGATCACCAGCGGCAGCGATGACCACGGGCTGTTTGCCCACACCGGCGGCTGGGAACAGTACCGCATCGGCAGCCTGATGATGGAACCGCACCGGCTGCGGCTGGGCGACCTGCTGCCGCCGGAGGAGCTGCCGTAAGCCGTAATATGAGAAAGACTCCTCCGATGATTCAGCGCTCGGAGGAGCTTTTTGCCGGCGTCTCATAAAAAATAAAGTCATCTACATCGCCTGCAACGGCGAACCAGCGCCCTTCCTGCTCGACGGGGGTTACAGTCTCATCTTCCATTGCTTCACTTCCTTTCTCCGGTCAACTTTCTTATTCTATGCCGCACGGCGGAAAAAGATACCCGAAACGGAGCGGCTGCCGGAAAAAGAGACGGGAAAACTGATTGCACAGCCGTGCTGCCTTATGCTATGATAGAAGCGGGAAAAAGAAACATGAAAAGGAGCTGCCGCATGGACTATAAGCAGAAATTCATTGAATATTATCAGAGTAATATCCGCCGCGAGGGCGCCGACCGTCTGCTGGAATGGCTGCAGACCACTGACTTTTTCACTGCGCCCGCCAGCACCCGCTACCACTGCGCCTGTGCCGGCGGTCTGGTACAGCACAGTGTGAACGTCTATGAGGTGATGATGGAAAAGCACTTTGACCCCGCCTGTGACAATGCGGAGAGCTTTGCGCTGTGCGCCCTGCTGCACGATGTCTGCAAGGCGCAATTCTATAAGGTAAGTACCCGCAATGTGAAAAACGAGCAGACCGGACAATGGGAAAAGGTTCCCTATTACACCATTGAGGACGCCTTTCCCTATGGACACGGCGAAAAAAGCGTGTTCCTCATCGAGCGTTTTGTGCGGCTGAAGCCCGCCGAGGCAACGGCGATCCGCTGGCATATGGGCGGCTTTGACGATGCGGCAAGGGGCGGGAATTTTTCCATCAGCGTGGCGTATGATAAATACCCCATCGCCGTCAAGCTGCATCTTGCCGATCTGGAGGCAACCTACCTGCGGGAAAAGGAGACCAGCGCAGTCAATAAATAAAGCCGGCATTTGGCATAAAACAACTCCCCGACCATTCACGATCGGGGAGTCCTGCTCTATATCCGGTCAATTTCCGCCTTCGGCAATGACACGCGGCACACGCTTGGAGATGCCGCAGATGATCTCGTAATTGACGGTGCCTGCCCAGTGCGCCAGATCATCAAAGGTAACGCTTTCGCCGTTTTCGCTGCCTGCGACGACCGCGATATCCCCCATGCGCGCCTCCGGGATATCGGTCACGTCCAGCATCAGCTGATCCATGCACACCCGCCCGATGACCGGCGCCCGCCTGCCATGCAGCAACATCTCGGCGCGGTTGCTGAGGGATCGTGGATAGCCGTCGGCATAGCCGATGGCTACGGTGGCGATGCGGCGGGGGGCCGGAGCGGTGTACTGCCGCCCGTAGCTTACCGTGGCACCGGCGGGAATCTCCTTGACCATGGAAACGACGGTATAAAGCGACATGGCAGGTCGGATATCCAAAAGATCCTTCATGCAGGGGTCCGGATCCAAGCCGTATTGCGAAAGCCCCAGCCGGCACATATCCAGATGGTAGGCGGGGTGCAGCAGCGTACCGGCGGAATTGCAGCAGTGGCGCAGCCCCACATTAACGCCTGCCGCCTGCAGGCGGTTGCACACCTGCATAAACAGCGTGAACTGCCGCTCGGTAAAGTCACGGCTTACCTCGGTATCCTCATCGGCAACGGCAAAGTGGGTAAAGATGCCGGTGAGGTGCAGGCTGCCGCTTTGCGCCAACCGCTCCACTAAGGGGACGGTATTCTCGTTCTCGGCATCAAACCCCAGACGGCTCATGCCGGTGTCGATCTTAACATGGCAATCCACCGTACAGCCTGCGCGAGCGGCTTCGGCAGCCAATTGCAGGGCGTATTCCTCGCTGAACAGCGTCTGCGTAATGGTATTGCTCGCCAAAATGGGGGCTGCAGCAGGGTCGGTATAGCCCAGCACAAGAATGGGGCGGTAGATCCCCTGTCGGCGCAGCTTCAGCGCCTCCTCCATGGTGGCGACGCCGAACCAGTCGGCACCCTCTTTTTGCAGCCGTGCGGCAACGGTGCTCGCCCCGTGTCCGTAGCCGTCCGCCTTAACAATGGCAAGGTAACGGCAGCCCTCCGACAAAAAGCGGCGAATGCTGTGATAATTGTGTGAAAGGGCGGAAAGATCGACTGCCGCCCAGCAGCGCTTATAGTCCATATCGGAACCTCCCTTTACGGGTGAATGAATTTGAGGCGGGTCATGGAATCATGGGATAATGGATATAGTATAGTCCCTCCGGCGGGAAATCGCAACCCGCAGGGCATGAACTTTTTGCAAATTTCTGCCCATACTATTGATATTCTCTCTTGTGATATTCTCTCTTGGTAGTGAGGTGTTATGATGTCCTCCCCTGCCCCTTGCAGCAGCCGCATCGCCCGCATTGATGAAGTGCGGGGCATACTTATCCTGCTGGTGCTTTTTTATCATCTCATTTACGATATCGGGCTGTTCTTCCCTGCGGCGCTGCCACACCTGTGGCTTCTGACCGATCGCTTCCGGCTGCTGCGGGCGGTGGTGCCGGCTTTTTTTATCCTGCTGTGCGGAGTGTGTACCCACCTCAGCCGCAGTAACCTGCGGCGGGGGCTGTGCTGCGCTGCGCTGGCATTGGTGATCCGGCTGATCAGCGGCTGGGTCAGTCCGGCGTGCCCCATTCGCTTCGGGATCCTGCACCTGCTGGCGCTGTGCCTGCTGCTGTGGGTGCCGCTGCACCCGCTTTTGGGCAGGCTGCCGCCGTGGGTGGGGATCCTGTGCGGGGCGGTGGTGTTTTGGCTCGCCTTTCGACTGGAGCAGGGCTATTTTGCCGGCGTATCCCTGCCGGCAGCGTGGTGGGACCACCCGTGGCTTTTGTGGCTGGGGCTGCCCTGCCGCCGCACCCTTTCGGCGGATTATTTTCCGCTGCTGCCATGGGGCGGGCTGTTTTGGACAGGGTGCGCTCTGGCACGATATCTGTTTTCCTCGCCCTGTCTTGACCGCCTGCGGCAGAGCCGTTCCACCGGCATGGCGCGGCTGGGGCGGCACACGCTGGCGCTGTATCTGTTTCATCAGCCGGTGTGGTTTGCGGGGCTGTGGCTGCTGCGCACTCTGCGCGGGTAGGTTTTATCCCCGCAGCGCCGTTACCATGGCAATGGCAAATCCGCCCTCGTGCGAAAGGGAAAGCGAAAGCTGCCAACCCGCCGCCAGTACCGCTGCCGCACCGCTCAGGTCAAAATACGGAGCGCCCTCCGGCGTATGGGCAACCGCAGCCTCCGGCAGCGACCAGCCGGAAAGTCCTGTCCCCATTGCCTTGCCGAATGCCTCCTTTGCCGCCCAAAGCGCCGCCGCCGTTTGGGCAGGCTGTGCCTGACGGCGGATATATTCCTGCTCTGCAGGGGCAAAGCATTTTTCCCAAAAGCCCTCTCTTTGCAGGCTTTTTTCCATACGGCTCACCGCTGCAAGGTCTATGCCGTTTCGCAGCTCCATGGCAGCGCCCTCCTTTTTTCTTTTTCTCTTTTTCTATATGATAGCACAAAACTTCCCCTTGCAAAAGCCCCCCTGCCGTGGTAGAATAAATGCGTTGAAATGCCGTGATCCGGTAAAGTACCCGTCTTTTCTCCGGTACAGAGAAGCGTCCCATGGCTGCGAGGGCGCACAGGGAAAGATGCGGGAAGTTCCCCGGGGAGCAGCGCCGCTGAACCAAAAAGTAGGCGGCGACGGGTTTGCCCTCGTTAGCGGGCAGTAAAGTGTGCGTCCCCTGCGGGACGTAAAGCTGGGTGGTACCACGGAGCATATGCGGCTTCGTCCCTGTTGCGGGACGGGGTCTTTTTTTCTGCCCGCCCGCCAAACTATTTCATTTCTAAACGGAGGGATCACTATGAAATCCGCACTGGAAGCGATCCGCGCACGCGCGCTGGAACGCCTGCAAAATGCCGAAGACCTTGCCGCGCTGGAGGAGGCGCGGGTACAGCTTCTCGGCAAAAAGGGCGAGCTGACCGCCATCCTGAAAACGATGGGGCAGCTTTCGCCGGAGGAACGCCCCGTGATGGGTCAGATGGCAAACGAAGTCCGTGCCGCCATTGAAGAAAAGCTGGCTGACCGCGGCGCCGCACTGAAAACCGCACTGGCGGAGCAGAAGCTTAAGATGGAGACTATTGATGTGACCCTGCCCGGCAAACCCGTGCGGGAGGGACACCGTCACCCCTTAAACCTTGTGCTGGACGAGATCAAGGAGATCTTCCTCGGTATGGGCTTTGATGTGGTTTCCGGTCCCGAGGTGGAGCTGGATTATTACAACTTTGAGGCGCTTAACCTGCCGCCCGACCACCCCGCCCGCGATACGCAGGACACCTTTTACATCACCGATAAGGTGCTGCTGCGCACCCAGACCTCTCCGGTGCAGATCCGCACCATGGAGCAGCGCAAGCCCCCCATTCGCATTATTGCGCCGGGACGCGTGTACCGCAGCGACGCCGTAGACGCCACCCATTCCCCCATCTTCCATCAGATCGAGGGTCTGGTGGTCGATGAGGGCATCACCATGAGCGACCTCAAGGGCTGTCTGGAAACGGTCATCAAGCGCCTGTACGGCGAGGATTCCGTCGTGCGCTTCCGTCCGCACCACTTCCCCTTCACCGAGCCCTCCGCCGAGGTGGACGTGCAGTGCTTTGCCTGCCATGGCAAGGGCTGCCGCATCTGCAAGGGCGAGGGCTGGATTGAAATTCTGGGCTGCGGTATGGTGCACCCCAAGGTGCTTGCCGGCTGCGGGCTGGATCCCGAAAAGTACAGCGGCTTTGCCTTCGGCATTGGGCTGGAGCGCATTGTTATGCGCCGCTTTGCCGTAGATGATATGCGTCTGTTCTATGAAAACGATACCCGTTTTCTGGAGCAGTTTTAAGGGAAAGGAGGGCAAGGAATTATGAATCTTTCGATGAGATGGCTGGACGAATTTGTCCATGTGGAGGAGCCTATCCACGATTTTTGCGAAGCGCTTACCATGTCCGGCTCCAAGGTGGAGGGCTATGAAACCGAGGGCGCCGATATTGAAAATGTCGTAGTCGGCAAGGTGCTGGCGATGGAGCGCCACCCCGACAGCGACCATATGTGGATCTGTCAGGTCGATGTGGGCAAGATGACGCCTGTGCAGATCGTGACCGGTGCGCAGAATGTTCGGGTGGGTGATCTGGTGCCCGCCGCCCTGCATAAATCCCATCTGCCCGGCGGTGTGACCATCACCAAGGGCAAGCTGCGCGGTGTGGAATCCGATGGTATGCTCTGTTCCCTGAAGGAACTGGGGCTGACCGTCCATGACTTTCCCTATGCCATCGAGGACGGCATTTTCGTTCTGCAGGAGCCCTGCACCGTCGGTGAGGACATCTGTTCGGTCATCGGTCTGAATGACACCGTTGTGGAGTTTGAGATCACCTCCAACCGCCCCGATTGCCTTTCCATCATCGGTCTGGCGCGGGAGACCGCTGCCACCTACCGTCTGCCGCTGCATCTGCACACCCCCGTGGTACAGGGCTGCGGCGGCGACGTCAACGAGCTTTTGAAGGTGCGTGTGGAAAATACCGAGCTGTGCCGGCGCTATATGGCGGCAGTCGTCCGCAATATTAAGGTGGAGCCGTCTCCCCGCTGGCTGCGGGAGCGCCTGCGTGCCTGCGGCGTCCGTCCCATCAATAATATCGTGGATATCACCAACTACGTCATGCTGGAATACGGTCAGCCCATGCACGCCTTTGACCTCAAGTATGTCAAGGACGGTCAGATCGTCGTCCGCAATGCCGCCCCCGGTGAGACCATCACCACACTGGACGGCACCGTGCGGGAGCTTTCCCCCGAAATGCTGGTCATCGCCGATGCCGAAAAGCCCAGCGCCGTAGCGGGCGTGATGGGCGGCGAGTACAGCGGTATCCATGAGGACACCAATACCATTGTTTTTGAATCCGCCTGCTTTAAGGGCAGCAGCGTGCGCCTGACCGCCAAAAAGCTGGGCATGCGTACCGAGTCCTCCGGCAGATTTGAAAAGGGACTGGACCCCATGAACTGCGAGAGCGCTCTGCTGCGTGCTTTGGAGCTGGTGGAGCAGCTGGGTGCGGGCGAAGTCGTCTCCGGTGTCATTGATATTGACCACGCCGACCACACCCTGCACCGGATTCCCTTTGACGCCGACTGGATCAACCGCTTCCTCGGCGTCGACATTACCCGTAAGGAAATGACTGACTATCTGCGCCCCTTAGAGATCGCTGTGGCGGGAGATGAGTGCATTGTCCCCAGCTATCGCGCCGATCTGGAGCAGAAGGCGGATATTGCTGAGGAAGTCGCCCGTATGTACGGCTACAATAAGATCCCTACCACCGCGCTGCGCGGCTCGGCGGAGGCAGTCGTCACCCCGGAGCAGGATTTTGAACGCCGCATCAACAGCGCCATGATCGCGATGGGCTATGATGAGATCGTCACCTACTCCTTTATGAGCCCCAAGATGTACGATAAGATCTGTCTGCCGGCGGAAAGCCCCATGCGCAAGTCGGTCGTCATCACCAATCCTTTGGGCGAGGATACCTCCATCATGCGCACCACCGGTCTGCCCAGTATGCTGGATACGCTGGCGCGCAACTACAATAACCGCAATCCGGAGGCATGGCTCTACGAAATCTCCAGCGAGTACCTGCCCCGTGAGGGCGAGGAGCTGCCGGAGGAAAAGGCAGTCCTCATGATCGGCTGCTACGGCGGCGATGCGGATTTCTTCACCCTGAAGGGCACCGTGGAAAGCCTGCTTTCCCGCTTGAACCTGCCCCGTGCCGATTATACCGCCGTTTCCACCCACCCCAGCTATCACCCCGGCCGCTTTGCCGTACTGACCGTCGGCGATGTGGAGATCGGCTCGGTGGGCGAGGTTCACCCCAAGGTGCTGGAGAATTTCGGGATCGACTGCCGTGCATGGGTCGCACGCCTGGATATTGCCCGTCTTTTTGCCGTGCGTCTGCCGGAGGCAACCTATCACCCCCTGCCCCGCTTCCCTGCCTCCACCCGTGATCTTGCTGTTATCTGCGAGGACAGCCTGCCGGTTGCCGTCATTGAGAAAACCATCTCCGGCGCTGTGGGCGGCATTCTGGAGCAGATCAGGCTGTTTGATGTCTACCGCGGCGCCCCCATTCCCGCCGGGAAAAAGAGCGTTGCCTATTCGCTGGTGCTGCGTGCCGCCGACCGCACCCTGACCGTGGAGGAATGTGACAAAGCCATCGAAAGAGCGCTGAATGCCCTTTCTCAGTACGGTATTACCCTGCGTGCCTGAGTATTGACGGGGAAAAACGCTCCTTTGCGGTTTTTACCCTTGTATTCCCCTGTACTTTACGCTAAAATATAGATAGGTACTTCTCCTTTGCCCGGAAAAGGCAGCCCCTTATGCCGGGCAAGGAGCAGAAAGCCCACACAGAAGGGAGAGTGACCATATGGCAAATACCGAACCGACCATTTCCTTTTCCATCAAGGAGGATCGGGAAAAAGAGCTGAAAAAAACACTGACCACCGTATATGAGGCGCTGCTGGAAAAGGGCTACAATCCCATTAACCAGCTGGTCGGTTATATTCTCAGCGAAGACCCCACCTATATCACCACCCACAATAACGCCCGTGGGCTGATCCGTCACATTGACCGTGACGAGCTGCTGCAGGTGCTGCTGCGCAGCTATCTGGAGCGTTAAGCGCCTCTCCCCTATCCCACCAAAAAGGAGGTCCAGCCCCATGGAAAACATGCTGGAATATAAGGGGAAACCGCTGGTACGCAGCGGCAATACCCTTTACTACGGCAACCCTGCGGAAAGCTGCGTTGCCATGCTTAAAATTCTGACCACCAAGGACGATGCGGAAAAGACCGCCGACCGTGTACTGGTACAGATCCTCTCCACCGATGAAACGCTGCCCCCCAAGGATCGTATGATCAAAAAGACCGAAAAGAACGGCCTTTACGAGGCGCTGAATATCGCTTCGATCTGGCTGGAGCGTTCCCTGAACCCCACCGCCTGATAAACTGCAAAAAGCCCCCGAGCACCGGTGTTTTTCCGGTGTTCGGGGGTGTTTTTCGGTCATTCGCTTCGGGGAGGACTGGCAATCAGGTATTTGATGAGAATTCCCTGGCTGCTGAACATCTCCTCGTGCTCGGTGCGGGGGCTTTCCGCCGGCGCACCCTCCCGGTGCAGGTCGCGGGTGCAGTAATCCAACGACCAGCCTGCCTCCTCCAAATAGGCAAGCGACGCCATGAACAGGTCATCGTCATCGGTCTTAAAATAGAGCTTTGCCTGCGGCGACATGAGCTTTTGATACCGCTCCAGCTGGCGCGGGTGGGTCAGTCGGTGCTTGTGCTGACGGCACTTGGGGCAGGGCGGACAAAAATTGATATACACCTCATCAAAACGGTCGTTCTCGTCCATGATCAGAAGGATCCGTTCAATATCCACCGCTGTCATCAGGAGATTCTCCATCGGCTGTCCTGCCGCGGCGTACGCCTCCTGCGCCTTGCGTTTTGCCAGCACCAGCATCTCGCTTTTCAGATCCAGCGCCACATAGTTTTTTTCGGGGTGGGCGGGCGCCATCTGCGCCAGAAAGCCGCCCTTGCCGCAGCCCAACTCCAACACCATCGGCTGCCGGCGGGGGAACTGCTCCGCCCAATGACCCCGCAGCTTTTCCGGCTCGTCTATATAGTATTCCCATGCCGCCAGCTCGGGGCGTGCCTCCGGGTTATATCGAATTCGCATTGTTTTGTCTCCGTGGTCGCTCAGGTCAGGTTCTTGGCGTTCAGCGAGGCAAAGCCCTCGCCCAGCACCTCATTTACATTGGTCGTTATCAAAAATGCCTTGGGGTCATACTGCCGGATCAGCTCCCGCAGGCGGGGATATTCATTGTTGCGCACCGCACACAGCACCACCCGGCGTTCTGCGCCGCTATAGGCGCCGGTGGCGTTCAGCAGGGTGGCGCCGCGTCCCATCTTTTCCATGATCCCTTTGGCAATGGCGGTATGCTCATCGCTGACAATCAGCACCATGCGTCCGGTGTTCTGACCGCCCATAATGGTATCGATCACGCTGCCGCTGACATAAATGGCGATCAATGCGTAAAGACCGGTCTCGATGTTCTTGAAAACGATCATAGAGGCAGCAACGATCACCGCGTCCACCGCAATCATCGTCTTGCCGATGGGCATAAAGGGCCAGCGCCGCTGCAGCAGCCGGCTGACAATATCGGTGCCGCCGGTGGTGGAGCCGCGCAAAAAGACCAGCGCCACCGCAATGCCGATGCACACGCCGCCGAACAGCGCCGCCAGAATTTTATCTCCGGCGTAGGCGGGCAGGTAGGGCGCCACCAGATCCACGAGCACCGACCATATCAGTATGGTTTTCAGGCTGTGCAGGGTAAATTCATGCCCCAAAAAGCGCCACGCCAACAGCAACAGCGGAATATTGACGCAGAAGATAGTGGTGCCCATCGGGATTTCAAACAGGTAGTTCAGAATGACCGCAACGCCGGACATTCCGCCGGGAGCAATATCATTGGGGCTGCAAAAGCAGTTTAGCCCTACCGCATAAATCAGACCGCCCACAATGTCGATCAGCAGATCCACCGGCAGCCGCCGCAGCCATTCACGGTTTTTCATTCCTCCGCCTCCGTTTTTAGTTTTGTTCCTTCCGGTTTGCTATTCTCTCAAAAAGCTCCCGCAGGCGCTCCCTTTCCCCGTTCAGATACAGGTAGCCGAACAGCGCCTCCAGACCGGTCGCTTTGGCATAATCGCCGGCATTGGCATTTTTGGGCGGGTGCGCCCCGCCGTTTCTGCCGCGGCGATACACCGCCTGCTCTTGTTCGGTCAGCAGCGGCGCGATGCAGTCATAGGCGGCTGCCTGCGCCGCAGCATTTACATATTCCACTGCCATACGATGCATTTCCCCCACCGGACGGCTGCCGCCGTACGCCAGCCGTTCCCGTACCAGCAAGCCGTACACCCCGTCTCCCACAAAGGCAAGGTCAAGGGCGTTCAGCATTTTGGGGTCAAATTGTTTCTCGGTCATATCGTCACTTCACATACTCAAATTCAAAGTCGAGGATACTAACGGTATCGCCCTCCTGCACACCCATTTCCTCCAGCTTTTTGATGATTCCGCTTTGGATCAGCACCCGCTGGAAGTATTGCAGCGATTCGTAGTCCTCCATATTTACACCGGCAAGCGCATTGGCAAGCCAATCCGCCTTTACCACATACACGCCGTCCACCACCTCGATGGTAAACTGGTTGCGTCGGGCGGACTTCATGCGCTCCTCCTCGGTGATGGGCTGCGGCTCGTACCGCACAATGGGCGGCAGCTTGGCAAGCTCCGCCGCAATCGCCTGTACCAGCTCCTCGGTGCCCTGGCGGGTGGCGGCACTGATGGGGAAGAATCGGTAGCCCTCCCCCTCCACATAGTCGCGGAAGGTCTTTATCTGCTCCTCGGTTGCCATGTCGCACTTGTTGCCCGCCACCAGCATGGGGCGCTCCGCCAGCTCGGGGTTAAAGCGCCGCAGCTCGGTATTGATGGTTTTAAAGTCCTCGATGGGATCGCGTCCCTCGATACCGGATATGTCCACCACATGAACGATGAGTCGGCAACGGTCTACATGGCGCAGGAACTCATGTCCCAGCCCCAGTCCCTCGCTGGCGCCCTCAATAAGTCCGGGGATATCCGCCATGACAAAGCTGGTCTCGGCATCTACCCGCACCACGCCCAGCACGGGGGTCAGGGTGGTGAAGTGGTAATTGGCGATTTCGGGCTTGGCGGCGCTTACCACCGAGATCAAAGTGGACTTGCCCACATTGGGGAAGCCGCACAGCCCCACATCGGCAAGGAGCTTTAATTCCAGCTCCACTTCAAAGCGTTCGCCGGGATAGCCGGGGCGCGCAAACCGCGGGATCTGTCTGGTCGCCGTGGCAAAGTGCTGGTTGCCCCAGCCGCCCTTGCCGCCGCGTGCCACCACCACCGGCTCATCGCCGGAAAGATCCGCCAGCACACGACCGCTTTCCGCCTCCCGCACCACAGTGCCCTTGGGCACCTTAATGACAAGGCTTTCGCCGGTTTTACCGCTGCACCGCGCGCCGCTGCCGTTCTGCCCGTTTTCAGCGGCGTATTTTTTCTTGTAGCGGAAGCCGATCAGGCTGCTCATGTTGGTATCCGCCCGGAAGATGACATCTCCCCCGCGTCCGCCGTCGCCGCCATCGGGGCCGCCCGCCGCCACAAACTTTTCCCGATGGAAGGAGACTGCGCCGTTGCCGCCGTCCCCCGCCTTGATGGAAATTCTTGCTTTATCTACAAACATCTTGTTCCTCGCTTTTATCTTTTCTGCCGTTATGGGGATTTTCCCCCAAAGGCACGGCAGTTATCCCTTACAAGAACAAATCCCGGGGTTTTCACTCCGGGACCTTGTCTTTGTGCCAAATTATTCAGCAGGGTAAACGGAAACCTTCTTGCGCTCTTTACCCATGCGCTCAAACTTGACGCGACCGTCAACCAGAGCAAACAGAGTATCGTCGCTGCCGATCCCTACATTCTCACCGGGATGAATGTGAGTGCCTCTCTGGCGAACGAGGATATTGCCCGCCAGAACAGCCTGACCGTCAGCACGCTTTACGCCCAGACGCTTGGACTCAGAATCACGGCCGTTCTTGGTAGAACCCATACCTTTTTTATGAGCCATAAATTACACCTCACCTTTCTCCTCAGTTTTCTTTGCTGCGGTCTTCTTGGCAGCGGGCTTCTTCTCACCCTCCGCCTTGGGAGCAGCAGTCTTCTTGGCAGTGGTCTTTTTCTCACCCTCCGCCTTGGGAGCGGCAGCCTTCTTGGCAGCGGGCTTCTTCTCGCCCTCCGCCTTGGGAGCGGCAGCCTTCTTGGCAGCAGGCTTCTTCTCGCCCTCCGCCTTGGGAGCAGCAGCCTTCTTAACGGGCTTTTCCTCTGCAGCGGTACCTACCGCGGTGATCTCCACCTTGGTGTAGGGCTGACGATGACCCATCTTGCGCTTGCTGTCCTTCTTGGGACGGTAGGTCATCACGGTGATCTTCTTCGCCTTGCCGTTCTTGAGCACCTTGCCGCTTACGGTCATGCCCTCTACATAGGGGGTGCCGAAGGTTACGGTGTCATCGCCGACTGCAAGAACCTTCTCGAAGGTCACGGTCTCGTCGACTTCGGCGTTCAGCTTTTCGATGAACAGCACATCGCCGACCTTTGCGGTGTACTGTTTGCCACCGGTTTCAAAGATTGCGTACATATTGTGTAGCCTCTTTCTTTAATCTCGCTGCGAAAAAGCAGGCGGTCTCCCTCATTGGGACACACTTAAAAAAGCCCGTCGCATGCGGCACTTGATATTTTAGCATATCCCATGCAGCTTGTCAAACGGTTTTATGCGGTTTTTCCGCTGTTTTCGGCGGGTTTTGTCCGGCAGGGGAGGTTTTTACTTCCTTCCCCCAAAGGCAATCTTCACCGGCTCGTCCGCCGGTCTCTCACTCACCCAGCGGATCTCGCCCTGCTGTACGGTGAGCAGCAGCTTGTCCCCGAGAGTCAATTCCTCGCCGTGATAGGTGCCGTCCGCCGGCACTGCCATCTCCGGCGGCTGCCGCAGAGTCAGAAATCTCCCCTGCCGCACAGGTTTGCCGCCTACGGTGTAGGGCGTCCCCAACAGCGCCGCCGCCTGTTCGGTATCGCCTTCGGCAAGGCAGCGCCGGATCCGGCTGGAGCTGACCGGCTCATTTTGCCACAGCACCGGCGCCAGCGCCGTCACTGTTATTCCTCTCGGCTCTGCCAGCTCCCGCAGCAAGGGAACATTTCCCGCACCCTTTTTGCCAAAGCGGTAGTCCTCGCCGCACACTACACCGCGGCAGTTCAGCACATTTTGCAGGATCTCCTGCACGAATTGTTCCGGCGACAGGTTGTAAAAGCTCTCAAACGGCGGGCAAAGCACCAGCTCCACCCCCAGTTCCTCCATCAGATGGTAACGATCCTCGGCGCTTTGCAGCAGCTTTACATCGCTTTTGCTTACTGTCCGGTCGGTATGGTGTGGCGGTTCAAAGGTAAAAACCGCACATTTGGCGCCCTGTGCGTGCGCCTGTGCCCGCGCTTCCGCTATCACGGCACGGTGCCCGCAATGGACTCCGTCAAAAAATCCCAGTGCCGCCACGGTGGGCTGCTCGCTGCGGCGGGAAAGGTCGTGGAAGATCAGCAATTCGGATTCTCCTTTGTGTAAAACAGCTTGATGATCTGTAATTCTGCAATGCTGCGTTCAATGTGTGCCAATGCCAAAAAGCGGCTTTCGCCGTAGACCCTTACGGTGTCCCCCTCGGCGGGGATCTTGATGCGGTTGGTATCCAGTCTTATCCCGTCCAGGAACATCTTGGTCTGCTTGGGAGAGAGAAAGATGCTTTTATACTGCCGGAACGCTGCGTCCACCGGCATCAGCAGTTCCTCAAAGCGTCCCTCATCGGCGGCGGCTTTCAGCTCCTCCAAGGTGTGACAATCCGCTGTGGTAAAGCCCAGCGTTTCGGTACGGCGCAGTGCCGTCAGCATACCGCCGCAGCCCAACGCCTCACCGATATCGTGACAGAGCGTACGGATATAAGTCCCCTTGGAGCAGGCGACATCAATCACGCAGGTTCTTTCCGCTTCATCAAATTCCAGCAGCTCCAGCCGGTGAATGGTCACCCGTCGGGTGGGGCGTTCCACCTCTTTTCCGGCTCTTGCCAGCTTATAAAGCCGCTGCCCGTCCACCCAGACAGCGGAATACATCGGGGGAAGCTGGTCGATCTCCCCGCGCAGCGGCGCCAGTACCGCCTCCAGTGCCTCTTTTGTTACCGGCTTATCGCTGGTGGAAAGGATATTGCCGGTGCAATCCTGCGTATCGGTGGTCACCCCGAAGCGAATGGTCGCCGTATAGCGCTTATCCTGAACGGGCATCAGCTCCATTGCCTTGGCGCTCCGCCCGAAAAACAGCGGCAGAACGCCGGTCGCCATGGGGTCAAGGGTACCGCCGTGCCCGATCTTGTGGCAGTCGGCAATGCCCCGCATCTTCGCCACCACATCAAAGGAGGTCCAGTCCTGCGGTTTATCGACGCAGAGGATCCCCTCCAACTGGCGGGAATGGTGTGTTTTTTTCATGCAGTCTCCTTCGGCAGGTGTTTTATAGCTTCCGCCACCAGTAGTCCGGCGGCTTCCTCCACCGACGCTTTGATGGTGCAGCCGGCAGCAAAACGGTGCCCGCCGCCGCCAAAGACCTTGGCGATCTCATCGGCATTCACCGGCTCCTTGCTGCGCAGCGAGATGTGGCATTCGTCCTCATGCTCCTTGATGGTGATACCCAGCTGCACGCCTTCTATCTTACGGGGAATGCCCGCTACGTCCTCCAGTTCCTCGCCGGTCACGCCGGTAGCGGCACGGACGGCAAGTGTCACCGGCATTACGGCAATGCGGTCATCGGCATAAAACTGCAGGGCGGACATCATTGCCGCCTCCGCCAGCACCTTTGCCTTGCTTTCGCTTTCAAAAATGCGGGTATTGAGAAGGGCGGTATCCACGCCGCTTTCCATGATCTCCGCCGCCAGCCGCATGCTGCCGGCAGAGGTATTGCTGTACCGGAAGCCGCCGGTATCGGTGGCAAGACCGGTATAGATGCACTCGGCGATCCTGCCGGAAACGGGCAGCCCGATGGCTTTGATGATCGCTGCCACCGGCTCGGCACAGGCGCCGGCTTCGCTCCACAGGCAGGTCTGGGCAGCATAATCGCTGTTGCTGGGGTGGTGATCAATGCAAAGATCGACCATTGTTCCGTACCGTTCCTCCAGACTGCCCAGCATGCCGGCGGTGGCAACATCTACGGCAACCACATATTCCACCGGCTCGTACAGGATTCTGCCGGGCTTGTACCCGGGGTAAAGATAATCGTAAAGCTTCGGCAGCGGATCGGCGCACAGCACCCGTACCTCCTTGCCCAGCGTTTTAAGAGCGTAGTACAGGGCAAAGGCGCTGCCCACGGTATCGCCATCGGGACGGCGATGGCACAGCAGGGTGATATTATCCCGCTGCATCAAAAGCTCTGCGGCGCGGGAGACGGAAAGGTTCTCCTTCATTCCTCGGTCTCCCCTTTCGCTTCGTCCTCCTCCGGCACGATCTCCCGCAGCAGGTGGCTGATATGCACACCGTATTCGATGGAATCATCGGCGATGAACTGGAATTCCGGCGTGTGGCGCATTGCCAGCCGGCTGCCGATCTCCCGACGGATATAGCCCGCCGCACTTTTTAAGCCCTTGACCGATTCCTGCGCTGTTTCCAGCCCCGACAGTGAGCTGACATAGACCTTGCAGCAGGAGCCGTCGCGGGAAAGCTCGGTGCGGACGATGGAAAGCATGGGGTCGATGCGGGGATCCTTGAGCGACCGGAAAATGGCAGTCAGCTCCCGATGGATATCCTCGCCGTGACGAGCGTTTTTATAATTCGGCATGATGCGCCCTCCTTTTGTTTTTTCTGTAAACGGCAAGGGGCAGCCGGATAATGCTGTTATCCGACCGCCGATAATGCCTTGGGGGTTATTGCTTGATCTCGCGGATCTCGTAGGCTTCAAAGATATCGCCGTTTTTCAGGTCGCTGAACTTCTCCAGCGTGATGCCGCATTCGTAGCCCTGCGCCACTTCCTTGACATCGTCCTTAAAGCGGCGCAGCGAAGCCATCTTGTCATCGGCGATGATAATGCCATCACGGACGACACGGATATTGGCGGAGCGAACCATCTTGCCATCCAGCACATAGCAGCCGGCAACGGCGCCGACGCCGGTGATCTTGTAGACGTTGCGGATCTCGGCACGGCCCAGATCGACCTCCTCGGTCTTGGGCTTGAGCATACCCTTCATGGCTGCCTCGATCTCCTCAATGGCATCGTAGATGATGCGGTAGAGACGGATCTCGACGCCGTCCCGCTCGGCATTCGCCTTGGCGGTGGGGTCGGGACGGACATTAAAGCCGACGATAATAGCATGGGAAGCGTTTGCCAGCATAACGTCGCTTTCGCTGACCGCACCCACAGCGCCGTGAATGACGCGGACACGAACCTCATCGTTGGAGAGCTTTTCAAGGGACTGGCGAACCGCCTCAACGGAGCCTTGCACATCGCCCTTGATGATGATGGGCAGCTCCAGCACCTCGCCCTCGCTGATATGATCAAAGAGGTTATCCAACGTGACCTTCTGGTAGCGCTTGAATTCCTCCTCTTTCTGCTCCATGCGGCGCTTTTCTACCAGCTCGCGCGCCAGCTTTTCGTCCTCAACGGCATTAAAAATATCGCCGGCGGCAGGTACTTCGGCAAGTCCGGTGATCTCCACGGGGCAGGAGGGGCCTGCCTCCTCGACCTTCTGACCCTTATCGTTGGTCATTACGCGCACGCGGCCGACCGCCGTACCGGCAATAATGGCTTCGCCGGAATGGAGGGTGCCGGTTTGAATGAGGACGGTGGCAACGGGTCCGCGGCCGGTATCCAGCTTGGCTTCGATGACGGTACCCTTTGCCATACGGTTGGGGTTGGCAGTCAGTTCCATGGTATCGGCAACCAGCAGGATCATCTCCAGCAGGTTATCCAGTCCCTTGCCGGTCTTGGCGGAGACAGGAACGCAGATGGTATCGCCGCCCCACTCCTCGGGAACCAGTTCATATTCGGTAAGCTGCTGCTTGATGCGCTCGGGATTGGCTTCCGGCTTATCCATCTTATTGATGGCGACGATAATGGAAACGCCTGCCTCCTTGGCATGGTTGATCGCCTCGACCGTCTGGGGCATGATGCCGTCATCGGCGGCAACGACCAGTACGGCAATATCGGTGACCTGCGCGCCGCGGGCTCTCATTGAGGTGAAGGCGGCGTGACCTGGGGTATCCAGGAAGGTGATGGGACGGCCGTTGACCTGTACCTGATAGGCGCCGATGTGCTGGGTGATGCCGCCGGCTTCGCCGGTAACTACGCTGGTTTTGCGAATGGCATCGAGAATAGAGGTCTTGCCGTGGTCGACATGACCCATGACCACGACGATGGGGGGACGGGGCTCCTGCGCCTCCTCCTTGTCCTCCACCTCAAACAGACGATCCTCGATGGTGACGACGACCTGCTTGGTGACCTTGGCGCCGATCTCCATGGCGACAAGAGAGGCGGTATCGAAGTCGATGACATCACTGATGGAAGCCATGACGCCCAGACCCATCAGCTTCTTGACGATCTCGCTTGCCTGCACCTTGAGCATAAGTGCCAGTTCGCCGACGGTCATCTCCTCGGGCAGGGCGACCTCCAGCCGCTGGCGGCGCTGACGCTCCAGCTCCAGACGGCGCATCTTCTCCTCCTCACGCTCCTTGCGGCTGAGGACAGGCTTGCCACGGCGGGCGGAGCGCTGGTTGAGCTTCTGCTTTTTGGCGAAGTTATCCTTCATGTTGCCGGCAGGTGCGATCTGCTCGTAGCGCTCGTTGTATTTATCCAGATTGACCTCGCTGGTACGCATATCAACGGTGGTGCGGGTCACGGTATTGGCGGTAAAGGTATTTTCGCCCTTGGGTCCCTTCTGCTTGGGCGCCTGCTGGCGGATCTCGATGGGCTTGCGGGGGGCGGCAGGCTGCTGG
>OHBJ01000744.1_pt1 | contig 21892 bp, 25 predicted proteins | sample 1577241 | NCBI WGS metagenome assembly OHBJ01 (sample SAMEA3541594, study PRJEB24748) | human gut metagenome | biome: human gut; feature: human-associated habitat; material: faeces | place: China | collected 2012 | reverse complement strand
CCCGTCGAAGCCGCCGGAGGCGGCTTGCCCTGCGGGCGCCTGAGAAGCAGAAAACAGGGGAAAGCACTCACATCTCAGCCGACAGCCGGCGCAGCAGCCGCTCCGTTAGCCGGTCCACCGCAGTAAAATCGGTTGCCCCGATATAGTACTGCTCTAATGCGTTGTGACGGCGATGAGCCTCGGTAATTGCCTGCTCCGCCTGACGAAGCAGCACACCGGCAGTTTTTTGCAGAAAGCGCAGCCGTACCCGACGGGCACGCAGCATGCTGCTGTCGGTAAAGCGTTGAGCGTGGACGGCACGCCCCTCCAGCGGAATGGCATGCAGGCTGTTGCCGGTGACAAAGGCAAGCCCTGCCTGTGGGATCAGCAGGTGATCCGGTTTTTCGGGGGAGATGGGGCAGGGACAGGTGATAACATGATAGCCACGCGCTACCGCTTCGTCCCGCAGCTGCCCTAACATGGTTGCAGCGACTGCACCATAGGGGTCCTCAAGGAAAACAACCCGCTCACACATTGCGGAAATTGTTTCATGAAACAAAATTACACCCCGATCCGTCACCGCCGAGAGCAGCCGCCGCTCCTCCTGACCCTGTTTTTCAAGGTCAGGCAGCTCCCGTGCAGCCAGCCGCACAGTGTACTGCCGCAGCTTTTCATAGTCTATGGTCTCCGCTGCCAGCCGCCGTGCCTCCCCCAACAAAGCGCCGGCACCTGCAAGGTATCGCACTGCCTGCCGATGTAATCCGCCAATTTCCCTTCCCAATGCAATAATTTCCTCCCGCTCTGACCGCAGAATGTCCTCATTCCAGCAGTCGCAAAGGGAATAGGGCTGTTCCACCGCACCGGGGAACTGCGGCTCCAAAGCATGAGGTGGGGTGGCGTCCAGCAGGACGGTTTTTATTTGGGGCAGGATTACTCCGTCCAGACTGGCGGCATCGGAGGAACAGCGGATTTCCTCCACCGGCTGCCCTCGCTGCAATGCGAGCCGGACGACCTGTTTCATCAGGGTGGATTTGCCGGAGCCGGGACCGCCCTTGATGAGAATGGGCTGCCAGCCGGCAGCGGGTTCGGTGAATTGCCCGAACAGTGAATAAAACCCGTTTTGCGAATTACTCCCCATAAACCAGCGGCAGGGAACGGCTTTTTCCATAAAATAAGCTCCTTTCGGCGGGCGGACGCAAGCCCCGCTGCTGCCATTCTATGCTGATATGGAAAAGGAGTGCGTGGGGGGAGAAACCGGAGCAATAGAAAAACCCGCACTGGCTGCCTTTCGGCAGCTTGCACGGGCTTTTGGTTGGCTTGCAGCTGATGCGAACTTACATTTCAATCCCAAGCTCCTTGACCTTCTCCCGAAGTGAGAGAAAATCCGCAAAGGCAAGCTGCGTCTGGCGCGGGTTGCGCAGCAGTGCGGCAGGGTGAAAGGTTCCCATCATATAAACACCCTTTTTCTCTACCCATTCCCCGTGCTGACGGGTCACACGGTAATCAGGCTGAATGAGCGTCATGGCGGCGATGCGCCCCACACAGACAATGATTTTGGGACGAATCAGCGCCACCTGATTGCGCAGATAACCCATGCAGGCGGCAATCTCCGTCTGCTCCGGATCTCGGTTCTGAGGCGGGCGGCATTTAACAATATTGGCGATGTAGATGTTGCGGCTGCGATCAAGACCGATGTAGTTCAGCATCTTATCCATCAGCTGACCGCTTCGTCCCACAAAGGGTTCGCCCTGCTCGTCCTCGTGCTGGCCGGGGCCCTCTCCGATCAGCATGATCTCAGCCTGCGGATTTCCTACCCCGAATACCACATTTTTTCGCCTCTCGCACAGCTTGCAGGCAGTACAGTGCAGAGCGGTCTCCTGCAGTGCGTCCCATTCCATCATGGGTGCAGCCCCCCTTTTTGTAAACTTTTCATCAAAAGCATTATATCAGATAATTATCCCCTTTGCAAAACAGAACATGGGTGCTATAATATGATAGACAAAAAAGAAAGACAATGCCGTTGCTTGATTCTGGGACATGGGAACCCGTGAAGCAACGGCACCAATAAGGAGGCTTCCCCATTATGGCAAAAGTGTTAGTAGAAACGTCCGCCCGTCACCTGCACCTGACGCAGGAAGATCTGGAGACCCTGTTCGGCAAGGGCTTTGAGCTGACCTTCAAAAAGGCGCTTTCCCAGCCCGGGCAGTTCGCCACCAATGAAAAGGTTGAGGTCATCGGACCCAAGAAGTCTATGGGACCGATTTCGGTTCTCGGACCCGTGCGCTCCCGCACACAGGTCGAGCTTTCCATGACCGACGCCCGTTCCATCGGTATTGCGCCCTTTGTACGGGAATCCGGTGATCTGGACGGTACCCCCGGCTGCCGGCTGGTAGGGCCCAAGGGGGAGATTGAGCTGAAAGAGGGAGTCATCGTTGCGAAGCGCCATATTCATTTCACCCCCGAGGACGGCGAAAAGTTCGGCGTGAAGGATAAGCAGATTGTCCGGCTGGCAATCGACAGCAACGGCCGCAGCCTTGTATTTGATGATGTTGTTTGCCGCGTGACCCCTACCGCCGGTACGGCGTGCCATCTGGATACCGATGAAGCCAATGCCGCCGGATGCTCCGGCGAGGTCTACGGCGAGGTCATTTTGTAAATCCTTGTTTTTCCTGACGGCAGGCTTCTTTTACGGTCTGCCGTCTTTTGAAAAAATAAGCGACCGAAAGGAGTTTCCCCCTATGGCTGCTCTCTTACAGCTCTGCCAGCCCTTTGACCATGCGGTCATGGCGGCGATCCAAAGCATAGCCGGCTCCGTAATGGATAAGCTGATGCTTTTCTTCACCTTCCTCGGAGAGGAGACCTTCGCCATTCTGCTGCTCATTGCCGTGTACTGGTGCTGGAATAAGCGGCTGGGCGAATATCTGCTGTTTTCTCTTTATACCGCCATGAGTGTGAACGGCTTGTTGAAGGATCTTATCTGCCGTCCCAGACCGTTTTTGAATGAAGAATTCAGCGACCTGCGCTATGTAAAGGTGAAGAGTTTATTGGTGGATACCGAGCATCTTTCCTCCTCATGGTCCTTCCCCAGCGGTCACAGCCAAACCGCGGGCAGCATTTACGGCAGCCTGATGAACGGTCGCCGCGCATGGGCTAAAATCGCCGGAATTGTGGTTATTCTGCTGGTGATGGTTTCCCGTGTGTACCTTGGCGTTCACTATCCCACCGATACCATTGTGGGCGCTGTGCTGGGCCTTTTGTGCGCATGGGTATGCGGGCTTTTGTACCGCCGGTTCTATCAGCACCGGATCCTGCTGATGGGCGCTGCCGTGCTGCTCTCCGGTGTGATGCTGCTGGTCAGCCCGTCCGGCGACAGCATCAAGACCCTTGCCATGGGCGTAGGTGCCGTAGCAGGCATGTGGCTGGAGGACGGGCTGGTGGAGTTTCGTTCCGCCAACGGGATCCTCGGTCGGGTGCTGCGGCTTGTCATCGGCTTTGCCGTCATTATGGGCATACGCATCGGGCTGAAGGCATTGCTGCCCGATATGATGTGGTGCCATGCCCTGCGTTACGGGCTGATGGGGTTGTTCGGCACCTTTGTGTGGCCGTGGGTCTTTACCAAGATGGGCTTTTAAGCTTGCTTTTTCGGGGCGTGTCCATTTGGGCGCATACCCTGTAAGATCAAATATTTACTTTAGGAGGTCATTTTATGGGATTTCTGAAAAATCTGCTGGGACTGGGCGTTGCCGCCGGTACCGCCTATGCTGCCGTTAAGGTAGCGCAGAAGTACAATGAGAAAAAGAATGCCAATGCAGACCTCAACGGCGACGGAACGGTGGACTGCAACGACACTGTCTACGGTGTGAAGGACGCCGCCCGCGAGGTGTACAAGGAAACTGCCGCCAAGGTGCGGGAGAAAGCCCCCGAAGTGCGGGAAAAGGCTGCTGCCGCCGCAGCTGCCGTGCAGGAAAAAGCCCCTGAGTTCATCGAAAAGGTGAAGGGCGCGGCCGGAGAAGCATGGGGTGCTATCCATGGGGAGAAGTTCCCTGCCACCGAGGTGGAGCTGGAGGACGAATATGCCGCCCCAGATACCGAGGCGCCGGAAGAAACCGACGAGCCGAAGGAATAAGCCGGTATATTGCCATACCAAAAAAGACCACCCCGCGGTGGCCTTTTTTGATGCGCAAATTCAGATGAAATTGGTGCGAACAGGGGGTTCTCTTTGGGGCAGCCCGTATTTTTCTTTTCCCAGCGCAATGCTGCGCATCAGGAAGGTCATATTGCGCGCCAGTGTGCGCATGGTCTGTCTGCCCTCTTCGTCATACAGAGCGTCGCCGGGGTCTCTGCCGTGCACGCTGTTCCAGTACTGGCTGGAGGCAATGGGCATACCGGCAATGGTGAAGAATTTATTCAGCTCATCAAAGGTGGCGCTGCACCCGCCGCGCCGAGCACAGACAACGCTTGCCCCCACCTTCATCGTCTTATTAAAGCGGGTGCTGTAAAAAAGACGGGTCAGGCAGGCAACCAGCGTGGCATTGGCGGAGGCATAATAGACGGGCGATGCCGCAATGAGACCGTCCGCCTCCTCAAATTTGGGCGCCAGCTCATTGACAATGTCATCAAAGACGCATTTGCCGGTCTCGGCACACTTGCCGCAGGCGATGCAGCCGCGGATATCACGGGTGCCCACCTGCACCGTTTCCACCTCCACGCCCTCGGCACGGAAAATCTTTTCCAGCTCCTCTACCGCCACGGTGGTGTTGCCGCCCACGCGGGGGCTGCCATTCAGGATCAGAACTTTCATCGAAGGACCTCCTTTTCTGCTCAGACCAAAATGGGGCTTACGAGTCTATTATATCTGCTTCGGACGGATTTTACAACCGCTTGCAGGCTTGACTCCGACAGAAGTGCCCTTGTCAAGCGAAGGCAATGACACCGGATTACGCCTTCAGCTCCTGCGCCGCCACCAGCGCCGCGTAAGCGCCGCCCTGCGCCAGCAGCTCCTCGTGGGTTCCCAGCTCGATGATACACCCATTATCGATCACGGCAATGCGGTCGGCGCCCCGCACGGTAGAGAGCCGATGGGCAATCACGATGGTGGTGCGTCCCTCGCTCAGCTTATCAAACGCCTTCTGGATATGCGCCTCGGTCACGCTGTCCAAGGCGCTTGTTGCCTCGTCCAGAATGAGGACAGGCGGATTTTTAAGGAAAATACGCGCGATGGAGACCCGCTGCTTCTGCCCGCCGGAAAGCATGGTGCCGCGCTCGCCTACATTGGTCTCGAAGCCCTCCGGCATTCGGCAGATATCCTCATAGATTTCTGCCCGCTTGGCGGCTTCTGCCACCTCCTCATCAGTCGCATCGGGACGCCCGTAGCGGATATTATCGGCGACACTGCCCGCAAAGAGGAAAACGTCCTGCTGCACCACCCCGATCTGCCGCCGCAGCGACTGCTGTGTGACCTGCCGTACATCGTGACCGTCTATGCAGATGGCGCCGGAGGTTACATCGTAAAAGCGGGGGATCAGCTGGCTCAAGGTGGTCTTTCCTCCGCCGGAGGAGCCGACCAGCGCCACCGTTTCTCCGGGGGCAATGTGCAGCGTTACGTCGTGCAGCACTGCCTGATCCTGCCGGTACTCAAAGCCCACATGGTCGATATTGATGGCGCCTTTGACCGTATCCAGCTCCTCGGCATCGGGACTGTCCTTCAGCGCCGGCTCGGTGCGCATCAGTTCCACAAAACGGTGCAGTCCCGCTGTGCCGCTGGCAAGCGTTTCACTGGTGGCAGCAAGCCGCCGAATGGGATTGATAAAGGTGGCAACATAGAGATTAAAGGCAACGAGGTCGATAACCGTCAGTTCCCCCTTCATGATCAGCGCGCCGCCCACAGCGATGACCGCAGCGGAAAGGATACACAGGAAGAATTCCAGCACGGCGTTAAAAAGCCCCATTGCGCTGTGGAAGCGGTACTTGGAATTGCGGAAGCTGTGGTTGGCACGGTCAAATTTCTCCAGCTCCATTTCTTCATTGGCAAAGGCCTTGGCGGTTTTCATGCCGCTTACGCCGGATTCAAAATCGGCATTGATGGAAGCAATGGTGCGCTTTACCTGACGGGAGGCGTCCCGCATAGCACGGCGGCGGCTCCAGACTACCAGCAGAAAAACGGGGATCATAATGGTGAGCACCAGTGCCAGCCGCCACTGGATCGAATACATGATGACCAGCGCGCCGATGATGGTAAGGGTGGAAATAAAAATATCCTCAGGACCGTGGTGCGCCAGCTCGGTGATGTCAAAGAGGTCGCTGGTCAGACGGCTCATCAGTTGTCCGGTGCGGTTCCGGTCATAAAAATCATATCCCAGCTCCTGCATATGCCGGAACAGGTCACGCCGGATATCGGTTTCGACCCGTACGCCGAAGCCGTGCCCCCAGTATGCAATAACATAGGTGAATACCGAACGCAGCACATATGCCACCGCCACCAGTGCCATCACCGTCCAAAAGGTTTTCCAGTTGTTATCCGGAATCAGGGTGTAAAGGCACCAGCGGGTCACAAAGGGAAACGCAAGGTCAATGACTGCGATCATCAGAGCAGATAGAATATCCAGCAAAAAGAGCCGCAAATGCGGCTTGAAATAAGAAAGAAAGATCGAAAGCTCCGATCTGTTTTGAAAGTCCTTGGTCGTCATAAAAGGCTCCTTTACCAGTCATATATCCCTATTATAATGAACACCGTCCTAAAAGTCCAGTAGTTTTCCCGCTTTAAGCACTGTACCCCATCGGGGGAAGAAAGGTTCACCAAATAAAAAAGACGCCCATGAGCGTCTTTTTTATTTGGTGAACCATCGGGGATTCGAACCCCGGGCCCTTTGATTAAAAGTCAAATGCTCTGCCGGCTGAGCTAATGGTTCATATTGCCGCATGGCAACAGATATATTATAATGGCGACCGATGGGCTTGTCAAGCCTTTTTATCACCCTGCACGGTTCAAATTTGCCTCAAATTTCCGCCTTGTCCCACCGCTCCGCAATGGACAGTAACAATCTCCGCTGCTGCATTGCATTTTGCCGCTGCGTCCGCTATAATACTTTTGTTATTACACTTTTCGGGAGGACCGTTTATGCTTTTCTGGATCGGACTGGGAGTTCTGCTGATCGGCGGTATCATTGCCCGCACTGCCGCAAAGCGCGGCGATGAAGCCGAGGGGCTGAAAAAGCTCGGTGTTACGTTGATTTTTATTGCCACCGCTATTCTGCTTTTTGTGCTTACCATCAATATTCTGGTATGGACGGGGCGCTTCGGGGTCACGTCCTGATCCGCCTTTGCGAGCCGCTGCCCGCTGGCATTGCCCCCCTGTGGGGGCTTTCTTTTTTGCTTGTTTGCGGGTATAATGAAACCGGAACCGAGAAAGGGGGAAGCACCATGCCGATCGATCTGCAAACCAGTATCCGCTATCTCAAAGGGGTAGGGGAGCGCCGTGCCGCCCTGTACAGCAAGCTGGGCATCGAGACGATGGAGGACCTGCTTTACCATATCCCGCGCAACTATATCGATCTTATCAGCCCTCTCTCGCTGGCGGAAGCCCAGACCGGACAGAAATGCGCCGTCCGCGCGCTGCTTGCTGCAAAGGGCAGGGAGCAGCGGATCCGGCGCGGACTTTCCATCTTTAAGCTGACCGCCGTTGATGGAGCTGCTTCGCTGCAAATAACTCTTTTCAATGCCGGATATACCGTCGGCGCACTGCGCGAGGGCTGCGAATACATCTTCTACGGGACGCTGACGGGTGGCTTTTACCAAAAATCCTTGGATAATCCACAGATCTTCCCGTTGGAGGAGGCAGGCACTCTGTTGCCGGTCTACCCGCTTACCGAGGGGCTGAGCAACAAAATGGTTATCGGCCATCTGCGGGAAGCACTTGCCCGACTGAAGGAAATTCCCGACCCGTTGGGGGAACTGCTGCCCCGCCGCTATGACCTGCTGCCCTATGAGCGGGCGGTACGCGCCGTCCACTTTCCTACCGGCTGGGAACAGGTACAGGCAGGACGAAACCGAATGGCCTTTGATGAGCTGCTTTCTCTGACCTTGTGCTTTGCCAGAATGCGGCAGGGCCGGGCGGAGCATCACATTTCCCCCATGCAGATGCAGCCTCTCACCGATTTTTACAATGCTCTTTCCTACGAGCTGACCGGCGCCCAGCAGCGCACCATTGCCGAAGCCTTGAGCGATATGTGCAGCGGTATCCCCATGAACCGGCTGGTGCAGGGCGACGTGGGCAGCGGAAAAACAGCAGTCGCTGCCGCCTGTTGCTATTTTACTTATCTCAATGGGTATCAAAGCGCTCTTATGGCGCCCACCGAGATTTTAGCGCAGCAGCATGAAAAGAACCTCGCTCCCCTTTTGGAACGCTTGGGAATGCGGGTGGCGCTGCTGACTGGTTCTGTTTCACCGAAGAAGAAAGCTGCCCTGAAGGAGCAGCTTGCCGCCGGAGAGATCGACCTATGCATCGGCACCCATGCGCTGCTTACCGCCGATACCGCCTTTGCCCGGTTGGGGCTGGTCGTCACCGACGAGCAGCACCGCTTCGGGGTGAACCAGCGCACCGCCCTGCGGCAAAAGGGGCTGGATACCCATGTGCTGGTGATGTCCGCCACTCCCATTCCGCGCACCCTTGCCATGATCGTCTATGGCGATCTGGATCTCTCGGTCATTGATGAGCTGCCCGCCGGACGCAGCCCCATCAAGACTTATCTGATTGACAGCTCTATTCGGGAGCGAGCCTTTGGCTATATCCGCAAGCACCTTGATGCGGGCTATCAGGGCTACATCATCTGCCCCGCCGTGCAAAACGAGGAGGATCCCGACGACACCGGCTTAAAATCAGCTGTGAAATATGCCGAGGAATTGGCTGACGGCGCTTTCAGTCAGTATCGGGTGGGGCTGCTGCACGGGAAAATGCCCGCAGCACAAAAGGAAAAGGTCATGCAGGATTTTGCGTCGGGTGAGATCGAGCTGCTGGTTGCTACAACCGTAGTGGAGGTTGGGGTAGACGTCCCCAATGCGGTTATAATGATGATAGAAAATGCCGAACGCTTTGGCTTATCTCAGCTTCATCAGCTGCGAGGCAGGGTGGGCAGAGGCAATGTGCAGTCCTGCTGTATTCTTCTTTCCGATAGCAAAAATCCAGAAGCACAGGAGCGGCTTCGTGTTCTGCGTGCGACCAACGACGGCTTTCAGATCGCCGAGGAGGACTTGAAGCAGCGTGGCCCCGGAGATTTCTTCGGAGAACGCCAGCACGGTCTGCCGGAGCTGAAGGCTGCCGACCTTGCCGCTGACGCGCGCCTGCTGCAAAAGGCGCGGGAAGCTGCCGATGACCTTACCGCCCATGACCCCGGACTGCGCGACTTTCCTGCCCTTGCCCGCCGGATTGACCGCATGATGGAAAAGATGAGTCTGTGATATTCAAGTTGTATTTAGCTGCCCTTCCCCAATGGGGCGGGACAGCTCTGCTTTCTATCGGTGCGCTGCCAGCGATGGCAGCGCACCTTTGCCGCTTCTGAATCCCAAAGAGACACGAACAAATTTTCGTTCCCCTCTTGCTTTTTGCAAAGAAACCGTGTACAATGAAACCCAGAAGAACGCATTTTTGGAGGGAAACAGCATGGCTATCGAGAAAAAAGCAAAAGAAGCAGCCCCCGCCCCCGGCGATAAGCAGAAAGCGTTGGAAACCGCCATCAGTCAGATCGAAAAGCAGTTTGGCAAGGGCGCGGTGATGCGCCTCGGTCAGAATGCCACCATGAATGTCGAGGCGATCCCTACCGGCTCTCTGTCGCTGGATATGGCGCTGGGCATCGGCGGTTTGCCCCGCGGCAGAATTGTCGAGATCTACGGACCGGAATCCAGTGGTAAAACCACCGTGGCACTGCATGTTGTAGCAGAAGCCCAAAAGCGGGGCGGCTCCGCCGTTTTCATTGATGTCGAGCACGCCTTAGACCCTGTCTATGCCAAAAACCTCGGCGTAGATATCGACCAGTTGCTTGTTTCCCAGCCCGATACCGGCGAACAGGCTCTGGAGATCTGCGAAGCGCTGGTTCGCTCCGGCGCCGTTGATGTGGTGGTGGTGGACTCGGTCGCCGCAATGGTCACCAAGGCGGAGATCGAGGGCGAGATGGGCGATACCCATGTCGGTCTGCAAGCCAGACTGATGAGCCAGGCGCTCCGCAAGCTGACCGGCGCCATCGGCAAAAGCAATGCGATTGTTATCTTCATTAACCAGCTTCGTGAGAAGATCGGTGTAATGTATGGCAACCCGGAGACCACTCCCGGTGGCCGCGCCCTCAAGTTCTATTCCTCCGTCCGGCTGGACGTTCGACGCACCGAGCAGCTCAAATCCGGCGGCGAGGTCATCGGCAACCGCGTGCGGGTCAAGGTGGTCAAAAATAAGGTTGCCCCGCCCTTTAAGGAGGCGGAGTTTGATATCATGTACGGTCAGGGCGTTTCCCGCCTCGGCGAGATCCTTGATCTGGGCAGTAAGCTGGATATTGTCCAAAAATCCGGCGCATGGTTCAATTACGGCGATGTCCGTCTGGGACAGGGCCGTGACAATGCCAAGGAGTATCTGCGCCAGAACCCGGAGCTGGCAGAGGAGATCGCCGCCAAGGTGATGGCAAATGCCGATAAGCTGCTGGGACGCGCTGCCGCAGCCCCCAAGAAGCTGGGACAGGTGAACCTGACTGCTGAGGTAGACGAGGACGAGGCGTAAGCGTAAATAATATAAAAGCCCATTTGCTGCGGGCGAATAACAAGGTGCTTATGCAGGATACGGTGCAGCCGCTGGAGAGTGGCTGCACCGTGCTTTGCTTTATATGGAGAGCATGAACTGCCGCAGGCTTTGTTACATTTTCTCCGTTGCCGCCTGTATTTCCCATCTTACATCTTCCCCTGCGGCTTTCGGCTCCGCCTTGTTTTGCGTTGTACCGTGCAGCAAGGGGCAGCGCAAATGGGCAGGCAGAAGTGTTTGCAAAAGTCTGCTGCATTTTTCGAAAAAAAGTCGGAAGCTCATGTAGTATTTATCGCTAAAACCGTAGTATATAGGTGAAGCCGGAAAGGAGGCAGTGTAATGATAACAGACGAAAAGATCATTGAACTGTTTTTTGCACGTTCAGAGCAAGGCATTCGGGAGCTGGATATAAAATACGGGAAAGTGTGCCGCAAGCTGTCGTACAACATTGTGAGCAACAGACAGGACGCGGAGGAATGCGTCAATGACGCTTACTTAGGCGCATGGAATGCAATCCCGCCGGCGAAGCCGGACCCGCTGCTGACCTATGTCTGTAAAATTGTCCGGAACATTTCCCTGAACGCCTATTACAGGAGCGAGTCTGCCAAGCGAAGCAGCCGTTACACAGTAGCTATGGAGGAAATCGAAGCCTGCATAGCCGCCCCCAACACAGTTGAAGCCGAGATGGAAGCCAAAGAATTAGCCCGTACCATTGAAGACTTTTTGGATACGCTGACCGTCGAGAACCGTGTCATCTTTGTACGCCGCTACTGGTTTTCCGATCGCTGCAAGGACATAGCCGAATTGGTGGGGCTTACGGAGAAGAATATTTCCGTCCGGCTGACCCGTATTCGCGGAGATTTGCGGAAATATCTGATCGAAAGAGGGGTGCTTGTATGAATGCAAAGAAGTTTTCTGATGCCATGAGCGAGCTGAACGACAGATATATTGATGAAGCGATGTTCTATGAGAAATCGCACCAATCCAAAACAAGTCCAAAAAGAATGGCCGTATTGATTGCTGCCGCTATTACGGTATTGGCTTTTTGCGGCTTTAAGGCATATGAGTTTGGACTATTTGACCGGTGGCTTCAAACGCCGTCTGCCGATCCGATCCGGACGGTTCAAAGCGCAATCGAGGGTCAAGCCGATAAAGAGCATACAATTTGTGTGCGTGTAGATGAAATTGAGGTAAACGAAAGCGAAACGGAACGCATGATCAAGAGGTACTCCGGCAGCGACCTTGCAAAAGAAAAAGGCTGGACGGCAGACTATCTGGCGGAGCATTTTGTGGTAGTCCGGGCGAAATACTATATCGAATACGACCATACAAAAACCTTTATGGACGATGGCTATACGGAACAGGATTTCTATTTGACGCGAGATGTAAAAACCGGAAAATGGGAGATCGTTGACAATACTTCGCCGAACATAAGCGCAAGTCCATAAAAAAGAAATCAACAGAGCGCAATCGACAAAAACCGGTTGCGCTTTTCTTCTGTCAAAAAAGCAAGAAAGAGGTGATTAGCTTCACCAAAGACAAAACGAGATTTTTTGGCTGAAGTGAAAAGTTTATTTCCACTTTGAAAACGAGAATTTTTGGTGGAGTTTGACGAGAAACAGTCTTGACAAAAGCGCAGCAGATGGTATAATGATAAAGCGTTATGCGGAAGTGCTGGAATAGGCAGACAGGCACGTTTGAGGTGCGTGTGTCCATGACGTGTGGGTTCAAGTCCCATCTTCCGCACCAAATAAAAAAGGAGCCGAGGGGCTCCTTTTTTATTTGGTGCGGAAGATGGGGGGCGCACCCCTTTTCCTAAGCGGTCAGCAGCTGCCCTTATTTTACGCGAAAGGGGAACCCGCAAAGGTTTCCCTTTCACACATACCTTTTCCCTTTCCTTGCAATAGGGAAAATAGAACAGGTAAAAATCTATTTAACTTTTCTTTTTCTCCCGCGCGTGCGCCCGTGCCCGCGGGAGAAATTTTTTCTCGTTACCGGTCGCCGCGCGCCGCCAATAGACCGGCGATAAAATCACAGACCCGACGCCGTTCGGCGGGAGTGAGCTGCTGCAGCAGCGCCTCCGGCTCGGCGGGAGAGATCGGCGATAGGGAAGGCGGCTCTACCAGCGGAGAGCTGCCGCACAGCCAGTCCACCGAGACGCCGTACCGCTCGGCAATCCGCTGCAGCCTGCCGCGGTAGGAGGTACTGCGCCCCGCCCGCCAGTCGGCAATGATGTTGCCGTTTTTATAGCCGATGGAGCGGGCGAATTCGGCGTCGGCGCCGTGTCGGTCAGGAATCAGCGATAGAATTCTTTGCAGCATGATATCCATATATTCCCTCCTTGTTTTGGGGAAATACACAAAAACTCACAAATCAAGAGAAAACACTTGAAAACACGCAAAATATGAGATACAATAAAAGGTGGGAAACTTTCCGAAGAACTCATTATGCTGTATTTTATCGAGTTTTTCGCATTTTTCATGACATAATCCTACACCGAAGCGGCGGAATTGTCAAGAGGAAAAACACTTGAATAATGAGGTTTATCTAAAAGGCGGACTGCGTCAGGGCAGGGGGGAACCGCTAAAACAGATGGGATGTTTCCCGAAGAAACGGGGAGGAAAGAAAATGGAACCAGAGATTACAGCGGCAGCACTGGCGCTTTTCGGCAGCTTGTGCGGCACCTACTGGGCGAACCGCCGGGCATCGGCGCTTATCGCCTACCGGCTGGAGCAGTTGGAGAAAAAGGTGCATAAGCACAATTCCGTTATCGAGCGGCAGTACGAGCTGGAAAAGAAATTTGCGGAGCATGAGCGGGATTATATCGCCGCCTGCCGCCGCATTGAGGATTTGGAGAGAGGAGCATAATAATGAACGAATTTGTAACATGGCAGATGCTGGGCAGCTACGCCGGAGCGGTTATGATGGTGACGCTGATCACGCAGTTTTTGAAAAGCACCCCGCTGGGGAAATGCAGCACACAGCCGGTTTCCTACGGCATCGCAGTACTTCTGCTGATCGGGGCGGAGGTATTCAGCGGGCAGCGGGTGACGGTGCAGGGCGTGACACTATGCCTGATCAATGCCATAATGGTGGCACTGGCATCAAACGGCGTTTATGACGCCGCTACTGCGGCGCCTAAACCTGCCGACTACTGCCACGAGGAGTAAAAAAGAACCCTTTTCGGGTTCTCGGCTTTGAGAGGGCTTACCGCAGCTCCAAAAGGCGTTCCAGCGGTACATGAAGCGCCTTGGAAACCTCCAGCAGTAAACCGACAGTCGGCTTGCTGTTGGCGGTTTCCACCCGCTGAATATGCTGGTGACTGTATCCGGTCATTTCGGCAAGCTCCATTTGGGTGTAGCCTGCCTCCTTGCGGCAGCGCATAATGTTCAGCCCAATCTGCACATATTCATTGTAATGCTTATCCATACGCCGCCACCTCTTTTCATTATCTCTATTTTAGAGTGTTTTGAAGTGATTTTATCCAATCTATTTTAATGAAAAACTCAAATTAGGTTGTAAAATATTATTTTACGCGCTAAAATGAAAAATGGGAGGGACAAACGATGATGGACAACAGGTTTGAGCAGGCATTCGGGGAATATCTTGACAGCACCGAATGCGATGAAATTGAGGATACGTTGTTTGCTGCGATCCGCAACGCTTTTTTGGCGGGGTGGAAAGCAGCAGGGGGCAGCCTGCCCCTGCCTGCGCGCATTTTTGAGGTATTCGGCAAAGAGAAGTAGCGATTAAAAACATAATCGCGGTGGGCATTTGACGACAGGAAAAAGCAGGAACGACAGCAGGCAGTGAGAGAGAAAACGAAAAAAATGAAAAAGTCATTGACAAACGGGAAGTCGTGGCATATAATAGCCACAAACGCAAAACCTGTGATCGAGAGGAGTAACCGGTCAGTTTTCGTTCAAAGCGAGCCGCGGACGGTGCAAGCGCGGTAACGGAAGGATCGGCGAATGGACTCGTGAGGGCGGACGAACGCGCTGCAAGGCGCCAGTAGTAACCGACGGGAAACCGGACCCGTTATCCTTCCCGGCTTACATCATGTGTGTAAGAACAGAGCGGACGCCGAATGGCGTCAAGCGCGGGTGGTACCGCAGAGCTGATATTTCAGTCCTGTCCCAAGCAATGACTTGGGACGGGATTTTTATTTTACCGGAAAGGAGCGGGCGCTGTGAAAAGAAAATATGCGGTGGGGCGGCGATGGCGGCCGCTGACCGAAAAGCAGACCGTAAAACCAACATCTGAACACCGAAAAAAAGGAGATAACCTCATGAAAACCAATCTGAAAAAAATTGCCGCCCTTATTTTTGCAGCTGTATTTGTGATCTGCCTTGCCGCCTGCGGCGGGGAACAGCAGAAGGTCTCGGTTATCGGTATTAGCCAGTATGGCGAGCACGAGAGCCATGATAACTGCCGATTGGGCTTTTTGCAGGGGCTGAAGGACGCCGGCTTGGTGGAAGGCACCGACTATACCATCGACTACCAGAATGCGGGCTTTGACGATAACATTGCAAAGCAGATCGCCGAGAGCTTCAGCGCCAACAATGTTGCCCTGATGTGCGGCATTGCCACCCCCAGTGCCACCGCCTGCTATGCCGCCGCCGAGGATAAGAATATTCCCGTTATTTTTACCGCCATTACCGACCCGGTGCAGGCAAAGCTGGATACCGGTAATGTGACCGGTACCAGCGATAAGCTGGCGGTAGAGGGGCAGCTGGAGCTGATCCGTGCCCTGCAGCCGGAAGCCAAGACCATCGGAATCCTGTACACCACCAGCGAGCCGAACTCCGTTTCCGCCATTGCCGAGTACAAGGAGAAAGCCCCTGCCTACGGCTTTACCATTGAGGCGGTGGGTGTGAGCGCCCAGTCCGAGGTGGTGCAGGCGTGTGATACCCTGCTTGCCCGCGGTGTGGACTGCATGAGCAACCTGACCGATAACAACGTGGTGGGCGTGCTGCCTGCCATTCTGGAAAAGACCAACGCCAAAAATGTGCCGGTTTACGGCAGCGAGATCGAGCAGGTAAAGAAGGGCTGCGTTGCCTCTATCGGCATTGATTATTTTGAGCTGGGACGGCAGACCGGACAAATGGCGGCAAAGGTACTGAAGGGCGAAGCCACCTGCGAGGAGATGCCCTATGAGACGATCAACGAATACGGGCTGTATGTCAGCTACACCGCCCTTGCCGAGATGGGATTGACCCTGCCGGAGGATTACGCTGCCCGTGCCATCGATGCCAACGCCTGATTTTTCGATTCTGATATGACCGCAAGGAGAACACCATGCTGAATGTGATACTGGAGACCTGCGCCGGAACCTTGACACAGGGGCTCATCTACGCCATACTGTCCTACGGCATCTTCATCACCTACAAAATACTGGACTTCCCCGATCTGACGGTAGACGGCAGCTTTCCTTTGGGGGCAGCCGTTACTGCCGTGCTGTTGACCCATGGCGTCAACGCATGGCTGACGCTTCCCATTGCCCTGCTCATCGGGGCGCTGGCGGGGCTTTGCACGGGGCTGATCCATGTCCGTGCCAAGGTGCGGGATCTGCTTGCCGGTATTATCACCATGACGGCGCTGTACTCTATCAATCTGCAGATCGCCGGCTCTAACCTGATGGTGGAGCGGGCAGTGGATACCATTTACACCTCGGCGCCGGTGATGGCACTGCTGGGCGGCGTGCCGCTCTTATACCGCAAGCTCATCGTTTCACTGGTGCTGGTGGTGCTGATCGGGCTTTTGCTGGAGTGGTATTTTTCTACCAAGAACGGCTTGCTGCTGCGGGCGGTGGGCGATAACGAAACGCTGGTGACTGCCCTTGCCGTGGATAAGGGCAGCATGAAGATCCTCGGACTGGTGATCGCCAATGCGTTGGTGGCGCTTTCCGGCTGCATCGTCTGTCAGGAGGGACGCTCCTTCAGCGCCACGATGGGCACCGGTCAAATGGTATTCGGCCTGGCTGCGGTTATCATCGGCACCACGCTGTTCCGCCGCGTAAGCTTTGTGAAAGGTACGGCGGCTGTTGTCATCGGCAGCATTCTGTATAAGGCTTGCATTCAGGCCGCCATTTTGCTGGGGCTGCCCGGCAATATGCTCAAATTCATTACCGCCGCCTTGTTCCTTGTGATCCTGATTACGGGGAATCTGACCGGCAGGAAAGGAGGCGCTGACGGTGCTGGAGCTTAAAAATATCACCAAGATCTATAATCCCGGCGAAATTACCGAGTCCTGCCTGTTCCGCGACTTCAGCCTTTCGGTGGAGGCGGGCGAGTTCGTTTCCGTTGTGGGCAGCAACGGCAGCGGAAAAACCTCACTGCTCAATATTATCTGCGGCAGTATCCCCATACAGAGCGGGGACGTCATTATTGACGGGGAGAGCATGCTGCATAAGAAGGAATTTGTGCGCTACCGCCGCTTCGGGCGGGTGTATCAGAACCCGGCCCTCGGCACCAGCCCCAACCTGACCATGTTTGAGAACCTTTCGCTGGCGGATAACAAAGGGAAAGCCTACGGTTTGGGACGGGGCGTAAATCACCCCCACCGCGCTGCCTACCGGGAGCAGCTTGCCGCCCTCGGGCTGGGGCTGGAGGATAAAATGGATATCAAAATGGGAGCGCTTTCCGGTGGGCAGCGGCAGGCGGTCGCCCTGCTGATGGCGACCATGACCCCCATTGATTTTCTTATCTTAGATGAGCATACCGCTGCCCTTGATCCCAAGACCGCCGATACCATCATGGCACTGACCGACCGTGTGGTGCGGGAGAAAGGACTGACCGCCATCATGGTGACACATAACCTGCGTTATGCCGTGGAATACGGCAGCCGCCTTTTGATGATGGATAAGGGGCATCTGGTGCTGGACGCAGCCGGAAAAGAAAAGAAGGATATGACCGTAGACGATATTCTGGCACTGTTTACGCAGATCAGCATTGAATGCGGCAACTGATATTTATGCAAAAAAGTTCGGAGAAAACCGGACTTTTTTGCTTTGCCAAGGGTGGGGGAGATTGTTTTAGCCCCAAAAATCTGTTATACTGAATTCGATCTCAGATTTTTTCTCCGCCGTTTACATATTGTTCAAGCAATTTGGCGAGCAATGCGGTAAGATAAAGGAGAAAGCACGGCGGGGAGGCGGCGGAATGTTCGGATATGTAAAGACCTGTACGCCGCAGCTTCGCATCTGTGAATGGGAGGCATACCGCGGGGTATACTGCGGGCTGTGCCGCACCCTCGGGCACCGGTTCGGCCCGCTGGCACGGCTGACCCTCAGCTATGATTTTACCTTTTTGGCAATGCTGGATATGGCGCTGCGGGAGGAGCCCCCCGAATACCGCCGCCGAAGCTGCGGAGTCAATCCGCTGCGGCGATGCCCCCACTGTGAGGAAAACGACGCCTTGCGCCGAAGCTGCGATATGGCGGTTTTATCGCTGTGGTATAAGGCAGAGGATACCATCGAGGACGGCGGCTTTTGGAAGCGGTGCGGCGGACGGCTGCTGCGTGTGCTGCTGCGCCGCCAGTACCGCAGAACGGCAGAGAAATACCCCACCATTGATGCGGTGCTTGCCGGAGAGATGAGCCGTCAACGGAAGCTGGAAGCCGGCGAGAGCGTCCATTTGGACGAGCTGTGCGAGCCGACCGCCAAAATGACGGCGGCGATGATGGGGCTTTTAAGTGAGAAACCGGACGAGCACCGCGTGCTGGAACGGCTGGGCTATCTGCTGGGGCGGTATATCTATATGGCAGACGCCCTGGACGACTGGGAAAAAGACCGGAAAAACGGGAATTTTAATCCCTTTTTGCGGCTGGAGGGTGAGCCGGAGGCGCTCAAGCGCCGGGCAAAGGCCAGCCTGCTGCTCACCATCGGGGAAATGGGCGCAACGCTTGACCTTTTGGAGCTGCGGCGTTTTCAGCCGATTTTAGAGAATATTATCCGTCTGGGATTGCCCCAGACGGTGGAGGAATTACAGCTCTCCCCAAAGCAAAGGAGGAAACGAGAAAAATGACAGATCCCTATAAGGTATTGGGAGTAAGCCCCGGTGCGTCCGACGATGAGATAAAGGACGCCTATCGCCGGCTGGCACGGAAATACCACCCCGATAACTATGTGAACAATCCTCTTTCCGACCTTGCGACCGAAAAAATGAAAGAGATCAACGAGGCATATGATGAGATCCAGCGGCAGCGCAAAAGCGGCGGAAGCAGCAGCTATGGGCAGCAGAGCTACGGCGGCTACCGGCAAAGCTATGGCGGATATCAGCAAAGCTACGGCGGTTCTTCGCAGTTTGCGGATATCCGCAGGCTGATCAATCTGAACCGCCTGAGCGATGCGGAGGAGCTGCTGGACGGGATTTCTGCCAGCGCCCGCACCGCCGAGTGGAATTATCTCAAGGGTGTGGTCAACTACCGCAAGGGCTGGCTGGATAACGCCGTGAGTTATTTGAATACCGCTTGCACCATGGATCCGAGCAACATGGAATATCGGCAGACGCTTACCCACCTGACGCAACAGCAGCGGGGCTATGCACAGGCGGGCGGCACCAGCATATGTGAGGTGTGCGCCTCTTTGTACTGCGCCAATGCCTGCTGTCAGTGCATGGGAGGTGGCTGTTGATGCAGAAAAAGAGCGGACAGGTGGCTCTGGGCGGTATTGCCACCGGCATGTGCATCGCTTTGATGTTCGCCACCGGCATGATCCCCTTTTCCTACTATGCATTGCCGGCACTGGCAGGCTTGGTGCTTATTGCCGTGCGGGAGGAAAACGGGCTTTCCACGGCACTGATCGTGTTCGCGGCGGTTTCGCTGCTTTCGGTTTTTGTGGTGCCGATCAAGGAAGCGGCGCTTTTGTTCATCGCGTTCTTCGGGTATTATCCCATTCTGCGGGAGACCTTTGCCAAAATCCGTCCCAAGGCTCTGAGCTGGGTGGTGCGGCTGGTGATCTTTAATGCGGCAGTGGTGGCGGCATACTGGGTTATCGTCCATGTTTTCGGCATTACCGAAATTCTGGACGAGTTCGGAGATTTCGGCAAGTACTCGGTGTTGGTGCTGCTGGCGCTCGGAAATGTGTTTTTTGTCATTTACGATGGCGCGGTGAAGAATATCACACTGGCGTATCGCAACTGGTTCCGACCAAAAATACTAAAAAAAGCCCGCTGAAAGGCGGAGGACGGCGGCTCTTTGGCTATGCAGAGAGCCGTCGGTAATATATACGGAATATAATGAATATAAAAGGGAAGCTTTTCTGCGACATCTTGCAGGGAACCACTGCAATATGATATAATAAAGCTGCCAAAGGCGATAGAAAGGAGCGTTGTCCATGAACAATTTTCAGATTTTTCTGGCGACCTACGCTCAACCGCTGATCTGGTTGGCTGTGGCACTGGTCATGCTTATTGCAGAGGCCGCTACGGTGCAGATGGTCAGCATCTGGTTCTGCTTGGGAGCGGTGGCTGCTGCCATTACCGCAATACTGGGCGGCTCGGTACCGGTGCAGGTTGTTGTATTTGTGGTCGTTTCCGGCGTGACTCTGGCATTTACCCGCAAGTTCGTTAAAAAGGTGCTGCGGGTGAAAAAGACTCCCACCAATGCCGACAGCGTGATCGGCGCCATCGGGCAGGTGACCGAGCCCATCGATGATGAGGCGGGCACCGGACGCATCAAGGTGGAGGGTATGGACTGGAGCGCCCGTACCACCGACGGCAGTAAGCTGCCGGAGGGCGTAAAGGTCAAGGTAAAAGCAATCGCAGGTGTTAAACTGATGGTTTCCCCCATCAGAGAAAAGGAGGACTAATATTATGTGGCTGATTATCGTTCTGGTTGTGCTGGTGATCCTTTTGCTGGTGACCAATATCCGAGTGGTTCCGCAGGCGACCGAGTTTGTTATTGAGCGGCTGGGCACCTACTATACCACATGGGAGACCGGTCTGCACCTGAAGGTGCCGCTGGTGGACCGTGTGGCGAAGCGTATCTCGTTGAAGGAGCAGGTGATGGACTTTGCACCGCAGCCGGTTATCACCAAGGATAACGTCACCATGCAGATCGATACCATCGTGTTCTACCAGGTGACCGATGCGAAGCTGTATACCTACGGCGTGGAGCGTCCCATTCTCGCCATCGAGAGCCTGACCGCCACCACCCTGCGTAATATCATCGGTGATATGGAGCTGGATCACACCCTGACCTCCCGCGATGTCATCAACAGCCGCATTACCGCCGCCTTGGATCAGGCGACCGATAAGTGGGGCATCAAGGTGAACCGTGTGGAGCTCAAGAATATCGTGCCGCCGCGTGACATTCAGGACGCGATGGAGAAGCAGATGCGTGCCGAGCGTGAGCGCCGTGAGGCGATCCTGCGCGCTGAGGGTGAAAAGCGCAGCCAGATCCTCATTGCCGAGGGCAAGAAGGAAAGCCAGATCCTGAACGCCGAGGCTGAAAAGCAGGCGGCTATCCTGCTGGCGGAAGCCGAGAAGGAAAAGAAGATCCGCGAGGGTCAGGGTGAAGCCGAGTCCATTATGCTGGTGCAGAAGGCGCAGGCAGATGCCATTCGCCTTTTGAACGAAGCCTGTCCCAGCAAGGAAGTGCTGACGCTGAAGGCCTACGAGAGCTTTATGAAGGCTGCCGACGGCGATCATCTAGAGTGAGGATCTGCGGGTAGACCTCGCAGATGCCGCCCATGGCACCAAAGCGGACAAGATCTGCAGGGTCCGCGTTCTCAAGGTCGGTAATCGAGTGCCTATTGACGAGTTTTCCGGATGGGTCATGGGCCAGGCCCTCGTACATATCCACCGTCTTGCGTACGGCGCCGTCCCCCTGGCAATGCAGCGAGTAGCGGAATCCAGCCTTATCGATCGCGGCGAGCTCGCGGGCGATGAGATCCCACTCGGGCTCCTCGACCACGGTCTTTCCACCCGCCCCCGCGTCCGCCCCGTCTTCATATGGCTCGATCATCTCCGCCAGGCCGCACCAAACACCGCGATCGGTCATGCGGTTGAAGCCGGAAAACCGAACGAAATCACCTTTAAGGCGGTCGCGGGCGGAGCAGGCGTAATCGAGGTCGGCGCCACGGCCAACCGGCTGGCTCATCATATCGACGCGAACGGTAAGCTCACCTTCCCGCTCGCG
>OHBJ01000741.1_pt1 | contig 21941 bp, 15 predicted proteins | sample 1577241 | NCBI WGS metagenome assembly OHBJ01 (sample SAMEA3541594, study PRJEB24748) | human gut metagenome | biome: human gut; feature: human-associated habitat; material: faeces | place: China | collected 2012 | reverse complement strand
TGCCGCAAGGAGAGAAATAAAATGTCTTTGCCTGTTGATCCCATCATGCTGCTGACCCGCAAAAGCTATGAAAAATGGTATGAAAAAAATGTCGCGAAAAAATCGGATTGTACTGAAAAAAACTCTTGAACATCAAAAAAAGTTATAGTATAATAACTTCAATTTGAGGGAAAAAGACTGGAAATGCGAGTGGGCATGGTATGTCTTTTTTTTTTGAGAAAGTATATACAAAGAGACTATATTTTTGAAAGGAACAGGTGGACGAATGAAAGCTTTTCTGATATTGGAAGACGGACATGTGTTTACAGGCACCAGCATTGGCTCGGAACGCGAAGTGATAAGTGAGATCGTGTTCAATACGTCAATGACCGGGTATCTGGAAGTGCTGACTGATCCCTCTTACGCGGGACAGGCAGTGGTAATGACTTATCCGCTGATTGGTAATTATGGTATATGTTATGAGAATATGGAGTCCGGACGTCCCTGGCCGGATGGATATATTGTTCGGGAGCTTTCTCGTCTTCCCAGCAATTTCAGAAGTACAGATACAATTCAGAATTTCCTGAAAAAATATGATATTCCCGGAATCGCAGGTGTTGATACCCGTGCCCTGACCAAGATTTTGCGTGAGAGCGGCACCATGAACGGTATGATTACCACAAAAGAATATGATAATCTGGACGAGGTACTGCCCCGTTTAAAGGCATACCGTACAGGTAAGGTGGTAGAAAAGGTAACCTGCAGAGAAAAATCCGTGATGAAGCGGGACGGTTATAAGGTAGCTCTTCTCGACTTCGGCGCAAAGCGCAATATTGCCCGTTCTCTCTATGAAAGAGGCTGTGAGGTTACGATTTATCCGGCAGATACAAAGGCAGAGGAGATTATCGCGTCTAATCCGGACGGTATCATGCTGTCCAACGGCCCCGGAGACCCCAAGGACTGCGGTCCCATCATCGACGAGGTGCGGAAGCTCTATGAGAGCGATATCCCGATTTTTGCCATCTGTCTGGGACATCAGCTGATGGCCCTGGCCACAGGCGCGGACACCTACAAGCTGAAATACGGCCACCGAAGCCACAACCAGCCCGTGCGCATGGCCGGGACCGACCGTTGCTTCATAACGTCGCAGAACCACGGGTTCGCCGTTGATAACGACACTATCCCGGCCGACTGGGAGCCGCTCTTCATAAACATGAACGACGGCACCAACGAGGGGATACGCCACCGCACGAAGCCCTTCTTCTCGGCACAGTTCCACCCCGAGGCAAGCAGCGGCCCCAAGGACACCGAGTTTATCTTCGACGATTTCATCAAACTTCTCTGACAAAGACACTCTGACACATGGACAAATCCGACATTAAGATAAAGAAAGCCCTCCTGCTCGGCTCCGGGGCATTGAAAATCGGCGAGGCCGGCGAGTTCGACTACAGCGGCTCGCAGGCGCTGAAAGCCCTTAAGGAAGAGGGCATCGAGACTATCCTCATAAACCCGAACATCGCCACGGTGCAGACCGGCGAGGGTTTCGCCGACAAGATTTACTTCCTCCCCGTCACCCCTTACTTCGTCAAGAAGGTGATAGAGAAAGAGCGTCCGGACGGCATCCTGCTGGCCTTCGGCGGCCAGACGGCCCTTAACTGCGGCGTGGAACTCTACGAGGAAGGTGTCTTCGAGAAGTACGGCATAGAGGTGCTCGGAACTCCGGTGGAGGCAATCAAGAACACCGAAGACCGCGAGCTCTTCGTGCGCCGCCTCGACGAGATAGGGATAAAGACCATCAAGAGCGAGGCCGTCAATGACGTGGAAGGCGCCGTGGCAGCCGCCGACGAGCTGGGTTACCCCGTCATAGTGCGCGCCGCATACGCCCTGGGCGGACTCGGCTCCGGCTTCTGCGATACACGCGAACAGCTCGTCTCGCTGGTGGAAAAAGCCCTCTCCTTCTCGCCGCAAGTGCTCATCGAAAAGTCGCTGAAAGGATGGAAAGAGGTGGAATACGAGGTGATGCGCGACCGCTACGACAACTGTATCACGGTCTGCAACATGGAGAACTTCGACCCGCTGGGCATCCATACCGGCGAGAGCATCGTGGTGGCGCCGTCGCAGACTCTCTCCAACGAGGACTACCATACGCTGCGCAAGCTGGCCATCAAGATTATCCGCCACATCGGCATCGTGGGCGAGTGCAACGTGCAGTATGCCTTCGACCCCGAGTCCATGGACTATCGCGTGATTGAGGTAAACGCCCGACTGTCTCGCTCCTCCGCCCTGGCGTCTAAAGCCACCGGCTATCCCCTCGCTTTCGTAGCCGCAAAGCTCGGCCTCGGATACGGCCTCTTCGACCTCAAGAACTCCGTGACGAAATCCACGTCGGCCTTCTTCGAGCCGGCGCTCGACTATATCGTCTGCAAGATACCGCGCTGGGACCTCGGCAAGTTCCACAATGTGGCGCGCGAAATCGGCTCCTCCATGAAATCAGTGGGCGAAGTCATGGCCATAGGCCGCACCTTCGAGGAGGTAATACAGAAAGGCCTGCGCATGATAGGCCAGGGAATGCACGGCTTCGTTGAGAACAAGCAGCTGAACGTCAGCGACATAGACAAGGCACTGCGTCAGCCCACCGACAAGCGTATCTTCATCATAGCCCAGGCCCTGCGCCGCGGATACACCGTGGAGCGTATCCACGAACTGACGAAAATAGACCTCTGGTTCCTCCAGAAGCTCAACAATATAATGCTCACCTCGCGCGAACTGGACAAGTACGACAGCATAGAGGAACTGCCCGGAGACCTTCTTCGTCTGGCCAAACAGCAGGGTTTCAGCGACTTCCAGGTGGGACGCGCCCTATACGGCGACCGCATGAAAAAGGAGAGCGAACAGCTCAGCGACCTCGTGCGCGCCACCCGCAAGAAGCTCGGCATCGTCCCTGTGGTGAAACAGATAGACACCCTCGCCGCTGAGTATCCCGCTCAGACCAACTACCTCTACCTCACATACAACGGCGAGGAGAACGACATTGAGTATGAGAACGACCACCGCTCGGTTGTGGTGCTCGGCTCCGGCGCATACCGTATCGGCAGCTCCGTGGAGTTCGACTGGTGCGGCGTAAACGCGCTGATGACCGTCGCCAAGGAGGGATGGCGTCCCGTGATGATAAACTACAATCCGGAGACCGTCTCGACCGACTACGATATGTGCGACCGCCTCTACTTCGACGAGCTGACCTACGAGCGTGTGATGGACATCGTGGAGCACGAAACTCCCCACGGCGTGATTCTCTCGACCGGCGGCCAGATACCCAACAACCTCGCCGTGCGCCTCGACGCCGCCAAGGTGAACATCCTCGGCACACAGGCCCGCGACATCGACAATGCCGAAGACCGCAACAAGTTCTCGCAGCTCTGCGACTCGATAGGCGTGGACCAGCCCCGCTGGGCAGAGCTGTCGTCAGCCGACGCCATAGACAAGTTCGTCGACGAGGTAGGATTCCCCGTGCTCGTGCGTCCCTCCTACGTGCTCTCCGGCGCCGCGATGAACGTATGCAGCAACGAGCAGGAGCTGACCCGCTTCCTCAAACTCGCCGCCGACGTCTCCAAACAGCACCCCGTGGTCGTATCCTCTTTCATCCAGGAAGCCAAGGAGATAGAGATGGACGCCGTGGCACAGGACGGCGAAATTAAGCTTTACGCCATCAGCGAGCACATAGAGTTTGCAGGCGTCCACTCGGGCGACGCTACCATACAGTTCCCGGCACAGAAGCTCTACGTGGAGACCATGCGCCGTATCAAGAAAATCTCCGGCCGCATAGCCAAGGCGCTGCATATCTCAGGTCCGTTCAACATACAGTTCCTCGCCAAGAACAACGACATAAAGGTCATCGAGTGCAACCTCCGCGCCTCGCGCAGCTTCCCCTTCGTCTCCAAGGTGTCGAAACAGAACTTCATCGACGCGGCCACACGCGTCATGCTTGGCAAAAATGTGGAACGCGCCGGCGGACCGGCCTTCGACTTCGACTACGTAGGTATCAAAGCGTCGCAGTTCTCCTTCTCGCGTCTGCAAGGGGCCGACCCTGTGCTCGGCGTTGACATGTCATCCACCGGCGAGGTAGGATGCCTCGGCGACGACACTTCCGAAGCTATCCTGAAGGCCATGCTCTCGGTTGGTTACACCATCCCGCGCCACGGCATCCTGCTCAGCAGCGGAACGGCACGCCAGAAAGTGTCGCTCCTCGACTCGGCACGCTTGCTCCACAAGAAAGGTTATACCATCTATGCCACGGAAGGGACACAGCATTTCCTGAGCGAGAACGGCGTCCCCGCCATCCGCGCCTACTGGCCCGGCGAAGAGGGTAAACCGCAAATCATCGACATGCTCCACAACCGCGAAATAGACATGGTTGTGAATATCCCCAAAGACCTCACGCCCAAGGAGCTGAGCAACGGATACCGCATACGCCGCACCGCCGTAGACCTCAATATCCCGCTGATTACCAACGCGCGGCTCGCCTCGGCCTTCATCACGGCCTTCTGCACCATGAGCCTCGACGACATTAAAATCAAGTCCTGGGACGAATATTGATTTTAGCTCCCGCGGGTGACAGATTGCGCCGCTTTGCGACTCTTTACTGACGTATTACGGAAGAGGAGGGACAATCTTGGCCCTCCTTCTCCCAAAACGAGAGCAATAAACATTATTAACAACATAACACCCACACTCTATGAATAGAATAATATCAGTCCTGCTGCTTTCGATCTGCCTTATCACGATGGGATTCTCCGCAGAGGCCAAGACCACTAAAAACAAGGCAAAAGCCCGCACGACCCAGACAGTGAAGGTTCGCAATAACGCGGAAGGTTACCCGGACCCTACAGGCCACGCATATCAGGTGACATGGCCCGGCGGCGGCATGAAGTACACGTTCGCGCCTAACAACGAAATGCGTATAGAAATCAAAGGCTATCACGGCCAGGACAAAAGTGACAATGTTTTCTGGATACAGAACGGCTACGAAATATACCTGTACAACGACCGCAACGGCGCTCCCATACGCACCCTCGTTCTTTCGAAGAACGGACGCGTAATCTACGTTGCCCAAGACAACGCCCAAAACCTCGAGATGAAGATAATAAAGTAAAGCTCTCCCTCCCGATATAATCTCCAAGCAAATTATCGGCGGGAATACCACTCTCAAAGCCCCTTCCCGACACCCGGAGAAGGGGCTTGCTTAGTCTGAGCATATTGTAAGCTGAGGCGTTTGCCGGCTCTACCGGGCTTTGGTGCATAATGGACTTATCGGACAAGTCGGGTTTATGGGGATAGTGCTGTTGTCAGGGAGGGCAGGAGACCTTGAATGCGGGAGACTGTCAATACGGGAGACCGTCCTCCCCCCCGTTAATCGCGGCTTGCCTAATTTTAGCTATTGCCCAACAGGGACATGGCTTTGGCGAGGAAAGCGTCGGTGGAGAGGTCGTAGGGAAGCCAGTTTATCTTGAAGCCACGCCGCTCCATGCCGCGGAACCACGTCATCTGGCGCTTGGCAAACTGATGTATGGCTATCTCAAGACCGTCACGCATCTCCCCGTATGTGCGGCTCCCTATCAGATATTCAGTAACAAACTTATATTCAAGGCCGTAGTAAATCAAATCTTCAGCCGAAATGCCGCTGTCGAGCAGTCGTTTCACCTCCTCTACCATCCCGGAGCTAAGGCGCTGGTCAAGGCGCGCTGATATACGCCGGCGACGGCTTTCACGGTCAATGTCTATCCCTATTATCACCGAAGGACGCGGTGTGGCTGTTTCACGACGCGAATCGCGAGCAGCTTCGGGATTGTCGGCGTAATATGTTTCTATCTCTATTGCACGGATGGCGCGTGCACAAGTGTCGACGTCGGTAATGTTGTGCAGCTGCTTCATCGAACTGAGTATTACGGTCAGTTCGGCAAGCGACTTTCCGGCAAGGCTTTGGCGAAGCTCTGTGTTTTCAGGCACTTCCGGAAGACGTATCCCGGCAAGGACTGTCTCCACGTACATCCCGGAGCCTCCGCAGAGCAACGGTCGCAGACCGCGGCTACGCATATCGCGTTCCACAGCATCGTAATCTCTGACGAAACGGTGCAGGTTGTACTTCTCGCCGGCGTCGGCTATGTCTATGAGGTGATAAGGGACTTCGCCATATTCGTCGAGGTCTTTGCCTGTACCGAGAGTCATGCCCCGGTACACCTGCCGCGAGTCGGCGCTGATAATCTCGGTCCCGAGGGCGCGTGCTAAATCCACCGCACGACGTGTCTTACCTGAGGCAGTAGGCCCTACTACGGCTATCACCGGCTTCATGAACGGATAGTAGAGGTTTGGCCGAGCAGTCTACGCCAGAGGCGTTTGAAAGCGAAGAATGGGATGTCGGCATTCAACATGGAAATCTGTATCCACTTGTCGTCCTGGAAATCGAGCGAGGAGTTACGAACGTCAGTGAGGTTGAAGGTAGGCTCGTAGGAGTGAAGTTTATTGCGGCGGTAACCGCGCTCGTCATACTTCTTGTATGTCAGGATTATGGTAGAGAGGCGCGTTGTGTCTATTACGGAGAGCGCCGCCAACTGGGCAGGATCCGTGGAATAGATATGCTTCACTTGCTCGTAGTCCATCCATTCGCCGGAGACTTGCAACTTTGGCAACTCGCCATTTTCGTCCGGGTCAAGGAAATAGAAATAGCGTATAACGGCGCGGTCGTGGCTGCCGAACTTGCGGCCATAGAAGAAGCGCAAATCCCCCTCATGGCCTGTCTGGGAACTTATTATACGCTTCACGTCGCTGAGAGCTATGCCCGACACCTCCCGATGGGTGAAGAACGGAGTATCTATCACCTTGCCGTACTTCGACGAAGGGTCGATCTTCTCCGGATTTACATAGATATTGTTACCACAAATCACATAGAAGCGCAGGTAAGTCTTTGAATCGTTGTCAACGATTTCACGCTCCTCTATTATATCACCGGAGGCTTTGAGGTCGAGATACAGGTTATAATACCGCACTGCGAAGTACACTTCATCTGCCACGAGCCCGAGAATCACAACCCATACGAAGATGTAATGGTCGCGGTCGTTGATATTGATATTTACAAAGAAAAACAGGTAATATGTCCACACAAGCGCCGAGAGCAGCCCGAAGATATAAAGCAGGTACTTCATCTGCAAATGCGACTCGTAGCGGAAAATCATACCTATCTTGTTACGGTTTATCTCGTCGCCATAAGATAGACGGCAAGTCTTGCACAGTTTAAGGCGGTCACGTTTCAGATAGATTACCAATACCGTGAGGAAAGCTATGGGGAGGTACGACAGAACGGGAAGGTAAAGTCCTGAAGAAGAGACGAGTTCGTCAGGAATCGATATGCCGGGTATTTTCCACCAGGCCGCGATGTCGGCGAGAATGCAGAAGAAGGCGTTTAGCACAATACTCAGGATTATGGCATAAGGCATCAGAGAGCAGTTCCCGCCGCGGTTGCGTTTGGAAATGGTCAAGCTGTAGAGCACCGCGGCACAAACGAGGTTGATGACCGGAGTGAGCGGGGCGGGCAGAATCCGGACAAGCGAAAGCATCACTATAACCATAAATATACTTATGGCCAGTGTCTTCCAGAAGCCGTATAATTGGAACGGTTCTATTTTCTTAAGTTCGTCCATTTTAGCTTTGTTATACCCGGGACCCGGTAGCTGCACGAGACGGCGAAACATCGGCCGCCATCCGCCATCGCCCCAAGCCGGGGAGTCAGAGTCTGAGTTTTAGGAAGTCCACCACCTTGCGGTATAGCATGGTGCGGGCATTGCACATCCGGAGGCTATGCTCGAAGCCGGTGAACGACATCATGTCGAAGAGAGTGCCTTCGGAGTTGAGTTTGGAGGTGTATTTCAGTGTGTTATAGTAGTGAACATTGTCGTCGCTCGTACCGCTCATGATAAGCAGGTGTCGCTTCATGTCCTTAGTGCGGTTAAGCGCGGAGGCAATTTCGTAGCCTCCCTCGTTCTGCTGCGGGGTAAGCATATAACGTTCGGTGTAAATCGAATCGTAGAAACGCCAGTCGGTTACAGGAGCCATGGAGACGCCTGCCTTGAAGGGGGTGGCGGGGTCCGAGAGTTCCATGAGGGTCATGTATCCGCCGTAGCTCCAACCGAAGCAGGCGAGGCGGTCACCGTCGATAAAGGGGAGCGATCCGAAGTAGCGTGCGGCGGCGAGCTGGTCCTGCGTCTCATATTTGCCGAGTTCGCGGTAAACGGCGTTCGCCCAGCCACGCGTGCGGTTGCCGGTGCCGCGTCCGTCTACACAGGCCACTACGTAGCCCTGCGAAACTATGTAATACAAACCATCGAGTTTCCAGCGGTTGAGCACCTCCTGCGAGTCCGGACCGTTGTATTGCCACATTACGAGAGGATACTTCTTTGACGGGTCGAAGTCCGCCGGCTTAATCATATAGGCGTTCATCTCCAGTCCGTCGCCGTTCTTCACTGTGAGGAACTCAGCCTTGGGGAGCTGTGCGTACTTGGCGGCATACTCTTCATTGAGGTTGATGTCGGCAATCTTGCGGTTGCCGGCTGTAGCGTGCAGGGTGTAGCGGTTCGGGGTCGTTACGTTGCTGTAATTGCGCACGTAGTACTCGAATGTCTTGCTGAACCAGGCGTTCTCTGTCCCGTCCTCAGGGTTGAGCATTGTGATGTTGCCGCGGGCGTCTACCTTTGCCACGTTGCGGTTCTGCGGGCCGCGCTGTGTGGTCTGCACGTATACCGTTCCCTTCGGGTCGCGGCCGTAAAGGTCGGTCACGTTGAAGTCTCCTTTGGTAACCTGGCGTTTCAGAGTGCCGTTATAGTCATACTCGTAGAGATGACGGAAGCCGCTGCGTTCGCTGCCGATGAGGAAGGTTGTCTTGCCGTAGTCGAGCATCTGGTAGGCCGAAGGTGAGAGCCACGCATCGCTCGTGTCGGTATAGATGAGTTTCGACACGGTGGAGGCGGGATTCACCGCGAAGAGCCGGAGTTTGTTCTGGTCGCGGTTGAGGACCATTGCCATGACAGTCTTGCCGTCACCGGCGAAGTCTACCGACGGTATATAGTCCTTCTCCCCTAACGGGAGGTCCATGGTCTTGGTGACTCGGTTATTTATCTCGTAGGAAAGCAGGCTTACAACGGAGTTCTGGTAGCCCGGAAGAGAGTATTTGTACTCGTATGACTCGGGATATGGGTCGCCGAGCGGGTCTTCGTCGCAGTAATCCTTATAGTCGTCGAAGCTGTATACGGGTACGTCCTTCTCGTCGAAACGCATGAATACGAGGGTGTTGTCGTCAGCTGAGAAGTGCATTGTGTTCTGCACGCCGAACTCCTCTTCGTAGCCCCAGTCGGGGGTACCGTAGATTATCTCGTTGCGCTTGCCGTCGGTGGTGATGGCGCGGTCGGTGTTATAGTCGAGATTGGAGATGAAGATATTGTTATCCCGCTGGTAGGCTACCATTCTGCCGTCGTGGCTGAGGATGGCGCCGCGCTGCTTGCCGCCGTCCGACACCTGTTTGAGTGTCCCGCGAGCTATGTCGTAGACGTAATATTGGGCGTAGAAGCTGTAGCGGTATATCTTTTCCGAGCAGTTCCAAAGCAGAATCTTACGCTCATTCTCCGAGAGACGGAAGCCATCGAAGTCCTGTATCTTTACGTCACCTTTCACGGTGTTAATGTCGAAGAGAGTCGAGGTCTTTTTGCCGGTCTTATAGCTGAAAACCTCTATGGCGGTACCGTCATCGCTGATAGCGCAATACGACACTCCGTCGGCCATCGGAGTCATGTCCTTGATTCCGGGGACGGCCGTGAGTTTCGGGTCGCAGTAGTCTTCAGGCGTGAGGGTTTGCGCCGTTGCGCCGAGCGGAAACATTGCCGCCGCGGCTATGGGAATGATTCTGAGCAACTGTTTCATAACCTTGTCATTCAATCATTTATATCTTGTTACCGTGCTGTCATCAATAGTTTCGGGCGAAGAGTACGCGGCGAGCTGAGGGCTTGCCTGTCACCATGCAGACGCCCGGAGTCTCGTCGCCGTCCAGGGGAATACAGCGTATGGTGGCTTTCGTCTCCTCCTTCACGCGGTCTTCGGTCTCCGGGGTCCCGTCCCAGTGGGCGAGGATGAAGTAGCCCTGCTCTATCTTCTCTTTAAACTCATCGTAAGTGTCGACTGTGACGGTGCGCTCCCGACGGCGATTAAGCGCCTTCTCGAAGAGGGATTTCTGGATGTCGTCGAGGATACGGAGGATTTCGTCCTCCAGGCCGGCGAAGGGAACTATTTCCTTTTCGAGGGTGTCGCGTCTAACAAGCTCCACGGTACCGTTCTCGAGGTCTCGGGCACCTATGGCGAGGCGTACCGGCACTCCCTTCAGCTCGTAGTCGGCAAATTTGAAGCCTGGACGACGGTTGTCGGCGTCGTCGAACTTCACGGTCAGGCCGCGGCTGCGCAAATCGTCGACGAGGGGTTTCACGCGCTCGGCTATGGCATCGAGTTGCGCCTTCTCCTTATATATAGGGACAATGGCAACGTGGATGGGAGCGAGTTTCGGGGGAAGCACAAGGCCGTTGTCATCGCTGTGCGTCATGATGAGCGCGCCCATGAGCCTGGTTGACACACCCCAGGAGGTGGCCCAGACATATTCCTGCTCGTTGTTCTTATTGATGAATTTCACGTCGAAAGCCTTGGCGAAGTTCTGGCCAAGGAAGTGCGACGTGCCGGACTGCAACGCCTTTCCGTCTTGCATCATGGCCTCTATGGTATATGTGTCGAGGGCGCCGGCAAAACGCTCGTTGGCCGATTTCACACCTTTCACTACCGGCATAGCCATGTAGTTTTCGGCGAAGTCTGCATAGACTTCGAGCATCTTGCGTGCTTCGGCCTCGGCCTCTTCGCGGGTGGCATGGGCGGTGTGTCCCTCCTGCCACAGGAACTCGGCGGTGCGCAGGAACATACGCGTACGCATCTCCCAACGCATTACGTTAGCCCACTGGTTCACCAGGATGGGGAGATCGCGGTAGGAGTTTATCCAGTTTTTGTATGTATTCCAGATGATTGTCTCGGAGGTAGGGCGGATTATGAGCTCCTCCTCCAGCTTGGCGTCCGGGTCAACTACCACACCGCCGCCGTTCTCGTCGTTCTTGAGACGATGGTGCGTAACCACGGCACACTCTTTGGCGAAACCTTCCACATGCTCGGCTTCGCGGCTAAGGAACGATTTGGGGATAAGCAGGGGGAAGTATGCGTTCTGGTGGCCTGTGGCCTTGAACATATCATCGAGCACGCGCTGCATCTTTTCCCAGATGGCATAACCGTACGGCTTGATGACCATACAACCGCGCACGGCACTCTGCTCGGCAAGGTCTGCCTTTACTACGAGTTCATTATACCATTGAGAATAATTATCCGCTCTTTTCGTTAAATTCTTTAATTCCTTTGCCATTTTGTTATTATCAGTTGTTCCTGAGTGTTAGTTACTATAAATATCGGAAACCGCAGAAGCATAAATCAGCCACTCGAAATCCATAAAAGGCTGAACATCCGCAAGTTATGGAAACCGCACGAAGTAAGGGCCGCCGAAATGCGGAGTTCATCATACAAAATTAAAAAAAATAATTGAAGAAAGAAAGAAACCGCCTAAAAAAATCGCCGCAATAATCATTTTTTGACATTTTTTAACACGTAAACCACTGCACGGCGCCTCCCCTCTTCAGCCGCATGATTCATGACAGACGCCTCGAATATGCAGTCTGTTATACCGGAAACCAACCATCTGAACAGCCACATCTACCCCTCCTAAGAACAGAGGCATTCCTGTCTAAACACGAAAGCTCAATGCGGTTGATTCCGGTTAAAAAAACGCAGCCGACTCTGTTCTCTGACAAAATTCAAACTCTTCTGTCAGACACGTACTAATGCCTTAAAATCCTGATTACACCAGCCGCCGGATAGCCAAATAAGCTGAATATACTTGATAAAAAAAGCAGCCGGAAAGCCACCCTAATAAGACCGACCCATGGAAGCGGAATGATTCACTTTCTGCCCCGCCGTCACATCATCTCGGGCATTGTCTCCATAAGCAGGAGCACCGCCGTCATGCGCTCGAGTGCCGGTACGCGCCCGAAGCAGATTATCCTCTTCGAGTAATACGGACTGTCGAGTTTCGAAACCACCACCCCTTTAGAACTGGAGGCGTGTATAAACTGTTCCTTGTCTACGAGCATCCCGACGTGGCTGATGCGCGACGGATCCTTCCCGGTGGCGAAGAAAACCAGGTCGCCGGCCACAGCCTTTTCCCTCGGTATCGTCTTGCAGAACTCTGCCTGCTTACGGCTGTTGCGCGGCAGCTTGATTTCCAGCGCCTGCAGGTAAACGCTCATGACCATGCCGGAACAGTCGGTGCCGGAACCCTTTTCGGCGTGGGCATAGAGATACGGCGTTCCGAGCCACGTGTTTGCCTCCTCGACGAGCAGGCGACGTTCCTTGGGCAGATTCTTGACGTCTACGGTCTGTTCCCGACGCTCTGCATGACCGCGCCTATGGGCATGATGGGCACGGCGGCCCGTGGAGCAGGAGGCCAAGAGCATCGCAAAGATGAGCAGTGAATATATCGGGATAAATCTTTTCATAATTGTAAAGGAAGAGAGGTTAGGCAATAACACGAAATTCGCTCTGCGAAGTTACACAAAAGTTTCTGAATGAGCAAGAAAAACACCTGAAAAAGGGTAATAAAAGGACCAAAAACGGGAATTGACAAAAAATACGGAAAAAATTCCTCAATTTATTTTGTCAATTAAAAGTTTAGACTTACCTTTGCCGCCGTAAACCCAACATAATATATCGGCGCACGACAGCGTATCGCAAGGGAGTCGGAAGCCCCAATGTTTCCACTTGGATGTGCAGCCGCGCCGGGCCAGAAACCTAACGACAATAACCGGGCGACAAACCGCCTCCGGGAGCATCCCGGAAAGCACCCGCCCATACGACATAACAACCTTAACAAAACCATGATGCTAAAGAAATCTTATGCAGGGACCCTTGAGTCAGGCGACATTCTGATTCAGTTGTCCCCTTCAGAGAAACCGGGTCTGAGCGTGAACCTCGACAGCACGGTAGGTGCACGCTTCGGGAAGCAAATCACAGCAGTTATAGAGGAGACTTTGCGCTCGCTGGGCGTGGAAGACGCCATCGTGGACGCTACCGACAAGGGCGCCCTCGACTGCACAATACGCGCACGCACGACGGCCGCCGCCGTACGCGCTACCGGTAAAGACGTCTGGCAGTAAAAATCCGGGAAAACGGCTACGCCAAGCCCGGCAAAAAACCGGGAAAACGGCTGTTAAAACCTTCCTACTGCCCCTTTCCTCACCTTCGACTCCCTCCCCGCTCTCCGTTTAACCTTAAATCGAAACAATCAATATGCAGCGACTCAGAAGAACAATGATGTTCGTGCCCGGAAACAACCCGGCGATGATGCAGGACGCATACATCTACGGTCCGGACTCCATAATGCTCGACCTCGAAGACTCCGTCTCCATGGCCGAAAAAGACACAGCGCGACTGCTGGTCTACAACGCACTGAAAACCATTGACTACGGCGACACCGAGATGGTAGTGCGTATCAACCCCCTGAATACCCCTTACGGCAAGAAGGACATCGAAGCCGTGGTAAAGGCAGGTGTACACGTAATACGTATGCCCAAGACCGAAACCGCCGAAGAAGTGGTAGAGGTGGAACGCGAGATAGAACGCGTTGAGAAGGAACTCGGATGCGTGGGCCGCACACAGATAATGGCTGCCATCGAGAGCGCACTCGGCGTTGTCAATGCCTACGCCATCGCCACTGCTTCCAAGCGCATGATGGGCATCGCCCTCGGTGCCGAAGACTATTGCGCAAACCTCAAGACACAGCGCTCCAAGGACGGCGCTGAGCTCGCGCTCGCACGCGAAACTATCGTAGTGGCCGCCCGCGCCGCCGGTATCGACGCCCTCGACACCGTTTACTCAAACCTCAACGACATGGAGACATTCCGCCGCGAGGTTGAGTTCATAAAGACCCTCGGCTTCGACGGAAAGTCGATTATCAACCCGCGCCAGATAGAGGTTGTCAACGAGGTCTTCACCCCGAAACAGAAAGACATCGACAAAGCCCTGGCCATCATCGCCGCCATCAAGGAGGCTGAAAAAAAGGGTTCGGGCGTCATCGCCCTGAACGGCAAGATGATAGACAAACCGGTAGTAACACGTGCACAGCGCACCGTAGAGCTTGCAATTGCTTCAGGTGTACTTAAAGAGGAGGATGTAAAATGAACACATTGGCAGACAGAAAAGAAGCGATAGCACTCCAGGCTCAGGCCATGGACAAGAAAGTTTACGACGACGCAGCCCGCGAGAAAGACCCCACGCAGCGCATTGACCTGCAGCAGAAGAGCCCAAAGCTCGCCACTCTCGAAGACGCCATACGCCGCTCCGGCCTCAAGGACGGCATGACTATCTCCTTCCACCACCACTTCCGTGGCGGCGACAAGGTGGTCAATATGGTAGTAGACAAGCTGGCGGAGATGGGTTATAAAGACCTGCACCTGGCTGCCTCGAGCCTTTCGGACGTACACGAACCGCTGATTCGTCACATCAAGAACGGCGTCATAACCCGCATCTCCACCTCCGGTCTGCGCGGCGAGCTGGCACGCGAAATATCCCACGGCCTCATGGAGAATCCCGTAGTCTTCCGCAGCCACGGCGGACGTGGCTCCGCAATCGCAAACGGAGACCTCCACATAGACGTCGCCTTCCTCGGCGCTTCATCGTCCGACCCCCTTGGTAACGCCTGCGGCTTCTCTCGCTCCGAAAACGCAAAGAGCATCTGCGGCTCGCTCGGCTACGCACTGCCAGACGCACAGTATGCCGACAAGGTAGTAATCATCACAGATGACCTCGTCCCCTACCCCAACACACCCAACGCCATCTCCGAGCGCGACGTAGACTATGTCGTTACCGTCGACTCCGTGGGCGACTCCTCCAAAATTTCCTCCGGCGCCATCCGCGACACAAAGAACCCGCGCGACATTCTCCTGGCACAACAGGCCGCCAAAGTTATCATCAACTCCGGATACTTCAAGAACGGTTTCTCCATCCAGACCGGCTCGGGAGGCGCATCGCTGGCCGCAGTCAAGTTCATCCGCGAACAGATGATAGAGCAAGGCATCGTGGCAGACTTCGCCCTCGGCGGCATCACAGCACACATGGTGAAACTCCACGAGGAAGGACTCATCAAGCGCCTTATCGACGTACAGTCGTTCGACAAAGTAGCAGCCGAATCGCTCAAGAACGACCCGATGCACAAGGAGGTGTCCGCCAACGAATATGCTTCGGCCGACGAACCCGGCTCAGCCACACACTATCTCGACATCGTTATTCTCTCGGCACTCGAAGCCGACGTCAACTTCAACGTCAATGTCCTGGTAGGTAGCGACGGCATCATCCGCGGCGCCATCGGCGGCCACCCCGACACGGCTGCCGACTCCGCTCTCTCGATTATCGTCTGCCCGCTGCTCCGAGGCCGAATACCCTGCATCGTCGACGAGGTAACTACGCTCATCACCCCGGGCTCTTCGGTAGACGTTATCGTCACGGAATACGGCATCGCCGTCAACCCGCGCCGTCCAGAACTCAAGGAACGCCTCGAGAAGGCCGGTCTCAACATCGTGGACATCCGTTCCCTGCGCGACCGTGCCCTCAAAGTTATCGGTACTCCCGAGCCTATCCCCTTCGGCGATAAGACAGTAGGCGTAGTCATGAACCGCGACGGCAGCGTTCAGGACGTCATCATGAATGTCAAAGACTGACACTACACACCTTGATTGTATAGGATTACGTCAGAAACACAGACATAACGCAATCCAGCTTTTTAGCGGATAGTAAATTTTGGTTATATGACAGAGGAAGGAATTACGCTCACAGAGCTGCTTGACAGCCGCGACCGCCGCCGCGAAAGGCAACAGGAATGGCTCGCCGCCATGCCCGGAGCCACACTCATGGTGCTCACTGTAGTCATGCCCGGTTCGGTGAAGCGTAATTCCCTCTCCTTAGACATCGCCAACGCAGCCGTGGAGGAGATACGTAGCCGTTTCGGCTCCGATATTTCAAAGTTCGAAACCTTCGACCTCTCCACCGGCTACGAAGCATTCTGCATGATAGCGATGCCGCCCGACGACGTGAAGCGCACAGCCTGCTCCATTGAGGATTCCCACCCGCTGGGACGCCTTTTCGACATCGACGTATTCGCCGACGACGGTATGCCTCTTACACGCACACAATACGGACTGCCCGCACGGCGCTGCATAATCTGCGGCGACGATGCCCGCGCATGTATGCGCACACGGCGACACGACTACCAAGAGCTTCTGGACATTATCCAACTCAGAGTTAACGAATTTTACGGGAGATGAATAACGAATACGACATACGCCCGGTCCTTATGGACTATCCCCAACACCGCCGCGCCCTCGAGGACATGCTCGGACGCAACGGTCTGAAGGCAGATGCGCTCGACACATATTACGGTGTCTACGATGCCGACGACAACCTCGTGGGAGGTGCCGGAGCCAAGGGGAACGTCATCAAATGCGTGGCGCTTGACCCGCAGTGCCGAGAAGGGGCCATCACGAACACTCTCATTACCCGCCTGCGAGCCGACCTCACACAGGCCGGATATGACAACATATTCGTATTCACCAAACCGGAGAACGAACGTCTATTCAACTCCCTGGCATTCAAAACCGTAGGGCGTGCCCAAAAAGCTGTAATGCTCGAAAGCGACCCTCGCGGCATAGAAAAATATAAGGAACACCTGCGGCAGTCAGCTCTCCCGGAGGGCGACACAGGCGTCACCGCAGTGATAGTAATGAACGCCAACCCCATGACACTGGGACACTACTCGCTGATAAAGAAAGCCGCCGAAGAGACAAGGCGCGTAGTGGTAATCCCCCTCGCCGAAGACGGGCAGGCATTCACCTATGCCGAAAGGCGACGTATGCTCACCGACGGCACTGCGAAATTCCACAACGTAGACATCGCCGAGGGGAGTCCATATCAGATTTCAGCCGCCACATTCCCCTCCTACTTCATAAAGGAGCCGGGCGAAGCCGCCGAAACCAGCATGGAGCTCGACCTTGACATCTTCTGCCGACACATAGCCCCGTCGCTCGGAGCCACTGTGCGTTACGCCGGGATGGAGCCGCACGACCGCCTCACCGCCGCCTACAACCGCAAGATGAAAGAAATCCTCCCGGCGGCCGGCATAGACTTCCGCGAAGTGCGGAGAACAGAGTTTTACAACCTCCCCATTTCCGCAAGCACAGTAAGAAGGCACCTCGCCGCAGGAGACTACCTCGCGGCACAACCACTCCTGAGCACCGCCTCCCAGCGGTTCGCACTCGCCTACCTGGCCGAACAGGCACTGCGGCGCGAGCTCGACCTAACTCCCAAACCGGGGCTCGTGGACCGTAACGGCTGCGGCTCCCACACCGACATGGACTATTCCCTTATGCTCAAAAGCATCGGGGCCGTGCGGCAGGGTCTCACCGACTTCCTGAGATTCTCGTACCGCGACATCAACCGCGGTCCCTCGCAAGAGCAGGGTCTCGCCGCCGAACGCCTCATGTTCCAAGCCACCGGAGGCGTCAACACCCACAAGGGAGCACTCTTCTCCATGGGAATGACACTCTACGCCGCCATGTCGCTGCTAACCACATTCCGCACGCTATCCCCAGAAAACCTGCGGCAGGAAACGGCACTCGTGGCCTCAATGTACCGCGGACCGGAAAACCAGAATCCCGTGGCGGTACGTTACAATGTAAAAAGCGCTTACTCCACCGCCTGCCAGGGATACAGGCAGCTCTACGAATCGTGGCTCCCGTATTACCGAGCACACCGCGCCGAACCGGAGGTCGAGACCAAGACTCTGCTGAGGATAATGGCCGAACTCGATGACATCAACATACTGCGGCGCGGCGGACGGGAGGCCGCACAGTGGCTCAAAGACCGCTCCTGCGACCTTTTCAACGACTATTCGCAGCAAGAGATGCAGCGGTTCTGCGACCAATGCAAGGAGCGCAACCTCTCGCCCGGAGGAGCAGCCGACATGCTCGCACTAACATTCTTAATCGACTCAATAACAACCAAATAAATCTTATTTCTAAACAACGACCATGATAGAACTCATTGACAAAGGAGTATATCTGCTCAACGGCAAAGAATTTGCCACCGACACCACCGGGCTCCCCACCCCCGACGAAGCCCGCGAAAACACAATCACGTACGGCATACTTCGCGCCCACGACGTAGACGGCTCGAAAGGCGACAAGATGCGCATCCGCTTCGACGCAATGATGAGCCACGACATCACTTACGTGGGCATCATACAGACGGCACGTGCCTCCGGTCTGGAGAAATTCCCCCTCCCCTATGCCATGACCAACTGCCACAATTCCCTCTGCGCCGTAGGCGGTACCATCAATGAAGACGACCATGTGTTCGGTCTCTCGGCCGCCAAGAAATACGGCGGTATCTATGTGCCCGCCAACCAGGCCGTAATCCACCAGTACGCCCGCGAGGCTATGGTTAAGTGCGGCAACATGATTCTCGGTTCCGACTCGCACACACGCTACGGCTCGCTCGGAAACATGGGTGTCGGCGAAGGCGGCGGCGAACTCGTGAAGCAGCTCCTGCGCAACACCTGGGACATCAACGCTCCCGAGGTTGTCCTCGTTTGGCTCGAAGGCACTCCCAAGAAAGGAATCGGCCCCCACGACGTGGCTATCTCGCTCGTGAAGGCTGTCTTCGACAACGGTTTCGTCAAAAACAAAGTGCTCGAATTTGCCGGCCCCGGCGTCAAGAACCTCCCCATCGACTTCCGTAACGGCATCGACATCATGACCACCGAGACCACTTGCCTCAGCTCTATCTGGGTGACCGACGACGAGGTTAAGCACCACTACGAAATCCACAACCGTCCCGAAGACTACCGCGAGCTCAAACCCGGCGACGTGGCTTACTACGACGGCGTAATCAAGATAGACCTCTCCAAGCAGGAGTCCATGATAGCCCTCCCCTTCCACCCCTCCAACGCCTATACCATCCACGAACTGCAGGCCAACCCGGAGAAAATACTCCGCGAAGTGGAAGAGGACGCACGCAAACGCTTCGGCGACAAAATCAGCGTAGACCTCGTGGGTAAAATCCGCGACGGCAAGGTAATGGCCGACCAGGGCATCATAGCCGGTTGCTCGGGCGGTACATACGACAACCTCGCCGAGGCCGCTTCCATCCTCAAGGGACAGAGCGTAGGCAACGACTACTTCACCATCTCCGCTTACCCGCAGAGCGTGCCCGTATATATGGCGACAACACGCGACGGCGTGGCCGAGGAGCTCCTCGAAGCCGGTGTGGTAATCAAACCCGCCTTCTGCGGCCCCTGCTTCGGCGCCGGAGACGTACCCGCCAACAACGGCCTCTCCATCCGCCACACCACACGTAACTTCCCCAACCGCGAAGGTTCAAAGCCCGGAAACGGCCAGATTTCTCTCGTAGCTCTCATGGACGCACGCTCCATAGCCGCTACCGCTGCCAACGGCGGCGTCATCACAGCCGCTACCGACGTGGACTACACCAACGAGCATAACCCCTACACCTTCGACGCCAAAATCTACGAACGCCGCGTATTCAACGGCTACGGCAAGGAGAACGCCGACGAGGCCCTGCGCTACGGACCCAACATCAAGGACTGGCCCAAGATGTACCCCATGCAGGAGAACATGCTCCTCGAACTCGCTGCCGTTATCCACGACCCCGTAACCACTACCGACGAGCTTATCCCCTCGGGCGAAACATCTTCATACCGCTCCAACCCGCTGAAACTCTCCGAGTTCGCCCTCTCGCGCCGTTGCCCCGAGTATGTAGGTATCAGCAAGCGCATCCAGAATGAAGACCATGAACGCCGCGACGGCCACTGCCCCGCAAAGGTGCAGGAAGTTCTCGCCAAAGTAGGCGCCCAGGCCGATGACACCTCGCTCGGCTCATGCGTATTCGCCAACCGTCCCGGCGACGGCTCCGCTCGCGAACAGGCCGCTTCATGCCAGAAAGTGCTCGGCGGAGACGCAAACATCTGCTACGAGTACGCAACAAAGCGCTACCGCTCCAACTGTATCAACTGGGGTATCGTGCCCTTCACCATCGCCCAGGAAACCGAGTTCCCCTACGAGGTAGGCGACTTCGTATTCGTTCCCGGCATCCGCAAAGCCATCCTTGACGGCAAGGAGGAAATCATGGCCAAAGTCATCAGCGCCGACGGCGTAAAAGACCTCAAGCTCTATTTCAAGAACCTCACCGCCGACGAACGCCAGATTCTGGCCGACGGCTGCCTCATGAACTACTACGCCGCACAGAAGAAATAACAACCTAAAAACCAATACCATAAACATGGAAAAAATCAAAATGACCACTCCCCTCGTGGAGATGGACGGCGACGAAATGACCCGCATCCTCTGGAAGATGATCAAGGACGAACTCATCCTCCCCTTCGTTGACCTCAAGACAGAATACTACGACCTCGGCCTCCCCCGCCGCGACGAAACACGCGACCAGATAACGGTGGACGCCGCCGAAGCCACCAAGAAATACGGCGTGGCAGTGAAATGCGCAACCATCACCCCGAACGCCAAGCGTATGGACGAATACAAACTCCACGAAATGTGGAAGAGCCCCAACGGCACCATCCGTTCCATGCTCGACGGCACTGTGTTCCGCACACCTATCACAATTCCCTGGATTCACCCCGTAGTCAAGAACTGGGAAAAGCCCATCACCATCGCCCGTCACGCCTACGGCGACGTCTACAAGAGCGTTGAAATCCGCGTGACCGAACCCGGAACGGCAAAACTCGTCTTCGACGGCGAAAGCGGAAACCACGAAGAGGTGGTTATCCACAACTTCAAAGGCGAAGGAGTGCTCCAGGGTATGCACAACACCGACAAATCCATACGCTCGTTCGCACACTCCTGCTTCAAATTCGCCATCGACACCAAACAGGACCTCTGGTTCTCGACCAAGGACACCATCTCCAAGAAGTATGACGCCGACTTCCGCGAAATCTTCGAAGAGGTCTACGAGGAATACAAATCAGACTTCGAGCGCCTCGGCATAGAATACTTCTACACCCTCATCGACGACGCCGTAGCACGCGTAATCCGCTCCAAGGGCGGATACATCTGGGCTTGCAAGAACTATGACGGCGACGTTATGTCTGACATGGTATCCACCGCCTTCGGCTCGCTGGCCATGATGACCTCCGTGCTCGTTTCCCCCGACGGGAAATATGAATACGAGGCAGCCCACGGCACCGTGACACGCCACTACTACAAGCACCTCGCAGGCGAAGAGACATCCACCAACCCGATGGCCACTATCTTCGCATGGAGCGGCGCCCTCCGCAAACGCGGCGAAATGGACAACCTCCCCGAGCTCGTGAACTACGCCACTCAGCTTGAAGACGCCTGCTTCGACACTCTCAACGAAGGCATCGTGACCAAAGACCTCGTGAACCTCTACGAGGGGATGACCCCGACAGCCGTCAACTCGGAGCAGTTCCTGAAAGCCATCCGCAAGAACCTCGACAAGCGCATGGCATAATCCCCCCCGAAACCCAAACCCATATATAATAGGAGCGGCGGCCCACCGGCCACCGTTCCTGTTTTTCTATACTTACTGCGTTTCCTATAATTGCACAATTACTTACTGTGCCTACAATATAAGTGACTTATGGAACGGACACCGCATTGTGGAACGTGGCATGAATTCCTGCGCCCCATAACCGTACGCACCGTACGCACCCGCACCGTCCCTTTTTCTATAATACCCCCTGT
>OHBJ01000739.1_pt1 | contig 21974 bp, 17 predicted proteins | sample 1577241 | NCBI WGS metagenome assembly OHBJ01 (sample SAMEA3541594, study PRJEB24748) | human gut metagenome | biome: human gut; feature: human-associated habitat; material: faeces | place: China | collected 2012 | reverse complement strand
GAAAACCTCCAGAAGCATCGGGCGATCGCTCTCGGCATGAATCAATTGGCTGATGGGCATGACGCCGCGCGAGGCGTTCTTCGCGCCGAAGTGCAGCGTGCCGTTTGGCGAGGCGGAGGGGCGCATCGCGGCCGAGCAGGTCATGTTCTACCCGCCGGGCATCCCGATTCTCTGCCCCGGCGACATCATCGATGCGGCGAGCCTGCACTACATCCGCGCGATGCAGTCGCTTGGCCTCAAGGTCGTCGGTCCGCGCGACGCATCGCTTACGGAACTGCAGGTCGTCGGAAGAGGGGAGCAGTGAAATAGATGGAACGAAAGGGAAAACTCATCATCATCGAAGCGGGCGACGGCTCGGGCAAGGCGACGCAGACGAAGGCGCTCTACGACCACCTCTGCCGCGAGGGCTATCGCGTGCACCGCATCGAGTTCCCCGACTATGCGGCGGACTCCTCGATGCTCGTGCGCATGTACCTGCGCGGCGACTTCGGCGGCCATGCCGAGGACGTCAACGCCTACGCGGCCTCGACGTTCTTTGCGGTCGACCGCTACGCCTCGTACCGCATGAAGTGGAAGAAGGCGTATGAGGCGGGGGACATCATCCTCGCCGACCGCTACACGACCTCGAACATGGTGCATCAGGCCGTCAAGCTGACGGACAAGGCGGAGCGCGAGGCGTTCCTCGACTGGCTCTGGGACTTTGAGTTCCACAAGCTCGGCCTGCCCGTGCCCGACAAGGTCGTCTTCCTCGACATGGACCCCGAGGTGGCTGACCGCCTGATTGCGGCGCGGGCCGAAGAGACGGCGCAGGAGAAGGACATCCACGAGCGCGACAGGACGTATCTGCACCGCTGCCATGCGGCCTACGAAGAACTGGCCGCGAAGTACGGCTGGACGCGCGTCGCGTGCAGCGAGGATGGCGAGCCGCGCTCCGTCGCGGCCATCCACGCCGATGTCTATGCGGCCGTCCTGCCGCTGCTCGAGGGTGTGCCGAGAGATCCGGACACAGATAGGAAGTAAGAGAAGCGAAGCCCCAGCAGGGCTTCGAGAAGGGAACGATATGATCAAGGAAGTTTTGGTGGTCGAGGGCAAGATGGACGTCGTCGCCATCGACAAGGCAGTCGAGGCCGACTGCATCATCACGGAGGGATTCAACCTCAAGCCGCAGGCGCTCAAGAACATTGAGCAGGCCTACAAGAAGCGCGGCATCATCATCATGACAGATCCGGACTCGGCCGGTGAGCGCATCCGCAAGTACCTCTCGCGGCGCTTCCCCGAGGCCAAGCACGCATTCGTGCCCGTCGAGGAGGCGACGGCCAACGACGATATCGGCATCGAGCAGGCAAAGCCCGATGCCATCTGCAAGGCGCTCGCGAAAGTCCGCACGCTGGACTGGGAGCCCAAGAAGACGTTCACGGGTGCCGACCTCATCCTCCACGGCCTCTCGGGCGCTGTGGATGCTTCGGCGCGCCGCGCGCGCCTCGGCGAGAAACTCGGGCTCGGCTTTGCCAACGCCAAGACGTTCTTGACGCGCCTCAATCACTACGGCGTCACGAGAGAGGAATTTGACCGCGCCATCGAGGAGATGGAGCGCGAGGATAGAGAGCAGGAGGACAGCAATGAATAAAGAAGACGAAAAGGTACTGCAGCCGAAGATCGCGAGCCGCGAGGTCACGCTGCACATCCTCAAGGCATTCGGCCTGCGCATGAGCAAGAAGCTCGGCCAGAACTTCCTCATCGATGCGCGCATCGTGCAGGGCATCGTCGAGGCGGCCGAGATTGAGCCGGGCGACCGCGTGCTCGAGATCGGGCCGGGCATCGGCACGCTGACGCAGGGCCTCGCAGAGGCCGGCGCCGACGTCACGGCCGTCGAGCTCGACAAGAAGCTGCCGACCGTGCTCAAGGAGACACTCAAGGCCTACGACAACGTGCGCATCGTGCCGGGCGACATTCTCAAGGTCAACATCCCCGAGATCATGGGGGAGGCGCCGTTCAAGGTTGCGGCCAACCTGCCGTACTACATCACGACGCCGATTCTCATGACGCTCTTGGAGCGCCGCCTGCCCATCACGCACATGGTCACGATGGTGCAGAAGGAAGTGGCGGAGCGCATGACGGCCAAGCCGGGCTCGCGCATCTACGGCGCGCTCTCCGTGGCGGTCCAGTACTACACGGAGCCTCAGATCGTGCTCGACGTGTCGCCGCGCTCCTTCATCCCGGCGCCGGAGGTCATGAGCGTCGTTGTCTCGTGCCGCGTGCGCAAGGAGCCGGCCGTGGCCGTGCAGGACGAGAAGCTCTTCTTCCGCGTCGTCAAGGCCGCCTTCGGGCAGCGCCGCAAGACGCTCATGAACGCCCTGAAGGGCGGCGGCTTCTCGAAGGAAGCCGTGCGCGATGCGCTCGAGCAGTCGGGCATCGACCCGACGCGCCGCGGCGAGACGTTGACGCTCGAGGAATTCGGCCGCCTCGCCGATGCCTTTGCCGCAGAGGAAAATGCATAAAGTATTTGCTACTATGACAATCTTGTTATAGAATATCTGTGTATCGATCCGCAAAACATATACAAGAAAGTAGGTATGATAATGGCAGCAACAGCCTGGTCCATCCTGCCGCCGGTCATCACGATCGTGCTGGCGCTCTGGACAAAAGAGGTCTACATGTCCCTGATCATCGGCATCTTCTCCGGTGCCCTGTTGTTCACGGGCGGCAATATCCTCGAATCCATTCTCACGATGTTCACGGTCATGTCCGACAAGGTCGGCAGCAACGTCAACATCCTCGTCTTCCTCGTCATCCTCGGCATCCTCGTCGCGGCCATCAGCCGCTCGGGCGCGACGCGCGCCTACGGCGAGTGGGCCTCGAAGACCATCAAGGGGCAGCGCAGCGCCCTCCTCTTGACGGCCCTTCTCGGCATTGTCATCTTCATCGACGATTACTTCAACTGCCTGACGGTCGGCACTGTCATGCGCCCGGTCACGGACAAGCTCAAGGTCGCGCGCACGAAGCTCGCCTACATCATCGATGCGACGGCAGCGCCTGTCTGCATCATCGCGCCGGTCTCGAGCTGGGCGGCCGCCGTCGGCTCCTCGCTGCCGGAGGACAGCACAATCGACGGCTTCAGCCTCTTCCTGCAGACCATCCCGTTTAACCTCTACGCCTGGCTGACGATCCTCTTCATGCTCTTCATCATCTGGACGGCCCGCGACTTCGCGGCGATGGGCGAGAGCATCCGCGAGAACAGCAAGAAGTTCGTCATCCCGAAGGAATACGTGGACGCAGAGCAGAAGTCGGCCGACATGGAGCTCGGCCATGGCAAGATCCTCGACCTCATTCTGCCGCTCATCGTGCTCATCGCAGCCTGCATCTACGGCATGCTCTACACGGGCGGCATCCACGAGGGCAAAACGATCGCCGAGGCATTCGCGAACTGCGATTCGGCCAAGTCACTCGTGCTCGGCTCTTTCATCGCCTTCGTCTTCACGGGCTTCCTCTACCTGCCGCGCCGCATCATCTCCTTCAACGCCTTCTGTGACAGCTTCGGCTGGGGCTTCAAGGCGATGACGCCGGCCATCTTCATCCTCTGCCTGGCCTGGACGCTCTCGGGCATCTGCAGCAAGGACTACCTGAACCTCGGCGGCTTCGTCGGCGCGATTGTCAGCGCCCACGCTTCGATCATCATGTTCCTGCCGCCGATCTTCTTCCTCGTGGCAGCAGGCCTCGCCTTTGCGACGGGCACGTCGTGGGGCACGTTCGGCATCCTGATCCCGATTGCAATCGCCGTGCTCGGCATGAATGACCCGAGCATGCTCGTCGTCTGCGTGGCAGCCGTCCTCTCAGGCGCCGTCTGCGGCGACCACGCCTCGCCAATCTCTGATACGACCATCCTCGCCTCGGCCGGCGCCCAGTGCCACCACATCGACCACGTCAGCACGCAGCTGCCGTACGTCGGCGTCGTCGCTACCTGCAGCTTCTTCGGCTACATCGTAGACGGCCTGACGGAGAACGGCTGGCTCGGCCTCCTGACGGGCATCATCTGCCTCGCCATCGCGATGGTCATCATCCGGGCGAGAGTCCCGGTCATCGACGCGGAGAAAGACTGAGGTGCACGATGATCTTTGACAGCCACAGCCACACCGCCTTCTCGGCGGATTCTGAGATGCAGGTGGCCGATGCCATCGAGAAGGCGCGGGAGGCGGGCGTCGGGCTCGCGTTCACCGAGCACCTCGACCTCGACTATCCGGGCGACATGGACTTCACCTTCGATCCGCAGGCTTACTGGCAGGCCTATGAGCCCTATCGCGGCGAGCGCCTGCGCCTCGGCATCGAGATCGGCATGAACGAGTCCATCCTTGAGGGCAATTGCAACTTCCTCCAGCAGGCGCCGTTTGACATCGTCATCGGCTCGCAGCACATCGTCGACGGGCAGGACATCTACTACCCGGCCTACTACGAGGGCAAGAGCAAAGAGGTAGCGTTTCATCGCTACTACGCGCTTATGGCAGAAAACGTCCGCCGCTACGGCGCGCACATCGACGTGCTCGGCCATATCGACTACATCGCGCGCTATGCGCCCTACGATAACCCTGAAGTCTCCTACGGCACCTTCCAGGAGGACATCGACGCCATCCTGCGCGCGGCCATCGAGACGGATACCGTCCTCGAGCTCAACACGCGCCGCCTTGGGAGCCGCACGGCCTGCAAGGAGCTCATGCCCGTCTACACGCGCTACCGCGAGCTCGGCGGCCGCTACGTGACGCTCGGCTCCGACGCGCACACGGCCTCCGCCGTCGCCGTGAATTTCGGCGCGGCCGAGGAGCTCGCGGCGATGGTGGACCTCGCCATCGTGACGTTTGTGGAGCGCCGCATGGTGGCCTGCACAAAATAAATTCTTGCGAATACAGGCGAAAACAGATAGAATAAAGAGAGATATGATTTTATCTAGTTAGGAGGGCTGACGATGAAACACATCAAGACGGTCAACAAACCTTCGATGCAGGCTTCGCTCAAGACGGGCGGCTGCGGCGAGTGCCAGGCATCCTGCCAGTCTGCTTGCAAGACTTCCTGCACGGTAGGCAATCAGGTTTGCGAGAAATAATGTTTCGTGAAGAGCCTTCCCATCTGGGAAGGCTTTTTTGCTATCAAAGGAGTAACGATGAAAGCGAAAATCCATAAATTCGAACAGGGCGGCCATTACATCCTGCTCGACATCAACAGTGGTGCGGTCCATGTCATCGACAAGATGATCTACGACATGATGGACACGTTCGACGGCACGAACGACGAGGCAGTCGTCGCGGCGCTCAAGGACGTCTATCCGGAAGCGGACCTCCGCGAAGCGCTCGGGGAGCTCCACGAACTCATGGAGATGGGCGAGCTCTTCGCGCCGGACATCGATGTGCCGCCGACGTTCAAGCAGAAGGGCCTCATCAAGTCCATCTGCCTCATGGTCGCGCAGGACTGCAACCTGCGCTGCAAGTACTGCTTCGGCGACGGTGGCAGCTACGGCCAGGAGCGCGCCGTCATGACGCCGGAAGTCGGCAAGCGCGCCATCGACTTCCTCATCGAGAGTTGTGGCCCGCGCAAGCACTGTGAGGTCGACTTCTTCGGCGGCGAGCCGCTCATGAACATGAAGACCGTCAAGGCCGTGACGGAGTACGCCCGCCAGCGCGAGAAGGAGACGGGCAAGAAGTTCAAGCTCACGATGACGACGAACGGCATGCTCCTCAATGACGAGAACATCAAGTGGCTCAACGACAACGACTTCTCGCTCGTGCTCTCCCTCGACGGCCGCAAGGAAGTCAACGACGCCATGCGCCCGGATGCGGGCGGCCACGGCACGTACGACCGCATCGTCAAGAACTTCAAGAAGTGCATCGCGAGCCGCAAGGGCGGCGACTGGGACTACCGCGGCGTCTATACGTACCTGCGCGGCACCTACACCCATAACAACATGGACTTCACGAAGGACGTCCTCTCGATGGTCGACGAGGGCTTCAACATCCTCTCGGTCGAGCCCGTCGTCATGAAGGACAGCCCGCTCGGCTTCACGGAGGAAGACCTGCCGCGCATCCGCGAGGAGTACGAACACCTGACCGAGGCCTACATGAAGCGCCACCGCGAGGGCCGGGGCTTCTGGTTCTTCCACTTCAACATGGACCTCTCGAACGGCCCGTGCGTCGCCAAGCGCCTGTCGGGCTGTGGTGCCGGCCATGAGTACGTTGCCGTCTCGGAGAACGGCGACCTCTATCCGTGCCATCAGTTCGTCGGCCGCGAGGGCTACAAGCTCGGCGACATCTACGAGGGCATCACGAACACGGAGCTTCCCCAGTACTTCCGCGAGAGCCACGTGCTCAACAAGCCGAAGTGCCGCGACTGCTGGGCGCGCTTCTTCTGTTCGGGCGGCTGCCATGCCAATGCCGACCTCTTCCACGGCGACATCCGCGAGCCCTACGAAGTCGGCTGCGAGATCCAGAAAAAGCGCCTCGAGTGCGCCATCCTCGTGCAGGCCCTGCTGGCCCTCGAGAAGATGGAGAAAGAAGAGCAGGCAGCGGCGGATGGGGAATGAGATTCCGCCAAAGTATTAATATAATTTATGTATGATAGAAGAGCTGACAAGCAAAAATGCTTGTCAGTTTTTTGTATAGAAACGGTTGACTTCCTATTGTTTATCAGCGTTCAAAGGCATTCCACGGGGGAACTCTCTTGTTATAAATTTAAAGCATAAAATTCTGACAATATACATTTTTAGCGCGACTGTAATTGGTTCAATTTATGACAAAACCATTGACATTTGGACTGCGTTTATTGTATCATTAGACCTGTAAGAACTGAAACTTCTAAGACTATTTAGGGGGTAATTTTCAAATGGCAGTAAAAGTTGCTATCAATGGTTTTGGCCGTATCGGTCGTCTCGCATTCCGTCAGATGTTCGACGCTGAGGGTTATGAAGTCGTCGCTATCAACGACCTCACGAAGCCGTCCATGCTCGCATACCTGCTGAAGTACGATTCTTCCCAGGGCAGATATGAGTATGCTGACACGGTCTCCGCTGATGACGAAGCTGGCACGATCACGGTCAAAGGCAAGACGATCAAGATCTATGCTGAGCGCGATGCAAAAGACATTCCTTGGGCTAAGCACGATGTAGATGTCGTTCTCGAGTGCACGGGCTTCTACACGTCCAAAGAGAAGGCTTCCGCTCACCTCGCAGCAGGCGCTAAGAAAGTTGTTATCTCCGCTCCGGCTGGTAACGACCTCCCGACGATCGTATTCAACACGAACCACAAGACGATCCCGGCTGGCACGAAAGTTATCTCCGCTGCATCCTGCACGACGAACTGCCTCGCTCCGATGGCTGACGCTCTGAACAAGTTCGCTCCGATCAAGAGCGGCATCATGCAGACGATCCATGCTTTCACGGGCGACCAGATGGTCCTCGATGGCCCGCAGCGCAAGGGTAACCTCCGTCGTAGCCGTGCTGCTTCCGAGAACATCGTTCCGGCTTCCTCGGGTGCTGCTAAAGCTATCGGCCTCGTTCTGCCGGACCTGAACGGCAAGCTCATCGGTGCTGCACAGCGCGTTCCGACCCCGACGGGCTCCACGACGCTGCTCTATGCTGTTGTTGAGGGTGAAGTCACGGTTGAAGGCATCAACGCTGCTATGAAGGCTGCTGCTACGGAGTCCTTCGGCTACAACGAAGACGAGATCGTTTCGAAGGATATCGTCGGCATGCGTTATGGCTCCCTGTTCGATGCTACGCAGACGATGGTTTCCCACACGGGCGACGGCAACTCCCTCGTACAGGTTGTTTCTTGGTACGACAACGAGAACTCCTACACGAGCCAGATGGTTCGCACGATCAAGTACTTCGCTGAGGAAGTAAAGTAATTGAATTAAGAGTTCTCAACTGAATACAGTAGAAGATCTCTTGAGGTCCGGCCGTTTGTTTGGGCCGGACCTCATTTTTTATGAGAAAAAGACCTTGGAGGTTTTACGATGAACAAGAAAACCATCAAAGACGTTGACGTAAACGGCAAGAAAGTATTCGTTCGCGTCGACTACAATGTCCCGTTCGACGACAAGATGAACATCACGAACGACACGCGCATGGTCCGCACGTTGCCGACCCTGAACTACCTGCTCGATCACGGTGCAGCTCTCGTCATCGCCTGCCACATCGGCCGTCCGACCGAGGCTCGCGAGGACAAGTTCTCCACGAAGTACCTCGTCAAGCACCTCTCCGAGCTGCTCGGCCGCGATGTCAAGTGGGCCTCCGACTGCGTCGGCGCTGAGGCAGATGCCGCAAAGGCTGCGCTGAAGCCGGGCGAAGTCCTGCTGCTTGAGAACCTCCGTTACCACAAGGAAGAGAAGAAGAACGATCCCGAGTTCGCGAAGCAGCTCGCTTCCGGTTGCGATCTCGCAGTCGACGATGCTTTCGGTGTTTCCCACCGCGCTCATGCTTCGAACGCAGGCGTTCCGAAGTACATCGAGACGGTTGCTGGCTTCCTGATGGAAAAGGAAATCAACTACATCGGCAAGACGCTCGAGAACCCGCAGCATCCGTTCGTCGCCATTATCGGCGGTGCCAAGGTCTCCGATAAGATCGGCGTCATCAGCAACATGATCGACAAGGTCGACACGATCATCATCGGCGGCGGCATGGCTCATACGTTTGATGCAGCCAAGGGCCTGCCGATTGGCGATTCCCTCTGCGAGCCGGACAAGTACGATCTCGCTCGTGAGCTGCTCAAGAAAGCAGAAGACAAGGGCGTCAAGGTCGTCCTGCCGGTCGACCTCGTCATTGCCGACAAGTTCGCTGCCGATGCCAACACGAAGACGGTTGACGTCGACAAAGTACCGGATGGCTGGCAGGCACTCGATTCCGGCGAGAAGACGTCGGAAGAGTACACGAAGGCTCTTGAAGGCGCTAAGACGGTCATCTGGAACGGACCGATGGGCGTATTCGAGTTTGATGCTTTTGCAAAAGGCACGCTCGCTGTTGCTAAGGCTGTCGCCAAGGCTACGGAAAACGGCGCTATCTCCATCGTCGGCGGCGGCGACTCCGTTGCAGCCCTCAAGAAGACGGGCCTGACGGACAAGATCTCGCACGTCTCCACGGGCGGCGGCGCTACGCTCGAGTTCCTCGAAGGCAAAGAGATGCCGGGCATCGCAGCACTGGCTGACAAATAAGAGAAGTAAGGTTTGGGTGTGGGGCCTGCAGGGCAGGCCTCCACGCCATCTGATACAGCATTAGGAGGTATTTCAAAAATGGCAAGAACTCCGATCATTGCAGGCAACTGGAAGATGAACAACACGATCGTCGAGGGCAAGAACCTCGTCCGCGGTCTGGCTCCGCTCGTCAAGGACGCCAAGGTCACGGTCGTCGTCTGCCCGACGGCTACGGCTCTCGCAGCTGTCGCTGACGCAGCACTCGGCACGAACATCCACGTCGGTGCACAGAACGTCCATTGGGAAAGCCATGGTGCCTTCACGGGCGAGATCTCCACGGGCATGCTCAACGAGATCGGCGTAGACTACTGCGTCCTCGGCCACAGCGAGCGCCGCGGTTACTTCGGCGAGACGGATGAGGGCGTCAACAAGCGCGCTCATGCTGCTTTCGCTGCTGGCATCACGCCGATCATCTGCTGCGGTGAGTCCCTCGAGCAGCGCGAAGCCGGTGTCTACCTCGACTTCGTCGCAGGCCAGGTCAAGGCTGCTCTCGCTGGATTCAAGCCGGAAGAAGTCGCTCAGCTTGTCATCGCTTATGAGCCAATCTGGGCAATCGGCACGGGCAAGACGGCTTCGTTCGAGCAGGCTGAGGAAGTCTGCGCACACATCCGCAAGACGGTTGCAGCAGAATTCGGCCAGGAAGCAGCTGACGGCATCCGCATCCAGTACGGCGGCAGCGTCAAGCCGGCTACGATCAAGGATCTCATGAAGCAGCCGAACGTCGATGGCGCCCTAGTCGGCGGTGCATCGCTCAAGGCTAAGGACTTCAGCGAGATCGTCAACTACTGATTCGGTTCCTTTTAGAAGGAGTAATAATCCACAATGGCAAAGATCAAACACGCACCGGTCGCACTCATCATCATGGATGGCTGCGGTCTCGGTGGTAAGCTCGACAAGAGCAATGCCGTAGAAGCTGCGAAGACTCCGGTCCTCGACGGTCTCATGGCAAACTACAACACAAGCCACCTGCAGGCTTCCGGCGAATTCGTCGGCCTGCCGGACGGCCAGATGGGCAACTCGGAAGTCGGTCACACGAATATCGGCGCCGGCCGCCTCGTCTATCAGCAGCTCACGCGCATCACGCGTGACATCAAGAACGGCGACTTCTTCAAGAACGAAGTCCTCGTCAAGGTCATGCAGGATGCCAAGGCAAATGGCGGTGCAGTCCACCTGCTCGGCCTCGTTTCCCCGGGCGGCGTACACAGCCACCAGGGCCACCTCTACGCACTTCTCGAGATGGCAAAGCAGCAGGGCGTCAAGGACGTCTACGTCCACGCCTTCCTCGATGGCCGCGATGTGCCGCCGCAGAGCGCACAGCCGTACCTCGAGGAGCTCGAGGCGAAGTGCAAGGAGATCGGCGTCGGCAAGATTGCGACGGTCGCTGGCCGCTACTACGCGATGGACCGCGATCATCGCTGGGACCGCGAGCAGAAGGCCTATGAGGCCATCGCTCATGCAGAGGGCGTCGTAGCAGACGACCCGGTAGCCGGCCTCAAGGCAAGCTACGAGAATGGCGTCAACGATGAGTTCGTCGTGCCGTTCGTCGTCAAGGGCTATGAAGGCATGAAGAACGGCGACGGTGCCATCTTCTTCAACTTCCGCCCAGACCGCGCGCGCCAGCTCACGCATGCATTCGTCGATGAGAAATTCGACGGCTTTGAGCGCGACGAGAACCTCAAGGTTCCGTTCGCCACGTTCTCCCAGTATGAGGACGGCATGAATGCAGCTGTCGCCTTCCCGCCGGAGCACATCGACAAGACGCTCGGCGAGATCATCCAGGATCACGGCCTCACGCAGCTCCGCATCGCCGAGACGGAGAAGTACGCGCACGTCACGTTCTTCTTCAACGGCGGTGTCGAGGAGCCGTACAAGGGCGAGGACCGCATCCTCGTCCCGAGCCCGAAGGTCGCTACCTACGACCTCAAACCGGAGATGAGTGCGGTTGAAGTTACGGACAAGGTCTGCGAAGCCATCCGCTCCGAGAAGTACGACTTCATCATCCTCAACTACGCGAACTGCGACATGGTCGGCCATACGGGTGTCTTCCCGGCAGTCGTCAAGGCCGTTGAGACGGTTGACTCCTGCGTCGGCCGCTTCGTTGCAGCCATCAAGGAAGTCGGCGGCGAGGTCTGCATCACGGCAGATCACGGCAATGCCGACAAGATGATGGACTACGTCAACAACCAGCCGTTCACGAAGCACACGACGAACGTTGTTCCGTTCATCGTCGTTTCGGACCGCGTCAAATCCGTCAAGGACGGCGCTCTGTGCGATATCGCCCCGACGCTCCTGACGCTCGCTGGTCTCGACATCCCGAAAGAAATGACGGGCAAGAACCTCGTAGAGCTTTAATAGCGAGATAGAGGCAGCATTCCCTTGAGCAAGGAAGGGCAGGTGACTGCCCTCTATGCTGGCCCCAGAGAGAATGCACCTCAGTATTATATTTTAGAAAAGAGAGGAATACGAACAATGATTGCTTATTCACAGAAAGTGGAAGACATGGCATGCGTAGCACAGGAAGTACACCATGGTGCTGCCCCGATTCCTGAAGAAGGCAAATGGGTAAAATCCAAGAACGTCCAGGACATCAGCGGCCTGACGCATGGTGTTGGCTGGTGCGCTCCGCAGCAGGGTGCCTGCAAGCTGACGCTCAACGTCAAAGACGGCATCATCCAGGAAGCCCTCGTTGAGACGGTCGGCTGCTCGGGCATGACGCATTCTGCTGCCATGGCTGCCGAAATCCTTCCGGGCCTGACGGTCCTCGAAGCACTCAACACGGACCTCGTCTGCGATGCGATCAACACGGCTATGCGTGAGCTCTTCCTGCAGATCGCTTATGGCCGCAGCCAGACGGCGTTCTCCGACAACGGCCTGCCGGTCGGCGCTGGTCTCGATGACCTCGGCAAGGGTCTGCGTAGCCAGGTCGGTACGCTCTACGGCACGCTCAAGAAGGGCCCGCGTTACCTCGAACTCGCAGAAGGCTATGTCACGAAGCTCGCTCTCGACGAAGAAGGCCGCATCATCGGCTACGAAGTCGTGCAGCTCGGCAAAGTCATGGAAGCTGTCCGCGCTGGCAAGGATGCCAATGAGGCAATCAAGGCCAACACGAGCACGAAGGGCCGCTTCGCTGACGGTGTCAAGTTCATCGATCCGCGCGAAGAGTAATCTCCCCGCTTGATGATTTCCGAGTTTCAAGGTAAAAGGAAGGAATGAATAGAATGTCATTATTCGAAGGCTATGAGCGCCGTATTGATAAAATCAACGAAGTCTGCAAACAGTATGGTCTTGCTTCCATCGAGGATGCCAAGAAGGTCTGCGACGAGAAGGGCATCAACCCGTATCAGATCGTAGAGGACCTGCAGCCGATCGCATTCGAGAATGCAAAATGGGCGTATACGCTCGGTGCTGCAATCGCCATCAAGAAGGGCTGCACGAAGGCTGCTGATGCCGCTAAGGCTATCGGCGAAGGCCTCCAGGCTTTCTGCGTACCGGGTTCTGTTGCTGACCACCGCAAGGTCGGTCTCGGCCACGGCAACCTCGGCGCTATGCTCCTCTCCGAGGACGCTGGCTGCTTCGCTTTCCTCGCAGGCCACGAGTCCTTCGCAGCTGCTGAGGGGGCTATTGGCATCGCCAAGACGGCCAACAAGGTCCGCAAGAACCCGCTGCGCGTCATCCTCAACGGCCTCGGCAAGGACGCTGCCCAGATCATCAGCCGCATCAACGGCTTCACGTATGTCGTGACGGATTACGACTTCAAGACGGGCAAGCTCAACATCGTCGAGGAGATCAAATACGGCAAGGATCCGGAGCGCGCAAAGGTCAAGTGCTACGGCGCTGACTCCGTCCAGGAAGGCGTTGCCATCATGGAGCACGAAGATGTCGATATCTCCATCACGGGTAACTCCACGAACCCGACTCGCTTCCAGCATCCGGTCGCTGGCTGCTACAAGAAGGCCTGCATCGAGAAGGGCAAGAAGTACTTCTCGGTCGCTTCGGGCGGCGGCACGGGCCGTACGCTCCATCCGGATAACATGGCAGCCGGCCCGGCTTCCTATGGTATGACGGATACGATGGGCCGCATGCACGGCGATGCTCAGTTCGCAGGTTCTTCCTCCGTTCCGGCACACGTCGACATGATGGGCCTCATCGGCGCAGGCAACAACCCGATGGTCGGCATGACGGTCGCTGTCGCTGTTGCTGTACAGGAAGCAATGAACAAATAATTCCCGCTGACGGGAAACTTGCATAGAGAGGGTGCTCAAAAGGGTGCTCTCAGGCAGCAAAAGAGCCGCAATCCAAAAGGATTGCGGCTCTTTGCTTTGCCCGCAGGACGCTCTAGAAGTCGTTCTTCTGGCGATGCTGCTCGAGTTTCTGGCGGTACATCAGAGCATCGGCCTGCTTCAGCACATCATCGATGTTGTCGATCGGCGTGACAGCTGTGGTACAGCCGAGTGCAATGCTGATCTTTGACGCCTCGAAGTGCGCCTGCAGCCGTTCCAGCAGATGTGCGGCATCTTCCTCTCGTTCGATTTCCTGCATCATGAGGAATTCATCGCCGCCCATGCGGAAGATGGATCCCTCATGACCGACGTGGCGGAAGACTTCGGCTGCGGCGCAGATGAGCTGGTCGCCGGCTTCGTGGCCGAGCGTGTCATTCGTCTCCTTGAGCCCGTTGAGGTCGCCGAAGATAAAGGCGATGCACCTTCCGGCGGGCAGGGACGCGAGCGACTCCTTGAAGCCGCGCCGGTTCAGCAGCCCTGTGAGCTGATCGGATTTGCTCAGGCGGTCGAGGCGCTTCATCATGTCGCGGTTGCGCAGCAGGATTGCGAAGAAGCGCGTCAGCGAGGCCAGCAGATCGGATGCGTAATGGAATTTTTGGTCCGACGGATTGATGGCTTCGATGTAGCCGAGCGGTTCGCCGTCGAGCGCGAGGCGGGCGAGTGCGACGCGCTTCATACCCGGGATGTGCGGGGAGACATCTGGATTCTCCTGCCAGTAGATATCCATGTCGGGGATGCTGAAGCTGCTCTCCTTGGCAAAGCGGGCAAAGACGGGGCGCATGTCGGACCTTGGGACAGGCTGGAAGTCGTCGCCGAGCGGCAGGATTCCCTCGGCATCCCACCGATAGGTGAGATGGAGGAAATCGCCCTGCTCTTCGGCCAGGACGATGCGGTCGGCTTCGAGCTGCCGGCCGATGCGCGCCATCATCTGGCGGATGCCATGTACGGGGTCCGTCTCGTACATGCCGAGGCGGACGGCGTCGTTGATGGAAGCCTCCTGGAACAGCATTTCATTGACGCGGACGTCTCTAGACAGGTAGTAGTCGAGATCCAGGCAGGAGCAGTAGTGGCTGTTCTTGCCGTGCCAGGGGATCAGCGTGTCGTGCAGCAGGAAGTCCACGCCGGCGACCGGATTGTGGAAGACGCGCGAGATGAAGCGGTTGCGGCTCAGCTGCGGCAGGCAGCATTCGCTGCACGGCGTAGAAATGCCCGCGAGCAGCTCGTAGCGCTTCCTGCCCGCCAGCGCCTCGTTCTGCGCGATGCCGAGCTTCTTGCGCATGTAAGGATTGCAGTAGAGGAGTTCATACGTCTCAGGGTCAGAGACGATGACCCCGAGCTGAGCGTGATCGAATGCTTCCCGGTCGAAGATGAAGCGGTCGCTCGTGTAGATGGCCTGGCCGTACTGCTCTTCTTCTGACTCGTGCATGCGCTTGATCAGGAGCTGCAGGAGGCTGTCGAGGCTGCGGCCCTCCGAGCCGCGCACCGTAGCGTAGTGCATGTAGAGCGTGCAGGGGCAGCCGTCGACGCTCTGGATGGCATGGATGGCATCGGCAATCTCGATATACGATTTCTGCAGGGAAGCGATGAAGGTGGCCTTCTGGAACAGCAGGAAACAACAGCTGCCGATATGAGAGATCGTGACGGTCTGCGGCAGCATCTTTCGCAGGATTGAACAGATTTGCTGCAGGAGATGCGAGCGGAATTCCTCGCCGTACGTCAAGCCGATGGAATCGAATTCCGGCACATCGATGAGCGTCGCCGCGTAATCGTCGCCGTTGAGGCGGAAGTCATCGGCATAGCGAAGCCCTGCCATGACCATGCCGCGGTAGTTGAGAAAGCCCGTCGCCTCGTCGGTGACGGAGGCGCTCACATCGCGCATCTTTTCGTGCTGTTCCGTGTCGACATCGTGCAGGATGGTGATGAGCCCCGCAATCTTGTCGTTCCGGTAGAGCGGGAACTTCTCGACGCGTGCCAGGTGCGGCATCTGGCCGATGACGAGGTGGAGATAGGCATCTCGGAGCGTCGTTCCCGTGCTCATAACGCGCTCGTCCATCGCGTATAGTTCCTGGCGGTCCACGCAGTAGCTGAGCTCCCGCGGCGTCTTGCCGATGAGCGCATCTTCCGGGATGCCGAGCCAGTTGAGGATGGACTGGCTCACGCCGAGGATGCGGTGCGAGCGGTCTTTCCAGATGATTTTTTCATGGCTGTGCTTCAGGAAAGCCTGCCAGAGGGCGTGAGAGACGTCCTCCTGTACCGCAGCAAACGACGCTGAGGTGATGCCGCAGCTCTCGAGCATCTCGAAGAGCTGCGGCTGGATCTCTTCCGGGGTGGTGATGCGCGGTCTGGCGATGCAGAAGAGGATGCCCTTGGCGGGCGATTTGAGGAGCGCGAGCCCCGTGATGAAGAACCAGTCGAAATTGCCGTTGGAGCGCAGCAGCCGGAAGGGCTCTGTGATGGTTGCGCTCTGCGATTTGGCTGCGCGCTGATGAAAGTCCCTGCAATCCGTGAAGCGCAGGAAGCGCTCGCGATCCTTGGGGTGGACGTAGTAGTCGGCGAAGTGGCGGAATGTCCCGGTGATGTCCCGGTTCGTGCTCCGGCCCTTCCGGTCATCCGTCAGCGGCTCGATGATTTCCAGTGTCTCGCGTCCCATATCGAGGTACCAGATTCCCTCGAACATCAGCAGGATGTTGCGGAGGATATTGTCGAAATGGTGAGAGCTCTTGTCCTTGACGGCCTCGTCGAGGCTGATGTTGTAGAGCTCTGCGCGATGGATGTAGTGATGACCGACGCGTGCGATCGTCCGGAGGTTGACGCGCATGTACTGGCCGTTGTCGACGTACGTCATCGTCTCGGTTTTTCCGCTCTTTATTGCCTGGTCGGCGAAGCGGCGGAACTTCCGGTGCATGGGGTAATCCGGGGCCTGCAGGAAGCGGTTGCTGTCCGTCATTGTCTTCGTGCCCATGCTCTGCAGTGCCTTGAGGTACGCCTGGTTGACCTGCAGGAACTGCAGGTCGACCGAATCGTCGTAGACAATGCTGACGGGTGTCGGCTGATTGACGTCGATGAGTCCGGCCTGGCTGAGAAGCAGGGTCTCCTGCATCGTCTCAAACTCCATACCGCGCTCACGGCAGTATGCGTAGCAGTCTCTGCCGGGAAGGGGGCGGCCGTAATAGAAGCCCTGCAGTTTCTCGCAGCCGATATCCCGCAGGAACTCGGCCTGCTCCTTTGTCTCGACGCCCTCGGCGAGCGTGTGGATGCCGAGTTCCTTGGCCATGCGTATGATCGAGGCCACGATGGTGCGGCTCTCCTTCGTGAAGGGATGGAGGAACGCCATGTCGAGCTTGAGCGTGTGGAAGCGGTAGTCCTTGAGCACGTTGAGCGAGGAATAGCCGCTGCCGAAGTCGTCGAGCCAGACTTTGCAGCCCGCCTGCTGGAGGTGGCGCAGTCCCTGGCGTATGGCATCATCCCGGAGCACGAGTGCATTCTCCGTGACCTCCAGGCAGAGGAGATGGCGGGCCAGCTGATAGCGGTGCAGGACGTCCTCCAGGAATGCCACGGGATCGAAGAGCTGGAAGTCGATCCTTGAGAGATTGACGGAGATGGGCAGGATGTTTCGCTTCTGTTTGATGTGGTCGTGGAGGTTTTCGGCGACGCGTTCGACGATATAGCGGTCGAGCTTGTCGATGAGCCTTGCCTCCTCCAGCACGGGGATGAAGACAGCGGGCGAGAGCAGGCCGTAGTCGGGCGACTCCCAGCGCGCCAGTGCCTCAAACCCGCAGACCTTGCCGCTGAGTGCGTGGATGATGGGCTGGTAGTACACCTTGATGTGACGGCTCGCGAGCGCACTGTTGAGATTCTCGCGCACGTAGTTCTGGAGGTGATGCAGGCGCCCCATCTCATTCGTGTAGACGGCGTAGTGGCGTGTCGCGTCTTTCTGGATCGATTTGCAGGCAAGCGCCGCTTCGTTGTCGAATGCCAGGTTCAGCGGCGCATCGGCAGGCGGCTGGCTCAGGTAGCGGATGCCCGCCTTGAGGTCGATGTTCGTGTTGGCTATGAACGCCTGGACCTCATGGCAGGCTGCTTCGATGCGATCCGTGACATCTGCTGTATCGGCGAGCACGGCAAAGTGATCGGCGCCGAGATGCGTCAGGAGCTTGCCGGGGAAATTCTTCTGGAGGATTTCAGCGATGCGGTGCAGGCAGTGGTCGCCCTGCTCAATGCCGTAGGTCGCATTGTAGAGATGGAAATTCGTGATATTGAAGAAGACAGGACAGGAGCGCAGTGCATGCAGATGCTTCCATTCCTGCTCGAGCTGCTCCTGGGCAGCCGCAAAGAAGACTTGCATGGGAGGCAGGTCTGTGAGCACTGGATGTTTGCCTGAGGGTGCATCGTGTGTGTATGCCATGAGGATGATCCCTTCTATTTACCATAATGTTACATAAATCATATAGTTTTATTTCATTATAGATGTTTTCCAAGGGAGATGCCAGCGAGGCACCAGAAAATAAATTTTAATTTTTACCATTTGACCTATTGACATTTTGACCAATAGTGGTACAATAATAATTGAAGCGAGGGAGAGAGCCCCGGAGGAGAGATCCGAAGGGACGCGATCCCGAGATTCCATTTAAAATGTTTAAGAGTTCCCGGACAGCAACACGCGTCCGCGTGCCACTCCGGCAAGTTGCAGAAAGGGGATTTGCTTTATGTTTGGTTTGGTTCCATTTGCATCGCGTCATGATCTCGCAAAAGAAGAAAATGATTTTGATCGTCTGTTTGATGTCTTCGATGAGCCGTTCCTGACGAACTTCAAGGCTCCGGACTTCAAGGTCGATGTCAAGGACAATGGTACGAGCTATGAGCTCACGGCTGAACTGCCGGGCCTCAAGAAAGAGGATATCTCCCTGACGTATGAGGATCATTACCTGACGATTGCCACGAAGAAATCCGAAAACAACGACGAGAAAGACGAAAAGGGCAATTACGTCCGCCGCGAGCGCCGCTCGAGCTCGATGAGCCGCTCGTTCTACATCGACAACGTCGATGAGACAAAGGCCACGGCTGACTATAAGGACGGCGTCCTGACGGTTTGCCTGCCGAAACAGACGGAGAAGACAGAACCCTCCCACACGATTTCCATCACCGACTGATGCAGGTCGCTGGTGATTGAACCTAGTTTTCCCTCATAACTCTCTCTACGATATACAGTGAAGAGCCGCAGCTCCTTTTTTGGAGCTGCGGCTCTTTGTGTTCTGTAATCCTTTTTCCGCGCACGATTGGATACTCGTTGGAAACCGATTAATTTTTACAATATATATTGACAATCACTATCACTAGCTATACAATACGAAAAGGTTTATCAAAGAGAATGACTATCAAATGATAGCCGAAGGAAGATAGGATCAAGAGGTGTAGCATGAAGGAACGTATTTTGTACAGCAGGATTGCGCTGGCCTTGGCCAGCCTGGCCATCGTTTCCCCGTTCGCGGCTCAGCCGGCCATGGCGGCAGCTCAGGACGAAATCTACGATTTCGGCTCGAGTGATATCTATGCAGAGAAGTCGGCGGAGCCTGCGGAAGCGGAAGCGGAACAAGCGCCAGCATCTGTGGAACCGGTAGCGGAATCGACGGAAGAACCGGCGCCCGAGAAGGCGTATCCGGGCGGTCAGGTGGCGACAGAGGTACAGCTCGGCGTGCTCGGCGACCACCCGACGCTCGATGTGCCGTTCAACATCACGGGGTACACGGACAAGATGATGGAAGACAATCAGGTCTCGACTGTCGATGATGTCATCGTCCACGATCCGTCGGTCAGCGACCAGACGCTCTCGGGCGTCTCAAGCGCCTGGAATATCCGCGGCTTCAAGGCACAGCAGCAGGATGTCCAGCTCAACGGCCTCTACGGCATCGCGCCGCGCTTTTACGGCGGTGTTGAGGGTGTGGACCGCGTCGACGTGCTCAAGGGACCGAGTGCCATTCTCGCCGGCATCGCGCCGAACGGTTCCCTGGGCGGCACGATCAACTACATCACGAAGCGTGCCGGCAGTGAGCCCTTGAACCGCGTCAAGATCTCGTACGGCAACGGCGGGGTCTTCACGCAGCAGGTCGACTTCGGCAGGCGCACAGATGACGGCAAGGCAGGCCTGCGCGTCAATGTCCTGAACCGCAACGGCGACACTTCGTTTGATGAGCACATGCACACGGACTCCATCACGGTCGGTGCAGACTACAAGGGCGACCGCTACCGCCTCGGCTTTGATTACGGCTATGTCTACAACAAGGTATCGGACCAGCAGTACCAGGTGACGATCGGCAGCGGCGCACTCAAGACGATGTCGAGCATGTTCAAGGTGCCGCGCGGCACGAAGTTCGGCGCCGACGGCGGCTACCGCTCCATTCACGAGCAGTACGGCATGCTGCACGGCGAGTACGACCTAAGCAAGGACTGGACGGGATACTTTTCCTACGGCCTGCGCAACACGAAGATGGAGTACTTCTATAACAACTTCTCGCTCTCTGGCCTCAGCGGCGCGGCGACGATGAAATACTCGTACAACAACCAGATCAACAAGGCGGATTCGGCCGAGGCCGGCGTGCGCGGCAAATTCTTCACGGGAGATCTCAAGCATGAGCTCACGGTGGCGGCGAACCGCATCCACTACACGCGCTACATGAACAACCGCACGGTGGCATCGGGCCTCAAGACGAATATCTGGAACATCGTCTTCCAGACGCCTGAGAATCCGTACAGCTGGTCTGCACCGAAAAATGATGAGAACACGTTCACGGGCGTGGCGCTGACGGACTCGATCACGACGCCGAATGACAAGTGGCAGTTCGTGCTCGGCGGCCGCGAGCAGCGCGTCAAGGTGGATACCTACAATACGACGACGGGCGCGGTCAAGACGCATTACGATGAGTCGGTCTTCACGCCGGCCTTTGCACTCGTCTACAAGCCGCAGAAGAACGTCTCGCTCTACGCCAACTACATGCAGGGGCTCGATGCCGGCGATTCTCTCGTCACGGATACGGATGCCTCAAACTACGGCGAAGCCTTCGCACCGTTCAAGACAAAGCAGTACGAGGTCGGCGCGAAGTACGACTTCGGCAAGTGGACGACGACGCTCTCGGCCTTTGCTATCAAGTCCCCGACGCTCATCGAAGACACGGCGACGAACCGTTATGCGCCGAGCGGTGAAGTGCGCCATCGCGGCATCGAGTGGAATGTCGTCGGCGAGCCGCATAAGGGCACGCGCCTCATGGGCGGACTGATGTTCCTCGATGCGACGTACCGCAATACGGCGGGTGGCCTCTACGATGGCAACCGCGTCGCGGCGACGTCGCGCTGGAATGCCGTCATGGGCCTTGAGCAGGATATTGCTTCGGTTCCGGGCCTGACGCTGACGACGAATCTCACCTATAACAGCTCGTCGTACATCAACGAGGCCAACAGCTTCCGCGTCTCGCCGTGGGCGACCTGGGATCTCGGTGCGCGCTATAAATTCAAGTCTGGCGGTGTGCCGCTCACGCTGCGCGGTGATGTCTACAACGTCACGAACCGCAACTACTGGCGCGCGCTCCAGAACAACGGCATCTTCCTCGGCAAGTCGAGAACGTTCATGCTGTCCCTGACGGCAGACTTCTGACGAGGGGAGATATCGTGATGGCATCCACAAGGAATGCATCTCTGCTGGCAGTCCTTCTGCTTGTGCTGCTGGCAGTGCTTTCCCTTTTCTTCCTGACGACAGGCATGCGGGAAATCCCGCTGTCTGGCGTCGTGCATGCGCTGCAGGCTGGCAGCAGCCAGGATCCTTCTGACCTCGTGGTCTGGACGCTGCGCCTGCCGCGCCTGCTGGCAGCGCTTGTCTGCGGTCTGAGTTTTGCGGTGGCGGGCGCGCTCATGCAGGGCGTGACGAACAATCCGCTGGCCAGCCCGTCCATCCTCGGCATCAACGCCGGCGCGAGTTTCGGTCTGGCGCTCGCGATGATCGTCCTGCCGGCGGCTTCGCTGCAGGTGACGATCATCAGTGCGTTTTTCGGCGCTGCGCTCGCGACTGCCTTTATCCTCGTCCTGGCTTCGCTCAAGCACGGCCTGACGCCTGTCTACATTGCCCTGGCGGGCACGGCGGTCAGCGCGGTATTCATGGCCGTCACGCAGGTACTCGTCGTCTTCTTTGACGTTGCACAGGAACTCAGCTACTGGACGGCCGGCGGCATTGGCGGGATTCGGATGGCCTCGATTCTGGGCGTCATGCCATGGACCATCCTGGGACTCCTCCTTGCCGTATCGGTCTCCCGCTCGGTGACGCTGCTCTCCTTCGGAGAGGATATGGCCATCGGGCTCGGCGGAAAGCTTTCGCGCATCCGCCTGCGGGCGGGCCTTGCCGTGCTGATCCTCGCAGGGTCGGCGGTGGCGGTGGCGGGGCCCCACGGCCGCATGCGTATAACACACCACAAAGCGTTATTTCAC
>OHBJ01000736.1_pt1 | contig 21994 bp, 16 predicted proteins | sample 1577241 | NCBI WGS metagenome assembly OHBJ01 (sample SAMEA3541594, study PRJEB24748) | human gut metagenome | biome: human gut; feature: human-associated habitat; material: faeces | place: China | collected 2012 | reverse complement strand
AATTAAACACATATCAGAAACGCCGGCGTTTCTGATATGTGTTTAATTTGATTACTTGCTTATGACAATTCGGTGAACGACCGTGATGCGCAGATACTATTTCGCCTGACGGAGGGTTGGCTTGAAAAGCTCTATGTCCGGGAACTGCCGGAATGGACCAAAAACATTTTTCCAGAGTAAAAATTTGTCACTCGGCAGCTTGCTCATTTGAGTAGCGAGGCTGTTTTGGGGCGAAAAATTTGGAGAAACGGGTTTTATTTGCTAATTTTGCGGTGTGAATGGGCGGCTCTGCATTGCGGGGACGCTCAAAGATTGTTGCCAGTCAGTTTTTGGCAATTTGTAATCACTTGACAATCAATAGTTTAGAAATGTACAGAAATAACACGTGCGGAGAACTGCGCCTGAAAGATGCCGGAAAAGAAGTGAAACTGGCAGGGTGGGTGCAGCGTCTGCGCAAAATGGGAGGTATGACTTTCATAGACCTGCGAGACCGCTACGGCATCACGCAGATAGTGTTCAACAACGATACCGACGTCGAACTGTGCGCCCGCGCCAACTCCCTGGGCCGTGAGTTCGTGGTGGAAGTAATCGGCGAAGTGGCCGAGCGCAGCAACAAGAACGCCAATCTCCCCACCGGCGACATCGAAATTATAGCCCGCTCGCTGAGCGTGCTCAACCGCAGCGAAATACCTCCATTCACCATTGAAGACGATACAGACGGCGGCGACGACCTCCGTATGAAATACCGCTACCTGGACCTGCGCCGTCCCTGCGTGCGCAAGAATCTGGAACTGCGCCACAAGATGGCCTTCGAGATACGCCGTTATCTCGACTCGAAAGGTTTTCTCGAGATAGAAACACCGGTGCTGGTTAAATCCACGCCGGAAGGCGCACGAGACTTCGTGGTGCCATCGCGCATGAATCCGGGTGAGTTCTACGCTCTGCCGCAAAGCCCGCAGCTCTTCAAACAGCTCCTGATGGTCAGCGGTTTCGACCGTTACTTCCAGATAGCCAAATGCTTCCGCGACGAAGACCTGCGCGCCGACCGACAGCCGGAGTTCACGCAAATCGACTGTGAAATGAGCTTCGTGGAGCAGGAAGACGTCATCGAGATGTTCGAAGGTCTCGTCAAGCACATCTTCAAATATGTGAAGGGGATAGACTTCACCGAGCCGTTCCCGCGCATGACATGGCATGATGCCATGCGCCTTTACGGCAGCGACAAGCCTGACATCCGCTTCGGAATGCCTTTCGTGGAAATCACCGACCTGGTGAAGGATAGCGGATTCAAGGTGATGGCCGACGCTGAGCTGACTGTGGGTATCTGCGCTCCCGGGTGTGCCTCTTATACTCGCAAGCAGACCGATGCACTGACCGACTTCGTGAAGCGTCCGCAGGTAGGTGCCAAGGGACTCGTCTACGTCAAGTTCGAGCCGGACGGCAGCGTGAAAAGCTCCGTGGGCAAATTCTTCACCGATGAGCAGTTGCGTCGGTGGGGCGAACGCTTTGGCGCCAAACCCGGCGACATGCTCCTGCTCCTCTCCGGTCCTGCCGACAAGACGCGCAAGCAGCTATGCGAACTGCGCCTCGAGATGGGAGAACGTCTCGGCCTGCGCGATAAGAACGTCTTCGCCCCGCTGTGGGTAATCGACTTCCCTCTCTTCGAGTGGGACGACGAGACGCAGCGCTACTACGCCATGCACCATCCCTTCACCTCCCCGAATCCCGAAGACATACCCTTGCTGCACAGCGACACCGGCAAAGTGCGCGCCACGGCCTATGACATTGTGGTCAACGGTACCGAGCTTGGCGGCGGCTCCATTCGTATCCACGACGCCGAGCTGCAAGACACCATGTTCGAGCTTCTCGGATTTACCGAGGAACGTGCGCGAGAGCAGTTCGGATTCCTGATGAACGCTTTCAAGTACGGCGCGCCCCCTCACGGTGGTCTGGCTCTTGGCTTCGACCGCTTCGTCTCCATACTCGCCGGCCTCGACACCATACGCGACGTCATCGCCTTTCCGAAGAACAACTCAGGCCGCGACGTGATGAACGAATCGCCGTCGCCCATCGACGTCTCGCAGCTCGAAGAGCTCCGTCTGGAAGTGAAACCGGAAGAAAAGAAGTAACTCTCACCGCAACCGTTTTTCATGCTCCTCGAAACAGTGAAACTACAACAGATAATCGACAGCATAGAGGCCTTCGCGCCGCTCTCGCTCCAGGAGAGCTATGACAACAGCGGCCTCCAGATAGGGAATCCTCAGAGCGACGTGACAGCCGCGTTGCTCTGCCTCGATGTAACGGAAGAGGCCATGGCGGAGGCACTCGACCGCGGCTGCGAACTCATCATCTCTCACCATCCGCTGCTCTTCCACGGCCTCAAGCATCTCACCGGCGCCACTCCCGTAGAACGCATCGCCGCTGCAGCCGTGCGCCTCGGCATAGCCATATATTCGGGCCACACGTCGCTCGACAGCGCCTATAACGGCGTGAGCTACGACATGGCCCACCGCCTCGGGCTCCGCGACTTACGTCCCCTGGTGCCTACGGCTCCCGGAGAGCGCACCGGACTTGGCGTGGTGGGGGAGACCCAGCCTACCCCGGCGCTTGAGTTCCTGCGCCGCGTCAAGGAGACATTCCGCGTCAAGGCCCTGCGCTACAGCGCCGACTCCTCCACTCTGGTGGTGCGCCGTGTGGCCCTCTGCGGCGGAGCAGGTGCCGGGTTCATTCCCGACGCTATAAATGCCGGTGCTGACATATACATCACAGGCGATGTCAAATATCACGACTACACCACCTACGCCGACCGCATACTGCTGGCCGATGCCGGACATTACCAGACGGAAATAGGAGCGCTTGACATCTTCACCCGCATACTTCACGAGAGCTTCCCCGAACTCGAAATTCACGTCACCGCCCAGAAAAACCCCGTCAGCGTAATTTAAAACCAGAAATTAAACATACCTAAAATATGGCAGATAATAAAGAAAAAGAGCATTCAGTGGAAACGCGCCTCAAAGCGCTCTACAAGCTTCAGACATTCCTCTCGGAGATCGACAAGATACACACCCTGCGCGGCGAACTCCCCTACGAGGTGAAAGACCTTGAAGACGAAATAGAACGCTACACCTCGCGCATCAAGAAATTCACTGAAGAGATAGAAGAGGCCAAAGCCTTCATCAACCAGCAGCAGGGCGTCATCGCCGACCGCCGAGGCAAAATAGCAAAATACGAACAGCAACTCGACAACGTGCGCAACAACCGAGAGTTCGCGTTCCTCGAAAAGGAAAAGGAATACGAAACCCTCGAAATCGAACTTTCGGAGAAGAAAATACGCGAACAGAACGAGCTGGTGGAACGCAAGACGCGCGAGATAGAAGAGGCCCGCGAGCAGATAGTGGACCACGAGCACAATCTGGCCGAGAAGAAAGCCGAACTTGAGTCCATCGTCAACGAGACGCAGGCCCGCGAAGAGGAAATCATGACCCAGGCCAAAGAGCTGGAAAAGGTTATCGACGACTACACGCTGAAAGCCTTCTACCGCATACGCCAGAACGCCCGCAACGGCCTTGGCATCGTCTCGGTGCAGCGTTCAGCCTGCGGAGGTTGCTTCAACCGTATTCCGCCGCAGCGTCAGCTTGAAATCAAGATGCACAAACGCGTTGTGGTTTGCGAATATTGCGGCCGCATCATGATCGACGGTCTGCTGGCCGGTATCGAAGAACCGGAAGCCGCTCCCGCACCCGCCAAACGCAAGACCACCCGCAAGAAAGCTGCCGCAAAAACCGAAGAATAATCTTCTTGAGAGGACCATTTTATCCAATATTATATATAACCGAACTAAAACCGGAGCCACTCCCAATCAGTAGCTCCGGTTTTTTCGTACCCGTACTATCATCTGCAAAAATGCAAACGTATTTTTTGATATTAACAAAATTATTTTTAATTTTGCGGATAAATAAGAGACCATGATAAACTAACACAACAATCTAATATGAAGCAAAAGATACTATTTTCGCTTTCAGTCCTGGTGGCTATTTCCACCGGCGGCGCAGCAGCACAGCAGTTGCGTCCCGAATATGTGGATTGGGGAATCAGAGGCATTGACTTTCCGGCTGCGCTTGCCGACTGGCAGAAGGGACAGAAGTGGAGCAACGATGACAATTTTTTCATCTCGCGCGTGCGTCCCAAAGTGCGTTTTCGTAATGCCGCAACGCAGGTAAACCCCTCGTTTACAGAAGAAAACGACAAGAAGCTAATCTTCTGGGTCCCGATAAATTCGCCGGAATACAACGCGCTGCCCGACGGCGCTTTTGACCGCGAAGTTTTCCCGATGTGGGCATACATTACCCATTACGGCAACTGGTCGACTACACTGGTGCGGATGCCTGGAAACTTTATGGACGTAGCCCATAAGAACGGCGTCCCGGTATCGGTGGTGGCTTCAGTACCCTGGGGCAACATCTCGACCAAATGGGAGGGCGCCCTCAAGAAATTGCTCGAAGCAGGCCCTGAGAAAATGGCAGATTTTCTCGAATATTACGGCGTCGACGGCCTCGGCTACAACTCCGAGTTTAAGGGAGACTCCATTATGGTGCAGAACCTCGGAAAATATCACGCCGCGCTGGTCAAGTTGCTGAAAGATAGCGGCCGAATGCCCCTCCACGAGAACATCTGGTATGACGGAACCGACGAGAGTGGCAATATCAATTTTGACCGGGGACTCGGCACCCACAACGATGACCTCTGGGGATATGGCGACAGTATCAAGACCTCACTCTTCTTCAACTACAACTGGAACAACACGACGCTTCTGGACCGCACTGTAGAACATGCGCAGAAACTCGGCCGGTCACCCCTCGACCTCTATGCAGGGATGAACATGCAGGGTGGCGAGCCTAAGGTGGGTGAACGCTGGCCTATGCTCGCCCGGTATCCGCTCTCTATCGGACTCTGGGGCGCACACTCCGAAAATATGTTCTTCGAGAGCCGCGCAGAAAAGGGGGGTGCTCCCGATGTCCGGCAGGCATCGTATATCAAAAGGGTGGAGCAGTGGTTCACCGGAGGTACCCGCAACCCCGTGAACACTCTTGAACTGAGCAATTCCCTGAGCTATGGAACCGACAATCCCACTTTCTTCGGAATGTCGAAACTGATGTCAGCGCGGTCGGCGCTGAAGTGGGACCTGTCGGAGGAGCCCTTCATCACATACTTCAACCTCGGTAACGGCAAGTTCTTTAACTATAAAGGTAAACGCCAGCACAATTCCGAATGGTACAACATCGGTATGCAGGATTACCTGCCCACATGGATGTGGTGGTTTGCCGATCGTTTCATGGGGCGTGAGCCTGCCAACGTTCCGGCGCAGGGGCTTGACGCGGCTTTCTCCTGGGACGATGCCTATATGGGGGGCTCCCTGGTGAAAGTGAGCGGCAGCAGCGCCGACGAATATCTGCATCTCTTCAAGACAGAGTTCGAGCTGCGCCGCGGCGATGTGATAACCGTGCGCTACAAACTCGCTTCCGGAGGCGCAGACGTTTCGCTGGCTCTTTCCGCAAAGGGCGACGAGAACACCCTGCTCGCCGAGGAGAAATTGCAGGTCCTCAGTGCCGCCGACAAGACGCCCGGATGGCAGACGGCCACTTTCGTCATCGACGACGAACGTTCGGCTCTCGAAAACAAGCAACTGGCCATGATAGCACTCCACTTCCGCAACGCCGAAAACCTTGACCTCCGTCTCGGCGAATTTTCGATAGTACGCGGTTTGGAGACCTCGCAAACGCCTGACAAACCTGTGCTTGAAAGCGCACAGCTGCTAAAAGCCGGCGAATCGGGCGCCGATGGCAAGATTATCTTCAATATGCCTAACGACAAGGGAACCGACGTATGCTACAACATCGATGTGAAAACATCCCTGTTCAAACTATATTCCCAGACTGCCGCCGGCAAGCCAGTAGTCATGGGGATGACACCCTCCTGGGCAGGACTCCTCTTTTCCTGTCCCGTAGACTTTTCCGCGCCCGGGGCCGGAAAAGTACGCTTCGGCGTCTCGGCCCTTTCGCTCGATATGAACAGTGAGTCGGAGATTGCCTGGAGCGACTGGTTCGACGTTGCTTCCAAGTATGAGATAACCGACGGTATCTCGCTGAGCAGGAATGTGATAAACCCCGGCGAAAGTTTCTACGTCAAGTACACCGATCCGCTTCACGAAAACGGGCGCTGGGAACTTATGGATGCTGACGGCAACGTGGTGCTCGAAGCCGCGGACACCAATTCGCTTGATTGCGCCGGCTTGGGTAAAACCGGATTCTACGCCCTGCGTCTGAGCGGACGTTTCCACAACGGTGCCGAAGTCACTGATTCCATGTGCTACTATCCCAACTTCCTGCAAGTCAGCGACGCGGCCACCGGCGGTCAACCGCGCATCCTCTCGCTGACCGGCAATGGTGATTCCGGCTATACGCACATAGAGCCGGGCGAGACCGTTGACTTCGCCTTCGAGGGCGACGGCGCCGAAGGCACCGTTTCGCGCGGTGTGCGGGTAGAAGACAAGGGCCTCGGTTTCAGATACAGCGACACGGGAATGCAGTTCAAAAAGCCCTTCACCGTTTCCTTCTGGGTGAAACCCGAAAGTTTCGACAACAAGCAGGTGCACCTTATGAGCATACGCGACAAAGGGGACTCCTGGCCCACGAACACCTGGGGATGGTTCTATCACACTATGAAACCCGACGGACGGACGGAGAATTTCACGATGCGCGTTTCCTCCCAATACACCATCGAATACAACTTCGGCGATGCCCGCATCCAGCCCGGCGTATGGCAACACCTCGCATACGTCTTTGACTTCGATGAAAAGGGCGCATTACTGATGCAGTTCTATATCAATGGTGTCCGGCAGGAACTGAAGTCGTATAAGTATGGCGTCCTCGAACGCACAGGCGACAAAATGAAGCACGAGCGCGTATCATACCCCTTCCGCACCCAAAGCGTTGTCGCAGTGGGCGGCGCGCAGCATACCAACGCCTCGGTGGTGGCTAATGTGGACAACCTTATGTTCTGGGATAAATCGCTTACGGAAGAGGAAATCCGTGAATCAATGAAGGGGTACGCCCCTGACGCTGTGCCGGAAAATTTGCTCGGTTACTTCGACTTTGAGGACGCTCCGCAGAGCGACGGACGTTTCCTCAGCAAAGGCAAGATGGAGTTCTGCGCCGGAACGCACGATTATGGCAACGGCGAGAAAGAGGGACAGGGTGTCCTGCTTTGGACGCAACCAGAGTTTTGCACCGGAACGCCCTTCGTCGACGTCCGTAGCTGGCAGGTGAAGACAACCCCCGAATGGGAGGCCGACAACGCCACTATAGAAACTGCCTCCGGCAACACCGAAGCAGGCTCAGCGTGCGTAAGATTCTTCCACGAGGGTGTCTACGATGTAAATCTGCGACTGAAGAACGAGTATGGCGCCGATGTGGAGAGTTTCATTGTGCATGTAGGCAATACATCGGTGTCGAACGTCGGAGCCGACAAACTTAAGGTCAGCCCCACGCTCTTTGACGAAAGTTTCTACGTAACCTTTGACGCCTCCGGAATGTATCATCTCTCCGTCACCGGCGCCGACGGCTCCACTCTCTTACGTCAGCAAGTGACCGTCGCGGCTGGCGAAACCATCTGCGTGTCGCCCCGCGCCGCCTCCGGACTCTGCCTCCTGACGGTAACTCGCGCCGGCATCGCCCCGGCAACCATAAAACTGATTAAAAAGTAACCCCGGTATGAATCCGCGTGCCTCGCGGACGCATACTAAATGCAAAAAGCGCTCCCGCCTCCGCGGGGGCGCTTCTTTCTGTGGGAAAGGGGGCCGGACGGCGCTTTTAGAGGATCGGATAGAACTTTTTTTCATATTTTTAAGGAGAATTTCGATTATTTTTGTTAACTTTGTAACTTGAGGGAGGAAGCTCCGGCCTCTTGTGTGTCTCCGCCTCCCGATTCTAACAATTTTAATGTCTTGAAATTATGAAAGAAAGCAATAATAAACCGTCTGATGGCCAGGCTAATATGCCTTCAGACGGTCTCTCTAAGGAAACTACTTCTGCCTCTAATGATAAAAAAATAGTGCTCAGCGGCATACGCTCTACCGGTAACCTTCACCTCGGAAATTACTTCGGAGCGCTGAGCAAGTTCGTGCGTATGCAGGATGACTACGACTGCCGTTTCTTCATCGCCGACCTCCACGCCCTGACCACAAACCCCGACCCTAAACAGCTCCACGAGAGCGTCAAGGAAATCATCGCCGAGTATCTTGCCGCCGGTCTCGACCCCGACAAGAATATCCTCTATGTGCAGAGCGACGTTCCCGAGATTTCGGAAATGTACCTGCTGCTGAACATGCATGTGGGCATCGGCGAGCTGATGCGCACCACTTCCTTCAAGGACAAGGCCCGCAAATGTCTGGGCATCACCTCTGACGGCGACGAGATAGAGAAGGAAATAATCGGCAACCAGCAGAACAACGCCCGCGTGAACGCCGGCCTGCTCACTTATCCCACGCTTATGGCAGTAGACATCCTTATCCATCGCGCCGACTTCGTGCCGGTGGGCAAGGACCAAGAACAGCACCTGGAGCTGACGCGCCGTTTCGCACGCCGTTTCAACTCTTTCTACAGCGTGGACTACTTTGGCGAACCGGTGAATTTCAACTTCGGCGGCGCGCCGGTGAAGGTGCCCGGCCTCGACGGCTCCGGCAAGATGGGCAAGAGCGAGGGTAACTGCATCTACCTCATCGACGATGAAAAAACTTTGCGCAAGAAGGTGATGCGCGCCGTCACCGACGAAGGCCCCAAGACCCCGAACCAGCCTGTATCGGAGCCGGTGAACAACCTCTTCACCCTCATGGAACTCGTCTCCAAACCGGAGATCGTGCAGCAATATCGCGACGCCTACGCCGATTGTTCCATCCGCTACGGCGACATGAAGAAGCAGCTGGCGCAGGACATCCTTGACATCACCCTCCCGATACGCGAACGTATTCTCGAAATTCGCGAAGACGATGCTTTGCTGGGTCGCGTAATACGCGAAGGTGGCGAACGCGCACGCGAGTACGCCGCCAAGACGCTGGCCGACGTGCGCGACATCATGGGCATCCGCCGTTTCTATTGAGCCGGCGTAGCGGAACTACGACCTCCGGGGCTGTTTCTCCTCCTCCAGCCCCGGGAGATTGCCACACCGTGGACTGAACTTGCCGTCCTGCGGCTCTGCAAACATCTTATCTTTAAAGAGTTATGAAAAGACGTACCATATTATATCTCACCATAGCTATCGCTGTGACGTGTCTGGCAGCGGTGTTTGCGGCGTGTCGCGACCGTGCCCCCGAGCGGCCCGTTCTCGCCGTCAGCATTGAGCCCCAGCGCTATCTGCTCGAAAGGATAGCGGGCAACAAGTTTGACGTCGTGTCGCTCCTCTCGGCCAACGCCGACCCGGAGCTTTACGACCCGTCGGTCTCCAACCTGCTGTCGTTGCAGAAAAGCCGCATCTACTTCCGCGTGGGCACTATCGGCTTCGAGCTGGCGTCGCTGGCCAAGATTTCGGAAAACTGCCCCGACCTGAAAATAGTGGACACCTCTGCCGGAATCAAACGCGCCGAAGGGACGCACGGCGGTCCGCACGGCTATGACCCGCACATCTGGACTTCGGTCCGCAACGCCCGCATAATGGCTCGCAATATGTATGACGCCGTGGTGGTGGCCGACCCCAAGAACAAGGGTTATTACCAGCGACAATGGCGCACGCTCGACCGCGACCTGGCATCGCTGGACACCACGCTATCGGCACTGTTGAAACCATACCAAGGCGCCTCGTTCGTGATAAAGCATCCGTCGCTCACCTACTTCGCGCGCGACTACGGCCTGGAACAGATTCCTCTGGAAATCAACGGAAAAGAGCCGTCGCCGCGCGACATGAAGATGCGCATGGACCGGATAAAGAAATCGGAACCGGTAACTTTTTTTCTGGAATCGGGCCACGCCGCCGCCTCCCAACGCTCGCTGGCCTCTGAACTCGGTATCCCGGTAGCCGAAATCTCGCTGCTGCAATATGACTGGAAACAAAATATCATCTCTGTGGCCGATGCCATTGCCGCCGGAGCCGCTGCTAAGGCTCAATGACGTGTCGATGCGCTTCGGCGCCAAGACCGTGTTGTCTCCGGTGTCGCTCGTAATACGCGCCGGCGACTTTATAGCCGTTTCCGGCTCGAACGGAGGTGGTAAGACCACCTTGCTTCGCATCATGCTCGGCCTGCTGCGACCCGCCACAGGCAGCGTGGAATATCTTTTGAACGGACGCAGGGTAAGCTATATCTCCACCGGCTACCTGCCGCAGAAGAGCAGTGTGGACTCGCATTTCCCTCTGACCGTGCGCGAGGTGATAGACAGCGGGTTACTGACCTCCGGTTTCCGCCGTCCATCGGTCGAAGACCTTGACGCGGCATGCGCCATAGCGGAGCATTTCGGACTTTCCGACTTGCTTGACCGAGTGCTCGGCGACCTCTCCGGAGGACAGGTGCAACGCGCCCTGATAACCCGTGCGCTCGTCTCGCGGCCGCGTTTCATTGTCTTCGACGAACCGTTCTCATACCTCGACCGTGCCAACGGCGACCTGCTCACCGCTACGCTTGAAGAGTTGCGCGGAACGGCTACCGTCGTAATGGTATCGCACCGTCGCGAGCGCATACAGAAGCTCGCCACCCGCCGTTGGGAAGTGGACCACGGCGTAACTGAAATCCCCTCATTGCCATGATACTTAACTACATCTGGATAGCCTTCTTCGCCATAGCCTTCTTCATGGCGCTGGGCAAAACAATATTCTACGGCGACCTCGACATCTGGAGCGCCATCATCAACTCGTCGTTCGACCAGGCCGCCTTTGCTTTCGAGATTTCGCTGGGCCTCACAGGCGTCCTCACCCTCTGGCTCGGCATCATGAAGATAGGGGAGCGTGCCGGGGTGATACAGTTTTTCGGACGCCTCATAGCGCCGCTCTTCACCCGCCTCTTCCCCGGTATCCCGAAAGGACACCCTGCGCTGGGGGCCATCTTCATGAACATCTCCGCCAACATGCTGGGTCTCGACAACGCCGCTACGCCCATGGGTCTGAAAGCCATGCAGGAAATGCAGAAACTCAACCCCGAGAAAGACACCGCCACAGACGCCATGATTATGTTCCTGGTGCTCAACGCCTCGGGACTTTGCCTGGTGCCCATATCCATAATGATGTACCGCGCGCAAGGGGGCGCCGCAAACCCTACCGACATATTCATCCCCATACTCATAGCCACTGCCGTCGCCACGCTCGTGGGTCTGCTGGCGCTGTGCATCAAGCAGCACATACGTATGGACCGCGTGCTCTGGACATGGCTCGGGGGCATCGCCGCAGCCGTGGCTCTGATTGTTTGGTTCTTCGCCTCGTTGCCCTCCGATAAGGTGCAGGGCTACTCCACGTTCGGCGCTAACGTTATACTTTTCACCGTCATAATATCCTTCATCGGCGCCGGGGTGAAGAAGAAAATCAATGTCTACGACACCTTCATAGAGGGAGCCAAAGAGGGATTCAAGACCGCAGTGATGATAATACCTTACCTCGTAGCCATCCTCGTGGGCATCGGGATGTTCCGTGCCTCGGGTGCTCTCGACGCCTTCACCGGATGGGTGGAGGAGGTCGTGGCCTGGTGCGGCGGCGACACGCAGTGGGTTGGCGCATTGCCGACGATGCTGATGAAGCCGCTGAGCGGCTCGGGGTCGTGCGCGCTGATGCTCGACGTGATGAAAGCCAACGGCGCAGACGCCTTCGTCAGCAAAGTGGCCGCGGCTGTGCGTGGCTCGACGGACACAACGTTCTACATCCTGGCCGTCTACTTCGGCTCGGTAGGGGTGATGAAGACGCGCTATGCGGCCGGCTTCGCCCTCCTGGCCGACATCACCGGCGCCATAGCCGCCGTAATAACCGCCTATTTCTTCTTTACCTGAAAAGCAGAACGCCAAAAACCGCGCTTTTGGACGCGGTTTTTTAACGCGCAAAAGCCAGAGCGCTGACTCTCCAAGCCGCCGTCAAGTGTTTTTGTACTTATCTGAAACCTAAACCTCAGGCTGGGGCATCCTGTCTTTTACTTGTCAGTTGTTCCGCAAGATGGTGATAGCCGCAGTTCTTGGAGTCATAAGGTATATGGCATCGTGGGATTCAACAAGAGACGGGATGTGTGGAGTCTGATGTGCTTTCCGTAGGGGCGGTGTTGGCCGTTTTAGGGTCACAGGCAGAATTTGACAAAGAACAGAAATCATTCAAATCCGATTTCAAGAAAGAAGCTGCAATCCTTTCGGCTTTAACCAGGTGATGTTCTCAACCGGAATCAGAATTGCAGATCGGCACGATAATGTAATCGTAGCTGTAACGGTGGAAATCCTTCAAGTCGGGGGGCGTAATCCATCACCTGCTCCACGTCGGCCTGAAGCGTATCCTTCGGTCTGACTTTGAACTATAGGCAAAAGATGATGCCGCGCAGAAACAGTACTACGTCGATGAGCTTGCCGAGCCGCGGAATGTCATATTCGAAAATAATATTTGCCTCCTCGTCCTGCCAGGGGAGGAGCACCTCTTGCAAAAGGCGTATTTCGCCGAGCCACGCCTCGTCGGTAGTGGTAGGCGCTTGGCCGTGGTAAGCGTCGTGAATCCGTCCCGACACATAGAAAGGGTCAGCCTCCAGGAATCCCTTGAAGTCCGACCGGTAAAGGCATCTGTTATTTCTCCGTGCAGTCTTCTTATTTTCTGATAATCAATCCACAAAAGTAATAAAAATCCCCGGTCCCCGCAAACCGCAACTTGAAACTAACACGGATTATTTAACTATAGGTTGCTAATGATGCAAATACATCAGCGGCTGAAGGCACACAACTATTTCATCTGAATATAGGAATGATTCACGGTATCGGCCTTTACAGGCAGCCTGTTCTTTATGAGAATTCTGAAGTACGGACAACGGCCGTTTATGGCGAGATCTTTGCCGTCATCGCCTTTTCTGAATTTGATAATCTCGAATTGCGCCGGATTGTATTTATGGAGGAATGTGATGGGAACTCCTATTGCACCCTCATAGTCCATGGGGATGTCTTGTGTCCGGTTGACATTTATTCCGTTGTAGTTGTCAAATTTAGGATAGGCATTTTCATTGCCGGAGTAAACCTTGGTGAGTTTTAATAAGTCATGTCTGGCTTGCAGGTCAAGATTGGTGAGCCACAAGCAGTTGTTCGGTGAAATAATGCGATCGCCGTTTTCAGTAATTCGTGCTTCTGTTCCGTACATTTCATAATGTTCTGGTACTTTAAAACCTGAAATGCCTCTGCCGAGATGCACGCCCATCCATGCACGGTTGTTCTGTATCAAATGAAACACTTCTTTATATGTTATCGCGTTGATATTGCCGATGATAAGGAAACTTTTATCATATCTTACAATCTGTGCCAAATGTTCCCTGAACAGAGAAAACGGTGGATTGGTGACGACAATATCGGATTGTTGCAGAAGCGATATGCACTCACGGCTTCTGAAGTCGCCGTTTCCGTTGAAGTTATTTACACGTAATTCCGAGAGTTTTTTCCCCGCATCGTTTTCAGTGTATTCCACATAACCTCCTTGCGCCGGAGCACTATCATTAAATAGGTCGCGGGAATCGGGAACATAGTAAGATGCGATGAGTTTCTTCAAACCCAACTGCTTGAAATTCTGAACGAAATATTTGAAGAAATTGCTCTCTTTCGGATTGTCGCAGTTGCAATAAACGGTTTTCCCTCTGAAACAATTCGAATAGAAAGCCAGTTCGCGCTCAATGTCTTCAAGAAGTGTATAGAACTCATCGCTCTTGGAGCTTTTCGCCTTATGCAGAATATCGTTGTTCGCTTGTCGCGCCATAAACCAAATCTTTAGTCAGATACCTGATGAAACAAATCACTATAAATAACTTGCAGGGAAGTCCGTGCAATTTCTAACATTACATCGTACATTTGGCGTGCTTTCCAGCGTTCTCCTTTGCCTTGGGTGTAAATCGAGGCAGCCTGCAGCATAATGGTTTTGTCTTTATGTTGCACAAATTTGTTTTTGCAAAGATTGGTATTGATCGGCAACCCGTAATTGGCGGCGGTAAGGCGGTCCAGTCGGTTCAATGAGCCGGAATTGTATTCCAAGATCACTTCGCGGCCGTCGGGACGTGTTATTATTACTGTTTCCGTAAGGAAATTTGTGCCTTCGAGAAAAAGAACGTAAGGAAAATGGGATTCTCCAAGCATCAAGTTCGCAATCTCGGAAATATTCTTGTGAGCTCGTTCTATTGCATTGCCGGCAACCATTAAATCCTGATTTTTGTTTTTACCTACCAACTTGCCAGCCTTGATATTCTCTACATCCTTTCCCTGATACTTGGCCTCGGATACCAAAATTATTCTCCATTCTCCATAATCATCCCTTACTTCGATTATACCGCCATCGGGTATGATATTGGAATTAGGTACAAACAATGTTTGCCCCAACTCTGACTCCACTTTTTGCAAAGCTTCGTTTATCTCCTCCTTCCTGACGGATTATCTATGTCTGAAGGTCAATTTTGGGAAATCTGTTTGTAATTGTTCAAGTACCAAAAGGGATAGATGACCAACCTCCATGTCATGGATTTTAGCCTCATTGCCAAATATACCGATGACGCCATGGGACGTTTTGTGTTGTAGTGTTAATCTTTTGGATTGCTCTTTTTGGGTCATAGGACTTAAAAATTAAAATGATTTTAAGAACAACCATTTGTCGCGGGGGCAAATGGTTGTTCCTTAAGGATTTTGTTATCCGCTTATTCCCATTCGATGGTGCTGGGGGGTTTGGAGGAGATATCGTAGACTACTCGGTTTACGCCGCGCACCTTGCGGATTATCTTGTTGCTGACATCGGCCAGGAAGTCGTGCGGCAGATGGCTCCATGTGGCGGTCATGCCGTCGGTGGAGTTCACGGCGCGCAGGGCCACTACGTTTTCGTAGGTACGCTCGTCACCCATCACGCCGACGGAGCGTATAGGCAGCAGAATGGTGCCGGCCTGCCATACCTTGTCATAGAGGCCGTAGTCGCGCAGTCCTTGGATGTAGATATGGTCGGCTTCCTGGAGGATGCGCACTTTCTCCGGGGTGATGTCGCCGAGGATTCGCACTCCGAGTCCGGGACCGGGGAAGGGGTGACGCCCGATGAGGGTTCGAGAGATGCCGAGGGCGCGGCCCACGCGGCGCACTTCGTCCTTGAAAAGCAGGCGGAGCGGTTCCACCAGCTTGAGCGACATCTTTTCGGGCAGGCCGCCCACGTTGTGATGGCTCTTGATGGTCATTCCGGTGATGGAAAGGCTTTCGATGACGTCGGGGTAGATGGTGCCTTGCGCCAACCATTTGATGCCGTCGAGTTTCTTGGCTTCGCGGTCGAAGATATCGATGAATCCCTTGCCGATGATTTTGCGTTTCTTCTCCGGGTCGGTGACGCCTTCGAGAGCTTTGTAGAAGTGCTCCTTGGCGTCCACGCCTATAACGTTGAGGCCCATGTCGGCGGTGTAGCTGCGCAGCACGTCCTCGAACTCGTGGTAGCGGAGCAGGCCGTTGTCCACGAAGATACAGGTGAGGTTCTTGCCGATGGCGCGGTTAAGCAGCACGGCGGCCACGGTGGAGTCCACGCCGCCCGAGAGGGCAAGCACCACCTTGTCGTCGCCGAGTTTCTCGCGCAGCTGGCTGACTGTCGATTCTATGAAGGAGTCCGGCGTCCAGTCCTGACGGGAGCCGCAGATGTTTTTCACGAAGTTGGAGAGGATGACCATTCCGTCCTCGCTGTGGTATACTTCGGGGTGGAACTGGAGACCCCAGGTACGTTCACCCTCTATGCGGAAAGCGGCGTTGCGCACGTCGGCCGTCGAGCCCACGTTGTGGAAACTCTCGGGAGTGTCGGTGATGGAGTCGCCGTGGCTCATCCACACTACGGAGTTGTCGCGCACGCCGTGCATCAGCGGGTCGCTGTCGTCGTGGCTCACGAGCAGGGCTTTGCCGTATTCGCGAGTGTCGGCCGATTCTACTTTGCCGCCGGCCTGTGCGGCGAGGTACTGCGCGCCGTAGCATACGCCGAGCAGGGGATAGTGGCCGCGCAGCTGCGAGAGGTCTATCTGGCACGCCTGCGGGTCGTTGACCGAGAAGGGGCTGCCGGAGATGATGACGCCGATGATGTCCCGGCGGTCAGCCGGAAATTTGTTGAAGGGCACGATTTCGCAATAAGTGTTGAGCTCGCGCACGCGACGCGCTATGAGCTGTGTGTATTGCGAACCGCAGTCCAGTATGATGATAGTTTCCAATATTATAAAGTGTATGGGTTAGCTGATTTGTTGGCGCAAAATTACGAAAAAGGGGGGAGATATGCAAGCCTGGGAGCCTATTTCATGCGGGCGAACTGCGATTCGTCGCCTACTACCCAAACGCGGTCGCCGGCGTGAAGCACCGTTTCGGGGTCAACGGGTGCGAATTCGCCGTCGGCGCGCTGCACTTTCACCAGTATGCAATAGTAGTCGCCGCGAAGGTCGGTCTCGGCAAGCGGTTTCTCTATTATAGGAGAGTTGTCCGAGAGCAGGATGGAGCGTAGCGTGACCTCCGGTGTGGGTTTCACCTTCGCCTCGTGGCTGCGGGTTTCGGCTTCAAGCACGTCGTTGAGTTGTTTTATCTGGTCGTCGGTGCCGATAACGCCGAGTATGTCGCCGGGGAAGATGCGGGTGTTGCCCGAGGGTAGCGGCATCATCACCTGTCCGCGCTGTATGCTGGATATGCTGACGCCGAAGCGGTCGCGCAGTCCGGAGTTGCGCAGGCGTTCACCTATGAAGGTGACACCGCGGCCTACCTCGATGTAGGCCTGATGGATGTCGTCCACCAGGTTGTTGTTGAGACCCAGGCGCGTGTTTTCGCGTATATTGAGGTTATCCATGAACTTCTGTTCCATACGGTCATAGCGCCTCATGAGGCGGTTGGAGGCGAAGACAATGATGATGAAGAAGGCCACGCCGCCAACTATCCATCCTATGGTTGAGGTGTAGGCCATGGAGACGAAGTACACCAGAAAGAGGAGCGCCAGCGCCATGCGTATAATCCTCACGGCGATGAGCGGCACCTCGAAGGAGCCGGCCATCTCCTCGGCGCGTCGCGTGTTGCTGCGTGCCAGCGCCATGATGAAGGGTGACATGGCCACGAGCGTGATTACCATGGCCAGCGGTTTGCCGTAGCCATCGGGAATCAGCCTCTCCAGCAGCGGGAACAGCCATTGCAGCGACACAAGGATTATGGCTATAAGGATTACTGAGTGGAGCACCACGCGCCATAGGTTCTGCATCAGTATCTCTTTCCACACTTGCCGGTGGTTATCGCTGTGCTGCTGCCGTTCGCTGAAACGCTGTAGGAACTCCTTGAACGGCTTGGGCAGCCGCTTCTCCATCGCACGGTAAGCCGGGTCGGCCAGTTTTATGAAATAGGGCGTCGTGAAAATCGTTATCACCGAAACGGCCACGATGATGGGGTAGAGCGAGGCGTCGAGCACCCCGAGGCTCATACCCAGCGAGGCTATGATGAAGGAAAACTCTCCGATTTGCGTAAGGGTGAAACCGCTCTCCATGGCCACTTTCAGCGATTGTCCTGTGACGAGCATGCCGACGGTTCCGAAGACTATCATGCCCGCGATAACGACGCAGGCGAGCAGCAGTATCTGCCCCCAGTATTGCCCGATGACGGTCGGCTGCACCATCATTCCAACGGAGATGAAGAAGACGGCGCCAAAGAGATCCTTGATGGGTTTCACTACCTTGTCGATGCGCTCGGCCGCCATGGTTCCGGCCAGCACCGAACCCATGACGAATGCCCCGAGCTCGAGCGAGAATCCGCACATCACCGAGAAGACCGCCATGGCGAAGCATAGCCCCATGGAGCACACCAGCAGTGTCTCGTCGTTGAGGTAACCGCGTATCTTGTTCAGGAATCCGGGCAACAAGTAAACCCCGACGACGAACCATATTATAAGGAAGAAGAGCAGTTTCCCCACGGAGAAGAGCAACTCCGTCCCCTCCACGTTGCCGACGGCAATGGAGGAAAGCAGCACCAGCATCAGCACCGCAAAGAGGTCTTCGATGATGAGTACGGCCAGCACCAGCGATGCGAAGCGTTTCTGCCTCAGGCCCAGGTCGGAGAGCGCTTTGAGGATGATGGTGGTCGACGACATGGAAATCATGCCCCCCAGGAATATGCAGTTGATGGTATCGAGGTGCAACAACCGCCCCACGCCGAAGCCGGCAAAGGTCATCCCAGCTATGATGATGAAGGCGGTGATAGCCGCCGAACTCCCCGACCGCATCAGCTTCTTGAAACTGAACTCCACGCCGAGGGTGAACATCAGCACCACGATACCCACCTGTGCCCATATCTCGATGTTGGACAGCGACGAGATGGAGGGGAGGAACACGAAGTTGGGACTTGCCAGGAATCCCGCTATGATGTATCCGAGCACCACAGGCTGCCGGAGCTTCTTGCAGAGCAGTGTGGCCACGGCGGCCAGCAGCAAGACGAGGGCCAGGTCGGAAAGCAGGCCGTTAACGAGATGTTCGGTGGTTTGGGCTGTGAGCAGTATCATAGTTCTATTTGGCTTGAAAGGGTGATTGACTTGGTGCGGGCCAGGCCGCGCAGTTCCGCTATCACGGGCAGTATGTCGCTGCGCGTGGGCACGAGTACCACGAAGTTTATGACCGTGCGATTGGAATCGTAGTCATAATCTATGTAGAAGGTCGAGAGATGCAGGTTATGTTGTGTGAAGAGGTTGCGGTAAGGTGCGATGTCCGACACTATGTCATCAACTACAACATTCAGCACCTTGCTTTCCTGCCCTATATGGCGCGAATGTTCGTAGCGCTCTACGGTGACAAGGATTATCATGCAGATGAACGTGGCCAGCAGCGCGCCCTGGTACATGCCTACACCCACCGCCATACCTATGATGGCGGTAATCCATATACCTGCGGCGGTGGTAAGTCCGCGCACGGCCCCCTTGGTCTGTATCATGGCGCCACCGCCTATGAAGCCTACGCCGGTTATCACCTGCGCCGCGATGCGCGACGGGTCGCCGTTCTTGAGGCCCAGGTAGACCTGCGGCACGTAAATAGAAAGCAGCATGGCCAGACAGGCACCCACTGACATGAGCGCGAACGTGCGCACGCCGGCTATCTGCCCCTTGCGCTTGCGCTCGTAACCCACGCACATACCCAACAACATGCTCAGTGTCAGACGGAAAAGTGAGTTGCTAAGCGTCACGTCAAGGCTGTTGATGTCGGCCATGAAAGCCTCGAACCAGTCTTTAAAAAAATCCATTTATTCCGGGTAAAAAATTAAGCGAGGGGAGGATTTGCAAATTTAACAAAATTTCCGCAATTTCCAACCCTCCGGCCCCGAAAAATTCACGTAAAAAGTCTCGTTGTCGAAATCTGCCAAGCAAACCTTAATTGACCATTTTAGGTTTGGATGTCGTCAACGATAAACACCAGACATATATTTTGTTATGCAATCTGTTTTTGATGACTTCGAACTTCCGTTATCATTTGTCGGGACAGTGATAGTAGTTGCGCCTCGCTTATATTTTGACCTATTTTATTGCCTGTCTTTCAAGATATTCTTTCAATAACTGAATGGTTTGATCTATCGCAAAATGCGCACTAAAAAACACCCAATTGCCACAGCCACCCCAAGTTTTCTTTCCGATGGTAACTGTTTTATTACCATCCCACGCAAAAAGAGTAATCTCGTTGAGGAATGTGTAGGCATATCCTTCTCCTATTTCGATATGAATTGCTAGTCGATCGGAAAAGAGCATTATGTTGAAATATGTGTTACCGGAGGCACTGGTATATTCTTGTTTGAGATAAACATCCTTCTCAAGTTTATATATAACGGATTCATCTGAAAATTCGGGAAGTACTTTTTCGTAAAACGAGTCAGAGTTGTTGTTTTCATATAAATTTGGTTGTTAGTTTATAAAATGTTAATATATTCCTGAATTGAGTAAAGTATACCCGAACTTCGGATCTTTCCCAATAGCATGTCCAAAGAGAAACCATCTTCCATTATGTTCTTTCAGCAAATGCGGGTGGAATATCAAAGCCATAGATTCTTTATTATATGGCTTATATTGAATTTTCAAAACGCGCTTGTTGCGGATTGCTTCGTAAGAAGCAATCCGCAAGTGAATATTATCAAGCTCTCGGTCTATGTTTGATGAAATCATCTGCTCTCCATCCTTTCTTCTTCGAGTGATTTGAAGTAGATCAAGTGTATCTTCGAAGAAGTATTCAAGCCATTATCCTGCGGAGTCCTCGCAGAACTGTGCATAAGTCCGAATATCTTTGATGGCCGAAGCATTCTGCAAATCCTCAGGAGGATTATCATTTGTGCCAGCATAAAGAAACTCTTTGGCCCGATTATTTCCACGAGATTCAATGCAGTCGTGTCCGGTTTTTCTTCAACGAGTTTGTAAACATTGCGAAAAGCTTTTCGCAATTCTCCGTTGTTGGGGCATTTGGAGATACTGTATGGTAACTCATTGGCTGAGATAAGACCAAGTCTGTCTGCCATAACGTCAGCATGTGTAAACCATTTACGCGACAACAGCCGACGATAGACATCCCACACGAACTTTGTGTAGATCCCTTTGCCATCAAATGGATTTAGACGCGGTATGTAATTTATTCAATTTCATCTTCCGTAGTAGCATTTGGTGATAACCAATCACTGTCTGGACGACATACTAAACGTGCACATCTATATGCCCAACTAAGTTTATATATAGTTTGTCCTTGATATCGCCCACTGTTTTGCTTTGTTACTACTAATGCAGCAAAAGGAACAAGTCGGTCTTTTGAACGAATGCATAAAGGCAAGAACCAACCTATATTCTTGGAATTAGGATCATAATAAGGAATGGCTGTCTTATAGTTCCACTCACAACGCATCAAAGAAATTTTGATTGCGTGTTCTAATGATGTCTGGAGATAGTTAGATGCCCCTTCATCTGATGAGATCATCTTTCCGATGCGAACATCGTATTGAGATACTGTTTCATTTTCAAGCCTTTCAATAGAGTTATTCAACGCTCGTCTAATCCATTCTTCAGGTAGCCGTGAAGGATGTTCGGTTATGATATGGTCATAGTCAACAGACAATTTAGAAATGTCTGGCTCAAAAAGAATATTACCATCAGAAAAGTAAAGAGCACGACTCGGTGGGTTTGCAATATTATCAGCCATAACTTTGCCTAGGTTCTCTCCATCTATACAAAATCCTTGAAATACCCATCTTTCAGTAGCACTTATTCTCGTCATATAACAGTAGATCGGCTTATATCGAGAATCAACCAAACCTGTGTTCCAACATCCGCAAAGTCCATTTTCCGACAGAGCAATTTTCCCTTCTTCCTTTATATGAGCATAAGTGTAACAGAGATAACTGTCCAGTAGACCATTTGATTTCTCGTTGTCGCCCCATGGCTCAGAGAGTGCCATTTTCTTTAAAATATTGAGATTTGATCGGTAAGACTTCGCAGGCGTAAAATATATATCATCGAATATTTCATATCTGGATATGTTAGAGATGCGTGCCATAGGAGTATTTGTAACCTTCTTGAGTTGAAGTCCGTATGACTTTGCAAATTCATTGACAGTACGATCCCAACCAACTCCATCTATTAAATCTTTAACTTTAACCCAACCTGAATTGTCAGTAGAACACTTAGTTAACTCTCTATATAAGTTGCGAATTTTATATGGCATAATTTTACCATCTTTTGTGGGTGGTTCGTTGGGATCATCTGCTATTGGTATAATACTCCCCGATTTTCAGACAGACACAATTATGGCGGTATGACGAAAAAT
>OHBJ01000728.1_pt1 | contig 22082 bp, 18 predicted proteins | sample 1577241 | NCBI WGS metagenome assembly OHBJ01 (sample SAMEA3541594, study PRJEB24748) | human gut metagenome | biome: human gut; feature: human-associated habitat; material: faeces | place: China | collected 2012 | reverse complement strand
GTGTTGTGGTTCGTATTCCACTGCAAAGTTAATAAAAAGAAAGCAAATCACAACTGATGTCGAACGCCGCAATTACGAGTTTTGTCTGTGTTGTGGTTCGTATTCCACTGCAAAGTTAATAAAAAGAAAGCAAATCACAACTATGATGGCTTGTCCTTCCGTTAAAAGACCGTAACAATTTCCAAAAAGGAGCCGTCATTTGCAAAATTACAAAACAATTTCCGAATAACCAAATAAAATTCCGCCTCACGGCGGAAACAATTAAAAAAAACAATGCGTTGCTATTTCAGCCAAAACAGATAAGTTAGCTTACCGCCTTGAAGGTAGTCGCGGAGTAGGGACGTGCCAAGGCACGTCCGCCGAAGCAAACCCTCAAACTCGATCAAAAACAGCGCATTATCCGGGCCATCCGGACACGGACGCGCCATGGCGCGTCCATACTTCCGAGGCTGGGATGCCCCAAGGCCGCCCAAGAGCCGCTAAAATTCGCTGGTAAAATGAAAACGAATCTTTGGGAAGTCGGTCTGAGCCATCTGGAGGATGTAGTTGCTGTCGGCGAGGAAGACGTCTCGGCCCTCTTTATCGGTGGCCATATATTGGCGTTTGCGCTGCTTGAAGGCTTCGAGCGCCGCCGGGTCGTCGCTTTCTATCCAGCAGGCTTTGTAGAGGCTGATGGGTTCCCAACGGCATTGCGCGCCATATTCGTGTAACAGGCGGTATTGTATCACCTCGAACTGGAGCTGACCCACGGTGCCGATGATTTTACGACCGTTGAAGGAGTTGGTGAACATCTGCGCCACGCCTTCGTCCATAAGTTGCGCTATGCCCTTTTCGAGTTGCTTGGACTTCATCGGGTCGGCGTTCTCGATGTACTTGAACATTTCGGGAGAGAATGATGGTAACCCTTTGAAATGCAACTCTTCGCCGGAAGTCAGCGTGTCACCTATCTTGAAGTTGCCATTGTCAGGGATACCGACTATATCGCCGGGGAAGGCCTCGTCCACAATGTTCTTTTTCTGAGCCATGAATGCCGTCGGGGCTGCGAAGCGCATCATCTTCTGCTGTCGCACGTGCTTATAGTTGACGTTGCGCTCGAACTTTCCGGAGCATATCTTCACGAAAGCGATGCAAGAACGGTGGTTAGGGTCCATGTTGGCGTGGATTTTAAAGACGAATCCCGTGAAACCGTCCTCGTGAGGGTCCACGGTTCGCTCCACTGCATCGATGGGCTCCGGTTCCGGCGCTATTTTTACGAAGCAGTTGAGCAACTCCTTGACACCGAAAGTGTTGAGTGCGGAACCGAAGAAAACCGGCGCCACCTTGGCATCCAGGTATTCTTTCTCGTCGAACTCCGGGTAGACACCTTCTATGAGTTCAAGGTCTTCGCGCAGTTTTTCGGCATCTGTCTCGCCCACGAGTTCATCGACCAGCGGGTCATTGACATCCTTGATCTCAATGCGCTCTGAGACGGTCTGTTTCGACGGGGTGAAGAGGTCGAGTCCCTGCTCGTAAATGTTGTATACGCCCTTGAACTTGGCGCCGATGTTGATGGGCCACGTCAGCGGACGCACACCTATCTGCAATTCCTGCTCCAGCTCGTCGAGGATTTCGAACGGGTCGCGACCTTCGCGGTCCAGTTTGTTGACGAAGATGATAACAGGCGTGTTGCGCATACGGCACACTTCCATAAGGCGGCGCGTCTGTGTCTCCACACCTTTGGCCACGTCCACGACGATGATTACCGAATCGACGGCCGTGAGAGTGCGGAAAGTGTCTTCGGCGAAGTCCTGGTGTCCCGGGGTGTCGAGGATATTTATCTTGTAGTCGCCGTAGTTGAAGCCCATTACGGAGGTAGCTACCGAGATGCCGCGTTGCTTCTCTATCTCCATCCAGTCGGAGGTGGCGGTTTTTTTGATTTTGTTGCTCTTCACGGCACCGGCCACGTGGATGGCGCCGCCGAAGAGGAGCAGCTTTTCGGTGAGGGTGGTTTTACCTGCGTCCGGGTGCGAGATGATGGCGAAGGTGCGTCGCCTCGATATTTCTTTGTTCAGTTCGTCTGACATTTACGGTAATCAGTTTTCGTCCTTGAATAATTCGTTGTTGTAGTCTTTTTTGTAATAGGCCGCGAGGAGAGCGAGGAACTTTGAGACATTGGAGGCGGCAGCGGCGGTCTGCAGCGATATTTCTTTTCCGGAGAGGCGTAGCAGCAGTATACCGTAGAGGGCCTCGAAGGCGGTTTCTATCTCGTTTTTCTTGTTCTCGCCGGCCTTCGAGCGCAGCTCCACCAGGTCGGGAAGTACATTATAATAGGCACGATAGTAGTCGGCGAATCGCGACGAATCGGCCAGTAAACGCGCGCTGAGGTCTTCGAGGTCGGTTATGACATTCTTGTTGAGCTGGATGTGCCCCTTTTCCTGCACGCCTTCGCGGCGCATCATGTCCACGAGCGACTCGTACCATTCGGTAAGCTGCTTCATCTGCTCGCCGCTGAGGCCGGTGTAACGGTCTATTATATTTGACTTTATCTTGTCAGTGTCGAGATTGTGGGCGCGTATAAGGTCCTCAATCTGCCACATATAGAGCAGGTATTCCGCAATGTTTTCGCGTTTTTTCTTCGATGCTGTGAACATGGTTTCCTCTGTATTTCGGTGCAAAATTAATTAAAATCCGCGAGATGCACAAACGGGCGTTCCACGGGGGAAAGATTTGCGGTGTGGGATTACTTTTTGCCGACTTGTTTGGGTCGCTCAGCAAGGATGCTGACAGGACGCCCTATTTCCAACACTATGAGCGGGACGGAATCCTGCAAGGCTGCGCGACGTTCATTGAGCAGCGGCTCGTCCCAGGTATGGCGCGCCAGGGCATACTTGCCGTGATGGACGGTGACCACCTCCTTGGCGCGGAGGTCGCGGGCTGTCTGCGCCAGTTGCTCCGGCATAGTGTGTATCAGGTTCCAGTCCCTGTCATACTGGCCGTTTTCGAGAATCGCCAGGTCGAAACCGCGGTATTTGCGTCCCGTCTCCTTGAGGTGCTTGCCGTAGCCGCCGTCACCCCCTATGTAGATACGTCCGGTAGATGTTTCGAGCACGAAAGCGCCCCAGAGCGTCTGGTTGCGGCGCAAGCCGCGACCAGAGAAATGGCGCGTCGGCGCGCAGGCTATGCGTATCCCTTCGGGTGTCTCGCGCTGTTCGTACCAGTCGAGCTCCATTATCTTCTTAGGGTTATAACCCCAATATTCAAGATGTTCCCCCACACCAAGCGGACAAACAACGGTCTGCACGCGGTTTTTGAGGGCACGCACCGTGTTGTAGTCGAGGTGGTCCCAATGGTCGTGTGTGATGACAAGCAGGTCGATGTCAGGGAGGTCCTCCACGGTATAGGGTTCGCTTCCCTCGAAGGGACGGTTAACGAATCCGACTGGCGACGCGGCGCCGAACACCGGGTCGACAAGTATGTTGCGGCCGTCCACGTGAAGCAGGTAGGAGGAATGGCCGAACCATAGCATCCAGTCCACGTCCTGCGCCATTTCCTTGATGTCGACCTTTTCCGAAGGAACGAAGCCGCCTGGCCTTAACCGCGGATATTCGCAGAAGATAAAGTCCCACATCGCGGCAAGGAAGGAGCGATCGCCGGTCATTATCTCGGTAGGCTCGGGATTGACAAACCCGCCGTTTCTCCAATTAGGCGAACGCTGCACACGCACATAGCGGTCGCCGTCAGGCATACGCCCGAACTGCGGTAAGTTGAGGAACACCGTAGCTGCAATGACAAGGAGCGTCACTGCGGCAAGGGTTATCCAAAGGGCCATACGCAATTTACGGTGTCGGCGGCGGGAAGGCTTTTCACCCCTACTCATGCTTTGCTGACCTCATCGGTTGCCTTCGCACTATTCTCGTCGCGGGGGATAACCTCGTCGGTGACAGGATGTTTCTTCATCTTTACACGCATGGTGTCGAAACCCTTGCCGTAGACGCCGTTGGCGTGGCTCTGTGTAATGAAGGCGTTGTCGTCGATGGTTTTGACGATACGGAAAATGGTGACTTGTTCAATTTTACGACACCACACCATAAGCACTTTCATCTCTTTCTTGGAATACCACCCCATGCCGTCTACAACGGTTACACCACGATGTGCCTCACGGTTGATGCGGTCCGCAATCTCCTGCCACTTATTGGAGAAGATTATGAACTGCGTGGCCTGGCGGTTGGTGTTTATGATCATATCGGCCATAAACGCAATAATGTAGGTTGCGCAAAGACCGTAAACAATGATTGGTATCCGGGCCTCGAGTCGCTGTACAAAATCCCCTTCGAAAGGAAGCAGAATTGAGGAGGCAACGATGGACATATCGCAGAAAATCATGGTACGTCCAAAACTGATATTGCTGACTTTCGACACCATTGCGGCCACGATGTCGGTACCGCCCGACGAGCCGTTGTGAATAAACACGGTACCTACGCCGATGCCGCAGAGTATCGCCCCGAGCACCACACTCATGGTAACGTCGGCCATAAGCGGATGGCCCAGGTTATTCTGCACCTGCTCCAGTATACCGATGCAGAGTGATGCTACCGTAGCGCCGAAGATTGTGCGCATTACGAACTGCTTGCCCACAAGGCGGAAAGCGAAGGCGAGCAACAGCAAGTTGATGGCATACTGCGTGACAGCCACAGGGATAAGCCCGTTGGTAGCAAAAAGCACGAGTGTGCCTAAACCGGCGAGGCCGCCGATAACCACAGCGTGCGGGAGAATGAAAAACGTAAAGCCGATGGCGTAAAGGATCAGGCCGATGATAATCATCGTATAGTCCTTGGCGTTGCTCATCAGCGAGTCATATTTGGGCTTTGTCATAGTTTACTTTATAGTCCTAACAAATAAGGTGTTGAAAATTTGGCGCAAAGTTAGTTAAAAATTTCTTTCTCGCAAAATAATCGCCACTACAGAAAATCAAGAGGGTGTGCCGGCGGGACACACCCTCTTGTGTTGGGCGGCTTGGAGCCGCGGGGAGTTCAGGTTATTTTACCATTACCTTGAAGGCTTTGCCATTGACGAGCACGGTGTGTACGCCGGCGGCTGCGGGTATGCGCAAGGTGTCGGCATCGGCGTTGCCGGTGAAGAGCGTGCGGCCGGCTACGTCGCAAGCCGTCACGTTAAGGCCTTCGGCGCCGGTGATGACGATGGCGCCGCGCACTGCGTTGACGCGCACTGCACCGTCGGCTATGCCGTCAATTGCGTTAGGTTTGTCAATCGAGGTAAAGTTCCATCCTTTGATAACACCCTTGTCGGTGGAATTATCGAAGCGTACATATATACCGGGCTGTATCCACGGACGGAGCAGATAGCTTTCGGGGATAGAGAAGCTGTAAGTTGTCCAGGCACCGTCGGCGGCAGTTTCGGGAGTATCTACGCGGTCGAGGATGATGCGGTCGAGACCGTATGTTCCGACAAAAGCTTCGACTGTCGGGGTGTTGTCGTCATTCAGGAACGTGAACGAGAATACGGCGGACTGCTTGTTTTCGGTAGAAATCATCGGGAGCATGATACCGCTGTCGGTATTATCAGCGTAAGCGGTTCCTACCAGGACTTTACCTTCTTCGCCATCCACTACTGTAGAGGCATCGGCCAATCTCCAGTAAGGTTCGTTGCTCGGAGTGTTGGTGAATGTGTAAACGGGTCCGTAAACGAAGTCGCCGCCCTCGAAGGTTTCGTTGATGTCCTCGTTGTAAGGCTTACCTATAACAACCTCGCGCTCGTAAACGGAGGAGTTGGTGCTTGCGCTCTGGAAGGCTTCGATGCCGAGGGTAATGTAATCCTGCGGAGTATCGGCATCTACTTCGAAAATGCAGCTTGTGTCGCTGGTGTAGATGGAGCGGGTGTAATCCCAGTCTTCATCATAATCATCCCACGGAGTGATGCGGTATTCGAGTTTCGACGGGTTGATGACACCTCCGTTGACACCTTCGGTAACGGCATCCCACTGGAGTTCTACTCCGAGACCGTCTTCAGTAACAGTAATGGAGGTGAAGCGCGGAGTCTTCGGTGTGTCGAGACCAATGAAGGCATTAGCTGTCAGAGGCGCCGAGGGGCCATCTGCATTAGCGACGCTTACTGAGAAATGGCAAAGTCCGGCATTCGCAGCTACGGTTTGTGAAACATGAGCACCGGGAAGAGCTGTAACCGTCTTTGTCTCTACAGGAGAAGTGATAGTGGCTGTGAGTTCAGTAGCTGCAAGAGCATCACCGCCTGCGTTAAGCGTGGGCATATCGAAAGCTACTGTTGCCGAGTTGTTGCCTTCGGGATCCGGAGTAATGGCAAGATTTTCCACAGTAGCCGGAATGGCGTCGAACTGACCCTCGTATGACAGCAATAGTTCACTGATATAGAGAGTGTACATATTCTTTTCAGATGTACAGTGGAAACCGATGTAGTACTTACCGGCGGCAGGAACGGTGAATGTTCCGGTAAAGGCTTTCGGACCACCGTTGTCGCTGACAGTATGCGAGAAATCAACTTCCTCAAGGATACAGGTAGTCATGCCTTCTACTGTAGGTTCTGTGCCGATCCACACGGAGAATTTCTCATTGTAACGGGCACTTGAAGTGGCGGCATTGACTGTAAATTCAAGAGTCTTGCTTGCATCTGCAATGTTGACGGGAAGTGTAATTGCCCAGTCATCGGCGGGATTGGAAGTGTCATACCTATAGCTGAGGCCCTGATCGCTCGGGGTCCAGGTATTACTTGACGGAAGGATATTGAAGACCGTTATATCCTCGAAAATCTCATTACCGGTAAGGTCAAGGTCCAAAGGCAACTGATAAGCGAATGAAGAGGGACGAATCACCTTGAACGAAGTAGTGACTTCCTCACTGTAAGAAACGCCATTAGGTGTGTTGTAACTTGCCTTTGTCATAAAGGAATGTTCGCCTCGCGGAAGATTGACGGTCCAATTGACGGTCGAGCCGGCATTACCGGTGAGGGTTTCGCCCTCTTTTTCACCGTCGATGTAAAGTTCGGCCGACACCTGAGTGCCGGGAGCAAGGGGTTCCCCGGTAAATTTTGCGGAGGGAAGAATTACGGGAACTGTTCCGTCGCTGCCATCGAATGACAGCGCACCGAACTGAGGATCTGCTATCTTGTAATCGTCGCCTTTGACTACAGCAAGGTTGCTGATGAGAAGCGAGTTGCGGTTTGCAGGTGAATTTGCAAGGACTCCGACGTATTTTATTCCAGGTGTGGAAACAGAGAAATATCCCTTATGGTTTACCCATGCAGCATTCATGTAGTTGTCAAAGTCAAGGACTTTCTGGCCTGCAAGCATAGCTTCGGCAGTAGGTTCGTCGGCTACATATACTTCCAGGCTTTCGCCATAATATTTAGTCGCGATATCCAGGGTGAGTTCATACAATCCTGTTTCAGTAAAGTTAATCTGGGGGAAAATCAGCCAGTCATTGGCGGCTGCGTTCCAGTCGGCGTAGTACTGGAAACATTCACGTGAGTCCGGGGCAGCCTGATTGTTGGTTTGCCATGTCTGAGTACCCTCATCAACATTTATTACGGTACAGTACTCGAAATCGTCGAAATCGCAAGGCATGTTTACGGGCACTGTCATAGGCACTGTGACGAGTTTTGTCACTTTCTTATCCTGGCTTGCGGAAGAGGATGTCAACAATGTACCGTCTACGGTCATTTCAACGTAGGAAGAGAATGTGTGAGTTCCTCGCGGCACATTGACATTCTTACTTACAGACTGTCCGGGAGTAGCGGTAATCGGGGAACCGTCAACTTCGTTGCCGTCAATGAGCATGTGGAGCGTCATGTTTCCGCTCAGAGCGTCGCCATTGATGGAGGATGTGGGCGCTTTCACTGTGAAGACGCCGTCTTCTCCATTGAAGTCGAGGCTTTCGATTTCAGGAGCAGAAGGTTTGCGGGGATCTTGTGACTCGATGGTAAAATTGCGCATATAGGTGTACCATTTTCCCTGATTGGAATACTTGTGTATACCTATATAATAAATGCCGTCTTCAGGAATCGTGAACACAACCTCGTCCTGTACGAATGTCTCGTTGGAGTAATCTTCTTTCTGTATCAGGTCGATGGTCATGCCTTCCGGTGTCTGGGAGGTACCTATCTTAACCCAGAATTTTTCCAGGTCACTCTTAGTTTTGTATTCCATCGAGAACTTGTACTGGCCGGCTGCAAGTTGTACCCCGGGAAGATAGCAGTATGCATCCATGGCTGCGGATGTGTTCCAATCGCCCAGAATACTGGTAACTCCATTCGAGTCATCAAACTTGAAGCTTTTGCCATAAGTAGTGTTATCCACCACCAGACACTCGTTGAACTGGTCCTGCGAGGAGGGTCCGAAGGTGAAGGGCACGGTGTAGTAACCGGCCTCTGGGAGGCGTTGCGGGCGCTGACGATCGAGCGGCGTAATCTGCTCTACGTTGCGTCCCTGGATCGCTTCGGCGGCTACGGCCCGAAGCTCCGGCGACGAAGCCCAGGCTATGCCGGAGATGGCGGTCACCATTCCCACGGCCGCTAAGGTTAGTAAGGATGTTTTTTTCATAAAATAACGTTAATTGATAAATGATTTGCAAATCTAACCATTATCTTCCGAATTTTACCATTTTTTATGTTAAAAATTGTAAAACCAACCCCTCGCCGGGTTTTCTCTATTTAGCATTTAGCAACACTCCTTAACCCGTTTTTATCCCCATGCCGCAATTTTTATTTCCGTTTGTTAGGTTTTATCGCGATTAATTCCTAACTTCGCGGTTGAAAAACGAACTTTACAAAAAACGTAAGATATTATGGCTACAAAACCATTCCACTATCAGGAGCCCTTCCCCCTGGGCGCCGACCGCACCAAATATAAGCTCATCAGCAAAGATTACGTCAAGGTAGAAAACTGGAACGGCCACGAGATGCTCGTCATCGACCCCGAAGGCCTCACAGTGCTCTCCAACGCCGCAACAACGGCCTGCTCCTTCATGCTCCGCCGCGAGCACAACGAGATGGTGGCCAAGATTCTCCACGACCCCGAAGCTTCCGAGAACGACAAGTTCGTGGCCCTCACCATGCTGCGCAACGCCGAGGTGGCCGCCAAGGGTGTCCTCCCCTTCTGCCAGGACACCGGCACATCCATCTGCGCCGGATACAAAGGACAGCAGGTATGGACCGGCTGCAACGACGAGGAGAAAATCTCGCTCGGCGTCTACAAGACCTACACCGAGAACAATCTCCGCTATTCGCAGAACGCACCGCTGACGATGTACGACGAGGTGAACACCGGCTGCAACCTCCCGGCCCAGATCGACATCCACGCCACAGAGGGCGACGAGTACAAGTTCCTGTTCGTAGCCAAGGGCGGCGGCTCGGCAAACAAGACATACCTTTATCAGGAGACAAAGGCTATCCTCAACCCTAAGACACTGGTTCCCTTCCTCATCGAGAAGATGAAGACCCTGGGCACGGCAGCCTGTCCGCCCTACCATATCGCCTTCGTCATTGGCGGCACATCGGCCGAGGCCAACCTCGCCGCCGTGAAGAAAGCTTCCGCAAAATACTACGACGAGCTCCCCACCACCGGCAACGAATACGGCCGCGCCTTCCGCGACGTAGAGCTTGAGAAAGAACTGCTCGAAGCCGCCCACTGCCTGGGACTCGGCGCACAGTTCGGCGGCAAATACTACGCCCACGACGTGCGCGTTATCCGTCTGCCGCGCCACGGCGCTTCCTGCCCCGTAGGAATGGGTGTTTCCTGCTCGGCAGACCGCAACGTAAAGGCAAAGATCAACCGCGAAGGCCTCTGGCTCGAAGAGCTTGACGAGTTCCCCGCTCAGCTCATCCCCGAAGAGATGCGCAACGCCGGCGAGGGTGAGGTAGTGAAAATAGACCTCAACCGCCCGATGCCCGAGATCCTGGCCGAACTCGACAAGTATCCCGTCTCCACACGCCTCTCGCTCAATGGCACCATCATCGTGGGCCGCGACATAGCACACGCCAAGATCAAGGAACGCCTCGACAACGGCGAGCCGATGCCCGACTACCTGAAAGAGCATCCCATCTACTACGCCGGCCCGGCCAAGAAACCGGAAGGTATGCCCTCTGGCTCGTTCGGCCCGACGACCGCCGGGCGCATGGACCCCTACGTAGACCAGTTCCAGGCAGCAGGCGGCTCCATGGTGATGATCGCGAAGGGCAACCGCAGCCAGCAAGTCACCGACGCATGCAAGAAGCACGGCGGTTTCTACCTCGGCTCCATCGGCGGTCCCGCCGCAATCCTCGCCAAAGACTCCATCAAGAACGTCGAGCTGCTTGAATATCCCGAACTCGGCATGGAAGCCATTTGGAAAATCGAAGTAGAGAACTTCCCCGCCTTCATCCTGGTGGACAATAAAGGCAACGACTTCTTCAAACAGATTAAACCCCGCTGCCCCCACTGTAAATAAACAAAACAATATCATAATAAAATGCTCCGCACTACCTATGGTTGTGCGGAGTTCTGTTTATTCTTGCAGAAAGATAGTAAGCTAAGCGCAATGCGGGTCCGCTAAACGGGAAAGTTGCGGATTGGTAGTCCGGATTCTCCTTTAGCGGGGCGTAAGAGTCATGCGCGCAAACAGCAATGGCGTCTCGTGGTTGTCCTCTTCGCAGAGAGTGAAGGTGGCAGTCATGGAGTCGGCGGGACGGCATTGCATTATGTCTACCGTCATACCGTAACGAGCCTCACGCATAAACATCAGTTCCATACGCTTCAGGCGGTTGGTGTCCATCTCTTCAAGGCTGTACTGGTTCTGTAACAGCATTACGTAACGCACAGTGTTGACGTGGCGGTAAAAGTCGATATCGCAATATTTGAATCGGTACTTCACCGGCGGCAAGGTGGCAGTAAGGCACGGTTTGCGGTTTTCGCGCATCTGCGCTTCCTCTCCGGTGACTACGGGACATTGCCGTTTCTGCCGTTCGATGGGTGCCACTTCACCGTCGATTAGCGCCTGGCTCAGCGGAAGGTGCGAAAGACCGAGGTTAGTGTGCGTTTCGGTATCGATAATCATCCATACCGTACGGGCGAAACCGAGCGTCTCCCCTTCGCGGTTATAGATGCGGAAGGAGCGCTCTGAGAAATAGCGGTTATAAGTTTCCACCCACGTTTCGAGCCAATATTTAGTGTTCACTTCGGGCCAGCGTTCCATCTCGAGTGTGAGGCGCGAAAGCACCCAGCCGCCTTTCAACTCCGCCATGTCCGGATTGCCAATATGAAGTCGGTTGGCGTGCTCTGTGGCAACATCTATAATATTGGTAACCAGGATATGTACGGCGAGTTCCTGTTGTGCGTTGGCCTCGTTGGCCGACACGAAAAATGGCCGCGACAGTCGTTTCATCAACTCTTCCATCACTGCCACGCCCCTTTCTTGAATCCGCTCTCCACCACAGTTTCCACGGAATCGTCGAGAGCGGGGAAGAGGTCCATGTTTATTATTTTTTCGAGCTCATCTATCGACATGGCATACCGGAACATATTTCCGGGCGCCGACGCGTTGGGGTAGACGAAAGCGATACCAGCCGGCTCGACGCCGTTGGGAGCCACGATAGCCTTGAAAAATGCTCCCGGCACGCGCACCCGGCCGTCGGCAATGGTCTCGGTGTCTGTAGCTTCGTAAATGGGACCGGCCGTTATCAGCAGTCCTCCTTTTTCGTTGGACCATTGGCGGCACTTCTTTTCGAGCGTTCCCCAGGCGCGACGGTTTAGTTCGCCGTTCTGCGGGCAGATGTTGGCCATCGAAAAGCAGTCGCGCATTGCATCTGCACTCCAGTGTTGGTCAGCCGCCGGACACATGTGGCCGCGGTCGTAGCCCGAGTGCGTGTAATCCTTCCTCGTTGGGCAACCGGCCACGCTTTCGTCTTGCCAAAAATCATAGTTTTTGCGCACTTCGTCACCTTCGGTCTCGTCAGGTTCAAGAGCCCACGCCACCCAGTTAGGCGTTCCGTTCTGCTTATTGAAAGAGAGAGTAAATCCCTCGTATTCCACTACTTGCGAGGGACACTGCAATTTCATTTCGGGCACGGCCATAGCCTCGGTGAGGCGTACTGCATTTTTGGCGCCCTGCGAGCGACCGTCGGCTGCACTGCAAGCACCCAGCAGCAACGCCAACATCAATATAAGGTATAGCTTTTTCATTTCATCTGGTTTAGTTCGGCGAAATTACAAAATTTTACCGGAATAATTACTGATTTACGGATTTTTTTATTACTTTTGCACCAAATTAATCATCCGATACCCATGACACTCTTAGAAAGATTCTTAGATTTTGTAAGCTACGATACGCAGAGCAACGATTCGACAGGCGTAACGCCCTCAACCCCCGGACAAATGGTTTTCGCGCGCCACCTCCGCGACGAAGTTGAGAAGATGGGCCTCACAGAGATAACGCTCGACGACAACGCCTACCTGATGGCCACTCTCCCGGCCAACACCGACCGTCAGCTTCCCACCATAGGCTTCATCGCCCACATGGACACCGCCCCGGACATGAGCGGCAAGAACGTGAAACCCCGCATCGTCAAGAATTATGAAGGCGGCGATATCCTCCTCAACGAGGAGGAGAACATAGTGCTCAGTCCAGCAGACTTCCCCGAAATGCTCGACTACCTCGGGCAGGACCTCATCGTCACTGACGGCACCACCCTTCTGGGAGCCGACGACAAGGCCGGCATCGCCGAGATTCTCGACGCCGTACAGTATCTCCAGGAGCATCCTGAAATAGAACACGGAAAAATCCGCATCGCCTTCAATCCCGACGAGGAAATCGGCCTCGGCGCGCACAAGTTCGACGTCCAGCTCTTCGGATGCGACTACGCCTACACCATGGATGGCGGCGAAGTGGGAGAGTTGGAGTATGAAAACTTCAACGCCGCCGGCGCCACCATCACCTTCCGAGGCCGCAACGTTCACCCCGGTAGCGCCAAGAACAAGATGATCAACGCCATCCTTGTGGCCAACGAGTTCGTGGATCTGCTCCCTGCCTCCGAAACGCCCGCACACACCGAAGGTTACGAAGGTTTCTACCATGTAGTTGGCATCAGCGGCACCGTGGAGGAAGCTCAGCTCAACTACATAATCCGCGACCACGACCGCGCCCGCTTCGAAGCACGCAAGGCGGAGATGGAACGCCTCGTGCGCTTCATCAACGACCGCTATCCCGACTGCGCCTCCCTGAAGATGAACGACCAGTATTACAACATGCGCGAGAAAATCGAGCCAATCATCGACATCATCCACACCGCTGAGCAGGCAATGCGCGACAGCGGCGTAGAACCCAAAGTACAGCCCATCCGCGGCGGCACGGACGGCGCACAACTCTCGTTCAAAGGTCTCCCCTGCCCCAACATCTTCGCCGGCGGCCTCAACTTCCACGGCCGCTATGAGTTCGTGCCCATCCCCTCTATGCAGAAAGCCTCCCAGGTGATAGTCAACATCTGCCGCCTCGTCGCCAAGAAGTGACGGGTAGGTACTCACGACACACTCCAAATCAGTGGACAAACCTGAAATAATCATCCTGACAGGGCCGACTGCTTCCGGCAAGTCGGCCCTTGCTGTAGAGCTGGCGCAACGGATAGGCACCGAAGTGGTGTCGGCCGATTCGCGCCAGATTTTCCGCCATATACCCATCGCCACGGCAATGCCTACGCCCGAAGAGCGTGCCGCCGTGCCTCATCATCTCATCGACTTCCTCGAACCGGAGGAATACTATTCGGCCGCTCTCTTTGCCGCCGACGCACGACGCATCATCAGCGACGTGGCCTCACGTACCGGAACAGCCGTCGTCTGCGGCGGTTCCATGATGTATCTCGATGCGCTGGTCAACGGCATCGATGACCTTCCCACCGTTCCCAAAAAGTTACGCCACGACCTCACAGAAGAGCACCGCCGACACGGCGACGACTACCTGCGCTTGCGGCTCCTCGCTCTTGACCCGCAATACTACAACCGAGTGGATTTGCTCAACATAAAGCGCGTGTTCCATGCCGTAGAGATTTCGCTCGCCGCCGGCGTACCTTACTCCTCTTTGATAGGGAAAGAGAGGCCGGAACAGCCTTTCCTCTTCCGGAAATTCCTCACCGTATGGCCGCGCGAACAGCTCTTCGACCGCATCAACCGCCGCGTGGACCTCATGATAGCACACGGGCTCGAAGAGGAAGCACACCGCATGTACCCCCTGCGACACCTAAATTCCCTTAACACAGTGGGACTCAAAGAGATGTTCGCATACTTCGACGGCACTATGGACTTCTCCACCGCCGTTGCAAGAATAGGGAAAAACACCCGAGTCTACGCAAAAAAACAGATAACCTGGCACAAACGCGACCCGCAACTAATCCAGCTCGACATGACCGTCCCCAATCCCCTCGTAACCATTCTCGAAAGCCTATCGCAACAATAAAAGGACGCCCATCAGACATCATAAATAAATGAAACAAGGTGCCGAAGTCTTTGCAGACAACGACACCTTTTGTCCATAGAGATAGGACCGGCGAATCACTTCGCAATCCTAACATTACCTAATAATTAATCTTCTAACATGAAGTGCGCACGAAAGGACTCGAACCTTCACGTCGTAAGACACCAGATCCTAAGTCTGGCGCGGCTACCAATTACGCCACGTGCGCTCTTTTACACCGCAAAGTTACAAACTTTCCGTGAAACCACCAAATATTTACCCAAATTTAAAGCTATTCCTATTGCGACATTATTGAGGGTCTGATATCCCGGGTACATTAACATTCTCACATTCAACCATTATTCATGCTTTTTGTTTTAAATGTAAACAAACCTTTGAAAAGCACTCATTATGGCTGATATCATCTTTACACTTATTATATGCGTCACCATCGTGATGCTTCCACGCCTCTTCAAGGCCGACAAAAATACGGCCTCAGAGATGCTTGGTCTACGTTCCAAAAAACGTAAAACAGCGTCGTGCGATGCCTCAGGCATACAACTCTCCATGGTGCTAACACCGGCGGCGCTCACCGAGACAGGACGCAACGAGCTGCAAAAGCTGCAGCCCGGTGACCGGCTATGTCTCGAAGGCATCGGCGACCCGGGATTATGCCGCGTGCGCGTCTTCGCCCGCGGTCACGAAATAGGTGAAATCCTCCCCAATTGCGTCAAGAAAGTGTGGAAAGCCATGCGGCGTCACCGTGTCTGCGGAGCATACGTAGCCGACATTGCCACAGGCACCGCACCCTCCACACCGGAGATACAAATCGCTCTTCTCTGCAAAGATGCCTCCTCCGAGAAAACGGACAATCTTCCTTCCCAAAAAGAAATGCAACGCGCGATAACTCCCTCAAACAAAATTTCTGTCAAAATGTGCAATCACTTTACACTATTCCTTAATTAAGTTAAAAGAAATATAGCAAAAATTTTATCTAATGCACAACTACGAATGCAAATTGTTAATGATATATAAAAGTAAAAATAAAAATCCAACAAACCACGCAACTATTACGTTAAACAATCAAAGGCAATATGGAAAAAGCACTCACCGTTTCGTGAGAAAAGATGTGTGCGGTTTAGTTTAGTTAGATATAGTTTATAGTGGAATCGGAGAGAGGAGCGCAGACCCGCGCCCCTCTCTTTGGGTTTCATGGCAAACGGAGTTAATGTTACGAATATGTTATTGATAAGGCTACCGAAACAAGCAGAGAACAACTGCTTCGTTGTTACAGCGAGCGCTTAGACACCGTTGACTCCTTCCCCTCCGGCTGCGCTTTCTGCATCGAATACAAAACAGCTGGGACCAACATAGGTTAGCTGGCGTTCAACGACCTCACCGTCCAGATAGTGAACGGCATGGATGGTGTTGACGGCTGTGGCTCGCGCAAGATAGTTTTCTAAGCCCGACTCACACTTTTCCTTACTTTTTTCCGCAAAATCTGCCGACTGGCAGTGGTTTTTGCGGAAAGATTTTTGTCATGTCGCGGAAATGTCGTAACTTTGCGGCGCAAAAAGAATATCCCCGTGTGATGGGAAATCTGTTGCGGGCGTCCGGGCTCGTTTCCGGGACGCATGACAACTTATTTTGAGTAACACAAATATTTAAAGAAATGAAGACATTTGAACTGAAGGCCGAAGCCCGCGAAAACCTGGGCAAGAAGGCAGTGAAGGCTCTCCGTGCCGAAGGCAAAATCCCCGCAGTGCTTAACGGCGGCAAAATCGTTGAACTTCCCTACAAAGAGGCACTCCGCCCCGGTGAGAAGCTCGTGGAAATCGACGCCAAACGCGGCATCATCACTACCGACATCACTGTAAAGGCCGAAGACGTTCGCAAACTTATCTACACACCGGACATCTTTGCCATCGAGATGGAACTCAACGGCGAAAAACGCAACGCCGTGATGAAGGAACTCCAGTTCCAGCCCGTCAAGGACACTGTGCTTCACATCGACTTCCTCGAGGTATTCCCCGACAAACCCGTTGTCATGGAAGTTCCTGTAAAGATCGAAGGCCACGCCGAAGGTGTTAAAGCCGGTGGCAAGCTCACCCTGAGCATGCGCAAACTGAAAGTTAAAGCTCCCTACACCGAGATTCCCGAGCGTCTCGTCATCAACGTAGACAAACTCGGTCTCGGCCAGTCGATGGCTGTCCGTGACCTCCACTTCGAGGGCCTCGAGCTGATGAACGCCGGCAACGCCGTTGTCTGCGCCGTACAGCTCACACGTGCCGCCCGTGGTGCCGCAGCCAAGGCTGCCGACTAATCGGAGTGACTTAAAGTACACCGGACGATGCGCAAAAGCCCCGCGGCTCAGGCGCATCGTCCATTCTTTTTAACTATGACGAATATCTTTTCACGCCTCTTAGGCCGCAAAGGGCCGACGGAGACGGAAGCCAATATGAAAAAGTTTCTTATTGTAGGTCTGGGCAACATCGGCCCGGAATATGTGGGCACGCGCCACAATGCAGGGTTCATGATTGCCGACCGTCTGGTGGAAGACTGCGGCGGCTCCTTCTCGTCGTGCCGATACGGCGACATGGCCGAAGTCAAGGTCAAAAATTGCCAGCTGATGGTACTCAAACCATCCACATTCATGAACCTTTCGGGGGTGGCCGTGCGTTATTGGATGAACAAGGAGAAGATGCCGCTTGAGAACCTGCTGGTGCTCGTTGACGACATCGCCCTCCCCTTCGGGGCTATACGCCTGCGCACCGGGGGCGCCGACGCCGGCCATAACGGCCTGAAAAACATTGCCGAACAACTCGGCACGCAGAAGTATTGCCGTCTTCGTTTCGGCGTGGGCAACGACTTTCCGCGCGGCGGACAGATCGACTTCGTGCTCGGTGAGTTCCCGCCCGAAGAGATGAAGGAGATGCCCGCACGCCTCGAAACGGCAGCCGACGCCGTGAAAGCTTTCTGCCTCAGCGGAGCCGCCTTCGCCATGACTCATTTCAACAACAAGTAAGCAAATTATGGCCAAAGGAGAAGAAAGAATAGACAAATGGCTATGGGCGATGCGCGTGTTCAAGACGCGCACCATCAGCACCGATGCCTGCAAGAAAGGGCGTGTAACGATGAACGGCAGTACCCTGAAACCGTCGCGCACCATAAAGCCCGGCGACGTGGTGGACGTCAAGAAACCGCCTGTCACTTACACCTTCCGTGTGGTGCAACTGTCCGAGAACCGACTCGGCGCCAAACTCGTGCCCGATTATCTGGAGAACCTGACGCCTCAAAGCCAGTACGACATCCTGGAGATGGCTAAAATTTCCGGATTCGTAGACCGCCGCAAAGGCCTCGGGCGCCCCACGAAACGCGATGCACGCCGCATGGCCTCCTTCCGCGAGGAAACCGCCGCCGACACCTTCTTCCTCGACTGGGAAGACGATGATGACGATGACCTCGACGAAGACTAATCATCTGTTTTACCGGATGTTAGCAAATTGTTTCAGATTAACCGATACCGCAAAAGACAGACAAGACCGAATAACAAAGTAAGACCGGGCCTCACGAGGTCCGGTCTGTTTGTTACCCGACTTGGTCGGAGTAACCCAAGGTTGAAAATTAGCTTTATCTTTATTGCGATGTCTGCTTCGCGAGGACAAAAACTGTAGCGGAATGTCGGCGGTCAGCATTATCTGGCATCGCCGCCTTTTCTCTGACCTTCAAACTTCACGTTTTTGCGGTCGAATTTTGCCTCTTTGACGGCTTTTGCCTGACGGTCGCCGTTGACCTGTTTCTTATCGGCTTTCAGTTTGGCGCGCTCTGCCATGCGGGCTTTGTTTTCGGCGAACTTGGCTTTCTGCTCGTCTGTGAGAACGTTCTGGATTTCTTTCTGCTCCTTTTCGCGAATTTTATCGATTTCATCGCGCGATTTGTCGCGGAGTTTCTGAACGTCTTGCTTTCCGTCCTGCTTGATTTTGTCATACTGGGCGCGGTAGTTGTTGCGGATGCCGTCCACTTTAGCCTGCTGTTCGGGAGTGAGGGTTATGCCCTCCATCAGCGGGGAGCATTTCTTGCCATCGTGGCGGCGGTCAGGGCGTCTGTTGCGTCCTTCCTTGCCTTCGTGGTGACGGCGATCGCCACGTTTGCATTTGCTGTCGCCCTTGTCGCAATTGGTCTTTTTGCAGTCTCTATTTTTACAGTTAGTCTGAGTGCAATTGGCCGGATTGCAGTTGTTTTCATTGCAATTTACCTGGGTGCAATTGTTTTCCGCGCACTGTGCAGCCACACAGTTATTTTGTTCCGTTTTTCCTTTATTGGAATTCAAAGGAGTTTGTGCTATCGCCTGGCCGAAGCCGAGGGCGAATATTGCGGTTGCCAGGGCAAAAAATGTCTTTTTCATCTTTCTTTCGTTTTATGAATTTGTTATTTCGTTTGTCATTATGACGTTGCAGCGCACATATAGTTTAACCATGACTGCTCTATTTTACATATTTTAATTAGTTTCACATGACGGAAACACGGCCTCAAGCCGGATTTGTTAATTTATTTAATGAAATCAGGATTGTTCTAAATGTCATATCAAGAAGCAAATCAAGCTACATTCACACTCGCACTAATACTTAAAGGAATTAAAAATTACGGAAAAGTTTCGTTAATCCGATTATTATGTGTACCTTTGCAGCGGTAAAAGGGAGATGTGTTAAAAAACATACTCCAAAGGCAGCAACCGTCGGTTTCCCACGAGTCGCAGGATGGTGCCTTAAAGGTAAAAACAGAAAATACAAAGGAAAGAACAACAATATGAAGACAGCTTATGTATTTCCCGGCCAGGGAGCCCAGTTCGTAGGAATGGGCAAGGACCTCTATGACAACAATCCCGAGGCCCGCGAAATGTTCGAGAAGGCAAACGAGGTACTTGGGTTCCGTATCACCGACCTCATGTTCAACGGCACCGAAGAAGATCTGAAACAGACCAAGGTGACGCAACCCGCCATCTTCCTGCACAGCGTGATATTGGCCAAGTCGCTGGGCGACGAGTTCAAGCCCGACATGGTGGCAGGCCACAGCCTCGGCGAGTTCTCTGCATTGGTAGCCGCCGGAGCCATGAGTTTTGAAGACGGCCTGCGCCTTGTGGCCACACGCGCCATGGCAATGCAGAAAGCCTGCGAGGCAAACCCCTCGACAATGGCCGCCGTGCTCGCCCTTCCCGACGAGAAGGTGGAAGAGCTTTGCGCCGAAGTCGATGACATCGTAGCTCCCGCCAATTACAACTGTCCCGGACAGGTGGTAATCTCCGGCACCAACGCCGGCATCGACGCCGCTTGCGAAAAAATGCTCGCCGCCGGTGCCCGCCGCGCTCTAAAACTGAAAGTGGGCGGCGCTTTCCACAGCCCGCTGATGGCTCCCGCCAAGGAGGAACTCACACGCGCCATAGACGCCACCGAGTTCAAGACGCCCGTCTGCCCCGTTTACCAAAACGTGGACGGCAAGCCCCATACCTCCCCCGAAGAAATAAAAGCAAACCTCATAGAGCAGCTCACCGCTCCTGTGCGCTGGACTCAGGACGTGCAGGCCATGATAGCCGACGGCGCCACCGACTTCGTGGAACTCGGCCCGGGCAAAGTGCTTCAGGGCCTGGTCAGCAAGATTGACCGCAAGATGAACGTTTCCGGCAAACAGTAACTCAATAATCCACTCCTCTTATGAACATAGCAATAGTAGGCGTCAGCGGCGCCGTCGGACAGGAATTCCTGCGCGTGCTCGACCAGCACAATTTCCCAATAGACCGCCTGCGCCTTTTCGGCTCCAAACGCAGCGCCGGCAAGACCTACACCTTCCGTGGCAAGGAATACACTGTAGAGGAACTCACCCACGACTCCGACTTCTCGGGCGTGAAGATAGCCTTCGTTTCGGCCGGCGGCTCCACGTCGCTCGAATATGCCGAGACCATCACGCGCCACGGCACCCTGATGATTGACAACTCGTCGGCCTTCCGCATGGATCCTCTCGTACCGCTCGTGGTGCCCGAAGTCAACGGCGAGGACGCCCTCTTCCGCCCCAAGAGAATAATCGGCAACCCCAACTGCACCACCATCCAGATGGTGGTGGCGCTTGCCCCGCTGAACGCCCTCTGCCCTATCCGCCGCGTGCACGTAGCCACCTATCAAGCCGCTTCCGGCGCCGGCGCTTCGGCTATGCAGGAGCTCGTTGAACAGCACGCGGCCATCGCCGAAGGGCGCGAACCCAAGGTAGAGAAATTCGTGGCACAGCTGGCCTTCAACCTCATCCCGCAGGTCGACTCCTTCACCGACAACGGCTACACCAAGGAGGAGATGAAGATGTATAACGAAACGCGTAAGATACTCCATTCCACCGCGATAGAAGTTTCCGCCACCTGCGTGCGCGTACCGGTACTTCGCGCTCACAGCGAGGCCATCTGGATTGAGACAGCCCGCCCCATCTGCGTGGAAGAAGCACGCGAAGCTCTCGAAAACGCTCCCGGAATCGTGATGGTCGACAATCCCGCCGAGGGCAAATATCCCATGCCCCTCCCGGTGGCCGGTACGGAACCGGTCTATGTGGGCCGTCTACGCGCCGACCTCGGTAACCCCAACGGACTGTCGTTCTGGGTTGTCGGCGACCAGATAAAGAAAGGCGCCGCCCTCAACGCCGTGCAGATAGCCGAATGGCTCATAGAGAACGACCCCACAATGGCCGACTGACATTCTGACGTGAAATAACAAGACGGCCGCTTTCTGATTCATTCTCGAAAGCGGCTGTTTTTCTGAACTATACAATCCCTGCTAACGTTTTAACATCATGGAATACATAACACTAAGAGAGGAAAATTATCCCGATTTCCTGCAACTATACGCCGATGCATTTCCGCCGGAAGAACGCCGACCGTATGCCGGCGCCATCGCTTTCGGCGAGTTCGCTAACGCGAAACGATCTAAATTCAACGTCCTCGCAGCTATGGATGACGGCAAGTTCGTAGGGTTCATGTCATACTGGAACTTCGACAGCTACACGTATATCGAGCATTTCGCTGTATCTCCCGAACTGCGCGGCCGCAATATCGGGCGTGCCATGATGGAGCACGTCTTCAGGACGGTCAATAATAATGTACTGATAGAGGTAGAGCTACCGGAAACCGAGATAGCACGCCGCCGCATCGGCTTTTACGAGCGTCTCGGCTTCCTCCCGCATCCCGAAATCGAATACATACAGCCCCCCTACTCCGCAGGCCTGACGCCGCTCCCGCTGATGCTGATGACGCACGGCAAAGTGAACATGAGCGACTGGCAGGTCACAGTAGCGCCGATGCTTCGAGAAGTCTACCGCTACGACAACGGCCGCTGAAGCTGTCGCCGCAACGCATCACTTACTCTCCGGCAGCAACGATAATAACAACTCAAAATTCAGACACAACCAACTGTATTTCAGCAGGTTTCACTCTCCAAATCTAAGCATTATACGGCATAAAGGAAAGCCACCCGATAAAAAGATAGCGAAAAAATTTGGTCATTAAAGAAAAAGTTTGTAATTTTGCATCGCAAAAAGGTGGAAACGCCTTTTTTAAGCCGCAATAGCTCAGTTGGTAGAGCATTTCATTCGTAACGAAAAGGTCGTGGG
>OHBJ01000726.1_pt1 | contig 22096 bp, 25 predicted proteins | sample 1577241 | NCBI WGS metagenome assembly OHBJ01 (sample SAMEA3541594, study PRJEB24748) | human gut metagenome | biome: human gut; feature: human-associated habitat; material: faeces | place: China | collected 2012 | reverse complement strand
CATCATATCAGGAGTTGCTACAACAACGTCGAAATCAAACCATCCATCGTTCTGGGGCCGTAGACAGCGGTTTTTGCACGCCGGGCTGCAGGCACTGCACGGCAAATGGCCACGACCAGTGCATAGGCGGAAAAGGCATAGGCTGCGCGCGCGGCGGGAGCGTCCTCCCAGCCGTTGGAAAAGACGGTCCACAGGGAGGCCACGGCAGCAAAGGCAGCCAGCGCCGCCCAACCGCCGCCGGGGAAAAGCAGGCGGCGCAGCAAAGGCTCAGGGCGTTTCATTGGTTTCGGCGCGCAGCACCACGGAAAACGTGCTGCCTTTGCCCAGCGTGCTCTTCACCGCGATCTCTCCGCCCACGATATCCACCACACGGCGCACCAGCGCCAGCCCCAGTCCGTTGCCCTGCGTTGCGTGGGAGCTGTCACCCTGATAAAATTTTTCAAAAATATGCCGTCCCGTTTCGGGACTCATGCCGCAGCCGGTGTCTGTGACGCACACCTCGGCCTGCGTGCCGGTATGCCGAAGGGAAACATGGATGCTGCCGCCTGCATCCGTGAATTTGACGGCGTTGGAGAACAGGTTGTTCCACACCAGCGTCAGCAGCTCGCGGTCCGTACGGACGGCCACGCCGTCCGGAATGTCCGCCTCAACAGCAAGCTCTTTTGCCTCCCATGCGTCCTCAAAGCCCAACAGGCATTCTCGAAGCTGCTCACCCAGATCGTAGGTCTCCGCCTGCGGGAAGATCTGCTGATTTTCCAGCTTGTTCAGTTTGAGAATATTGGCGATCAGGTCCGCCAGGCGGCGGGATGCATCTGTGACGGCCTTGGCATATTCGACGCGCTGCTCTTTCGGCAGGGCAGGGTCCTGCAGCAGGGAACCGTAGTTCTGGATGACGGCCAACGGCGTTTTCAGCTCGTGTGAAACATTGGCGATGAAGTCTGTGCGCAGCGTTTCCACGCCGGAAAGCTCCCGGGCCATCTGGTTGAAATCCTCAATGATGGCATCGAAGGCGTCGGCACGCTCCGGGCCGTGAAGCGGCTCGATGCGCACGCTGAAATCGCCCTGGATGATGCGCTGGGTAGCGGCGCGGATGCGCCGCACCGGGCGCTCCACTGTCAGCCTGCGCCGGATGCCGTCGATGACGGTGAAAAGCGCGCTCAGAAGCAGGATATTGAGAAAAGTGAGCAGCGCGTTTTCCCGCAGGATATCCGGGTCGAGCCGCATGGAATCAAGAAACAGCAGGAAAGAGCAGGTGACCACGAATGCGATCAGTGCGAAAAAAATCAGGAATTTTGTTGCGGAAAACAGATACCGGGGAAACCGCCCGGCTCCCGAGAAGCGATCCCGGTTCATTTCAGCACCGCCTTATAGCCCAGCCCGTGCACGGTGACGATCTCAAAATCCGGGCAGGCAGAAAATTTGTCCCGCAGCTTGGTGATATATACATCCACAGTGCGCGGGCCGGAGGATGTTTCCATTTCCCAGAATTCCTCCATAAGCTGTGCGCGGGTGAAGGTCTTTTTCGGGTAGGAGAGCAGCTTGTACAGCAGGTCGAATTCCCGTACGGTGAGCGGAACCTCCGCGCCGCTCAGATAGGCCGTGTGCTCGTCTGCGTCCAGCAAAAGGCTGCCTGCCGTAAGCCTTTTGCTGCTGGCGATCTTTGCCCTGCGCAGCAGCGCGCCGATCCGCAGCAAAAGCTCGTCCAGGTCCACGGGCTTTACCATGTAATCGTCGGCTCCGGCGGAAAAACCGCGCTGTTTAGCCGTGAGATCATCCCGGGCCGTCATAAACAGGATGGGCAGCTCCGTGTTCTGCTCCCGCACGGTACGGGCAAATTCAAAGCCGTCTGTCCCAGGCATCATGATGTCGGAAATGATAAGGTCGAACACAGTTTCATACAACGCGTCATAGGCTTCCTCCGCACAAAGGCAGCCCACCGCTTCGTATCCGTTCCGCCCCAGAAACGCGCAGACCGCACGGTTCAGCTCCCGGTCGTCCTCCACCACCAATATCTTGAACAAAACATTTCCCTCCTCAATTTTCTGCTGCTATTATAAAATGCGATTGTTAAAGTTTTGTTTGCGCGCGTTCCGTTTGAGAAAATGGCGAAAAAAGCGGGAGCGGCGTTTTGGCCGCGCCCGCCCCGTATGGTCAGCCCGCATCCTGAGCGGCGTCGAACTGGGCACGGTACAGCTCGCTGTAATAGCTTCCCCGGCGCATCAGCTCGTCGTGGGTGCCGCATTCTGCTACCGTGCCCTCACGCAGCACGGCGATGACGTCCGCGTTTCGGATGGTGGACAGCCGGTGTGCGATGACAAAGCAGGTGCGTCCTTCCATCAGCCGAAGCATGGCGGCCTGGATACGGCGTTCGGTGCGGGTGTCCACATTGGAGGTCGCTTCGTCCAGAATGAGCATCGGCGCGTCCAGCAGCATGGCCCGTGCGATGGTGAGCAGCTGGCGCTGGCCCTTGGAGATGCTGTTGCCGCCGTCCCGCAGCACGGTGTCGTAGCCCTGGGGCAGCGCTTCTATAAAGCGGTCGATCTTGGCGGCCCGCGCTGCAGCGCGCACCTGCTCCAGCGTCACACCCTCCTTGCCGTAGGCAAGGTTTTCGTATACGGTGCCCGAAAACAGCCAGGTGTCCTGCAGCACCATGGAATAGGCGCGGCGCAGGCTGGCGCGGGTGAGGGAAAGGATCTCCTGTCCGTCCACGGTGATGGAACCGGAATCTGCATCGTAAAAGCGCATCAGCAGCACCCCAAAATCTGTAAAGGGCATAAAGCACAACAGTACCTTGCCCAGAATATCACGCTCGTCAATGCAGCCGACATAGGAGGAGCGGCTGTCCAGCGATTCATTGCGGTTATCCCCCATCACAAACAGGGTGCCCTCCGGCACTGTGAACGGGAACTGCACATCGTAGCCCAGATAGGTAGGGGCTGCAATGTAGTCCTCCTGCAAAAGTTCGCCGTTCACCGTGACCGTACCGGCATCGTAATCAATGCTGATGGTGTCGCCGCCCTTGGCAATGATCCGCTTGACCAGCGGCTTACCGTAGACGGTGTAGCTGTCCACGATGACCACATCGCCCCGCTGTGGGGTGTAGCCTGCCGCCCAGACGATAAGCTTATCGCCGTGGGTCAGTACTTGATACTTTTAAGATTTAATACATAGGCTTATGAGATTAACAGTCAACGAAATCTACGACAGATTAGTCAATGATGATAAGATACTGACTAAGAAAGGACGTATTACCTTTACATTAGGGGATATAGACATCATCGTAAGGCAACGAGATGTAGTCGGAAACATCATGCAAGAATGGGTTGAGGGCTGGCTAAAGAAGAATAATATCGAGTATGCGTTAAACGACAACACCCAAATGCCACCGGATTTTTATCTTGACCCAGACAACAAGAAAGAACACCTTATGGAGATAAAAGCCTTCAACTATAAAGCCGGCCCCGGATTTGACATCGCCGATTTTCGAATGTATGAACAAGAAATCGCGCTAAAACCATGGATGCTTGATGTTACTTACCTAATTTTCGGCTATGAAATGTCTGAAGATGGTGTTGTCACAATAAAGAAGGTCTGGAAAAACAAAGTGTGGGAGATGTCAAGGCCTATGAGTTCAGGGGCAAACAAAACTATCTGGCCTATAAATCTCCAGATTAAAAAAGGCACAGTCCATAAAATCAGGCCAGCCAAATGGTATGGAAAGTCCTCCAAGTTCTCCATATTCGAGAATAAGGAAGATTTCCTGGCTGCGATGGAGGAGACTGTTTACAAAAACAAAGACACTCGTGATGACGGTCCCGAATGGCTTTCTAATATGATTGATAATTATGAAAAGCATTATGGTATCAAGCTATCTGTACCAAGATGGAATGACATCATGAATAAGTACATTAATAAATCAGGACGCAATGACAAATCTTTATAAACGGATTGTTATAGGCCGATATACATAAGATACTTTAGAGGATAATACGGTAAGAAAAATTTAGGCAAAAGAAGTCACATTCCCATTGTATCCTTCCCCACAAAAACGAGCACGGGGCACGCTTCCCTTACCAAGTTGAAGCCTGCTGTTTCAGCAGCGGGTCACCGCTGGTGGCAACCATGACCGGATCCACCACCACATGGGGCAGCTGATACTGTGCCACTGCTTCTGCAATGGCAAGGATCTGCGGCGTATCGTACACCATGCCCACTTTGACGGCAGCCGGCGGAATGTCCTCACAGACCGCTGCGATCTGCTGCTTTAAAAATTCTGCCGGAACAGGACAAATGCCCTGCACCCCCAGCGTGTTCTGTGCAGTCAGTGCTGTAATGGCACTCATGCCGAAACAGCCCAGCATGGTCACGGTTTTCAGGTCTGCCTGAACGCCGGCACCGCCGCTGCTGTCACTGCCGGCAATGGTCAAAACCGGAGCAATCGTCATCTTCCCTGCTCCTTCTGCTGAAACGGTGCAGTCAGTTCCCGCATTGCCTGTGCGGCAGCTTCCACGTTCGGCTGTCCGAACACCGCGGAAACCACTGCCACACCGTCAATGCCGGTATCGTACAGCTTCGGGATATTCTGGGCATTGATGCCGCCGATCGCCACCACCGGAATGGACACTGCCTGTCGAATATCGCAGAGTACATCATGGGGCAGAAAAGTGGCATCGTGCTTGGTCTGGGTGCTGAACACAGCACCGCACCCCAGATAGGTTGCTCCGTCCCGTTCTGCCTGTAACGCTTCTGCCACATTGTGGGCACTGGTTCCGATGATTGCCTGATCTCCCAGGATCTCCCGTGCCTGCTGGATCTTCATGTCCCGCTGTCCCACGTGCACGCCGTCTGCACCGAGGATTTTTGCCGCTTCTGCGTCATCGTCGATAATGCAGGGAATTCCCGCATCACGGCACAGCTGCAAAATGGGATATGCCAGCTCAATTCTCCGTTTGGTGGTACAGTTTTTTTCCCGAATCTGAAGCATGGTAATGCCGCCGGCAATGGCACGCTTTACCTGTTCCGCCAGATCTGCCGCCGGTGCAGTCACCGCGTACAGCTGATAGATCATTGGGTTTTGTTGCATTGAAATTCTCCTTTCTGTCAGGCAGCATCGCACAAGCTTTGTGCGGTGTTGCCCTAAAGAAAAAGCGTACCGCAAAGGCACGCTTTTCCACAAAATATCGTGTGTCGTTCCCTTCGTTGGCATTATCCAAATCAGGTGCGGTCGAGATGTCTGCATCTCCTCTCAGCCCACGCACAGCAAGCTCCCGTGTATCATGTTGTTCCAGTAATTGTTCCGGTTTCAGACCGTGTTCGCCGAAGGCTTCCGGCGAAACCGTGCCAGCAGGTGCCGGGCACCCAGCCCGAAAAACTCCAGCATTGCCGCATACTTATCCACAAAAGTAATGGCATAGCTTTCCTTATAGTGGGGCATGCGGTGCGTCAGCGGCCACATGTGCTTTTCGATCATGTCCCGTTCCCGCGGGTTCAGGGCAAACCGGACTGCCGCATTCTGCATGGCAACTTCCGGATGATGTGCACTGTGGGACTTCTGGTTGGGAGAATCGGAACGGTCATAATCCGCTGTTTCATAAAAGTACAGATCATGAAGCAGCCCTGCTCTTGCTGCCGAAACCGCGTCCCAGTGGAAAAAGCGGCAGAGCAGGTAATTGTAATAGGAAACATTCAGGCTGTGCTGAAACCGTGTGGTATAATGATGATGACGAAACTGTTTCAACGCCTGTACATCTTCCTGGCGGTCAATTCCCTCTTGCCCTACGGCGGGGATATAGCGATTGTGACGCCGGATTATTTTGCTAACCACAAGCTGGCCGCCTTCTTAGGTGCGACGATCCACGCGGTACCCTTGCAGTATATGGACGATGAAAACCGGGCCGGCCTGGACCTGCAGCGCTTGGAAGACGTCTTTGCCGCGGGCGTGCAGGTCTTCCTCTTTTCCAATCCGAATAATCCGACAGGTGCTGTCTATAGTGCTGCAGAAGTACAGGCTATTGGCAAACTGGCAAAAAAATACAAGGTCGCCGTCATTGTAGACGAATTGTATTCGCGCCAGATTTATGAAGGCCGGACCTTTACCCATCTTTGTGCCCAAGCAGAACGGCCGGACACGCTGGTGACGATAATCGGGCCGTCGAAGACGGAATCCATGAGCGGCTTCCGTCTGGGCTGTGCCTTCGGTACGCCGGCCATTATCGAACGGATGGAAAAGCTGCAGGCCATTATGACCCTCCGGGCAGCCGGCTATTGCCAGCCCCTGTTCCGCGTCTGGTTCCACGAAGGGCCTGACTTTATTCCTCAGCGCGTAGCAGCCCATCAGGAAATCCGCGATGCCTTATTGGACTTATTCCGTAAGGAAGAGGGGGTTACTGTCCGCGCTACCAATGCGGGCAGTTATCTGTTCCCGACCTTGCCGGAGCTGACTGTATCCATTGCGGACTTTACGTCTATCGTCAAGGAGCTGGCCCAGGTTATCGTTACGCCGGGCACGGAATTTGGCCCGGGCTGGACCCATTCTATCCGCCTCAATTTCTCGCAGGATAAAGAAGCGGCCATCGCTGCGGTGAAACGCTTGCTGGTCATCATGAACCGCTACAGAAAATAAAGGAGGCAGACTATGAAACGAATCGGTTTTTTGGGCTGTGGCAAAATCGGCCAGGCCCTGCTAAAACATATAAAAGAACTGGACGGCGTCGACGTGGCCTTTGTACAAGACCCGGTCTATACCAAAGCGGCAGGGGATACCTTTCCTGTCGTCACTAAGGGGGATAAAGACCTCTACGCCACGGCCGATCTGATCATCGAATGTGCCAACGCCAGCGTTCTCAAGGAATGGGGCGTGACCATGCTGCAGGCGACAGATGTCCTGACCTTTTCCGTCACGGCGTTTAGCGATCCGTCCTTCTGGGATACGATGGTGCAGTGCAAACAAACGTCGGGCCATCACCTCTATATTCCCCACGGCGCCATCCTGGGCCTGGACGGCATCTTTGACGGCCGCGCTATGTGGACGGCCATAAAGATCGTGACTACCAAGAGCCCGAAGAGCCTGGGCCGGACCGATACAGAACGGACCATCCTGTATGATGGGCCTACGCGTAAAGCCTGCGAGCTTTTTCCGCGTAACGTCAACGTCCATGCCTCCGTCGCCCTGGCAGGAATCGGCTTTGACCGGACCGAATCGGTCATCATCGTCGACCCGGCTGTAGAAACGAATGCCCATCATATCTATTTGGACAGCGATTCGACACACATGGAACTGATCATTTCCAGCGTCGCCAAGGGTGCCGTCAGCGGTGCTTATACGCCCCAGTCGGCCTGCGGCAGCCTGGACCGCGTTTTGCAGCATACGCGGGATGTCTTGTTTGTCTAAGCGAGGGACCTGAATTGAAAACCTATATTTTAGATCCCATCGCTCCGGAAGCACTGGCCTATGCCCGGCGATATTTGGACGTCGTCACCTGGGACGATGACGCGTGCCGCCACCCGGCTGATGCGGAAGCGCTCATGGTGCGGACCCATCCGGTCACGCGGGAAATGATCGATGCTATGCCGCGTTTACGGGTCATTGCCAGACACGGTACAGGCCTCGACGCCATCGATACGGCCTATGCCAAAGAAAAACATATTTTAGTGCAGAATACACCCTTAGCCAATGTGGAATCCGTCGTCGAGCAGGTCATCGGCCTGATCCTCGACTGTGCCCATAAGATTACGGCGTCCCATTTGGCAGGCATTCACGGCCTGAAGCAGAAAATGCCGGAATTCCTCTGTGGCTGTGAAATTACAGGTAAGAAATTGGGCCTCATCGGCGTAGGCCATATTGGCAGCCGCGTAGGCCAGCGTTTGCAGGCAGGCTTTAACATGGACGTCACGGCCTGGTCGCCTCATCTGACCGACGACGCATGCCGTGAACTGGGCTTCCATAGAGCCGCCGGGCCGGAAGAAATCTATCAAACCTGTGACGTCATTTCCGTATCCGTCCCCCTGACCGAGGCGACGCGCCACATGATCGGTGCCAAAGAGCTGCGCCTCTTCAAGCCGGGCAGCATCCTCATCAACACGTCGCGCGGCGGCATCGTCGATGAAGACGCCTTGTGCCAGGCCCTGCAGGAAAACGAACTCTTCGGCGCCGGCTTTGACACCTTTTTGCAGGAACCCTTGCCGGCCGACCACGTCCTCTTCACGTGCTTCAACTTCGTAGCGACGCCCCACAATGCAGCTAATACGAAAGAAGCCCTGATCCGCATGGGCACGCAGGCCGTAGATATTATCAGAAACGCAGGGAAAGAGTAATAGAAAGAGGTACCCATCGTAGTGGATGAGTACCTCTTTTTTGGTGCGTGCAGATTATACAAATAGCAAATGCCCGACAAAGATGACGATGGTCATAGATATGGCACTGAGGGCGGTCGTGTTCATGACGACCTGTGTGGCGTAGTCCGGATTATTATCGAATTCCAAGGCGTACATGGCCGTGTTGACGGCTGTCGGGATGGAGCAGTAAATGAGGAAGACGATGGCGCCGACGGCTGTGAAGGTGCCCGGGACGAGGGCGTTGGCGCCGTAGATCATGGCCAGGCCGACGAGGGGGAGAATGAAGAATTTGAGGAAGCTGACGATCCAGACTTCTTTATCGAACCAGTTGATCTTCGTTTGCGAGAGCTGGACGCCAATGGTAAACATGGCGACAGGCGTAATGGCTTTGGCCGCCATTTCCATGATGGGCCAGAAGTAAAAGGCTTTGGCATCGAGGGAAAAGGTGCGGCACAGGACGGCGGCAACGAAGACGTAGACGATGGGCATCTGGAAGATGACCTTGATCGTATCGCGGGCAGAGAGGCGGCCCCGGCCGGCCTGGTAGAGGCCCAGCGTGTTGAGGCCAACGCTCTGAATGACGAAGATGATAATTTGGATGACCATGGCTTCGGCCAAATAAGGCGTTTGCCCGTTGACGACGAAGGGTTCATGGGAAAAGACCAGGATGATGAGGGCTACGCCCAGGTTGCCCGTGTTGTTGAACATGAGGGCGTTACGACAGGATTCCGTCATGCCTGCGTCGTAGTGGCGCCATTTGCTGATGATATTGGCCATGATAAAGCAAATGATCATGAAAATGGCAATACAGGCAATGATGTTGATGCTGTTGGATGGGAAGTTTGTCGTGTAAATGTTGGTGAAAATGAAGCTGGGGACGACGAGGTAGAATAAGAACTTGGATAATGTCGTGACGGTAATGTGAAAGCGTCTGTCTACAAGGTACCCGATGAGAACGAGTGTGAAAAGGGGCAGCATTGTATGTTCGAGAATAAATAGGAAAACCATAGTATGACCTCGATTCTTTAGAGATATCCTACCATGTATCATACGGGATTATGGGGAACTTGTAAAATAGCAAGTTTTGCACAAACCTATTCTATGATAGAATAGGTTTGTAAAAGAATGGCTTGTATTAAAACATTTATTGATTTAGAGAATAATACGTACCATATAACAGGAGGAGGTCTTGTTTGTGTACAACAGTACGGATATCGGCATTTTTATTATGGTCGCCAGGACGCTCAACATTTCCCAGGCGGCACAGCGCCTGAATATTTCCCAGTCGACGGTGAGCAAGCGCCTGAAGGAGCTGGAAGAGAGCCTCCATTTGACGCTGGTCGAACGGGGCCAGGGCATGAAAGCGTTGCGCCTGACTCAGGCAGGAGAAAATTTCCTCACCATTGCCAATGAGATGCAGCGCCTTTGGGAACAGGCCCAGCACATGGAGTACAAGCGGTCTGTCTTTTCCATTGCCTCCCTGAGTAGTCTCAACAGACAGGCTATACCGGGCATTTCCGATTTTTTGCATGAGCACATTAGCAATCTCCATTTGCGCATCCTTACGTCCCATTCCCAGGATATTTACGACCTCGTCGAGCAGCACGAAGCCGATTTGGGCTTTACTCTCTTTGCCAGGGAATATCCCAACGTTCATGTAGAACCGTGGTTTAGTGAGCCTCTGGTAGTCGTACGGCCTAAGGGCACTCTCTTGAGCGGCCCTGTTTGCACGCCGCAGGAGCTGCGGCCGGAAAATGAGGTATACAACTACAATGGCATCCGCTTTCAGGATTGGCACGACGAATGGTGGCCTGCAGCGCGCAACAGCTACGTCAGTCTCGACAATGCCGACCTCATTCCTCTCTTGCTGAATAAGCCTGGCCAGTGGACGATTTTGCAGGCCTCTTTGGCGCGCAGAATGGCGGCGACGGGCAACTATTGTCTGCAACAGCTGTCCCCGCCGCCGCCGGCGCGTCATTGTTATTTAATTACCCATTTGCATCCGTGCGCGGAATCAATGGTTCAGTTACGCAGATTCCAATTCTGACTATGCCAAATTTCGGCACTTTAACCGAACGCATGCAGGCTTTTCGCGAAGAAGTTCTGGATGAGAAACCCTATGTGGACGCCGAGCGTGCCATCTGGGCCACGGAGGCTTACCGTGAGAGCCTGAACCAGCCCAGGGTCATGGTGCGTGCCCTGATGCTGCAGAAGATTCTGGAGCATATGACCGTCTATATTGAAGATAAATCCCTTCTCGCAGGAAATCAAGCTACCAAGAACCGCAATGCTCCCGTTTTCCCCGAATATACCCTGGAATTCGTCATGAATGAGCTGGATCTGTTCGAGAAGCGCGACGGCGACGTGTTCTACATCACCGAGGAAACCAAAGAACAGCTTCGGTCCATCGCTCCCTTCTGGGAGAATAACAATCTCCGCGCCCGTGGCGAAGCCCTTCTGCCCGACGAGGTCAGCGTCTTTATGGAGACCGGTCTGTTTGGCATGGAAGGCAAGCTGAACGCTGGAGATGCCCACCTGGCTGTGAATTACGAGCGTCTTCTGAAAGAAGGACTGCGGGGTTATGAAGCCAAGGCCCGCGCCTGCAAGGAAGCCCTCGACCTGACCGACCCGGACAGCATCGACAAAAATGTATTCTATAAGGCCGTTCTGATTGTCATCGAAGCGGTCCGGACTTTTGCGCTCCGCTACAGTGAACTGGCCGCTGATCTGGCCGCCAGGGAAAGCGACGCCGCACGGAAAGCCGAACTTCTGGAAATGAGCCGTATCTGCGCCAAGGTTCCCTACGAACCCGCTTCCAACTTCCGCGAGGCTGTACAGTCCGTCTGGTTTATCCAGCTGATTCTGCAAATTGAGTCCAACGGCCATTCCTTAAGTTACGGCCGTTTCGACCAGTATATGGATCCCTACTATGAGAAGTCCCTGCAGGACGGAACCATCACCAGAGAGGAAGCTCTGGAACTACTGACCTGTCTGTGGATCAAGACCCTGACCATCAATAAGGTCCGTTCCCAGGCCCACACCTTAAGCTCCGCAGGTTCGCCCATGTACCAGAATGTCACCATCGGCGGCCAGACCGTAGACAAAAAGGACGCTGTCAATCCCTTAAGCTTCCTGGTGCTCCAGTCTGTGGCCCAGACCCGTCTGACCCAGCCGAACCTGACGGTCCGCTATCACGCAAACCTGGATCCGAAATTTTTCGACGAGTGCATCGAGGTCATGAAGCTGGGCTTCGGCATGCCGGCCCTGAACAACGACGAAATTATCATCCCGTCCTTTATCCAGTGGGGCGTCAAAGAGGAAGATGCCTATAACTACAGCGCCATTGGCTGCGTGGAGACCGCCGTTCCCGGAAAATGGGGCTACCGCTGTACCGGCATGTCCTACATTAACTTCCCCCGTCTGCTCCTCTGCGTCATGAATGACGGCGTGGATCTGACCAGCGGCAAGCGCTTTGTAAAGGGCTACGGACGCTTCCAGGATATGGAGAGCTACGAGGAGTTACTAGACGCCTGGGATAAATCCCTTCGTGAACTGACCCGTTACAGCGTCATTGTGGAAAATGCCATCGACAAGGCCTCCGAGCGGGATGTGCCCGATATCCTCTGCTCTGCCCTGACCGACGACTGTATCGGCCGCGGCAAGACCATCAAAGAGGGCGGTGCAGTCTACGACTTTATCTCCGGCCTTCAGGTGGGCATTGCCAACATGGCGGACTCCCTGGCCGCTGTCAAGAAGCTAGTCTATGATGAGAAAAAAATCACCCGGGATGAGCTCTGGAACGCGATTCTCGACGACTTCCAGTCTCCGGAAAACCAGAAGATTCAGGAAATGCTCATCAACGACGCGCCCAAATACGGCAATGACAACGACGACGTAGATCTCCTGGTGGTACGCGCCTACGACACCTATATCAACGAGATTAAGAAATACCCCAGCACCCGTTACCACCGCGGCCCCATCGGCGGTATCCGCTACGCGGGAACCTCCTCCATCAGCGCTAATGTGGGGCAGGGTATGGGAACCATGGCCACTCCGGACGGACGCCACGCCTTTGAGCCGCTGGCAGAAGGCTGCAGCCCGGCCCATAACTGCGACAAGAACGGCCCCACCGCCGTATTTAAGACCGTGTCCAAGCTTCCCACCGACAAGATTACCGGCGGTGTTCTGCTGAACCAGAAAATGACGCCCCAGGTACTGTCCAGGGAAGAGAACAAACAGAAACTGGAGATGTTGATCCGCACCTTCTTCAACCGACTCCACGGCTATCATGTCCAGTACAATATCGTGTCCCGCGAGACCCTGATCGACGCCCAGCTCCACCCGGAGAAGCACAAGGATCTGATCGTCCGCGTGGCAGGCTACAGTGCTTTCTTCAACGTATTATCCAGGAAAACCCAGGACGATATCATCGGAAGAACGGAGCAGTCTCTCTAAGTCCGGCTTCTCTGCCGGCCAGCAAAGGAGATTTTTATGACATCCATGAAAACGAAACGTTATGCCATCGCAGCCCCGACCAGTATGGGGCTGCGCATCACCCCGGAAAACCGGATGAGTGTGCAGAACAGCAATTTATTCTATATGCAGGCCACCAGCGCCGAATCCAACGTCCTGAACGTGGCGTCCTCCCTGGGACGCGAGTGCCTGATTCTTACAAAATTTGTAAAAGGAAGTCCCATGGCGGATTTTATCCGGCGTCAGCTTCGCGCCCGCAATATCGCTTTTGAAGGCGCGGCCCTAAAGCCATGAAGAAGATGATCGCCATTCTTATCGCGGGTGTTGTGGTGGGTATCACGATCTCGGGTCTTTATAAGCACTTTGTCACCGCCCGCATAATGGACGGCGGCGGCATGGAGAACGAGTTCGCCAACGCCTTTCGGGATGGCGACACGCTGAAGAGCATCCGCTGGTCGCAGAGCGCCTCGAACTACGACGACTGCTTCCACTTTGATCTGGAGGAGACGGACGGCGCGTATACCGTCTCCGGATGGTGCATTGACACCGAGGGCAGCCGAGAAAGGGTAGAGCGGATAGACGCGCCCCTGACGCCGGAGCAATGGGCGGAGGTAGAGGCGTGCCTGCGGGAGAACTGGCATCAGCCGCCCACGGCCTTGCCGGAGGGGATGCTGGTCCTTGACGGGGCGGAGAGCTACCTCTACATCACCAGCCAGAGAGAGGACGAGATCTTCACGGCAGAATATAACGGCGAGTATGAGGACGCCCTGAGGACGCTCCTGCGGGAGCTCCTTATAGGCACGTCCGCGGAGTATGCTCCGGCAGAGGAGGAGTAAGAGCACCGTTGCCCGGCAGTCTCAGACGCAGGCGGATCACTACCCGTTATGCGGCGTGAAGCGCGGCGGCAAGAGCTTCTGTCAGGACCGGGGAACGCCCCTGTGACAACAACAGATCACCGTCAGGCGGCAGGCATACTGCCGGCCGGTGATAGCGTTAGGAAAGGAGAAAACAATGAACGATTACTACGATTATTACACTTACAGCAGTCCCCCTACCTTTAACCCGCTGCCCACCATTATCTCTCTCGTGTTGTGCGTGTTCGTTCTGGTGTGCATGTGGATCGTTTTCCGGAAAGCCGGTAAGCCCGGCTGGGCAGCCATTGTTCCCTTCTACAATCTCTATGTGCTGTTTGATATCACCTGGGGCAGTGGTATGCGCTTCCTGCTGCTGCTGATCCCCATCTACAACATCATTCTGGGCATCCAGACACAGGTTCGGCTGGCCAGGGCATTCGGCAAGAGCAGCGGCTTTGCGGCGGGACTGGTTTTCCTGCCCTACATCTTCATCCCCCTGCTGGCTTTCGGCAAAGAAACATATCAGGGCGTTCCTGTCAAGGCGGCTCCCTATCAGAACAATCCCTATCAGCAGGGCGGCTATTCCCAGCAGCCCTATCAAAATCCCTATTCCCAGCAGCCCCAGCAGGGGCCCTATGGCGCCGCGCCTCAGCAGGGCTACCAGCAGCCCCAGTATAACGTGCCCCAACAGGGCTACCAGCAGCCCCAGCAGTCTCAGTATGCTGCGCCTCCCCAGCAGCCCCAGCAGTATGCGGCCCCTCAGCAGCCTGTTCCTCAGCAGCCCCAGCAGTATGCGGCACCCCAGCAGCCTGCCCCTCAGCAGCCTGCCCCTCAGCAGCCGGAGCAGACCGCTGCCGCTCCCGCTTTTTGCCCCAGCTGCGGCGTGAAGAGCAACGGTGAGAAATTCTGCCAGAACTGCGGCGCACCTTTGCACTGATCCTTCCTGCCATAGCTGGGCGGAATAACAACTGACGATGTAAAAGAAAGGAAACCTATCATGAAAAAATCGATTGCACTTGTATTGGCCATGTTGATGACGCTGTCCCTCACTGCCTGCGGCGGTGGCGGCGGCAGCAGCGATAAGGGCGGCGCTCTGCCCGGCATTGATATGAAATCCACGGATACACAGACCGTGACCTCTGACAGAGCAACGCTGGAAGTGCTGAACGAGACATTCTTCACCTATCTGGGCGGTCTGAACTACTTCACTGAAAGTGATGCACAGTCAAAGCTGACCTATGCGGACCTGAAGGAGCATATCGGCGTGGATTGCTCCGAGTATCGGTATGAAGAGGAGTACCAGCGCGGTGTATACACCTGGTACGCCGCCGAGGATGACGCGTGCTGCCTGTCCCTGTTCTTCGGCGACAACGGCAAGCTGATCGCTGCCGGCGCGTATAACCTCAGTCTTTGATCGACACTGGCTGACCGTATTATCTGAACGCCATTTTCCACGGGAGCGGCCCAAAGCCGCTCCCGTAGCGGAAAGGAGAGAATCATGGCATCCCAAATTACCAACTATAAATGCCCGGCATGTACCGGCCCCCTGCACTTTGCAGGCACCTCCGGTATGCTGGAATGCGATTTCTGCGGTGCGAAATATGACGTGGCGCAGATCGAAGCTCTGTACGCGGAGAAAGAGGCCAAGGCCGTGGCCGCCACGGAGCAGGCTAACGCCAAGGCGGAACAGAACCGCCAGAAGATGGCGGAGATGGAGTCCCAGGGCTGGGATACCTCCAGCCTCAACAGCGACTGGGGCGCGGAGGCCGACGGCATGAAGACCTATTCCTGCCCCAGCTGCGGCGCGGAGCTGATCTGCGACGCCTCCACCGCCGCCACCTCCTGCCCCTATTGCGGCAATCCCACCGTGGTTCCGGGCCAGTTCAGCGGTGCGCTGAAGCCGGACTTCGTCCTGCCCTTCAAGCTCAGCAAGGAGGACGCCGTGGCCGCCCTGAAGAACCACTATAAGGGCAAGCCCCTGCTGCCAAAAGCGTTCACCAATGGCAATCATATTGAGGAAATCAAGGGCGTGTATGTCCCCTTCTGGATGTTTGACGGTCAGGCGGAGGGCACCGTGGACTACGAGGGTCATATCACCCACGTCTACGAAAGCGGCGACTACGAGGTCACCGAGACGGAACACTATGACGTGCGCCGCGGCGGCTCCATTTCCTTTGAAAAGGTACCGGTGGACGCGTCCAGTAAGATGCCTGACGACCACATGGACTCTATCGAGCCTTACGATTATAAGGAACTGCGTGCCTTCTCTACGGCGTATCTGCCGGGTTTCCTGGCGGATAAGTACGATGTAACGGTGGAACAGAGCTGCGAGCGGGCGGACGGACGCTGCGCCGCCTCGCTGGAGGGCGCGCTGCGCCGCACCACTACGCAGTATGACGCCTGCATCACCAAGGACAAGGATATCCGGCTGCGCCGCGGCAAGGTGCATTATGCCCTGCTGCCCGTCTGGATGCTGCACACCAAGTGGAACGGCAAGGATTTCCTATTCGCCATGAACGGACAGACCGGAAAGCTGGTGGGCGATCTGCCTACGGATATGGGTAAGTTCTGGGCTATCTTCGCCGCCATTGCCGCACCGGTGAGTGCCATCGCGGCGGCAATACTGATGCTGATGTAAGGAGGGCGGCTGAGATGAAAAAAAGAATTCTGACATGTCTGCTGGCCCTGCTGGCGGTGCTGACGATGATGGTTCCCGCGTGGGCGGAGCAGACCGAGGATGACATCTTCATTTACGACACGGCGGGCCTGCTGAACGAGGACGAGTGGCTGGAGCTGGAGATGCTGGCCGATGAGATCTCATGGCGGTATAGATGCGCCGTGTATATCGTCACCGTGGAAGACTACGAGGACTACGGCAGCGATCCCTACGACGCGGCGGCCAATATCTATAATGAAAACGACTTTGGTATCGGAGAAGGCCGGGACGGCATCCTGCTCCTGCAAAGCACATGGGGCAGAGATTACGGCCTGTACATCCGGGACGGTTATGCCAACAGCATGGTGGGCAAATATGCCCGAACGCTGTTGGAGGACGCCTTTCTGGACGACTTTGCCGATGACGACTATCGAGGCGGCTATGAGGATTATCTGTCCACCTGCGCCGACTTCTTTGAGCGGGCCGCCCAGGGACATCCTGTCCGCAAGCCGCTGATCAAGGTGCTGCCTCTGGCACTGGGCATCGGATTGGGGTTGGCGCTGCTGGTGTGCCTGATGCTGAAGGCAAAAATGAAGTCCGTTCGTCAGGGCGCGGAGGCGGACGCCTATGTGACCGCCGAGGGCCTCAATCTGACGGAGCAGTATGACCACTATACCCACACCACTGAGACCCGCCGGAAAATTTCCAGCGACAGCGACAGCAGCACCAGCCACTCCGGAGGCGGCGGCTCCGGCTCCAGCGGTAAGTACTAGTACTACGCGGCGGAAGGAGGAAGCGATGAAAAAGAACCCCATTCTCTGTCTGCTGCTGGCTCTGGCGATGATGGTATCGCTGACAGCCTGCCAGATAGAAATTCCCGGCATTGGAACCGTGAATATCAACGACGGCAGCAACGCAGGCAGCAACGCAGGCGGCAATACGGGCGACGATATGGGCAGTGATCATACGATCCATACGGGAAACGACAATGACGACTCCCTTGCCCTGCTGCGGAAGAATATGGCAGAGGTGCCGGACTATATCTTCGCGGTGGCCTACATCAGCAGCGCGGCAGGCGGTCCGGATGATTTTGAGCTTCCGATACAGGAGTGGGTGAGTGAAGCGGCGCCGGAGCTGTGTGCCAAGTATCCTTTCGTCCGGAATATTCCCCGTGAACGGGTGGTGGGCAGCGGCGGCAGCCTGTTCTGCGTGGTGCCCCGTGATCCCAATGCGTCTGTGGCGGTGAACCGCATCCAATGGAACGAGAAGACTGGCGGCTATGATAACGTCGAGGTACTCTACCGCAGCGAGAGCGGTGAGCCGATCCTGGTGTTTGCCTGCGCCGACATGGGGGAGTCTATCGATCCCGACACCGAGGTGATCGTGACCAACAGCGGGGAGGAGCCACTGAAGTGGTATCCCTATTACGGTATAGTGGCGCTGCCCTACTCCTCTGAGGACGGCCGTGAGCTGGGTTACGACTTTACCGTTTACACCGGAAACGACAGCATGGATGGCGGCGATGTAGGCGACGATGGCATGTGGACGGCCCCTACGGCGGAGCAGCTGGCCGCGCACGTCTGGACGTGGCAGGGCGATCTTGCGGAGCAGCCCGCCATGGCCACCATGTCCCTGACACAGGGCAGCGGCGCGGAGCCGGGGCAGATCACCTTCACATGGTGGTATACCAAGGACTACGGCGATCCGCAGGAGATCTATGAGGGCAGCTGGTCCCTGACGGACGGCGGAGAGCATATAGATCTGACCATGACCCGCAGCGGCGGCCGGCAGTATACGAAGGGCGAGGCGCCCACCACGGTGTCGGGTATGTTCCCGGTGCAGGTACCCGCGGCCTTCGATGTCTTCCCGGTGCTGAATGTGAGCGGCGGAGGCGGCGCCTACGGGTTCCCCATCCAGCAGTTCCCCTACGAGCTTCTCATGTTTAACCCCGCACAGGGATAAGTGACAACAAAACGCAGGAAGGAGACGACCCATGCGTAACAATGGGAAGAAACTGGTCAGGCTTCTTGCGGCGGCGCTGCTGGCCTTGGCCATGACGCTGTCGCTGACAGCCTGTCAGGTGGAGATACCCGGTGTGGGGACGATCAACATCAACGACGGGAATGCGCCGACCGGCGGGAATACGCCTGACGGAGGCGGTGCGGACGGTGACGGTATGGACGGCGGCGAGCCGGGAGCCTACGATGACTCTCTGGATCTGCTGCGGCAGGAGCTGGATGAACGGCAGCAGGACGAGCGCTTCGCAGTGGCCTACATCGGCGATATTGACGGAGATCTGAGTGATCTGGCGATCCCGCTGCGGGACTGGATCAACGATACGGCGCCGGGGCTGTGCGCCCAGTATACCTTTGTTCGGAATATCCCGCAGGAGCGGGTGGTGGGCGACAGCGGAAGCCTGTTCTGCGTGGTGCCCCGTGACCCCAACGCCACCGTGGCGGTGAACCGCGTCCGGTGGAACGAGGCGAAGGGCGGCTACGAGACCCTTGAGGTGCTCTACCGCAGCGAGAGCGGCGACCCGATCCTGCTGTTCATCTCCAACGATCTGGGGACTGTCCCCACCGATACCACGGAGCTGCTTTTGACCGACAGTCATCCCGATACCCTGAGCTGGTATCCCATCCCCGGAATCGTGGCGCTGCCCTACGACTATGAGAATGACCGGAAGCTGGCCTATGACTTCACCTTTTACTCGCAGGAGGGGAACGACGGCTTCGGCAGCGACATCGGCTGGACGTGCCCCACAGGCTCCCAGCTGACGCAGGAGATATGGGCGTGGCAGGGCAATACGGATAAGCCCGCTCTGGCCACTCTGGAGCTGCACGCCAACAGCAGCCAGGAGGGCGATTGGGGCACGGCGACCTTCACCTGGTGGTACGAAAGCGACTTCGTCACACCGGAGGAGGTCTATACAGGCGACTGGGGACTGACCGGCAACGGGGAATACTCCGGTGTGATCATGCTGGATCTGACCCGCACCGGCGGCAAGAGATACACGCCCGGCGAGACGGAACGGATCATCCACGATGGCTTCATCGTGCAGGTTCCCATGGCCTTTGAGGACTACACCTATCTGTCCATCGACAAGGGACAGCACGGCTCCTATCTGCCCGTTCAGATAGAGCCGGACACGGTACTTTATTTCTATCCCCAGTGGGGGTGATGCGCGTGCGTGAACACGGGAAGGAGACGACGTCATGCGTAAATGCTGGAAAGGGCTGGCGGTGATCCTTGGGATCACGCTGGCGGCCCTGGCTTTGTTCACTTGGCGCGGAGCGCGCCGGAAAAATAACGACGAATAATGGAGGTAAAACACATGAAGAGAAGCAGAAAAACCTTATTCGCCCTGCTGTTGGCCTTGGTTATGGCACTGGGGCTGACCGCCACCGCATGGGCGGCGGAGGTGGTACCCACCGACACGGTCAATTTGGAACTTACCATTACGAAAATGGTGGAGCAGACGGGCGATGTAGCGCCTCCCGCGGAAACCTTCAAATTTGTATTGGAGGATGTGGTAAACGAGGGGGAAACAAAGCATGACCTTGCCTACTATGGCATCGAATTGCTGGATGACCTGACGATATCCACCGCTACTGGCAATACGGTTGAAAAAACCCTTAGATTCAAGCTTCCGGCGTCTGACTTTGCCGAGCACCACTGGAATCCCAGCAGAAATGTGGGCAGTGAGGATATTGTCCGGTATAGAAAGGTCTTCCTTCTGACAGAGCAGAACGACGGCAAGGCGGGATGGGAGTATTCTACTAAAAGCTATGAATTGGTCTTCACATATGACATCGGATACAGGGATATGGATCTTGATGTCTATCTGGCTGGGACTGATGCAAGAGAGTCGGCTAAATTCACGAACATCTATACCGAGAATCTTACTACCGTTGAGGTTCCCTTCACCAAGACGGTGAAGCTGGGCGGCCATGCCGGCCCCGGCAAGACGGACTTTACGATTGCGGTGTGTGATGTGAATGCCCATGACTTGTCCTATTACACGGGTGTGAAGTACACCGCTGCCGTCACCACTAACGGTGCGGGCGACTATGACGGCAAGCTGATCATCAGCGGCCCGGCGGGGAAGGTCAGTGAGTTTGTCAGCGAGGGCTTCTACGTCCGTGAGGTGAACGATGGCCTTCCGAAATGGACGTATTCCGATGCGGTGTGGTTTGTGAGCTCCGAAGGGGAAATCTTCCCCGCCAGGATGGAGACAACAGACAATGGGGATTTTTATGATGCGATCAACAATGCCGATGCGGTAGGCAAGATGACCTTTGAGAATATTTATACCCGCAGCGGCTCCTCTCATACTACCCCCGATGAGAAGCCGACTTCCTCTCCCAAGACCTTTGACGCCGGCATGGCGCTGTACGGCGTAAGCGCCCTGCTGTCGCTGACCGGAACCGCGCTGGTCATCAAGCGTAAAAACGGCTGATTGATCGACACGCAGTTCGTCTGAGACCGATCTGCAAACACTTCATCTTAAATAGCCATAAGGCGGCGGACAGGTGATGTCCGCCGCCTTATGGCGCGTATTCCTCCTTGCGGAGATACCTTTGTTTGTCAGCCCCTATCGGCGGCCAGCGCCTTGTCGATTTGGGCTTGCAGTGCCTCCGCCTGATTCTTTTCCGTAACAGCACCCACGATGGGATCGCCCACGATATTGCCGCTGCGGTCAACCACATAGGTGGTGGGGTATGCAAAGATGCTGGCGGTGAACTTGCCTGCCTCTCCATCGGAAGCAAAATACACGTTCTGATAGGTCGCGCCCTTCTTGGCAAGCACATCCTTCGCCTCCGCGATCGCTGACTCATCGCCGTCCAGCGTGAAGGTGTTGACGCCGATGAGGGCGCCGCCCTTCTCCGCAAGTTCCTTGTTCAGCGCATCCAACTCACCAAGCTCTCCTACGCAGGGATTGCAGGTGGTAAACCAAAAATTCACAACGGTGACGGCGTTGCCGGAAAACAGAGTGCTGCTGTCCACATCGTTTCCGTCCAGATCCTTGCCGGTAAAGGCGGGGAACTTCTGCGCGGTGCTGCCGTCATCGGGCGGCGTGGTCATGTCGCTGCCCGCCGGTACGCTCATGCCGCCATCCTCTGCGGGCGTCCCGGATAAGCTGGGGAATTTTTCCACCAATGCGGCCAGCCGGTCCTCGATATTTTTGATTTCCGTGGCTTTTTCCTTCAGCAGCTCGTACTCCTCGTCGGTGAACTGCTCCTTGGCGGCTTCAATGGTGCTCAGCAGAAATTCGCCGTAGTTTTTGCCGTTCTCCGTCGTGGCCATGCCCTTGTCGGCGGACAGAAAGAGCTTCTCCCACAGCTCGGTGTTCTCTGCCTGGATGGCGTTCTCCTGTGCCATCAGCTCATCGTACAGCGCTGCCGCCTCCTCGGCGGTCTGCGGCTCCTTGTCCGTGTCCTCATTCCCCTCCGCTTGCTTCGCGCCGCAGGCGACCGTACCGGCGGCCAGCACCAGCGCCAGCAGCAGTGTGATGATTTTCTTTGCGTTCATTTTGTTTCCTCCGTTTTTAATTCATTTGCAGGTTCTTTTTTACCGTCTCCAAAGCCGTAGCGGAAGCTGACGGCGCTGGTAGGACAGGCGCGGACGCACATCCCGCAGCGGATGCACTCGGCATGGTTGGGCGTCTTTGTCACGTCCACATCCATTTTGCAGGCCTTGGCGCATTTCCCGCAGGAGACGCATTTATTCTTATCCACCTTCATCTGGAAGAGGGACACCCGGTTGAACAGCGCGTAGA
>OHBJ01000718.1_pt1 | contig 22168 bp, 18 predicted proteins | sample 1577241 | NCBI WGS metagenome assembly OHBJ01 (sample SAMEA3541594, study PRJEB24748) | human gut metagenome | biome: human gut; feature: human-associated habitat; material: faeces | place: China | collected 2012 | reverse complement strand
TGCAAGTTTCTTGACCTAAAGGTACTAAAACTTGCAGATTTATCAAAGAATTTTACAAACTAAATTACTGAATATCAACTGAAAAAGATATTCTTAAGGGACGACTAAATACCCACAGGCTTGATTTCAAACCAACGCCTTGAGCGAACCGAAAAGGGTTCAACGCTCTGCTTTTTCTGCAACTCTACGCACAACCATGCCCCGCAAAAGTCTATTTTAAAACTTTTGCGGGGCATTTTTATTTTCGGCTTTTACTCTTTTTTCTGCAAAATCGGGATTTCAAATAGAACTTTTAGGGCCTTCCGGATTGTTTTTTGTTTATTTCATGTTTGATTTCATATCTTTTAATAATTATTATTCTCCATTTACCCTCCCCGTTGATTTTCTATGTACTTTTGCAGCCATCTCAAGAACTTTTTAAGAATTTATTTTTCAACAACCTATAATAAATCACAATCTATCAATGAAAAAGATTCTATCTTTATTCACTCTGCTCTTTGCCTTCTTCGGAATGGCTTGGGGACAGGATTTTATTGTGTTGGGTATTAAAGAAGTACCCACACAAATCACACAACCCAATGCCGTTGAAACTAGTTATTACTTGTTGAAACAAGTAAATGACAATCGTGATTGCGCAGGCGGAAATGGTGTGGGCTACATCAAATTTAATAACGAAACCGTAGGTACTTAAGCTACTTCTGTGGGAACCAGCACTTCCCCTACCGAAGTAAACTATGTATGGTATGTCGAGAAAAAAGAGAATGGAAACATCACCATTTCTACTGCCAACAAAAAAGCTTCATGGCAATTGCCCACAGGAACTACACGCGTGAAGCCGCTCGTTGCCTATGCACAAAGAACTGAATTGGTGATGGTTACGGATAAGCCCAATGCTTTAGGAAATGAACAAACTGCTGCCCCCAAAGCTAATTGATGCTATTTGAGAAACACCGATGGTAGTTCTTACGTTCACTTCTCGGGCAATGATTTAGGCAGTTGGACAAGTGCTGGTTCTAACTCTACATTCATGGTTGAGTTCTACAAATTAGACGAGAATCAGCATCTGAACAAAAAAGATTTGGATGATAAAGGCCGCGCAATTCTGAAACTGAAAGAAACCATTTTGCTTGCAGACACTTATAAAGACAGCTATGATGGTACTTGGCGTCTTGGTGACGGAGTTAACAAGTATAGCTTGCCCGAAGGAAAAGAAAAATTCCTTGAAGTTTACAACGCTGCCAAAAATATGGCAGATCATCCTGAAGGACAAGAAACTGCCCAACAAGTTACTGAGAAGGACAATGAGTTAAAAACCTTGATTGGAAAGTTAACCATTAACCAACCCAAAAATGGTGTATTCTATCGTCTGCGTTGCATTGGTACTGGTCAGAATACGAATAAATACATCTTACCGACAATTAAAGACAATCGTTTAGAAACTAAGAATGAAAAGCATAACGCAGCTTTGTTCTACTGTCAAGATGTAGCGAATGGTAAAAAAACGCTTTTAGCCTTCAACAACGGTCAATACTTTGGTAATGCCGGAGGCAATAATAACTTTGCTTACATCGCTGTAGGCAATGACAATAACAAGGATTTTGCATTCAGCGAAGGTGGTCAAAAAGGCTGCTACAAAATTCAACAAGGCAATCGCTACATCTATGGTGCAAACGATAAAATGGATTCAGGAACCAATCCTAACAACAACGGTTACTACTGGTGGTTGGAAGAAGTAACCACCCTCCCCGTCACCGTATCAGCAGCCGGATGGGCACCCCTCTATGCTCTTGTAGCTTTGACTATTCCTGCAGGTTTGACTGGTGTTTACACCGCTGCCGTTGAAGGCAACACGCTAAAGTTGACGGCTCTGAACGGTACGATTCCGGCTAATACGCCCGTGCTGATTGAAGCTAATGCCGCTACTTACAACTTTACGATTGATTACAACGCTGCTGCTGAAGCTCAAACTACGGGTCTGAAGGGTACGCTCGAAACCATCAACAAGCCCGCCACAACCATCTACACGCTGCAAAAACCTGCCGACAAGAATATCGGCTTCTACAAGTACAACGGACAGACCCTCCAAGGCTTCCGCGCTTACGGCGAAAACCTGCTCGGTACTACCTCAACTGCTGAAGGCTTGATTTTCGACAAGGGCGATGTAACGGCTATCGAAAACGTAGAAATCAACGATGGCAAGCAGACCGTGATTTACGACCTCAATGGTCGTCGCGTTGAAAAGATGCTCAAGGGTATCTACATCGTTAACGGCAAAAAAGTGATCAAGTAATTATTGACCTCGAACATTCAAAAACAAAAGAAAATCATGAAGAAGCACTATATGGCTCCCAAAGCCGAAATCGTACAACTCACGCTCGAAGGTATGGTCGCTGCGTCAGGAATGAAGATTGACGATTCATACGAAGGCAACCAGCAGCTTTCAGGCAAGCAGGAAAGCATTTGGGACAACGACATTTGGAACGAAGAAAAATAAATTGGATTAATTAAATGAGTACCGGAGAGTGGAATTTATTTTTCACTCTCCGGTTTTTTTGTGAAACCATGAACGCACAAACTGACCCACATCATGGCTCAGTAGCAATTACATGGGGATGCCTCGACAATGGATTCAGTATATTCTATCAAACAATTTGTAGCATACATTTCGTTATCATTCGGAAGTTTTGAGGACGCGGCGCCCCCTATCAAAACACATATAAATTGCTCAAAACCATTGAAACACAGCATGTTTTGTTGCGTTTTAACGATAGAGACGTTTCCGGAGAATCATTCAAATACTCCATAGGTTGCAATTTTTCCAGATCCAACCAGCCTGGAAAATATCCATTCTCATATTGTACCCCCAACAATGCACGTGCATAAGTCTCAGCATAAGCCAACAGGCGTGCATCCTTCTCCAATTCTTCATACCAACGAAGCATCAGCAGTGCAGTCCAACTCATATCCAAAATGTGGAAAGGTGATTGTCTGGCATCCCACGTAAACGGATTCCGATTGGAATTACCCCAAAAATAATGGTCCCAGCCCTTGGAACGATTGCATTTTTTTCCATCCATCTCTACCTCACACATATCGGTACCGATAAGACCGTAGAAAAATCCATCTTTCATCGGAAATGACAATGCCAATTCTTTAGTCAGATTCGCTTTTTCCAACAGCGTTCTGTCAGCAGTCCGTCTAGCATATCTGAACAATCCACTTGCCGAACGCAAAGAACTAAACCAAGCCTGATTCCAAATGGACCTAAACTCCCGTTCATTCACTTCACCCGGATAATTGGGGCTCTGGGTCGTATTTACAATAAATACAGGTGCACCCACTTTCTTTCCATTCAGTGTAAATTCCTGCCAAACACTTTTTTCCCAAGTATTAAACGCCCAGTTATAGGTATATTTTACATAAGGCTCAAAATCTTCAGAAGACAATTTCACCAATCGATCGTGGCCCCATTTGTTCCACATAAACTGCAATGGTAGACGAAATGGATTTGCCAACTCTTGCTTTTCCGTATATTTGATTATATAAAATCCATATTCCACAATACCACCCTCATAAACTGCTCCAGGCTGACGTGACGAATGGGGTGACGGACGAATAATGAAAATGAAGCCAGAAGAAATAACGGCTATAATCAAGAAACAAATCGAAGATTATAATGTGGAAATGAATGTCGACGACGTCGGCACCGTTCTGGAAGTCGGGGACGGCATTGCACACATTTACGGTTTGGACAAAGCCATGTCCGGGGAATTGCTGGAACTGCCTCACGGCGTTTACGGCATGGCCCTGAACCTGGAAGAAGACAACGTCGGCGCCGTACTGCTCGGCGATGACGCCCTCATCAAGGAAGGCGACACCGTCCGCCGTACAGGCCGCGTCATGCGTGTCCCTGTAGGCGAAGCCATGGTCGGCCGCGTTGTCAACCCCTTGGGGATGCCTATTGATGGCAAAGGGGAAATCAAGACCAAAGATTCACGCCTCATCGAAGTCAAGGCTTTCGGCATCGCCGACCGCCAGCCGGTCAAGGTACCGCTCCAGACAGGCCTCAAGGCTATCGACTCCATGGTTCCTATCGGCCGTGGCCAGCGTGAACTCATCATCGGTGACCGTGGCACCGGCAAGACGGCCATCGCCATCGATACCATCCTGAATCAGAAGGACACAGGCGTCATCTGCGTCTACGTCGCTATCGGCCAGAAGGCATCGACCGTTGCCCGCGTTGTCCGGACCCTGGAAGAACACGGCGCTATGGCCTATACCATCGTCGTCGCCGCTACGGCTTCCGACGGCGCACCGCTCCAGTACCTGGCCCCGTATTCCGGCGTTTCCATGGCCGAATACTTCATGCTCCAGGGCAAGGACTGCCTCTGCGTCTACGATGACTTGTCCAAACACGCTCAGGCTTACCGCGCCATGAGTCTGCTCCTCCGTCGTCCGCCAGGACGTGAAGCATACCCGGGCGACGTATTCTACTTACATTCCCGTCTCCTCGAACGCGCTGCCAAGCTGTCCGATGAACTCGGCGGCGGCTCGATTACGGCCCTGCCGATCATCGAAACCCTGGCCGGTGACTTGTCGGCCTATATCCCGACTAACGTCATTTCCATCACAGACGGCCAGATCTTCCTGGAAACAGAAGCCTTCAACTCCGGAATCCGCCCGGCTATCAACGTCGGCCTCTCCGTTTCCCGTGTCGGCGGCTCCGCCCAGATCAAGGCCATGAAGAAAATCGCCGGTACCCTCCGCCTGAGCCTGGCCCAGTACCGCGAATTGGCCGCTTTCGCCCAGTTCGGCTCCGACCTCGATAAGAGCACGAAAGCCCAGATCGACGCCGGCGAACGGACGATGCAGCTCCTCATCCAGCCGCAGTATCAGCCGATGCCCGTCGAAGACCAGGTCATGCAGATTTACCTGGCCGTCAAGAACTACCTCATGCCTGTACAGGTTGAAGAAGTTTCTCAGTTTGCTGACGGCTTCATCAAGTTCATGCACAGTAACTATCCGGAAGTCGGCGAAAGCATCAAATCGACGAAGGAACTCGGCAAAGACGCAGAAGCTACGCTGCAGAAGGCTATCGCTGAATACACCAAGCAGTACGGCGCTTCTCACGAACTGATCAAAGAGGAGGAATAAGCTATGCCGAGTGCACGCGAAATAAACAGACGTATTAAATCCGTCACCAATACCCAGCAGATCACTAAGGCCATGAAGATGGTTTCCTCCGTACGACTGCGCCGTGCACAGGATCGGGCCGTGGCTACCGCCCCGTATACCGAAAAGATGGAAGGCATGCTGCAGCGTCTGTCTGCGGCTTCGCCCGATGCGGGCAACGCCTTGTTCATGCCTCATGATGCGGTCAAGAAGACGTGCTACATCATCATCGGTTCGGACAAAGGGCTGGCCGGTGCTTTCAATTCCAATGTCAACAAGGCCATCGTGTCGGTCCTCAAGGACAAGCCCCGCGATGCATCGATGCTCCTGGTCGCAGGCCGCAAGCCCATTGAGTACCTCAAGCACCTCCACCTGGTACCGGAAAAGAAGTGGTCCGGTTTTTCCGACAAGCCCCAGTTCAGCCACGCCCAGCAGATAGCCCACTTGGCGACGCAGAAGTTCCTCGATGGCGAAGTCGACGAAGTCTATGTCATTTACACACACTTCAAGTCGGCCCTGTCCCAGGACACGCGCATCGTCAAGATGCTGCCCATTACCCAGAAGGAAGGCCAGCAGGAAGGGGGCCCGCGGGAAGAATACCTCTTCGCGCCGGATCCGAAGCTCGTCCTCGACGCCTTGCTGCCGCAGTATCTGGATCTGTTCATTTACAACAGCCTCCTTCAGTCCGCTGCCAGCGAACTCGGTGCCCGTATGACGGCCATGACGTCGGCTACGGACAACGCAGGCGAACTGATCGACAAATTGACTGTTACCTACAATAAAGTCCGTCAGGCTGGTATCACCAACGAATTGACGGAAATTGTCAGCGGCGCCAACGCTTTGCAGTAAGCCGCCTGGCGATCATTCTGAAAGAGAGGAGTACCTCTTCATGAGTAATAATATTGGGAAAGTAGTCCAGGTCATCGGCCCGGTCGTCGACGTGCGGTTTGCCTCGGAAGCAGATTTGCCCGCCATTTACAACGCCATCCATATCACCGGTGGCGAAGGCGACCAGAAGATCGACCTGGTTGTAGAAGTCATGCAGCACTTGGGCGACGACGTCGTCCGCTGCGTTGCCATGGACTCGACGGACGGCCTCGTCCGCGGCATGGCAGCTGAAAATACGGGCGGTCCCATCAAGGTCCCCGTCGGCAAAGGTGTCCTGGGCCGTATCTTCAACGTCCTCGGCCAGACTGTCGATAAAGTCGACGCTAAAGTCGAAGCCGATGATTACTGGCCTATCCATCGTCCGGTCCCGAAATTCCAGGACCAGGCGACGGAAACGGAAATCTTTGAAACGGGGATCAAAGTCGTCGACCTCATCTGCCCTTATGCCAAAGGCGGCAAGATCGGCCTCTTCGGCGGCGCTGGTGTCGGCAAGACCGTCCTCATCATGGAACTCATCCACAACGTCGCTACCGGCCACGGCGGCTATTCCGTCTTCACCGGCGTCGGCGAACGTACGCGTGAAGGCAATGACCTTTGGAACGAAATGAAGGAATCCGGCGTCATCGACAAGACGGCCCTCGTCTACGGCCAGATGAACGAACCGCCTGGAGCCCGTATGCGCGTCGGCCTGACCGGTCTGACCATGGCAGAATACTTCCGCGATAAAGAACACAAAGACGTATTGCTGTTCATCGACAACATCTTCCGTTTCATCCAGGCCGGCTCCGAAGTTTCGGCTCTGCTCGGCCGTATCCCGTCGGCCGTTGGCTACCAGCCGACACTGGGTACCGACGTCGGCGCCCTGCAGGAACGCATTACGTCGACTAAAGACGGGTCCATCACGTCGGTCCAGGCTGTCTATGTCCCGGCCGATGACTTGACTGACCCGGCTCCGGCAGCTACCTTCGCCCACTTGGATGCGACGACCGTCCTGGCCCGTGAAATCGCCGAACTGGGCATTTACCCGGCCGTCGATCCCCTCGATTCGACGTCGCGTATCCTCGATCCCCACGTCATCGGCGATGACCATTACAACACGGCCCGTGCCGTCCAGGAAATTCTCCAGAAGTACAAAGACCTGCAGGATATCATCGCCATCCTGGGCATCGACGAACTGTCCGAAGAAGATAAGCTGACCGTTGCCCGTGCCCGTAAGGTACAGCGTTTCCTCAGCCAGCCTTTCGCCGTCGCTGAACAGTTCACCGGTCAGAAGGGCCGCTATGTGCCGTTGAAAGAAACCATCGAAGGCTTCAAGGAAATCTTGTCCGGTAAATGCGACGACATGCCGGAACAGGCCTTCTACATGGTAGGCAATATCGAAGAAGCATACGAAAAGGCTAAGACACTGAAAGGGGAATAGTCTATGGCAGAAGCAGGAAAGACCCTCCATCTGGAAGTCATTACACCCGATGCTGCCGTACTCCATGAAGATGTGGATTTCGTCCTCGTCCGCGCATTGGACGGCGACTTGGGCATCATGCCCAATCATGCGCCGCTCATCGCGTCCCTGTCGATTTGGCCCCTGTGCTATGATAAAGGCGGAAAGCGCCAGTGCGTCACCGTAGCGTCGGGCTTCCTGGAAGTCCATGACAATACGGTCACAGTCATCACGCCAGCTTCAGAAAAACCGGAAGACATCGACGTAGCCCGCGCCCAATCGGCGGAAAAACGTGCCGAAGACCGCTTGGTTGCACACGCTGCCGACCTCGACGCGACCCGCGCCGAAGCGGCCCTGCAACGAGCCCTGCGCCGCCTGGACGTCGCCGAAAAATACGGCAAGCAATGATAGTGAGTTTAAAGTTTTTAGTATAGAGTTTGTAGTGAATCCATTCAAAGTATTGATTACTGCAAACTACAAACTGCAAACTCAAAAGGAGCTGTCTCTACGAGACGGCTCCTTTTTATTGACTTTTCCCCCCATCTCTGCTATGATAAGGTTTGTACAAATCAATAGGCGATGCAGGAGAGTAAGTACGTATCATCCTCAGCGAAGCAGGGACAGTGTGAGCCTGCTGCCGATGCGGAAGGCGCTCTGAAGGCCGCGGCCGGAAGTCTTTTCGATGTGTATGGCCGATGAATCAAGCGGGTCATTGGACCAATCAGGGTGGAACCGCGGGTACGTATACTCGTCCCTGTAACATGTCATGTGTTACAGGGACTTTTTTGTATTTAGGAGGGAATACGATGAATTTTCAAGACATGATATTTGCATTGAAGAGCTTTTGGTCTTCTCAGGGCTGTATCATCTACGAACCGTATGATGTAGAAAAAGGGGCAGGGACCATGAACCCGGCTACCTTCCTGCGCACGCTCGGGCCGGAACCGTGGCACGTTGCCTATGTCGAACCGTCTCGCCGCCCGGCTGACGGCCGCTATGGCGACAACCCGAACCGCCTGTACCAGCATCATCAGTTCCAGGTCATTTGCAAACCGTCGCCGGACAACATCCAGGAACTCTATCTGAAGAGTCTGGAAACGTTGGGCATCAACCCGGCAGAACACGATATCCGTTTCGTCGAAGACAACTGGGAATCGCCGACCCTCGGCGCCTGGGGCCTGGGCTGGGAAGTCTGGCTCGACGGCATGGAAGTCACGCAGTTCACCTACTTCCAGCAGGTCGGCGGCATCGACGTCGCTCCTGTTTCGTCGGAAATCACATACGGTATGGAACGCCTGGCCATGTATATCCAGGGCGTCGAAAACGTCTATGACCTCAAATGGAATGAAGACGTCACTTATGGCGACATCTTCCATCAGAACGAAGTCGAACAGTCGACGTATGCCTTTGAATTGAGCAACGCCGACCTCTTGTTCCACCTCTTCGATGAATACGAAAAAGAAGCCATGCGGGTCATCAAAGCCGGCTTCGTCCTTCCGGCCTATGACTACGTATTGAAATGCTCGCACACGTTCAACCTCCTCGACGCCCGCGGCGCCATCAGCGTCAGCGAACGGGCTGCCTTCATCGGCCGCGTCCGCAACATGGCACGGGCCTGCGCCAAAGCGTACTTGGAACAGCGTGAAAAATTAGGTTTCCCGATGCTGAATAAGGAGGAAAAATAAGATGAGCAAAGATTTGTTACTTGAAATCGGTACTGAAGAAATCCCGGCTCATTATATGCCGAGTATCCTTTCCCAGGTCCGGGACCTGGCCGGGAAATCCTTTGGCGAATCCCATATCGCCTATGAATCGATCCGCACCCTCGGTACGCCGCGCCGCATCGCCCTCATCATGAAGGGCGTCGCTGAAAAACAGGCCGACGTATCGGCCAAACATAAAGGCCCGTCGGTCAAGATCGCTTACGATGCCGACGGTAACCCGACGAAAGCTGCCATGGGCTTTGCCCGGGGTCAGAAAATCGACGTCAAGGACCTCGTCGTTGAAGACGGCTACGTCTATGCCAACGTCACCAGCGTCGGCGCTGACACAGCCGGCCTCTTGCCGGACCTCATGAAGGGCATCGTCACGGGTCTTAATTTCCCCAAGAGCATGCACTGGGGCAGCCTGGACTTCCACTTCGTCCGTCCTATCCGCTGGTTCGTCGCCCTCTTCGATAAAGATGTCATCCCCTTTGAACTGGCTAACGTCAAATCGGGCAACGTCAGCCGCGGCCACCGCTTCCTGGGTACCGGCGATTTCACCATCGAAAGCCCGGCAGCCTATGAAGAAACGTGCAAGGAACATTTCCTCATCGTTGACCCGGAAGTCCGCAAGCAGATGATCCTCGAAGGTCTGCAGAAACTGGCTGACGAAAAGGGCGGCACCATCATCATGGACGACGACCTCCTGGAAGAAGTCGTCTACCTCGTCGAATACCCGACGGCCCTTTGCGGCGAATTCGATGAAGACTACCTGAAACTGCCGGAAGCGGCCATCATCACGCCGATGAAGGACCACCAGCGCTATTTCCCTATGCGCGATAAAGACGGCAAGCTCATGAACCTCTTCCTGACTGTCCGCAACGGCAACGACTACCATCTGGAAACGGTCCAGCACGGCAACGAACGCGTCCTCCGCGCCCGCCTGGACGATGCCAAGTTCTTCTTTGAAGAAGACAAGAAACATAAGCTCGCCGATTACACGGAAAAATTGAAGAAAATCGTCTTCCAGGACGGCTTGGGCACGCTCTATGACAAAGCCCAGCGCCTGGAAAAGATTACGGTCTTCCTCAATCATAAACTCGACCTCGGCCTGGATGACGCCAAGCTGCAGCGCGCATCGCTCCTGGCCAAAGCCGACCTGGCTACGCAGATGGTCATGGAATTCACGGAACTCCAGGGCGTCATGGGCAAGGAATATGCCCTCATCGACGGCGAAGATGCTGGCGTGGCCGAAGCCATCAACGAACAGTACCAGCCGCGCTTTGCCGGCGACGTCCTGCCGCAGACCGACATGGGTAAAGTCCTGGGCATTGCCGACAAGTTCGATACCATTACGGGCATGTTCAGCCGCGGCTTCATCCCGACGGGCTCGCAGGACCCCTTTGCCCTGCGCCGCCAGACCATCGGTACCCTCAACATCCTCATGGATGCCGGCTGGAACCTCAACTGCCATGAAGTCTTTGCCTTCGTCCTCAATCTCCTCGGCGTAGAAGGGGAAGACGCAGCCAAAGTCATGGGTCAGCTCGACGACTACTTCACGCTGCGCCTGAAGAACATCTTCCAGGATAAAGGCATGGATTACCACATCATCGACTGCGTCCTGGCTTCGGATACGCTCAACGCTTATGAAGAAGCCCGCCGTGCCCAGGCCCTCATCGATGCCGACATCATGGGCAAGACCGACCTCTTGCAGGCCTTCACCCGCGTCAGCAACATGATCAAAGGCGCCGACGATACCGACGTCAATCCGGACCTCTTTGAAACGGAAGAAGAAAAGGCCCTTTACAGCGCCTGCCAGGCCATGCAGGTCAACTTGCCGCAGAAATACGCCGTCTATGACTACGAAGGCGTAGCCGAAGTCCTCTCCGAAGGCATTGCCGCCATCAATGACTTCCTGGACAACGTCCTGGTCATGCACAAAGACGAAGCGGTCAAAGAAAACCGTCTCCACCTCTTGGCCCTGACCTACAGCCTCATCCAGCCCTTGGGCGACATCAAGAAATTGGCGTAGGGGCCGTCCCGACGGACGGTCCGCAGGCCGCTTTGGAATCAGATGCCGCTGCGCGGCGACAGACTCAGGTGGACAACGACGCTTCGGGACACCCTCGGCGCGTAAAAAGCCTCCCCTGAGAAGGGGAGGGGGACCGCTTGCGGTGGAGGGGTTCTTTACGACATACCCTTAGCGTATTGTAGAGAAAGAACCCCTCAGTCAGCAGAGCTGGCCCAACGGGCCGGAGAGGTTGATTGTACTTTCGCGGCTCGCCGCGAATCCCGTGGATAAAGCGGAAATTCAATGGCCAAAAATGAAAAATATGATATAATGAATAGTGTCCAAGTTTGTAGTGTAGAGTTTGTAGTTTGTAGATGACAGGATTGAATTTGAGTTATTTACTGTAAACTAAAAACTACAAACTTCAAACTCGAAAAGAGGCTGCCTTCGTGTGACAGCCTCTTTTCCGCATCTACCATAAAGGAGTGATCATTTATGAAATTGAAGAATCTCGTCATGTTGGCAGCAGCCCTTACCTGTATTGCCGGTTCGACCGTCATGGCTGAAGAAAAGGTGGGCCTCAAGAGCGCCAGTGCTGACAGCTATGAAGTCGTCCAGGTCATGACGACTAAAGACAAGAATTACTATCAGTACTATAACAGCGCCTATCAGTATGCCGTCGATATCCCCCGGGCTGCGACGACAGCCGACATGAATGCCGACGGCGATGGCTGCTATTTCCAGGATCCCAAAGACGATGCCGTCTACATGACCTATGCCGCCAAGAACACCATGGGCTTCACTATCGACGAACTCTACAACATGGCTTTGGGCATGAACGGATCGCCGACACTGACGACCAACATCAAGACCAAGAACAGCTATGCCATCGGCTGGACGGACGGCAAGAAGTCTTACTACCACGAACTCTACATCAACGACAAGAACAAGACTTACACGGCCTTCACCGTCACCTATCCGACCAGCAAAAAAGATAAGTACCAGGCCATCATCGCCCACATGTCCCGCAGCTTCATGCCCAACGTACAAATGTAATGATAGGGGATGCCCAATGGGCATCCCGCCGGTCGCAGTTCGCAGGCCGCAGGCCGCCTCGGAATCAGATGCGGCGTCCCGCCGCGACAGACTCAGGTGGACAACATCGCCTCGAGTAACCCTCGGCTCGTAAAAAATGCCCCGGCTGGGGCCTTCGTAGGGGCCGTCCTAAGCCTTTTTGGCCCGTCAGGTGCCGACCAACGAGAGGCGCAAGACGGTTGCCAAAACGGACAGCTGTGGCTAGGCGGCCCGCCGTGAATCCTGTGAATGCAGGGGAGGTGGCCCGAAGGGCCGGAGAGGTTGCTGCGCTTTCAAGCAGCCCTTTACGGAAGATGCCTATAAAATGGAAAAATCCCCCTTTACAGGACCGCGGCTTTATGGTATAATTCCCTTGTTAATTTAGGCAGTCCTCTGCTCGATACACGATTGTCGTGAAAGGTGGCGGCAACGGGGGCACGAATGTCTTATAGGAGGAAAAAAGAAATGAACATTATCAGCGTACTTGAACAGGAACAGCTTCGTGACGATATCCCGGCATTCCGCCCTGGTGATACAGTCAAAGTTCACGTAAAGGTTGTCGAAGGCAATCGCGAACGTGTACAGATTTTTGAAGGTGTCGTTATTGGCCGTCAGAACGGCGGTGTCCGCGAAACTTTCACTGTCCGCCGCGTTTCCTACGGTATTGGTGTTGAACGTACTTTCTTGGTACATTCCCCGCGCCTCGCTAAAATCGAAGTCGTTCGCCACGGTGTCGTCCGTCGTGCAAAACTGCACTACCTCCGTGGTCTTACAGGCAAAGCTGCCCGTATCCGCGAACGTCGGTAATTCATTGGCAAGAACACTTGAAAAAGAGGTTGTCCCACGAAGCATGGCTTCGCGGGCAGCCTCTTTTTTCATGACTCCATCGTAGGGGTCGTCCCCAAGGGTGGCCAAAGGCAACCTCTCAGTCAGCTGCGCTGACAGCTCCCCTATAAAGGGAGCCAAAGCCTCTCCTCATAGGAGAGGTGGCCCGAAGGGCCGGAGAGGTTGGTCTTAAACAAATGGGCCGTCCTGCGATTCAGGATATCGTGTACTCATATTGTTAACCTTGATACAAACGAAATAAAGTTGACTGCAATCGCCGCAGCGAGTATAATAATCCCATAGTTCACAATAAAAATAGGGAGTTGGTTGACAATGAATACGATAGCAGCACTGACCGATAGCATTATACAGGGGTACCGCATCCAACGCGGCGATGATTTATCGATTTTCCTGGAAGCACCTTTGGAAGAATTGCAGCAGGGAGCCGGCGTTTTACAGCGCCATTTTTGTGGCAATCATATTGATTTCTGCACCATCATCAACGGCCGCAGCGGCCGCTGTGGGGAAGACTGCAAATACTGTGCCCAGTCGGCCTGCCACCATACGGGCTGCGAAGAATACGGTTTCCTGGCGAAAGAAGAAATCCTGGCCAACGCCAAGGCCAATCAGGATGCCGGCGCCAACCGCTTTGCCATCGTCACGTCGGGCCGGGCTCTGACAGGGGCGGATTTTGAAAAAGCCCTGGATACGTACCGCACGATGAAGCAGACGCTGCACATCGACCTCTGTGCATCGCACGGCCTGCTGACGCCGGAACAGCTGCACCGCCTCCACGAAACGGGCGTGACCAGTTATCACCATAATATCGAGACGTCGCGGCGTTTCTTCCCATACATCTGCACGACCCACACCTATGACGACCGCATCCGCACCATCAAGGCCGCTCAGAAAGAAGGGCTCTGCGTCTGTTCCGGCGGCATCATCGGCATGGGGGAAACCTGGGAAGACCGCCTGGACATGGCCATCAGCTTGGCCGAACTGGGCATTCAGTCCATTCCCGTCAACGCCCTCATGCCCATTCCCGGCACGCCCCTGGAACATCGGCCCCAGCTCGACGGCCGCGATGTCCTGCGGACCATCGCCTTCTTCCGCTTCATCAATCCTGAAGCTAACATCCGCCTGGCTGCCGGCCGCAAACTCCTGCCGGAAAACGGCGCCACGGCCCTGCTCCACGGCGCGTCGGCCTCGATTACGGGCAACATGCTGACCACGTCGGGCTCGACCATCGCCGAAGACATGGCCATGCTCCAGCGCCTGGGCTTGACTAATTCGTAGGTCGTAGGCCGTAGATCGTTCGTCGTTGATGGTACGATTAAAAATCATAACTAATACGACGAACGATGAACGAAAAACGTTTGAATCTGCGAGGGCTATGTGCATGATAGTCTATACTGGTGTATGACAAGCCCTGCACTAGCCTTCATCCTTTGTCTATGATATAATGTTAGGGATATAGAAACATACATATACTTTTCAATGAGGTGATTATCGTGGCAAAACAGATTTTTGTTACCGGTCATAAGAGCCCGGACACGGACTCCATTTGTTCTTCCATTGCCTATGCAAAATTAAAACAGTTACAGGGTATCGACGCTACGCCGATCCGCGCTGGCGAACCGAATAAGGAAACGGCCTTTGCCCTGAATTATTTCCACGTTGCTCCGCAGCCACTGGTCAAGGACTTCTACGTCAAAGTCAGCGAAGCTGTCCACACGGAAGTCGAAGCCCTTCCGGTCAGTGCCAGCCTGAAAGATGCTGCCAAATGGTTCGCATCCCACGAAAGCGATGTCGCTCCCGTTGCCGATAACGGCCAGTTCGTCGGCGTCATCGAAAAAGGCCAGCTCGCCGATGAATTCGTCAAGACCGTCATGGGTGAAGAATTGAGCACGGTCAAAGCCTTGGCTCACGATCCGGAATTGTTCTTCAAGCCGACCGATAACGGCCATGATATCCCGGCTGATGGTAAATACGCTGTCGTCGAAAACGGCAAATACGTCGGCATGATCTGTGCAGACTGTGTCGCTGCTGTCGAAAAACAGCAGGTCATCCTCGTCGACCACAACGAAAAGAAACAGATCATCGACGGCATCGACGAAGCATCTATCGTCGGCGTCATCGACCATCACCGCATCGGCGGCACTTTGGAAACAGCCGGCCCTATTTCCATCCTCTTCAAACCCGTCGGCTGCACGGCAACCATCGTAACGGGCTTGTATGAACAGGCTAAGGTCGACATCCCCAAAGACATTGCCGGCCTGCTCTTGTCGGCCGTCATTTCCGATACGGTCCTCTTCCGTTCGCCGACCTGCACGCCGGCTGACCGCGAAGCTGCCGAAAAATTGGCCAACATCGCTGGCGTAGACGTCGAAAAATACGGCATGGAAATGCTCAAAGCCGGTGCCAACGTCTCCGATTTGACGCCGGACCAGATCGTCCACAACGACATGAAAGAATTCTCCAGCGGCAATACGACCTTCACCGTTGCCCAGGTCCAGGTCATGGATACGACGGACCTCCTCGACCAGAAACAGGTCCTGCTCAACGCCTTGGAAAAATTGCGCGCTGAACACGATTACGCCGCTTCCTTCCTGATGATCACCAGCATCATCGACGAATCGACGAACCTCATCTTCGCCGGTAATATGGACGACGTCGTCAGCAGTGCCTTCGGCAAGGACGTCCTCGATAAGGAAGTCTACCTGCCCAAGGTCATGAGCCGTAAGAAACAGGTCATTCCGCCTATCCTTTCGGCAATGAAATAAGTGATGATTTTCAGAGGCCCCATCGACACGGTGTGGGCCTTTTTATCTATAAAGGGGAAGAATGCATGAATCCTATTTTTGATACCCTCAACGACCGCCAGTGCGAGGCCGTCAAGCATACTGAAGGGCCGCTGCTGATCACGGCCGGTGCCGGATCGGGCAAGACCAAAGTCCTGACCTGCCGCATTGCCCATCTCCTGAAATTAGGCGTCGCGCCGTACCGCATCCTGGCCATTACCTTTACCAACAAGGCCGCCAAGGAAATGAAGGAACGTGTGACCAACCTCGTCGGTGCCCAGGCCGACAGCATCTGGCTGAGTACGTTTCACTCGTTCTGCGCCAAGCTGCTGCGCTTTGAAATCGACGGCTTCCATGGCTATACGCGCAATTTCACCATCTACGATTCGTCGGACCAGTTGGTCCTGGTCAAGGACTGCCTGAAAAAACTCAACCTCGACGACAAGCAGTTCACGCCGCGCTCCGTGTTGGGGACCATTTCATCGGCTAAGAACGTCCTCATGGATGCCAAGGCCTTTGCGGCGAAAGCCTCCGATTTCTACGAACAGAAAGTCGCCGACGTCTACGCTCTGTATCAGGAAAAATTGCGGGAAAACAATGCCGTCGATTTCGACGACCTTTTGTTCCTGGCCGTGCGCCTCTTGCAGGAAAACGAGGAAGTCCGGGAAAAATACCAGTCCCGGTTCCAATATATCCTGGTCGACGAATATCAGGATACGAACCATGCCCAGTATGCCCTGACCAAGATACTGGCCGCCCGCTGGCGCAATATCTGCGTCGTCGGCGATGCCGACCAGAGTATTTACGCCTGGCGCGGTGCCGATATCCGCAACATCATCGACTTCACGCGGGACTATCCCGATGCGGCGTCGATCAAACTGGAACAGAACTACCGCTCGACGAAGACTATCCTCCATGCGGCCAATGCCGTCATCGACAATAACGAAAGCCGGCCCAAGAAGACCCTGTGGACAGAGAACCCGACGGGGAACAAGATCATCCATTACCAGGCCCAGACGGAACACGACGAAGCCGATTATATCGCCGGCGTCATCTACAACCGCCATGAAATCAGCCATGAACCGTATGGCGACATGGCCATCCTCTTCCGGACCAACGCCCAGTCCCGTGTCCTCGAAGAAAAGCTCATGCGCTATGCCATTCCCTATACCATGGTCGGCGGCACCAAGTTCTATGACCGCAAGGAAATCAAAGACGTTCTGGCCTACCTGCGCCTGCTCTATAACCCGGAAGACAGCCTGAGCCTGACGCGCATCATCAACGTGCCCAAGCGCAACATCGGTGCGACGACGATGGAACACGTCGCGGCCTATGCCGAAGCACAGGGGATTTCCTTATTTGAAGCCCTGTCGTCGACCGATGAGATCCCCGTCACCAAACGGGCCAAGGCATCGCTGGAAAACTTCGCTGCCATGATTTTCGACCTCCTCAACGACATCGAAGGCAAAGACGTCCTGAGCCTCATTGAAACGGTCATCAAACAGACCGGTTACGGCGACATGCTCGATAAAGAAGCGGAACACGACCCGCAGGGCGAAAGCCGCAAGGAAAACGTCGGCGAATTTCTGTCCGTCGCCAAAGACTACATGGACAGCAATCCCGAAGGCAACCTCCAGGACTTCCTGGAAAACGTCGCCCTCGTCAGCGATGTCGATGATTTTGAAAGCAGCGACTCGAAAGTCACCCTCATGACCCTCCATGCCGCCAAGGGCCTGGAATTCCCGGTCGTCTTCCTGACCGGCCTCGACGAAGGCCTGTTCCCGCACAGCCGGACCCTGATGGACCCAGCGCAGGTCGAAGAAGAACGGCGTCTGGCCTATGTTGGCATTACCCGGGCCGAACGGCAGCTCTACGTGACCAATGCCGTCACGCGGACCATGTACGGCCGCATCTCGGCCTATATGCCCAGCCGTTTCCTGGCCGAAATCCCGCCGCAGTTCATGGAAGACTACCATCGCAAGAGCGCCATGCCCCAGAGCCGGGCGACGGCGGTCCCGGGGAAACAGCGCGTCTCCATCCTGACCAAGCCCGTCGCGTCGAGCCTGCCCAAGAAACATGCCGTTACCGATACCTTTGCCAAAGGCGATAAAGTCCGCCATAAAATCTGGGGCATCGGCACCGTCCTCGACGTCATCGGCGAAGGGCCGAACATGCAGATGAAAATCCAATTCCCGACCAAAGGCGTCCGCCAAGTCGTCGTGAAATACGCCCCCTTAGAGAAAATACAGTAGGGGAGCCTAAGCCTTCCATATTAGGCCCTTTTTGGCCCGTCAGGTGCTGACCACAGGAAAGCGCAGGACGGTTGCCAAAACGGAGAGCTGAGCTGGAGGTGGCCCGAAGGGCCGGAGAGGTTGCTTGCACTTTTGCAGGCCGCTTCGGAGAGCTCTCGGCTCGTAAAAATGCCCCGGCCGGGCCTTCGTAAGGGTCGCCACGTGGGCGACCCGCCACAGAACTTGTAATGAGATTCTTTGCAGGACGAATGGAAACGATTTTCATGAATGAAGGAGAAACCCATGGATACTGAAAAAGCGCGGCTCTTGGAGCTGCGGAAAAAAATAGATGAATTGAGTTATCAATATTACACCCTCGACAAGCCGACGGTGACTGATTATGAATACGATATGATGTACCGGGAACTGGAAAACATCGAAAAAGCCCACCCCGACTGGGTCACGCCCGATTCGCCGACGCAGCGCGTAGGCTCCAAGATTTCCGGCGGCTTTGAAAAATATACCCATGACCGGCCCATGCTCAGCCTGGGCGACGTCTTCAGCGACGATGAATTGCGGGAATTCGACCAGCGCGTCCGCGATGACCTGGGCGGCGAAGATTTGGAATACGTCGTCGAACTGAAAATCGACGGCCTGGCAGTCAATCTCATTTATGAACAGGGTCAGTTCATCCGCGGCGTCACCCGCGGCGACGGCGTCGTCGGTGAAGACATTACCAACAACGTCCGGACCATCCGCACCATTCCCCTGCACATCGCCAGTGATTCGCCGCACATCGAGATCCGCGGCGAAGTCTACATGCCCATCACGTCGTTTGAAGCCTTGAACCAGCAGCGCCGCGATGACGAACTGGAACCCTTTGCCAATCCCCGTAACGCCGCAGCCGGCTCACTGCGCCAGCTCGACCCGCGCATTACGGCCCAGCGCAAACTGGCTTTCTTTGCCTACGCCTTGGGCGGAAACAGCGGCATCACCATCGAGAGCCAGGAAGAACTGCTCCAGGCCTTGGCCCAGTTCCATTTCCAGGTCAATCCGGAATACCGCAAGTTCACGAATATCGAAGACGTCATCGCCTTCATCCACAGTTGGGACGACCGCCGCGACAGCCTGCCTTATGCGACGGACGGCATGGTCGTCAAAGTCAACTCCTTTGCCCAGCAGGCCCGCTTGGGCAATACCGTCAAGATTCCCCGCTGGGCCATTGCCTATAAATTCCCGCCCGAACAGGCGCGGACGAAAGTCCTGGACATTTCCGTCAGCCTCGGCCGGACAGGCGTCCTGACGCCGGCAGCCGACCTCGAACCGGTCCACCTGGCCGGGACGACAGTCAAACGGGCGACGCTGCACAATGAGGATTACATCAAAGAAAAAGACATCCGCATAGGCGATACCGTCGTCATCCAGAAGGCCGGCGAAATCATCCCCGAAGTCGTCCGCTCCCTGCCGGAACTGCGCGACGGCTCGGAAAAAGTCTTCGCCATGCCGACGACTTGTCCTGCCTGCGGCAGCCCTGTCGTCCGCCGCGATGGGGAAGCGGCCTGGCGCTGTACCAATCCGGACTGCCCGGCTGTCATCGGTGAAAAAATCGCCCATTTCGTCTCCCGCGATGCCATGAACATCGACGGCCTGGGCGACGCCATCGTCCAGCAGCTCCTGGCCCAGCATCTGATCCACGACGTAGCCGATATCTACGGCCTGACTAAAGAAGAACTGGTCGACCTCGAAGGCTTTGGCGACAAATCGGCAGACAACCTGCTCAAGGCCATCGAAACGAGCAAATCCGTCGGCCTGGCCCGGGTCCTCTTTGCCCTGGGCATCCGCTTCGTCGGCGCCAAAGCCGGCCGCGTCCTGGCCGAATCCTTCGGCTCCGTCGATGCCCTCATGAAGGCCAATGCCGATGACCTGACGGCTATCGACGACATCGGACCGCGCATTGCCGACAGCATCGTAGCCTACTTCAGCGACGCCAAGAACCAGGCCCTCATCGAAAAACTGCGCGCTCACGGCGTCGATATGACGGCAGAAAAGAAAACACTCATCAATACGACCTTTGACGGCGAAATCGTCGTCCTCACCGGCAAATTGCAGATGTTCAGCCGCAAAGAAGCCGAACAGGCCGTCGAAGCACGAGGTGGTAAATGCACGTCATCGGTCACCAAAAAGACGACCCTTGTTGTCGTCGGAGCCGACCCGGGCAGCAAATACGAAAAAGCCAAGAAACTGGGGACCCCCATCATCAGCGAAGCCGAATTCAAAGAATGGCTCGAACGCTAAATAAGCCACCTCTCAGTCAGCAGAGCTGCCAGCTCCCCTACAAAGGGAGCCTTAAGCCTCCCCTCATAGGCCCTTTTTGGCCCGTCAGGTGCTGACCGTAGGGAAGCGCAGGGCGGTTGCCAAAACGGAGAGCCGAGCTGGAGGTGGCCCAACGGGCCGGAGAGGTTGCTTGTACTTTCGCAGGCCGCCGGTCGCCGGAGAGGTTGCTTGTACTTTCGCAGGCCGCCGGTCGCAGTTCGCAGTTCGCAGTTCGCAGGCCGCCTCGGACTCAGATGCCGCTGTGCGGCGACAGACTCAGACTAACAACGACGCTTCGGGAAACCCTCCGCGCGTAGCGGGCCGCCCTCTGGGACGGCCCCTACGGATGCCGCGGCGCGGCGACAGTAGAAATGCCCCCGGCCGGGGCTTCGTAGGGGTCGCCACGTGGGCGACCCGCCACAGAACGAGTGGGAATACCTAAACAGACTGAATGGAGATGATTTTATGCGTGCTATGGATAAAGTAATGAAAGAATTACATGCATTTATTGCTAAGAAGGCTCCGAACGGTGTTAAGAGCGAAGAAGAGATGCAGCAGATTATTGAAGAATTCATGATGCAGCATAATGAGGCTGTCCAACACTTGCAGGACTTTTTGCAGGAGAATGGGCAGGACGATACAGTACCAGCCGATGTCTATGATTATTTAGACTTAGCTGAGCAGGCGAGCCGAAAAAAAGACAAACGGGAATATTTGGCTAAAGCAGCCGAACTGGAGCCGGATAATGTGGAAGTCAAACTGGCCCAAGCTGAATTGGATTCAAAAGGCCCCCTGGATATGCTTGAAATCCTTCCGGGCATGATTGCAGCCGAAGAAAAACGGTTAAAAGATCAGGAAATTTACCAGCGTAGCAAAGGTGATTTTTGGCTGGACTTTGAAACACGGCCTTATATGATGCTGCTTCAAGAATACTTGTCGAACTTGATTGAATGTGGTATCCACAACAAAGCCATCCAGATAGGGGAAGAAATGCTTCGCCTCAATCAAAACGACAACTTGGGAATCCGTTTTCTGCTGATGCCGCTGTATGCTAAAATGTGCAATGAAATGAAGGCTTTGAAACTGTATAAACGGGGAAAATACGAACAAAAGAGTTCCTTTTATCTCTTGGCCTTAGCCTTGTTGTACTTCAAACTCGGCGATTGGCCCGAGGCGAAATCATACTTGGAAACCTTGAAGCAGGAATACCCTATTACGAAAAAGCTCATCCGTTCCATTAAAAAGGGTGACCAGAGCATCTTCCAGCCCTACCTTGACAACCCGCCATACGCCCCATTTTCCGATGAAGAACTCATCACTGCCTATCTGACGAACTATGCCATTTACGCAACCGAACCGTACTTCTTCGGCTGGGCCGACGAAGCCCTCATCGTCCATCGTAAAAAGAAGAAATAAGCAGTTCCTGATAGGAAAGGTAGTCCAACGGCTGGAGAGGCTGCTTGTAGTTTTGCAGACTGCAGGTCGCAGGCCGCCGCGGATTCAGATGCCGCTGCGCGGCAACAGACTCAAACTGACAACGACGCTTCGGGAAACCCTCAGCTCGTAAAAGATGTTCCCGGCTGGGGCGTAGGGGTCGCCACGTGGGCGACCCGCTACAGAACGAGTAGTACGGAACTTATCTTTGACACTCTTTCCAGTGGCTATGCAGCCGTTTTAGACATCGTCGTCGATTGATGATGTGGATGGAAACG
>OHBJ01000713.1_pt1 | contig 22239 bp, 17 predicted proteins | sample 1577241 | NCBI WGS metagenome assembly OHBJ01 (sample SAMEA3541594, study PRJEB24748) | human gut metagenome | biome: human gut; feature: human-associated habitat; material: faeces | place: China | collected 2012 | reverse complement strand
CATATTTTCGATTATCTCCCTTATATTTTCAATTTCCTGCGGGAAGTTTTTTACTCATACAAAAAATATTTTTTCTTTTCGTGAAAAATATGTCCCGAAATAAAATCTTTACCCGCCGATTTCCTACTGCGCCGAATACACATTCGTCATAATACGCTGCAAAGCCTGCAGCGATACGAAAAAATCTGCGGCGGCAAAAAGGTTCTGTACCTTTTTGCCGCCGCAAAGTCATTTGCTATGGCTGTTCAAATGTGTTCCTTCTATTCCGCCATATGCCTGCCGTAGCAGCCGACATTGCTCAGATGAGAGGTATGTTTATTTTATCGCATTCCTCGCGCATTTCGTCGGGCCAAATGCTGGCCTGTATCTCACCTATGTGAGCCTTGCGCAAATAGAACATGCACAGACGAGACTGCCCTATACCGCCTCCTATGCTGAGCGGCAGAGTGCCCTCGAGCAGGCGGCGGTGGAAATACAGTTCCTTGCGGTCTTCCTTGCCCGACTGCTTGAGCTGATACAAAAGAGCCTCCTTGTTCACCCTTATGCCCATAGACGAGAGTTCGAGCGCCACACCGAGCACATCATCCCACACGAGCAAGTCACCGTTCAGGCCGGGCAATCCATTGTCGGCAACCGTGGAGTAATCGTCATAGTCGGGGGCGCGCAGATCGTGAGGTTTTCCGTCGCCGAGCGGGCAGCCTATGCCTATTATAAACACGGCTCCCTTTTCACGGGTTATTATGGTTTCGCGCTCCTTAGGCGTCATGTCGGGATACATGCGGCGCAATTCTTCGGCATGTATAAAGAAAATGTCAGACGGCAATATCGGCTTCAGCTGCGGATATGCTTCATACACCATGAATTCCGTGCGTTTGAGCGCCGCATATATTCTTTTAACTATACATTTCAGAAAATCGAGATTGCGATCCTCGGCCGTTATTACACGCTCCCAGTCCCACTGGTCAACGTATAGCGAATGAAGATTGTCGAGTTCCTCATCCGCACGTATGGCATTCATGTCGGTATATATGCCGTAACCAGGCTCGAAACCGTACTGCGCCAGCGTAAGACGTTTCCATTTTGCAAGCGAATGCACCACTTCGGCACGAATGTCTCCCAAATCTTTCACGGGAAACGACACAGGGCGCTCAACGCCGTTAAGGTCGTCATTTATACCCATGCCTCCGAGCACGAACAACGGACCTGTGACACGATGCAGACACAAGCCCGTTGAAAGGTTCTGCTGGAAAAACTCCTTTATCATTTTAATGCCTCTCTCGGTCTGCAACATTCCTATGAGAGGCGTATAATTTTTAGGTTTTATTAGTCTACTCATTTACTAAGTGTGATATTTTGTCAGCAAAAATAGTAATTTCGATAAACATTTGACTAATATTTATCCAAAAATATTTCATTATTGCCAGAAAATCTCTGATAAACTCGTTTTTATTCCATTATTATGCAACACACAGACGTTATTGTATAAAGCCTCCTCCGTAGAAACATCATGTTTTTTCATACTTTAAGCTACATATTGTTTCATTTTTGCTAACTTTGCCAGCCGCGAAGGTTCCGGTTCCCCGCGGCATGCCGCACGTTTCCCGTTTCACGGAAAAAGCTGCAACAGCGATATGAAAGAGCCGGAAACGGAACAGATACTCGGGCACCCGTAGTTCAATGGATAGAATGGAAGATTCCGGTTCTTCAGATTAGGGTTCGATTCCCTACGGGTGTACTTACTGAATGCCATGCCCGTATACGGGCATGGCATTTTTTCACGCAGTTCTTCAAGACTGTCCGATACTGGGGTCACGAAAAAAAATATTTTTTTTGCACGGTAAAAAAGTTCCCGCAGATAATTTAAAATACAAGGGAGATAATCGAAAATATGTCTGAGATATTTTAAAATATCTCAGACATATTTTTTGCCACATATATACCTACTGATTTTCAAGTGCTTGGCCACTGACCGTTTTTGTCTGCAAAACCATTGTATAATGCCACGCGATTAATGACAGAAAAGCGTATTATTTCTCTGTAAAAAAGTATTCAGACAGAGAAACTGAATCATACCGCGAGCTCCCCCTCCACACAGATTTCCGTCCTGTCCTGTTTTAATTTACATCCGATTTACATTAAAACGCCTCAAATACGTTTCAAAATCCGACGCAGAAATTATGTCATTTTATTTTGGCAAATACCATTCACTCTTTAACTTTGCAGGCAAACCTTAACTATATACCACTTATTTCCAAACACAACTTCACAATGAAAAAATCATTCTTCCTTACTCGGCTGTCAACAGTTCTGGCTGCGTGCATGCTATCGTTTGCCGCCATTTCCGCCGAAATCAACCCAAAACCGTTCGTAATTCCCGAACTGAAATCATGGACAGGCGCCGAAGGAAACACCGCACTGTCGGGCCGCATTATAGTAAAGAGCCCCGCACTGAAAACCACAGCCCAGGCTTTAGCTGCCGACTACGAAGAAATGTTCGGCAAAAAACTGACTATCGCAAAAGGAAGCGCAAAAGCGGGCGACATAGTGCTCGCATTGAAAAAAAACGACGGCATGGGCCCCGAAGGCTACCGGCTTGCCATAGGAAAGACAGTTGAAATCACCGCAGTAACGGCGCAGGGCGCATTCTGGGGCACACGCACACTTCTACAGCTGTCGGAACAACAGAAAGAACGGACACTGCCCTGCGGAACCGCGCTCGACGAACCGCAATACGAGCTGCGCGGATTCATGATTGACTGCGGACGAAAATACATTCCGATAACCTACCTGCGCAATCTCGTGAAAATAATGTCTTATTACAAGATGAACACGTTGCAGGTGCACCTGAACGACAACGCTTTCAAACAATACTTCAACAACGACTGGTTTAAAACGCAGGCCGCCTTTCGCCTTGAAAGTTCTTACTTCCCTGGCCTCACGGCAAAAGACGGTCATTACACGAAACAGGAATTCATCGACTTCCAGAAGCTGGCCGAAAGCAACCATGTGGAAGTAATTCCCGAAATCGACGTACCCGCACACTCGTTGGCCTTTACACAATACCGTCCCTCGCTCGGCAGCAAGGAATACGGCATGGACCACCTCGACCTTTTCAATCCCGAAGTATATACATTCCTCGATTCTTTGTTCGCAGAGTACATAGGCGGAAAAGACCCCGTATTCCGCGGCCCGCGCATGCACATAGGGACAGACGAATATTCAAACGCGAAGAAAGAAGTGGTAGAGAAATTCCGTGCATTCACCGACCATTACATCCGCTACGTGGAACAGTTCGGCAAACAGGCAATGCTATGGGGCGCTCTCACGCATGCAAACGGCAGCACTCCCGTAAAATCGGAAAACGTCATAATGAACTGCTGGTACAACGGCTACGCAGATCCGCAAGAAATGAAAAAACAGGGCTACAAGCTCGTAAGCATTCCCGACGGACTGGTTTATATCGTTCCCGCCGCAGGATATTATTATAACTACCTCAACTGCCGTTACCTTTACGACAACTGGACGCCCGCCAACATAGGGAATCAGACTTTCGCCGACGACGACCCCGCTGTAATGGGCGGAATGTTTGCCGTATGGAACGACCATGCAGGCAACGGCATATCCACGAAAGACATCCACCACCGCGCATATCCGGCCATACAGACACTCGCCGTGAAATGCTGGACAGGAAAATCCACAACATTCACGTTCGATGACTTCGACGCCAGAAGACAACTGCTCAGCGAGGCACCAGGAGTGAACGAGCTCGGCCGCATAGGGAGTAAGGGAAGCACGGTTGTCGAGCTGTCCGAAGTCAAGCCCGGCACAAAGCTCTCTGCCGAGGAAATAGGTTACAATTATGCGGTTACGTTCACCATAGAAGGCGAAACCGAGGATAAAGGAAGCATTTTGTTCAGTTCCGAAAACGCCGTGTTCTATCTTTCCGACCCGAAAGAAGGCAAACTCGGATTCGCACGCGACGGCTACCTGAACACGTTCAACTACCGCATTGAAAAAGGAGCCACACACACGCTGTGCATTGAAGGCGACAACCACAGCACACGCCTGCTTGTCGACGGCAAACTGCGCGAAGAGCTCGGTTCCATACCCCTTTACACAATGAACGAATACAGCCGCGCACATTTCCAGACCAACACCGATGTAGCCGCCGAACCGGTGGTATATAATCCCAAAGAGCGTATCAACTACCAGCGTACACTCGTTTTCCCGCTCAGAAACGCAGGCAACTTCAAGAGCCGTGTGACCGGCCTTAAAGTCGAAGTGAAATAAAATACGGAAAAACCGGCAACAGACGGCCTGATACAATAATCTTTCAGACAAACTGTTTCATCCTCCCGCAGGAAGAAAAAATTATCTCCGAGATAATTTGAAATATGTCTGAGATATTTTAAAATATCTCAGACATATTTTTTCTGGCGTCCGGAAAGCATTGAAAACACAGACACAGGCGCAGGTTCATTTAAACTCATAACATCCGGCATCGGAATGTCCGTCGGAAAGACGATAGTTGCCGTCAAGATCGTTCGGATAATAACGCTGCGTAACAGCCACATCCGCAATATCGCGCGCCCGCGACAGTGTGTCGAGGTGGAAATTATAAATCAAAGTGTTATTATCGAAAGAAACAAAATTCTTACTGCCCCATATTTCATCGTCGGCTGGAGATTCGAAAACATTGCCGGTGTAATGCTGCGCGTCTTCAGAAGGCTCGGACGTGATAAGGCACGAAGAAAAACGATAGTTCTTGGCAACAGACGGTTCATCGAGAAAAAGTATCCCCACTTCATCGGTTCCCCAGCCCGAAAGAATGCAATTTTCAAACAAAGCCTCATCAAGAGGCAGCGGCGTGCCTCCTAAGAAATTATAAATATACAAAGCTTTTCCGCGGCCGCCTGTAAAAGGATAGAAATTGGCTATAGTACAATGCACGAAATGATTTTTTCCTCCATGCAGCGTCATAGAATTTCCCATAGCATTGGTAATCTGCGAATTTCCTGCAAAAACATCACTGTATACCAGGGTCATACAGTCGCCTTTCATATTGTGAACCACGGAGTTTTCTATTGTCAACTTGCGGCGCGACAAATCGGAAGAGTCGCAACGCAATCCGCTCGTACCGCTGTGAACGTCGCAATAGGACATCTCATTCCCGTAGCTTGAAGCGGAGAATCTTATGCCGCCCCACTGCCCGGGAATTCGGTCGTAAGGCTGGTTGGGAAACATATAGTCCATTCGCGCGCCTCGGAACGTAACGAATCCGTCCTGTTCGCCACGCGCCACAAGCGTGCCGTCGACTATCATCTCGGCTTTCGGGGCAAAAAGCATTCTTACGCCCGATGAAAGCGTGAGAGTAGCGCCGTTAGCCACCCGTAGCGTATCTTTTACAAAATAAGGACGGCGGGAAGAAAAGCATGTATCATCCATAATTGTCAATCCGTCAAGCGTATTGACGTCCTGCGTATATGCATTCAGCACAATCTGCTGCACCACGCCGCTTTCAAGCGTAAAAACAAGCTTGTCACTTACAAGCACAGGCTCGTCGCTGTCGTGGAAGCGGGGAGTCATATCAACCCACACATATATGCTGTCGTGACTTCGCACTTCGATAGGATAATCGTAAGACTCATTTATAAAAGTGCCGTCAACATTCACGCGGAAACCCGAACCGGTTGCATCGGCAAGCGACACATCGACAATTCTGATTCCTTTATTAGTGCGATTGTGTACTGTAAAAGAATAAGTAGGCGTGCTGACCATGCTAAGCGCCGTATCGAGCACTACAGTATCCGAGGGGAACGTGAGCCGGGCCGACACAGACTTCGTAAAATCTTCTCCATCGTCACACGACGCAAAGCCTACGGCCGTAAAAAACAACGCAACAAGCGGCAGATACGGCAGCTTAATACGAACAATCCGGCAAAGTGCACAAAAAAGGAAATTCATCATATATAAATAAGGTGTATATAAAAAACTGAAGCAAAAAAGCAGAAAGGTTCCATTGCGGGACTTATTTATCGTCGCAATGAAACCCTATTATTTTATGTTCAGGCTTTCGGAATGTTTCTGAGAATCTCAAGAAGCAAGTCCCAAACCATTTTAACGGTAGGAATCAATAGTTTTTCGTCTGGTGAATGCACTCCACGTAACGTAGGCCCGAAAGAAACCATGTCGAGTTCGGGATATTTCTCGCTGAACAGCCCGCATTCCAAACCAGCGTGTATGGCAAGCACTTTACAATCCTTGCCGAACAGACGTCTGTAAGCCTCTTGGGTAATCTTCAAAATTTTGCTGTCGGGATTCATTTTCCAGCCAGGATAACCCTCTCCGATATTCACTTCCGCACCGGCAAGTTCAAAAGGAGCGGCAAAAGTATCGCTCATATTCTTGCGGGCACTCCCGACGCTGGAACGCTGAGAGGAATTAATGACCACAGAATCTCCGACTTTATGTATACTTGCAAGGTTTGACGAAGTCTCAACAAGCCAATCCAAATCCTGGCTCATGGCAAAAACTCCGTTATGAACCGCCTGCAATGCAATTATCATCTTGTCGGCAACCGATTTTTCTATAACATCGGCAGGTTCGGCGCTCTCAAGCAGAAACTTCATCGTTTTTTCGGTATGAGAATACTCTTCTTCAACTTCAGAAGCATATACGTTGAAATCGACACGTATGTTTTCCTTGTATTTTGCTGGAACGGCACAAACCGCCCAGCCCTCACGCGGAATAGCGTTGTGCAGGCCGCCGCTTTGAATGTCGGAGATACGCAAATCGTACTTCTTCATCTCATTGTAAAGAAAACGCACCAGCAATTTATTGGCATTTGCGCGCTTTTTGTTTATATCATCACCCGAGTGACCGCCGGTAAGCCCTTTCACACACACATTAAAAAAGAAAAAACCTTCAGGTGCAGGCTCGTTCTTGAAACGGAAAGTCACTTCGGTGCGAGCACCTCCGGCACAACTTACAAAAATCTGTCCTTCATCCTCGCTGTCCAGATTCAAAAGATACTTACCGCTCATAAAGCCCGACTTCATGCCTTGCGCTCCCGTAAGGCCCGTCTCCTCGTCGCGCGTGAACACGCACTCTATAGGACCATGCTCGATTGTATTGTCTTTCAGTAGAGCCAATTCCATTGCCACGCCTATCCCGTCGTCTGCGCCCAATGTTGTACCCTTTGCACGCATCCATTCGCCGTCAATTTCCGTTTGTATGGCGTCGTTCATAAAATCGAACTCTACGTTCGAATTTTTTTCGCAAACCATATCCATGTGACTTTGAATTATAGTCGTAGCACAATCCTCGAAGCCTTTTGTCGCCGGCTTGCGTATGATTACATTGCCTACCTCGTCCACTTTAGTTTCAAGTCCTAACTTCTCGCCGAAATCTTTCAGGAAAGCTATCATTTTCTCCTCCTTTTTAGATGGACGGGGAACCTTATTGACAAGAGAGAAGCACTCAAACACTTCGCGTGGCTCTAACTTTACATTTTCCATTTTATCAAGTTTTTCTTGTTTATCCGTCTTAATCATTGTAATTGATTATCTTTGCACAGACAAAAATAACGAAATTAGCGATACAAAGTAATAGTTAAACAAGACATTCATAATTAAATAAAGTAAAGGCATGAAAACTATCAGCAAAATTTTTATATCGGCAATTCTTTTGACAGGAACAACATATCTTACTTCGTGCAAAATGTCCAAAGATGACAAATCTATAGAAGTAAAAGCCTCCATAGGCTCTGATGAAAAAAATACCTCCGTCCCTAAAATTGCATTCGTCGAAGTTGATTCGATTCTGACAAACTATCAATTCTGCATAGACCACTCAAAACTGCTCGAAAAAAGAGGCGCAAATATTCAGGCTACGCTAAGCTCAAAAGGGAAAGCCTTACAAAATGCAGCGGAAAGCTTCCAACAAAAAGTACAGCAAGGAGCATACACTTCACAGGAACAAGCCATGCAGGCACAGGCTTCTTTACAAAAACGTCAGGAAGAGTTGCAAGTTTTACAGGAAAAGCTAAGCCGCGAATTCGAAGAGGAACGTCAAAAATACAATGACGAAATGCGTGATTCTATCGAGAATTTCCTGCAAGATTACAATAAGACGCACAAATATTCAATAATACTAAGCAAAATAGAAAGCAATATATTATATGCCGACAAGCCAATGAACATAACGCAAGACGTGCTCAAAGGTTTGAACAAACGCTACAAAGCAAACAAAAAAGAATAACACGATTTTTTTATCATTACAAAGAAAATCGTCATGAATTACGGCTTCATAAGAGTAGCAAGTGCAATACCAAGTGTACGCCCCGGAAATTGCAAATACAATACAGAACACATTATAGACCTTCTGCAACAAGCAGAAAAGAAACATGTGGATATTGTATGCTTTCCTGAATTATGTATAACGGGATATACTTGCCAGGACTTGTTTGAAAGCGAAACTCTGCTCAAAGGAGCCGAAAATTCACTAAAAAAACTTTGCGAAGAAACACGCAGCATAAAAACCATTGCCATAGTCGGTTTACCGGTTACTATTAGCGGTGTTTTCATGAACTGTGCTGCAGTTTTATACAAAGGCGAGATAATGGGAATAGTTCCTAAAACATTTTTGCCTAACTATAAAGAATTTTACGAAAGACGTTGGTTTGCTTCAGCCCGTGATGTTAAGAAAAAAGAGATAGAGCTATGCGGTAAGATTATACCTTTCAGTTCCAATTTAATCTTTAAAACTTCAAAAGCAACGTTCGGAATAGAAATATGCGAGGATCTTTGGGCGCCGATTCCAAGAAGTTCCAGACTTGCATTAGCCGGAGCCGAAATAATCTTCAATCTAAGCGCCGACAACGAATGCGTTGGAAAAAACACTTACCTAAAATCAATGATTTCAGGGCAAAGTGCACGTACTCTGTCCGGATATGTTCTTTCAAGTTGTGGTTTCGGAGAAAGCACGCAGGACGTGGTTTTTGCAGGGAATGCAATCATTTGTGAAAACGGCAACCTTTTATCCGCAAACGAACGTTTTTGCTTTGAAGAAAAGTTGGTTTACAGTGAAATAGACGTAGAATTATTACGCCACGAACGCAGAGTGAATACAACATTCGGCAGTTGTGCGGCCTCAGAAAAAGATCTCGAGAATTTCACAACAATATACATTAAAGACCACGAAACAAATTCCGACACAAATCTAAGCCGTTATATATCCCCAAGTCCATTCATCCCCAAAGGAAAAGATTTGGAAGATCGTTGCAGCGAAATAATAAACATTCAAATAGAAGGATTAGCGAAAAGATTTGTACATACAAAAGCTAAGACCGCTGTAATCGGCGTTAGCGGCGGTCTCGACTCGACATTAGCCCTTTTAATTTGTGCCTTTACATTCGATAAAATAAACATCGACCGCAAAAATATAATAGGAGTGACAATGCCTGGGTTTGGAACGAGCAGAGGAACTCACTCCAATGCGTTAGATCTGATGGCTGAATTAGGAATTACTATCAGAGAAATATCTATAAACGCTGCCTGCACGCAACATTTCAAAGACATCGGGCACAATCCGGAGATTCACGACACAACATACGAAAATAGCCAGGCCCGCGAACGCACCCAAATATTAATGGACGTTGCCAATCAAACAAACGGACTTGTCATAGGAACCGGAGACCTGAGCGAGCTTGCTCTCGGCTGGGCCACCTACAACGGCGACCACATGAGTATGTACGGAGTAAACTGTTCTATTCCGAAAACCCTTATAAGACATCTTATAAAATGGATTTCCGATAACACAACGAATATAAAAGAACAGCAAACCCTCATCGACATAATAAATACGCCTATAAGCCCCGAACTTATTCCTACTAATCAAAATGGTGAAATTGCCCAAAAGACGGAAGACACCATAGGGCCATACGAATTGCACGATTTCTTTATTTATTATACCCTGCGTTATGGTTTCAGCCCCGCCAAAATATACTTTCTTGCGCAAAACGCTTTTGAAAAAAACTCCATAAAAGAATGCGATTGTAAATGCGACAAAACATTTCCCGAGGAAGAAGTAAGAAACTATTACGACAACGAAACAATCAAACATTGGTTGAAAATTTTCTTCAAACGCTTTTTCGCACAACAATTCAAGCGCAGTTGTTTGCCCGACGGCCCAAAAGTGGGAAGTTGTTCTTTAAGTCCGAGGGGCGATTGGCGTATGCCGTCAGACGCAGACGCGTCGGCATGGATTGAAGAGTGCGAAGGACTATGAAATTATTACAACTCTGATAAAAACATTCTAAACTTCATATAATAACATGAAACAAACAATTTTAGTTACCGGTGGAACCGGATTCATAGGCTCTCACACAACGGTAGAACTTCAACAGGCAGGTTATGATGTCGTGATTATCGACAACCTCTCAAACTCCCAGGCCGACGTAGTAGACGGCATTGAAAAGATAACAGGTATACGTCCCGCTTTCGAAAAGGTAGACTGCCTTGACAAAGAAGCGCTTGAAGGTGTTTTCAAAAAATATCCCGCAATCTCGGGAATAATTCACTTTGCTGCAAGCAAAGCCGTAGGCGAGTCGGTTGAGAAGCCACTGCTTTACTACCGCAACAATCTTGTATCGCTAATCAACATTCTCGAACTTATGCCCAAATACGACGTAAAGGGCATTATATTCTCTTCTTCTTGCACCGTATATGGCCAGCCCGATCCTGAAAATCTTCCCGTAACCGAAAAAGCTCCAATAAAGAAAGCCGAAAGCCCTTACGGAAACACAAAGCAAATCAACGAGGAAATAATCGCCGACACTATCAAGAGCGGTTCTCCCATAAAGGCTGTTATTCTACGCTATTTCAATCCTATCGGTTCGCACCCCACGGCAATAATCGGCGAAATGCCCAACGGCGTTCCCGCCAACCTCATACCGTATATTACCCAGACCGCTATCGGTATCCGCCCGCAGTTAAGCGTATTCGGCAACGACTACAACACCCCCGACGGAACATGTATACGCGACTTTATCTATGTCGTTGACCTTGCAAAGGCTCATGTATGTGCTATGGCTCGCATCCTCGACGGAAAGAGCGAAGAAGACATAGAGATATTCAATGTAGGAACAGGCAGCGGCGCTTCGGTAAAAGAACTTATCGACACATTCGAGAGCTGCACGGGTGTAAAACTCAATTACAAAGTTGTAGGGCGTCGTGCCGGCGACATCGAGAAAATATGGGGCAACGTAGACAAAGCCAACAATGTATTGGGTTGGAAAGCCGAGCACACTCTTGAGGAGGCACTCAGCTCTGCATGGAAATGGCAGGTACACCTACGCGAACTCGGCATTATGTAATGCAGAATATCCGATAAAAACATACAGCAAGGCCATAAAAAGCCTATACTGACAAACATAGAAAGTTCCACGGAGCCGGCAACGTAAGAAGTGTCTGAATCTCTTGTGGAACTTTTATTTTTTACCGAAACCATTCACGCCACTCACAATATGCGCTCTGAAGAAAATACACCTTATTATATATTAGACGAGCAACGTCTGCGACGGAATCTCAAACTCATAAGCGATGTCTCATCCCGCACCGGAGTTGAAATAATCCTTGCTTTCAAGGCATACGCGCTCTGGAAAACATTTCCTGTTTTCAAGGAGTACATAGGATTCACAACCGCGAGTTCCCCATACGAGGCACGCCTGGCAAAAGAAGAGTTCGGCAGTCTGGCACACACATATTCTCCTGCCTACGAAGACTGTACTTTCAATACGATAATGGAATGCTCAAAAAGCATTACTTTCAACTCTCTCCAACAATTCAATCATTTCTATTCCCAGGTTGAAGCCTGGAATTCTTCTGACAAAAGTCATAAAATCTCGGTGGGACTACGAATTAATCCGGAGCGTTCGGAAATTTCGACCGACATATACAATCCGTGCGCCCCGGGAACGCGCTTCGGCATTTCGGCCGACAAGCTGCCGGAAATCCTCCCGAACGGAATAGACGGTTTCCACTGCCATTGCCATTGCGAAAACGACTCATACGCGCTCGAAAGAACACTCGCACAAATTGAAAAGAAATTCGGCCGGTGGCTTCCCGACCTAAAATGGCTCAACTTAGGCGGAGGGCACCTGATGACGCACAAAGACTACAACATCGACCACCTGACAAAAATCCTGCTCGAATTCAAGACACGCCACCCGAACCTGAAAATAATAATGGAACCGGGGTCGGCATTCGCATGGCAAACCGGAGAATTGGTAGCAAGTGTTGTAGACATTGTAGAAGACAACGGTATAAAGACGGCGATTCTCAACGTAAGTTTCACCTGCCATATGCCAGACTGCCTCGAAATGCCCTATCATCCTAATGTTGTGGGAGCGGAAACTCTCGACAAAGAATTATCGGAAGCCGAAAAAACAGACACCTCGACCTACCGCCTGGGAGGCAACAGCTGTTTAAGCGGGGATTTCATTGGTTTCTGGAAGTTCGAAAGCCCTTTGCACACGGGCGACCGTATTGTATTTCTCGACATGATTCACTATACAACAGTCAAGACAAACATGTTCAACGGCATAAACCACCCTTCGATACTTTTTCGCCGAACAGACGGCACTATAGAAGAGCTGCGTAAATATACATACGAAGATTACAGAGACAGAATGGACTGAAACCGAAAGCCTCCGTTCATTCGCATACACTTTCCTGCAATAGAATAAATTTTCATAACAATCACAGACCAAACACCAGAAACGAGCCACACCATGCCTAATACGGAAATGAACAAAGCCTGGCAACTCGTAACGAGAACGGGAACGAGCATATTCCTAACAGGAAAAGCCGGCACAGGCAAGACAACTTTTCTTAAAAAGCTAAAGCAATTTTCACCCAAGCGCATGGTTGTACTCGCTCCTACGGGCGTTTCGGCAATCAATGCCGAAGGCGTAACTATCCATTCCTTTTTCCAGCTGCCTCTTGCCCCTTATATTCCGGGAAACAACGCCGGCACTAACTACGACAAGCGTCTTTTTATATTCAGCAAGCATAAACGCGAGCTCATAAACTCCATTGATTTACTCGTAATCGACGAGATAAGCATGGTGCGCGCCGATGTGCTCGACGCTGTCGACGCAGTTCTGCGCCGGCTACGCCGCAACAGCAATCCGTTCGGAGGTGTACAGCTTATGATGATTGGCGATGTGAGGCAGCTCGCCCCCGTAATAACCGACCGCGAAAAAGAAATCCTGTCGGCCTATTACGAAACACCTTTTTTCTTCAGCAGCAAAGCGCTGAAATCCACAAGTTACATCACCGTCGAACTAAAAAAAGTATACCGCCAGCAAGACGATGACTTTTTGGGCCTGCTCAACAACATACGCGATAACAAAGCCGACGAGTTTACACTCGCGGCACTCAACAGGCGGTACATTCCCAACTTCATACCGCCCGCAGGAAAAAGCTACATAATGCTTACAGCCCTCAACCGCACCGCAAAACATTACAACGAGCAACAACTGGCCGTAATAAACGAGAAGCCGTTCACATTCCGAGCCGACATTAACGGAGATTTCCCCGAAACATCGCTCCCTACCGACATGTTTCTCACTCTCAAACAGGGAGCGCAGGTAATATTCATAAAAAACGACACCTCCGGCCGAAATTATTACAACGGTATGATAGGAACGATAGTCTCGCTCGGCGAAAACACCGTAAAAGTGCGTAACGACGACAGCGGCAGTGAGTTTTTCGTTGAAAAGGAAGAATGGAAAAACATCAGATACACGCTCAATCCCGACACCCGTGAGATAACAGAGGAGGTAGAAGGTACATTCAGACAGTATCCTCTGAAACTGGCATGGGCCATAACCATACACAAAAGCCAGGGACTGACTTTCGAGCACGCCATAATCGACACCTCGTCGTCTTTCGCACCAGGACAGGCATACGTAGCCCTGAGCCGCTGCAAAACGCTCGAAGGAATGGTGCTGCGCTCCCCTATCAGAGCAAGCGACATACTGAGCGACAAAAACGTGGAGCAATTCATAGAAACTGTCGACAGCTGCGACACAAGCCCCGAACGCATAAACGAACTCGAGCGCGAATATACGATACGCATGATAGACGAAATGTTCGACCTATCGTCCGTTCTGCAAGCCTTGCGGCTGTTTACGAGACAACTTGAAGGAAACGCAGCCAGCCTCAACGCCGAACTCTATTCCGCCTGCCTGAAAGAAGAAACGGTAATAGCCGGTCTTACAGACATAGCAAAAAGATTCAGGAACGAATACACCGCACGTGCCGAGCAGTCGCACGACCTGACATCGAGCCCGTTCACGGAACGCATTCGCAAGGCCGCCGCATACTTCGGCTCGCAAATCAAACCGCTGCTCTCACTCACAACGGGTACGAACCCCGAAACGACAAACAAAGCAACGGCCAAACGCATTAACGAGTACCTCGCGACACTGCGCAAAACAGTATTCACGAAAAGTGAAGTATTCCGCCACGAAGCCGCCGACGGCACTATATTCTCGGCCGACGACTATATGAATGCCAAAGCCCGCGCCGCACAGACTTACGACAACGCCGCAGCCCCGCCTTCCGCCACACGCACACTAAAAACAAAGACGAAAAAAGAAAAAACGCCGAAACAGCCCAGAATAAGAACGGCAACCGTAAGCTACGAGCTCTACAAACAAGGCAAAAGCATTCCGGAAATTGCCGCAGAGCGCAACCTTTCGATCGGAACCATACAAGCCCACCTGTCAGAGTATGTCCGCGACAATCTCATTTCCGCCGAAAAGCTCATGCCGCCTGCAAGAATAGACCATATAAACAAACTTATCGACAGTTCCGACAAAACCTCTGTAACTCTCAATGAAATAAAAAAACTTTCGGGCCAGGATTTCTCTTTCGGCGAAATAAAAATAGTTTTTGCCTCACGGGGAATAGACGGCAAATGAACACACAAAAAATCTACCGCAATAAAAAAATCAAATTCAAGGCATTTCAATAACAATCCGGTATAAACAAAAAACGGTTCCGTAGAAAATCCATAAGCTAAGATTTATTCCGAACCATACTCCGCACGAAAAAAAATATTTTTTTTGCACGGTAAAAAACTTCCCGCAGCAAATTGAAAATACAAGGGAGATAATCGAAAATATGTCTGAGATATTTTAAAATATCTCAGACATATTTTTTGCTACATATACACACGCTGATTTTCAAGTGCTTGGCCGCTGACCGTTTTTGTCTGCAAAACCTTACGGCAAAGCGCCGCGACTTTTTTAAAGAAAACAATATTTTTTCAGCCAAAAAGTATTCTGACTGAAAGTCAAACCCAAACTGAAAATCACCCTTCCCTTCAATTTTAAAAAAGCCTGCAAACCCTGTCACAAAAAGACCGAAACTCCTGTTTTATCCCGCAAAAGCGGCAAAAAGGCCCTTTGTATCGCACATTCGGGGCTAATGCAGGCAAAAAAGGCGCATTTATTCACAAAAAAAGCAAAGAATATTTTGTGTGTAATCTAAAAAGCATTACTTTTGCAACGCATTTAGAGAAGTGCGCGAGAATGCGGCAATAGCTCAGTTGGTAGAGCGCAACCTTGCCAAGGTTGAGGTCGCGAGTCCGAGTCTCGTTTGCCGCTCGATATTGTCTTTTGGAACTACTCGTTTTTCCTTTGTTCCGAGACTTGATACCTTTAAAATTTTTATTTCTATATGAATTTATACTTGCGCTATTTCAGCGAGGAAACGCTTGTGCACAGCGTAGATGAGGCAGTAAATTTCTTGACTTCTCTCTCCGACTTCAGGGTAGACGAAGACATGGTCAACGATCTCAGGCAATTTGCCGAAAGTTCCGTATCCTATCCAAAACGATACAAAATCAGGCCGAGAGTATATTTCATAGTAATAAAAACCACCGCAAATACTATGGCGGAATTCAAGGCCAACAACAAAAAGAACTCGGCACAGGTTGTCGGCAACGACGACATGGCTTTGCAGCACAGAACAGACAGACAGGCCGAACTGGCTGAAGAAAAAACAGGCTGGTACGAAGGCTCTATCCTCTTTAAACGGGTAATTCCAATACAAGGAACGGGCAAATTCCAATACCGCGACACAACTTTTGCCGCACGTTGCAAGGCCAACAGCCCGTTACATTGCTACGAACGCATAGTACAACACCTTCGCGGCCGCCAGGACATCGACCAGCGAAGCCAGTTTCCCTCTGCCAAAGGAAAAAATTTCACCTATAAGTATTTAGGAGACACACTTGCCGAACAATAAAAGGATTTCCTTATAAACAAATAAAAGTTTCTTTACGCTAAAAACGTTTAAAGAAACTTTTTTATTTTCCGCATAGTCTGAAATTCTCATCTTTTGGCAGAAAACAAAAATTGTGGTTGAAATTCATTACTTTTGGAAAGTAAATCAATAATCAACAAAGGACTATTCTATGAAATATCGAAAATGCGGAGAAAGCGGAATCTTTCTGCCGGAACTTTCGTTGGGATTATGGCATAATTTCGGCGATACAGACGATTTCGACGAGGCGCGCAGAATGATTCTCACGGCTTTTGAAAACGGCATTTGCCATTTCGATTTGGCCAACAACTACGGTACGCCCGCCGGCTCGGCCGAGAAAAATTTCGGCAGGGTACTGAAATCCGGCCTGCTCCCTCATCGTGACGAACTATTCATTTCCTCCAAAGCCGGTCATGATATGTGGCAGGGAGTATACGGCACAGGGTCGTCGCGAAAGAACTTAATCGCGTCCTGCGATCAGTCGCTCCGTCGCACAGGGCTCGATTATTTCGACGTATTCTACTCACATCGTTACGACGGAACAACGCCCGTAGAAGAAACCATGCAGGCTCTCATCGACATTGTTCGGAGCGGAAAGGCGCTCTATGCCGGAATCTCAAAATATCCACCCGAGCTGCAGCCGCATTGCTACCGGATTTTACGGGAAACCCATGTGCCTTGCCTTGTAAGCCAGTACCGCTGTTCGATATTCGACACAAAAGCGCGCAGCCAAAACTTTAATACAGCCGTTGAGAACGGTTCGGGAATCGTATGCTTCTCTCCGCTTGCCCAGGGATTGCTGACAGATAAATATCTCAACGGAATTCCCGAAAACAGTAGGGCTGCAAAAGCTACCGGCTTTCTAAAAACTTCGCAAGTCACTCCCGAACGTGTTGAAGCCGCAAAAAAATTGAGTTCTATAGCCGAAAAACGTGGAGAAACCCTTGCTTCTATGGCTTTGAACTGGATATTGGCCGACAAGCGCGTGACATCGGTAATCATAGGTGCGTCAAGCGTAAACCAGCTCAAGGCCAATATCGAATCAATCAACGGACAGAAATTCTCGGACACCGAACTTGAAGAAATCCGGTCTATTGCCGAACACGCCGAGATACAATTCTGAACAGGTAGCTGCTTTCTGAAAATCCCGCAAAAGGCAACGAGGCGTGCAGCCCCATTTTTCACCCTATTTTGCAGACAAAAACAGTCACCTGCCAAGTACTTGAAAATCAGCAGGTGTATATGTAGCAAAAAATATGTCTGAGATATTTTAAATTATCTCAGACATATTTTCAATTATCTGCGGGAAGTTTTTTACCATGCGAAAAAATATTTTATTTTTTCGCATGGTAGTTTTTTCATTAAATCTTCTTATCTCTGTTTTCAACCGGACAAGTCTCCGGTTTGAACCGTATGCATATAAAAGTATCCCGCAAGCACTATAATATGCCCGCGGGATACTTTATTTCATAAGGAATCCGTTTTCCCGTTCCTATTACTTATTTCTTTGCGTAGCGGCCAAAAGCGTGTTTTGCATAAGCGAACAGATTGTCATGGGGCCTACGCCGCCGGGAACGGGAGTTATATACGAACACAAGGGAGCCACCTCGTCGAATTTAACGTCACCATTCAGACGGAAACCATTCTTCTTGGTGGAATCGGGCACACGGGTAGTACCAACGTCTATCACCACCGCACCAGGCTTCACCATATCGGCCGTAACAAAGTCGGGCTTGCCGATAGCAGCTATTATGATGTCCGCGCTGCGGCACTCCTCTTTTAAATTCCTTGAATGGCTATGACAAACCGTAACCGTGGCATCGCCATAGCACTTCTGCATCATAAGCTGGGCCATAGGCTTGCCCACAATGTTGCTGCGCCCGAGAATCACGCACTTCTTTCCGCTCGTTTCAATATCATAACGACGAAGAAGTTCGAGAATACCGCGCGGTGTGGCCGAAATAAACGTGGAAAGCCCTATGGCAAGGCGTCCTACATTGACAGGATGAAAACCGTCGACGTCTTTGCGGTAGTCTATCGCCTCTATGATTTTCTGTTCTGAAATATGCTTGGGAAGAGGTAACTGGACTATCATTCCGTCAACATCGTCGTCGGCATTAAGTTCCGCCACTTTTTCAAGAAGTTCGGCTTCGGTAACATCATCCTCGTATCTTACGAGCGTAGATTTGAAACCGCAAACCTCGCAAGCCTTCACTTTATTCGCCACATAGGTTTCGCTACCTCCGTCGTGGCCCACAAGAACCGCCACAAGGTGAGGACGACGACCGCCGGCGCTTACGATTTGTTCCACCTGAGCCGCAATTTCAAGTTTAATGCTTGCAGCTGTCGCTTTTCCGTCTATAAGTTGCATTGTATCTGAATAAAATGTTGTTTTGCTTTTATCTTCTCGGCATTTTCGCGTTGCGCATTAATTGCTGCATGCGATTGCCCGACATCTGGTGCATCATCTTGCGCGTCTGGTCAAACTGCTTCAAGATTCTGTTCACCTCCTGAATGCTTGTTCCGGAACCTTTCGCAATTCTCTGGCGGCGGCTGTTGTTTATAATGTCGGGATTCGAACGTTCTTTCGGTGTCATCGAATAAATGATAGCCTCTACGCTCTTGAATGCGTTATCGTCGATATCCAGGTCCTTCACAGCCTTGCCGACACCGGGAATCATCGAAACGAGATCCTTTATGTTTCCCATTTTCTTTATCTGGGCTATCTGACTAAGGAAATCGTTGAAGTCGAACTGGTTCTTGGCGATTTTTTTCTGCAGCTTGCGGGCCTCTTTCTCGTCGTACTGCTCCTGAGCACGCTCAACAAGCGACACGATGTCGCCCATTCCGAGAATTCTGTCGGCCATCCGCTCGGGATGGAACACGTCGAGAGCTTCCATTTTCTCTCCCGTTCCAACAAACTTGATAGGCTTATCGACCACTGTGCGTATGGACAATGCAGCACCGCCGCGGGTATCGCCGTCGAGCTTTGTAAGAACCACGCCGTTGAAGTCAAGACGATCGTTGAACTCCTTAGCCGTGTTTACAGCGTCCTGTCCCGTCATCGAATCGACAACAAAAAGTGTTTCATCCGGATTCACGGCCGCTTTTATCGCAGCTATTTCGTTCATCATCTGCTCGTCAACCGCCAAACGTCCGGCCGTATCGATTATTACGAGGTCTTTAGCGTGAGCACGTGCCTCCTTGATTGCATTAAGAGCGATGTTTACAGGATTCTTCTCCTCCGGTTCGCTATATACAGGCACGCCTATCTGCTCGCCGAGCACTTTCAGCTGATCTATTGCCGCAGGACGGTAAACGTCGCAGGCAACAAGCAGCGGAGAACGGTGTTTTTTCGATTTCTGCCAGTTGGCGAGTTTTGCAGAAAAGGTTGTTTTACCCGATCCCTGCAAACCCGACATAAGAATAACCGCCGGACGGCCCGCAAGATTCAGCTCAGCGGCAGAACCGCCCATAAGTTCAGCCAGCTCGTCGTGAACGATTTTCACCATAAGCTGCCCCGGCTTCACGCTCGTGAGCACATTCATGCCCAACGCCTTTGCTTTTACGCGGTCGGTAAAACTTTTCGCCACTTTATAGTTGACATCGGCGTCGAGCAGCGCGCGGCGCACGTCTTTCAGGGTTTCGGCAACGTTTATGTCGGTAATTTTGCCTTCGCCCTTCAATATTTTGAACGATCTTTCTAAGTGTTCGCTTAAATTCTCAAACATTTCCTGAAAAATAATCTATTTTTTACAAATCGTGATGTTTCATGCGAAATTCCGCAAGCTCTTCATATTTCGTTCCGGGCCGCCCGTAGTTTGCATACGGGTGAATGCTTATACCGCCGCGGGGAGTGAAAAAACCTGTTACCTCAATGTATTTCGGGTCCATGAGACTTATCAGATCCTTCATGATTTTATTCACGCAGTCTTCGTGGAAATCTCCATGATTCCGGTAACTGAAAAGATAGAGCTTCAGACTTTTGCTCTCAACCATTCTCTCGTCGGGAATATATTCTATTCTTATTTCCGCATAATCGGGTTGCCCCGTTATAGGACAAAGACTCGTAAACTCGGGACAGTTGAAACGCACCCAATAGTCGTTTCCGGGGTGTTTGTTTACGAAAGTCTCGAGCACAGACGGGTCGTAATCCGTTTTATATACCGTAGAATTTCCGAGGGATTTCAATCCTTCGTCTTTTCTTTCTTTCATATTATTCCTTACTGCTTATATATTCTTCGAGCCCTCGGCGCCGCAGCTCACAAGCCGGACAATGCCCGCACCCGTCGCCTTTCACGTCGTTATAGCAAGTGACAGTTTCGTTACGCACTATGTCGAGAACGCCCAGTTCGTCGGCCATTGCCCACGTCTCTTTCTTGTCTTTCCACATCAGCGGCGTGTGTATGACAAACTGTTCCTCCATTGCAAGATTCAACGAAACGTTCAGACTCTTTATAAAGGTGTCGCGACAGTCGGGATAGCCGCTGAAATCGGTCTGCCCCACTCCCGTAACTATGTTCGTTATGTTACGCTCGCGCGCATACACGGCGGCAATGCTGAGAAAGAACAAATTCCTTCCGGGAACAAACGTATTAGGCGGGGTATCCTGCGGTTTCACCTCATCCATTCTCATATCCTTATCGGTGAGGGAATTTTTTGCAAGCGTTCCTATCAGAGGCACATCGAGGCACTCCCAATCCACTCCGGCAACGGACGCTATGCGTTCTGCCGCAGCCACTTCGCTCAAATGCCGCTGACCGTAAGAAAACGTAATGGCCGCTACATTGCCGAAATGCTTCTTTGCCCAGAACAGACAGGTAGTAGAATCCTGCCCTCCGCTAAGAACCACGAGGGCATTATTGTTCGGTGTTATCATTTCTTTCTTTTTTTAGTTCAGACGGTATGCGGAATGCCGTATACAGCTCCAGCCATGCACCGACGGTCAGAAAAACGAGCCATTCATTGTGGCCGAAAGGCCATACATGGCGAACCGACATCCACATAGGCACTGCAGTGACGAGCAATACCAGCGCGCCGAGAATCTGCTGCCTGCGCAAGCGCCTTATCGTGAAACTTCCGCCTTCATATCTCGCACTCAACTGCATGGCTGCAAAACAGGCCGCCCCCACCCCGAACACGTAAGGAACATATTCCCTTGCCGGAGTGCTGAAAGCCACCAATGCCAGAAGCATAACCACCGCTCCGGCATTATAAACCATGATTTGTAATTTACTTAGCTGTTTCATTACGGGAATAATCGTTTCCTTCATACTCGAATACGAACACATCCTCGTCGGCCTTTTTCATAAAATAGCGTTCACGTGCTATTTTTTCTATTGCACGCGGATCGGTTTCAAGAGCATGTATCTGCTTCATGTCGCGTTCGTAAATACGGAAATAGCGCTCCTTCTCGGCCCTCAACGTTGCTATTTCGTTGCGCTGCTCATAGCGGCGCAGCAAACTGTTGTGGTCAAGAAAAATCAGATTCGTGAAAAAAAGCACACAAACTATAAAACATTTGCGCTTTCCGAGCCACCTCCATGTAATTTCGAGTTTCCCCATACGTTTAGGCCGCCATTTCTCAAAGTGTAAATCGGCCAATGCAAAATTACGAAATATTATCGGAATAATCTTTCGGCAGAATAATATAATAGTGTATCATATTTCAATTTACCCGCTTTGAACCGCCGAAGACTATGCCCCGCAATAAGAAACGCTCCTGCGCGAGAGGAAAACGTATCCGATATATTCTAACGTGAGTTCTGCACATACAAAACAGGCCCTGCAGGAAACCGGCAAGCAACAGTTTTGTTGTAAACAGTGCTCCTAACGAAAAAAAAATATTTTTTTACACGGTAAAAAACTTCCCGCAGATAATTCAAAATACAAGGCACATAAT
>OHBJ01000711.1_pt1 | contig 22264 bp, 26 predicted proteins | sample 1577241 | NCBI WGS metagenome assembly OHBJ01 (sample SAMEA3541594, study PRJEB24748) | human gut metagenome | biome: human gut; feature: human-associated habitat; material: faeces | place: China | collected 2012 | reverse complement strand
GGCGAAACGCTCGAAGAGCGCGCCGTGACCGTCACGGAGAACGACGTGCGCGCGTCTGCAGGTCATGGGAGTTCCGATTTCGGATGAATGGGATCTTGCCATCTGCAAAGGGCTGAGTATCGAGCCGGAAAACAGGTATCAGTCGATCCGGGAACTGTATCAGGATCTCTATCATGAGTAAGGAGGGCATCATGGAAAATCGTTATCTGCCGGGGATGCTCTACTGGGAAAAAGCGGGACAGAGTGTATGGAGAATGTATGACCAGCTTCTTGAGATCAAAGTGCTTGCTTTCCGGGCAAAAGAAGGGCAGCAGGAGCAGCTTTATCAGATGGCACGGAAGCTGGAGAGACTGAATCTGTTAGATGAGCATTTTGTAAAGATTCTGGCAGTTAAAAAGATCAATGAGGAATGGTTTCTGTTGTTTTCTGCAAAAGATGCAGAAGAGAAAAAACAGCAGATACAGGCGGTTCTTGCAGCGAAAGATTTACAGGAAACAGAGGAAATGCCTGATTTTTCGCAGTACAGAGAACAGGGCAGAAAGAAAGAGCAGGTTTTGCCGTGCGGCACGATTCTGAATGGTCAATATCAGGTTTTGGACTGTGTCGGGATCGGAGGTTTCGGGATTGTATATCTTTGTCAGGATCTGTATCTGAAACGACTTATCGCTGTGAAGGAATATTTTCCGGAACTGACCATGCGGTCACGCCGTTTTTTGTTCCAATGGGAGGCAGGCTTGCTGCCTGCCCTATGCAGCCTTGACGCTCCAAGGCTTTGGAAGCAGTCTCTTCGTAAGCTCAGCGCTTGCTGAACTGAGGTGCGCGACGGGCGGCCTTGAGGCCGTACTTCTTTCTGCCTTACGGGCGAAAACCGTTGATTTTACTGGGTTTTCAAGGGTGTACACCACATTTCCATTATGCGCTGCTTTTTCTCCCAACTTCGGCGTTACCGTGTGCTGAATTTTCTGCCCATTGATATACCGGACATAGGTACGTTCCTTTGTTGATCTTGTGACGATATACTGCCATACTCGCTTGAACTGCGTATATGACAGCGGATCTCCATCACGATTGGCAACAACATATTCTGAAGTTGCAACCTCTTTTGCTTCCCGTAGGCACTCCGTTAGAACTGAAGGTAGCGGAATGTCCCGCCTTGCAGATTTTGTTTTTAGATCGGACGAGATAACGGGCCGATTATGTTCCGAATGCCATGCTCTTTGTACGGAAAGGTATGGTGCTTCGGCATCAAGAAACACACAGTCCCATTTTAACGCCAAGATTTCTTCCCGTCGCAAGCCAGCATACAGACCAATCATTACAAACACATACGGAGGAAGCCCCTTGATGGCAACGAGAAGTTTGTCAACCTGTTCGTCTGTAAGTGCCTCTCGTTCATTCTGCGGCTTTCCTCCTTTGGAAGAAAGAGTTTCACAGGGGCAGGAATCGATGATTTTGCTTTCGACTGCAGAATAGAAAATGCACTTATACAGCATCTGAACCGAGCGATATACTGAGCATGATTTTGAGGAGACATTCACCATCGCAAGCTTGATATCATCTGAAGAGACTTCTGCCATATATTTATGGCCCAGCGGTTCAATGATATAGTTTTTGACCTTTGAAGTATAGTCTATAAGGGTTGTTGGCCGTATTCTTGCAGATTGCATGGTGAGCCAACGCTCACAATACTCGGCCACAGTCGGTGTTGTTCTACGGAAAACCGCATTCTCAATTTGGCGCTGTGCTTCTTCCACTTTTTCAAGAAGTTCTTCCGGAGTCCTTGCGTAAAGGGCGACTCGCCTGCCATCGGCATCTTCAATTCGTGTTCTGTAGTATTCGACCCCCTTTAGCACCACAGTGCCATACTTGGGTATCTCTTTTTTCTTTCTTGCCATTCTTTCACCTCCCTAAACGTTGGTATCAGCTGCCGAATTTGTGAGGGTGAGCAAGTTATTTCTTATTGGGACGGTGCTGCTTGCGGTATGTCAAGTTGTTATCGGCAGGTTTTGCCCTCTTTGTGCATTTGGCAACATATTCCTGAAGCGCTGCATCTGTAAAATACACGCACCCATTTGGAACATACTGGACGTAGGAAATCAAGCCGTTTTGTCTGGCTGCATCCAGCGTGGCAATACTAATCCCCAAAATCTTGGCAGCTTCTTTTCGTGTAATCAGTTTTTCCATATGCGCATTTATCCTTTCATGATATATTCAACCCTCCGATTCTCTGGTAATAAATGCGCCGTTCTGCTGGTTTCAAATACATGACTCCCAGCCAAGTTAACATTCCATCAACTCACAAGCTCACTATATTACACTTGCAACCAGAGTTAATTACAGCATTCTTTTTGCGGCACACCTCCGCCCGTGGCGAACGGGTCCATGGAAATCTCATCCCCCCGCCTTCATTATGGCCGGGCCGCGAATTACGGAAGTATCATTATTGCCCCTGGCGGATCATCGCGCATACGGTTGCCGACCGTATTTATGTGCTCTTGGATCTGGCCTGCCAAACCAAATGGATAGCCGCTTGCCACCAGAGGAACGAGAGGGCGCCGCTATGCGGTTTTCAAGGTTCATTGAAAATGGGGATTGCCTTCATGAAGTAAGAACACTCGAAAAACGCAAAATCTAATGCTCTGAGAAAAAATTAAGGCTCCGGCAAAGCACCGGAGCCTTTGTCTAAATTCTGAATTCCGAAATATGCAGAACAATATGCAGCATAATGTATTGCCTACAATCCTCGTCGAGATTACCGGCATAACTGCTCAGCCGGTTAATCAGAGGCATATATAGAGCAAGCAGGGAATCCAACGCTTCCCGGTCTCCGCATACAGCAGCTTCCAGAAGCAGTCTAAATTCATTGCCGGTCATTTTTTTCGCTCCTTTATAAGGCGCTCTCTTAATCGCTTTATTGCAAGGGAGCGCTGGTTGTATACATGCTGTACAGAGCAGTGGAGTTTTGCTGCAATTTCAGATGGTGTAAGATCTTCGACAAAAAGCATTTCCAGTATACGTCTGCGCATCAGCGGAAGTTCCCGGAATGCCTCAGCCAAACGCTGTTCCTCAAAATCAAAGCTATCCGGCGTAACACCAGCAGATAATAGCGCCGTATCCACGATTGCAACGTCAGCTTCTTCAAGGGGTACGGTTTGCAATTGCTTTTTTTCAGCACGCAGATAGTTCTTCTGTGCATTTTCTGCAGTTATGACGATCCATCTTGTGAATCGGCCACGCAGTTCATCCCTTCCGTCCGTGGGTGACATTATTTACGCCTCCTTTGGCGCATGCCACCCCGGCAAAAGAGATAAAAACACGCCACGATGGCATGCTATGATCTGTAAGATATGGGGTTAAATCAGGAATTTGAGCGGAATAGCAGCGCATCAACGCATCAAAACCACCTCCTCCCTGTATAAGCGAGGGTTGTCTGCCCATAAAAACACCCACCCGTTGACAGTTTTTATAAACTGTACAAAACGGATGGGTGCTTGGCAGGGCTCATCAGCTCCACCTCTGAAGTCATATTTTTACGGTGAAAGGACCTGCTTGTTTGTGGTCAGAAAAGTCTCAAAATAATCTCAACCACGGTCACAAAAACGGATAAAAGCCGCAGTTCATGTTCTGCATTATGTAAAAAACGTTTTCAATTCCTGCATATGCTCATCTGTGAGATACGGCTCTGCCTGCCTGAAATAAATCTGTGACAGGGTCTTGCTGCCGGACATAAGCATTGCTTTTATGAGATGGTAATGGACTTCCGACTCATACATATCGATGGACAGCAAATCCATGGATAGTTCCTGTACGCGAAGGTAGTTCTTTTCTCTATAAAGCATAGAGAGATACCGTTTCATATAGTGCAGAAACTTGTTTTGGTAATACAGCGTTTTGGGCATTAGCCAGTGGTAAAAGTCGTACCGCGGAAGGAGACTGCCTCGGTAGAGTCCAATAATACTCTCATACAGCGTCTGTAAAATCGCCGGGTCGGAAGAATTATCGATCCGTTTGCATGCATCGTCGAAGCGATCAACATCAGTAAAAATTGTGTAATTGGGGTTTAACGTGAATGTCCCGTGCGATGCCTGAATCAAATCGCGGATCCCTATGCAGGCAAGCGTGTTGCGAAGGCGGTATACGACATTCTTAATCGAATTGTACGGATTCTCCATGTCTGTACTTTCCCATATGACGTCTGTAAGCAGCCGCAGCGGATGTTCTCTTTTGCGGTTTAAGAGCAGAAATGTCAGGAGCACATATCCAGACTCATTTGTAAATGAATCATCTTTTAAAACATCGGTTGCAGAAATGATTTCCAGTTTCCCAAACAGATTTGCCTGAATGATTGTTGGTTGTTTTATACTCGCATAGCGCCGTTCTCTCCATTCCTGCAGCAGTATTTCATTCAACTCCACAACGACGCAAAGGATAACAAGTCGTAAAAACCCCGGATCTTCCACATTACGTTTCGGATTATCTACGCCAAGAAAACCGGCATTGAGTCTTTTTTGAAACGGAACCGCCAGAAGCGAATTCACACTCTGCTTCTCCAAATATCTGTATTCTTCTGCGAATTCAGATTTAATCCGCTCCAGATCCGTAATAATGATTGGCGTATCGCTCTTTAGCAAGCAAAGCCAGCGCGGAAACATTTCGAACGGCATAAATTGGAGATTGTCAATTTCGGGCGCTATTCCAGGGGCACAGCACTCATATGTATTGACTCCGATACCCAACTCATCGTCCACTTCGATGACATATGCTCTGTCAGCACCGTAGAACATAAGCGCCCCCTGCAGTGCCAGTTCGATTTTTTCTTTTGGGTTCGTATTGTTGCGCAGCTTGGTTTCCAAATCGCTCAGAATGCGCAAATAATCGCAGCCATTACCATCTACATTCAGTCTGCAGATTCCTTCCTTTCTTTCACCGTTCATCATAGTGTTCACCTCCTATTTGGATGATACTTCCCCAGATAAAACGCAAAGCTGTCCAGCAAGAACTGGACAGCCTTTCGCTCTCGTTGACCGTGCAGATATAGACTGTACGGTGCAGAATATTCATTTGTGTTGACCGAGTGCCTGCTAAGCAGAAATCGCTGCCTTCAGGGAAAGGCAATTCACAACTCAATGCTCGTCATGAGCCTTTTCGATGATGTCAACCAACTGCCTCAGCAGATCGCAGGTGAGTATCTTTGTTTTCACAGGGAATTTATCAATGCGCTCATAAAGGTCGCGCATGATGACCTGCTCCTTATAGTCATAGGAATCCAACAAAAGCTGATCCACTGTGGTGTGCAGCATATTTGCCACTGAAACCAGCAGCTCAATGCTGATTCCGCCTTTGCCATTTTCGATTTTGCCGAGGTGGCTGTTCGTGCAATTCAGCTGTTCAGCGAACTCCTCCTGCGTCATTCCGAGGTTATGACGCATCGTTTTTATGCGTCTTCCAAGAGCTACTTTGTCCACCAGCATCGTCTCCTTCTATAATATTATTCTACAAAAAAGAGGCGTGCTGTAGAAGTTACTATAAATCCATTATCCACCTTAATAATGCGTGTTTGCGCTTTGAAGTGGTTTTGCATTCATCAAAACATCAGAAAAGTAGATTCACAGTTTTATAAGTTCTTAAAAGTCAACCATCGAACAACTCCAGATTGCTGATCATCGCCGCAAGGTCCACGTTCAAATCTTCCTGCATTTGTATAGATGGTGTTTCAACGCCTCCGGCAAGCAACTGACCGTTTGCGATTCGCTCGTCAATAATGGATCGAATCATTTGCTCAAGCGCATCACGCCTTATCCCGCCGTCAATTTTAACACTTACCGGCGCAGGTTCAGCAAGCTCGGGATGTGCAGCAATATATGCATTCAGTGCGGCTATAACAACTGCGCTTTTTCGGTTTCCAAGACGCTCTAAAAGCTCTCCTGCCTGCGTCTGTTCTCGCGTTTCTGAACCGAACTGTAGCGAAAAACGGTATTTCCCATCCCGCTTCACAACGGAACCCCCATTATTGTACCGCGCGCATGGCCATCTGTCCTCGCGCAAGCATCTCATAACCGATCGCGTTTGCCTTTGGATCATCGATGAAGGTAGCCTTCGCCACAAGCGAGGTGTGCTCAATCAGCGGTCTGAACAGGATGCTTCCGCCTCCAATAAAGATGGCGGGATTGGTACGCAAATCCACCTGAAGCTCACGCAGCTTGTCCAAAATATCTTTTGCGTGCAGCTGAGCCGCATCACGAATCGCCTTTTTTACTTCCTCGGGCAGTATCGTTTCCTGCCCCTGCAGCACTGCACAGATATGTTCGTCTTCAATGCGCATGTCGTGCTGCGCGCTGATTTTGCCAATGATATCATTGTTCATGGTGATGACTCCGCTCTCCAAACTGCGGCAGAATTGCAAATCCGGCTTTCCGTTGCGAAGGAGAAGCACATCGGTAGTATATCCGCCGATATCCACGATAAACATCCGCAGCGTTTTCAATAGCTGTCCGCTTTGAGGAACAACAGCGGCATACGCCTGCGGATACACAAAGACATTTCGGATCACAATGCTCATAGGACGGTTGTTGTAAGCAAAATTCACTGTTCCAAACCGCCTGAAATACTGCGCGAAGCGTTCTTTCAGCATCCCGTAGTGTTCCGGCGGCAAGCCAACCGCAAGGTCGATCTGCTCAAACGCCGTATTGGCACCGGCAGCGGAAAGCTCCTTAGCAATGGCAAAGAGTGACAGGATAAAGTATCGATCATCTCTGGTCTTATCTCTCATATAGGGCAAGCGCTGCCCGGTGAGCGACCAGTATTTCCCGTTGTACTCCAAAACCTCCTCTGCCATAGGCGGTTTTACGGTGTGTTCTGTCAGCCCGGAAATGAAAGAGAAATGCGGGGTTTTAACGGCATAATTTCCATGATCAATGGCGATCAACATAAGAGTACCTCCCATTTTGGTTTATCTAATTACACGGTTTAGCATGCGTATTTACAGCAGAAATGCGCATTGAGTCAATAACTACGCGCGAAACGAAGGATCAGGCTTCTGGCTCTCCGTGGGGAAAAGTCTCTGTTTCTCTCTTGGAAGAACACGATTCGACGCATTTACATCATTTCTTCCATAAAAGAAACTATTGATATTTCCCGCTGCTTGTGCTATGATAAAAGAAAACTTCGGAGGTGACCTGCCATGATCGTGCGTGAACGATATATGCGGCTGATCCGTGATTTTATGGATAAGCCTGTGATTAAAATCATAACAGGAATGCGGCGGAGCGGCAAAAGCGCTCTATTGGAGCTTACGCGTCAGGAGCTGCTCGACCGCGGTGTTGACAGGAAGAATATCATTTTCATCAACTTTGAATCCTTGCGCTATGAGGCGCTCAGGGACTATAAGGCGCTGTACGCAGAGATCATCAAAATCGCGGGACAGACAGAGGGACGGATCTACGTCCTTCTCGATGAAATCCAAGAAGTGAACACTTGGGAGCAGGTCATAAATTCCCTCCGCGTAGATCTTGACTGCGATATCTATGTAACAGGCTCAAATGCAAAGCTCCTCTCCGGGGAACTCGCCACGCTGTTGGCTGGGCGGTATGTGGAGATACAGGTCTATCCGCTGGATTTTGAAGAATATCTGGCATTCGCAGCAGAGAATGAGGACGAGGCAAAGCTCTCGAAGCAGGAGCAGTTTGCTAACTTTCTCCGTTTTGGTGGACTGCCCGGCATCCATCAGCTGAAATGGGATGAAGATCGCGTCATGCAATACCTTCATGACATCTATAATTCCGTCCTGCTGAAGGATGTGATCGCACGGAACCGGATACGCGACACGGCACTGCTGGAGAGCATTGTCCTGTATCTCATGGACAACATCGGAAACACTTTTTCCGCAAAAACAATCTCTGATTTTTTAAAAAGCCAGGGGCGAAAGCTAAGCACGGAAACCGTCTACAATTATCTGAAGGCATTGGAAAGCGCCTTCCTGATCCACAAGGTCGTCCGCTTTGACATCAAGGGAAAGCGGATACTGGAAACGCAGGAAAAATACTATCTCTCCGATTTAGGTCTGCGCCACGCCGTTATTGGCTACCGGGACAATGATATTGCCGGCGTTCTGGAGAACACTGTATTCCTGGAGCTGCTGCGCAGAGGTTTCTCCGTCAACATCGGAAAGCAGGATGTGGCAGAGGTTGACTTTGTTGCAAACTGGGCTGACGACCGGCTCTATATCCAAGTCTGCTATATTCTTACGCCGGAAAATACAGATCGGGAATTTGCGCCGCTGGAGGCCATCTCGGATAACTACGAAAAGCTTGTTCTGTCCACGGATACGCTGCTGCGGGTCAATCGTGGCGGAATCCGTCAAAAGAACATTATTGACTTTCTGTTGGAACATTAAATATGAGATAACGCAGGAACGAGAAAAGGACGGTACAGCCGAAGCTGAACCGTCCTTTTTCACTAAGATAATTGCCGTTGGAAGCAGTGCTCCCAAACATAATCATCAAGACCTTTGTAGCGGGGATCCCACAGATAGGTGCCATAGCGAAAACCTGCATCCGAAAGCAGTGAGACCAGCGTCCTGTATCCGCCTTGCACATGGGGGTTCTCCATGAAATCCATGTCGAATGCAGTCATGATACGTTCTACACCTTGCTCGTGCAGCTGCGGCAGGATAAGCTCCAATTGGGTCAATGAATTTACCCCCGCAACTGCGAGTACCGTCTGTCCTGTCAGATAATGGATGACATCCGCTTTCATGGGTCCCTCTGTGAGCAGCACCATAGCGCGTGCTTCCCCCGCAATATGTACCCAACCCTCCGCCTTACAGCCGTCTGTGCGGCCGGTGCTGGATACCCAGCGAAATTTGCGCCGCGTCGCATTATCCCGGCGAATCTGCATGCCTTGAATACGGCCTTTGCTGTCCCGCACCGGAATCAGAATACCGCGGCTCTCACAGGCAAAGGACCATTTACCATCTTTTCGGTAAAAGCCGGGTACACCGGACAGATAATATCCGCTGGATTGAAGCTGCCTTGCAATGGTTTGCATCCCCACCACCGGAGTGGTCCGGTACTCAAGCCTGTCGATTTCCTCATCTGATAGGCCTCGGTTTCGCAAGTTCTGCCGATGGTCGGAGGCCAGTGTCAGCTTGGACAGCAGCCCGGTATAAGTGTCGCTGCGTGATGCAATATCTGTCGGTGGGACTTCTGCAACCACGGGCACAGGAATGTGCTCCGGCTTCGGTATACTGCCCTGCACATCCAAGCGTGCAATCAGAGCATCACGGACCTCCTCGCGGGCAATCCCCGTATAGTATGCATACAGATCGAAAATGCCGCCGGAGAACCCACAGCGCGGACAGCGAAATACATCCTTCTGCAGATTGATGTTCAGATGTTTTGCATGCGGCTCGTCATCACAGCACGGGCAAGGCACATTGTAGTTGCTTCTTCCGTATGGCGGGTATGGAAGCCCAATCAGCGGAATGATATCTGACATATGAAAGATGTCCATACAGCCTCCTTTCCGGGGGACGGTTTATCCGTCCCCCGTGATGATATCCGCATCACACGGATGCCTGCTGCATGGCATGTTCACAAATCAGCCTTGCCGCGTCAGACAGCTCCTGATTGTCTTTGTATTTATTTGCCACCCATGCAATCGCGTTCGGATCCATCGCTAACACCTCGCCAAGCGTCTTGCCGCTGTACTTTTTGATGGGGCACGGCTTCTGGAAAGCCTGCTCCAATCTCTGCTCCTCCGTTAGAACTTCCGGTTCGTATGCCGGCTCAATCTCTGCCTGCTCTGCCTGTACAGGCTGCTCCATAGCCGGTGGCTCCCGGTGCATGTCCATCTCACCGGCAGGCAGTTCATCCGGAGCCATGTCGGCGAAATCGTCGCCGGCCGCTGAGAACTGAAGCCCAAAGCCTGCGTTTCTTAGTGCAATGCCTACCGCTGCCGTCTGCGCCCATTCCCGCGGTGACACAGATGGCTTGGAGGCATCCGGCCCCCTTGACGCTGTAGCTTCTGCGAGATAGCAGTCAACCGGGTCCTTGTAGCTGGGATAGATGCGCGCCGTTGCCACAAAACAATCCTTGCCGGGCGACACCTGGATGGCGATACGGCCTTCAGGGTACTTCAGGCGGAACCATGCCATTTGGATCATGACAGGAAGACGCTTTCGCGTCTCCTGCGTATTGAGATCCGTATAATCCACGGCAAACGGGGATGGGTCAAAGCCCTCCACCTTGTGGATGCTGTCCAGCTTTGCCAGCATAGCTGTTTTGGCATTCGAGTTGTTCTGACTCATGATAAAGCCCTCCTCTTATTTACTGATGTTGATGTAGGTGTTGCGCAGCTTCAGCCAAACCGGTAAAACGGTGTTGATCAGGCTGCTTACACCCTTGCGATACTGGTTCTGATCTGTTGGGGTGAAGCTGGAAAACCGCTTCCGGCAATCCAGAACGACCTTGTCAAGGGTCTCGGACGCCGTCTGGCGCTTGGCCTTCAGATTCTGATCTGCAGGCTGTCCCAGCCGCCGTTCCTTGGTCAGGCACTGGATATAGGCGTCTACCAGCTGGTAATGGCCGGACAGAACGGCTACATCCGTCGTGACCGGTGCCGTCTGGCAGAATGCCTGACTTGCATAAAGCACCTCAATACGATACAGCAGCTCCTGATACAGCATCAGCTGCTCCAGGGAGGCATGTCCTGCACCGATCTGCTTTTCCATCTCGTTTTTCAAGTTCTTGTACTCACTGAGCCAAGTTGCCATTGTAATGATCTCCTTTCACATTTGAGATTAGCTCTTTGATTCGCGCCGAGAGCATCGTCCCGCGCTGTTCCGTATCTGTACGCTTGATGGCAATGCATAACGCTCTCCGCTCTCCTACGATCAGCACGCGCTCCTTTGCGCGTGTAATTGCCGTATAAACAAGCGGACGCACCAGCATGACCGCATGGGCGCACTGCAGGTTGATGATGACAGACTTATATTCGCTGCCCTGGGACTTGTGGATGGTGGAGGCGTAGGCCAGATCCAGCATTTCAAGGTCGCTGCCGTCATACTCGGCAATTCGGCCATCGCCGAAATCAACGGTCAGCACGCTGTCGGTGTCATCGCGGGTGATGGATGTGATATAACCGATATCGCCATTGCTGATGTCCTCGCAGTTTTTTATCTGCATGACCTTGTCTCTCAAACGGTATATCCGCTTTCTGTATACAACCTCCGGCTTTTCCCCGTCCTGCGGATTGAGCTTTTCCCGAAGCCGCTCGTTCAGCGCATTCACGCCCGTCTCCGTCTTTTGGCGGTATGGGGTCAGAAGTGCCACATTGTCAACACCGTATCTGGCGGTTTCCTGTAGGTACAGTGTCTCGATCTGCTGTGCGGAAGCACTCATGTCACAGGAGTCATAGAACTGGAAATCCTCGCCGTATTCCAAGCTAAGATTTCCGTGCCGGATGAGCTTTGCATTAGCGGCGATACGGCTACCATAGCTCTGCCGGAAAATGCGATCCAGCCGCACTACCGGCACAGCGCCGCAGGCGATGATCTCGCTCAGCACGGCGCCGGGCCCGACAGAGGGAAGCTGATCCGCATCGCCAATCAGCACAAGCTGACTGCCGTGCGGTACGGAGCGGAACAGATGGTTGGCAAGATAGATATCCATCATGGACACCTCATCCACTACAATCAGATCCGCATCCAGCATCTCCGGTTCACAGTAGTCGCCGTCCTCACCGGCCAGAAGCCCAAGCGCTTTGTGGATGGTAGTGGCCGGGAACCCGGTCGATTGCTCCATCCTGCGGGCTGCGCGTCCTGTAGGCGCACAGCAGATAATTTTTGCTCCGCGGTTTTTCCTGCGATAGATATCCAGCAGGAATCGCTGGATCAGCGTCTTGCCGGTACCGGGCCCACCGGTAATCACACTGAGCTGTGATGTCAGGGCCGTCGTAACTGCGTGCCGCTGTTCGGAAGCCAACTGTATACCCTGCTTTTTTTCTTCTGCGGAGATCTCCGTATCAATGTTGACGTGAGACCCCGCTTTCTCATAAGTAAGCATTCTGTAAACGGCCCACGCAAGGCTCTGTTCCGTTCGCGCTGTGACTGCACGGTATACCTGCCTGTCGTAGGAGGCCAAGCGGCCGGACTCAAGCATTCTTGAAGCCCGTACCGCCAGCATCTCTTCCGTCAGGTCTTCGGTATCCAGCAGCTTCAGGCATTGCTTGAGAAAGCTGTGCTTTTCCATACACAGATGTCTTTTCAGCTCTGCATCGGTCAGCGTGAATATCAGCCCCTCATCCACGCGTTCCGGCGAGAGAGGGTCAAAGCCCATGCTGATGGCAATACGGTCAGCCGTCTTAAAGCCGACACCAACCATCTCACACAGACGGTAAGGGTGATTTCGGACGATGTCCATGGTATGCTCTCCGTACTGCTTGTACAGCTTGACCGCCCTGTTAGGTGTTACACCATGTGGCGCCAGAAAGGCAACCACATCGCGTGCGCCGCGGGAGGCAAGATAGGAGTCGCAAATCTTTTTGAGCTTTGTTTTGCTGATGCCCGACACGGCAAGCAGTTGTTCCGGCTCATGATCCAGCACGGTCAGCGTGTTCTGCCCAAACATGGCATAAATCTTTTCCGCGGTTTTAGGGCCGATACCCTTGATCTGCCCGGAGCACAGGTAAGCGATGACGCCTTCCTTGCTGGGTACAATCACTTCATCGAAGCCCTCGACTTCAAATTGGATGCCATGCTTGGCGCTCCGGCTCCAACGTCCGCGCATATCATAACGCAAATTATCTGCCGTCGGCAGGCAATAACCCACCGCCTTGATCTCAGAAACCACATTCCCCGCCGCGTCCATGACCTTCTCACAAGGTCGGTACAGGGCGATCATGTAGCTGGCATCACCAGCCGTAACGGCTTTCGGGTAGATCAGCCTTTTGAATTGACATATCAAGATCGATTCTCCTTTCCTTTTGAAATCGGGTAATCAGTCAAAGTCAGGCGCCTCAAAGACCATGCCGTCGTAGTCACTGCGTTCTTCGGCATCGGTGGGGCTCCAGTCGTCTGACCAGTTGACATGATCGGTTGTGAGATGGTCTGCAAGATCCATAGCCGCAGCCGAGGTAGCTGCTCTTACGAACACGACACCTGTGCGGACGATCGTGACCTCATAGATAGACCCGTTTTCGGGGCAATCATCGGCCGCACGATTGTCCAATGGCGCGTAGTATTTCAGCAGTTCGCTCTCCGGCAGCGTCAGATCCTTCTGCATGGGCAGAGTCCCGAATTTAAGCGCGCGGCTGATGGTCACAATGTCTCCTTCGACCTTTTTGACCTCGCCGCGAATGCAGAATTCCGTTTCCGGCTGTCCTTCTGTTTTGCAGATCAGTTTATCTCCAACATTCAGCATAAATCTGCTCCTTTCTGTTATGGGGTTGTGACCAGCACCTTGCGGGTCTGTGGAAGGAAATACTCCTCTTCAATGACCTGTGCTTCTCTTGTAAGCCGGAGCGCCAGCTCAACCATACGGTCTGCCAGTTGATCCAGCTCCTGCACGAGTTTTACACGTTCACGAAGCGCGTGCATGCTCCAGTCCTCGAAATCCTCGCCGTCATCAGTGCCACGCCCCGGATAAGTTACCACCTGCATGTGGGTCTGCGAGAAATTGACCCGAGTGGGCCTTCCGCAGACACCGCAGGTACAGTTGCCACCGGCAGCAAGCCGGTAATTCTTCTGTCCGCAGTTAGCGCAGTAGGACTTGTAGCCGCTTGGCCGCTTTTCTCCCTGATAGAGAACCAGATACCCGCCACTTCGTCCGTTCATCCCTGCCTGCCAGAGATAGTTGTGCTTCGCAGCAAATTCCCATTTACACTCGTCCATGGCATCAAAAAACTCCTGGGTCTGGATCATATCGAACAGCTTGTCCACCACCTCGGGCGAGAGCCCAAGGTGTGTGATTTTTAGGTTACAAGCATACGATGTGGATCTGTTCCAGGAGTTTAATGTTGGATAGCGAAAATGTGTGGTCAGATACTGCGTCATTTTCTGTCGGGACCGGAGATCTACCGGCTGATAGAATCTACGCAAGGCAACGCACCTCCCAGGACCGGTCTGTTCCCGGCTCGTTGGAGGCCAGCGCCGGATGCGTTTCGTCCATTGCGACTAACTTCTTATCCGCTCCGGCCCGTGTCGCCAGCTTGCGCACATCCAAATAGAGGTCTTCGCAGTATACGATGATGGGGATTCCCAACTGGGCGGCATGATGGATTTCGCCCTTCATACCGCGGCTGATGCGACCCCCGCAAATCAGCAAAACCTCGCTCTGTTCCAAAAGCTGAAGCCCAAATTGCAGAGCCAGTGCACGCTCCGCCGCTACATGGTCACACAGGAGCATTGGCAGATAGGCGTGAGGGGCACGTGCCATGTATCCCAGCATGGTGCGGGCATAGAGCATGTATGCCCGAGCACGCCAGATGTTGCTGAGTTCTTCTTCCGCCGTGCTCCCGCTCAAAGGTGAGCAGATATAGGCGCGTTTCCGGTAACGGTCGTTTTTCAGGAACTGCCGGTCTAGCTCGCGCTCCCAGCTTTCGTGATAGGCTTTCATTGCGTCATGCATTATTGATTCTCCCTTCTTATGTCGGTGTAACCGATACTTTTAGTTTCCGGCTCTCACTGGTCTTGAGTACATCCGCATACACGGTAGGATACTTCTCTTTGAGGAGCTTCGAGTCGGGACGTTTGGTTGTTCTGGTGACAAAATCGATGAGGAGCTTGTCGCCGGTCGTGCTCAGCACGCCATGCTCATGCGCCTGCATCAATTCTGCGATTCGCACGCTGTGTGCAGCGATCTCCTTTTCATAGGTTTTGATCTCCGCATTGCAGTCGGAGATTTTCCCCTGCAGCAGCGCGATCTGGCGCAGTGCCTTTTCATACTTTGCAGGGAATTCAATCGTGGGGAGTCCGGGCTGGCTGGCGCCGTAAATGCGCGCCAGGGATTCCAGTGCCAGTGCTGGCTTGACATCCGCCATCGTAGGTGGCTTGTCATGCTCCAAGCTCCAAATCCATTCCTCAAGCCGCTGGAAGATCATATCCTCCTTGGCTCGGTCACGGGTAAGCGCCGGCATTGCCAGATCATGTTCCGGATTGTTTCCCCAAATAGTAGAAAACGCGCCAATCTCCACATCCGCCACAGCCAGATAGAAGCGAAGCTGCAACTCATAATAGATGGGATAGGCATCGTCAGCCCAATCTCCGGCTTTGTGATAGGTGCAGCTTTTGCACTCCAAAATGCCGGGAGCGTTGTCCTCCTTACGGGTAAAGCGGCGGTCAAAGTCCGCAAGAGCCCACGGGTGATCTGCATGCTGATACATATAGGTATCGTCATAGACCGTATTGCCGGTTTTTTGCTGATACCAATAGGCCGCGATAGGTTCCAGAAGATGACCCATCATCAGCTGCTCCTGATTGGATTTCACAGGCGCCTTCATCCGGCCCTTTTTGATCATCCATAGCTCCAGCGGCGTTGTCCACGGCGATACGCCGAAGATAGCAGCCACATCGCTGCCTCCAACCGTATAAGGAATGGTGCCCTTAGGCCCATGGGCGCGGCACTCCAGCCATCGCTCGTTGGTCATACCTGCGGTGTCGCAGAGAATAATCGGAGCGGACATCAGTAGCTCACCGCCTTCGCAAGGTCGTAATCGCCCCACCTCAGCGTGAGTGCTCGCGCCATGTTCTCCTCCACAACGAGCATTTTGCTCTCCGGTGCATGGTCGGATTTGAGAATATAGGGGATCTCCTGCATAGCCATGAACACATCATGGGCGGTTGCGGTTCCTCCGCCATAGGCCATCTCAAACATACCGATTGCTTCCAAAGCGGCCTTCTTTGGAAGAGACAGTTTTTTGCAGATCCGGGTCATGGTGTTGACCGGATAGCTCAGATGGATATCCAACAGCTTTTGTAATCTGGCGACCGAATCACCGAACTGCGCAAACAGTTGGTCCAATGCTGCTTCAAAGTCCTCCACCTTACTCTGGCGCCTATGGTCCACGGCGATACAGCTCCCAATATGGATCGGGTGCTGCGTACCCTCCAGCATGGCGGAAACCTTAGCCGAGGCAATGCCGGTATCCGAGGTAACAAAGCGGATGGCGGGAACGAGTTTGGCAGCAAGTGTGGGTTTCCCCTGCGATGCCAGCAGCTTGGCATAGGCGCCGAGCAGGTCTTCCTTTTGCCCGGGCATAGTCCAGGAGGCACTGGAGAGCGAATGATCGCGATAACCGCCCTGAAACATGCTGCCGGGGAAACGGTCGTCCAGCTTTTTGGTCAGAACCTTCAGCAGCTCATCGATCGGCAGCACGGAATAATCCATAGAATCGCCGGAGTGTGCTGCCGAGATCTTTTCATCTCGGATAAGCAGGAGCGTCTCCGAAGAATACAGCTCCAGGCAATCGTTAAGCACCGACGCCAATCTTTGGCGACTCAGCTTCGGCAAGGCCGATCCGCTGATTTTTGCTCTGTCCAACAGGCTTTTGTAGGCCGTGCTGCGGACGGGATAGTAAGAACCATCTACCCGCATGGCAAGACCGAGGTTTTCCGCCGTGTCCTCAACGGACTCGGCGCTGATCCCCGCAGCGAATGCAGACGGAGTTCCATAAAGCGGCGACGCCTTATCCAGCGGCTCAATATGCAGTTCGTTGACCCTGCATCTGTGCCATCGGCTTTCCAGCGATTCCTTCTCATGGTACCGGCGCATCCCCTCGTAGGAAGCAAAGGTCGTGGAGTAGTTGTCCTGGCATGGTTGTAACATTTTTGTGTTCTCCTTTCGTTTTTCTGGCGATATTCGCCGTGATATAACAAAAGCCAGCAACCCATGATCGGACTGCTGGCTTATGCCACTATGTAATTGGCCGGAAACGAAAAAAGTGCCATTCGTGCAATGCACAAATGACACTTCGCAACTCGGTTAAACTCTGCTTAGCCGTGGCTAAACTCTGATACTTACATGATGATTATACCAGAGCAGCGGCCGACAGTCAATCCATAGTCAAACGAAAAGGCCATAAAAGCTGAAAGGAAAGAGGGATGCCGCAGATGCGACATCCCTCGAAAGGCAAACTATGCGGAACGGTTCAATGCCCACATCCCGCGTCCTGTATGCACGAAGAACTGCGGACTGCATTGCAGGGTTTGGCGAACCTTCTCTTTCCACCACTGGTTTTTCCTCGCCTTGGTATATGGCTCGACTTGCTCATAAATGTATGCAAGCGATACAGGGGATTGGCAGGTTTCCAGCACTGCTGCAACCACATCCCGCCAGGTAGCGCCGTTCATATCGCGGATATCCTTTTGTACAGGCTCCGTTATCAGGATCGGATACACCAAGGACGCATCCTTCTTGATAATCAGTAGATACTCATGCAGTATGGGGATGAAATGCCCACTGTACTGTGTTTGATTTGAAAAGCAATTGTGCTGTGCTTTTATGATGACATTTTCCAATGTGCCCGGCTTAATCAATTCAAAGAGCATGCTGTAAAGCTGCCCCTTCTTTTTGATATCGCCGACCAGCACGGCCATCCTGCCGCCACGCTCCAAAGCGCAAAATTGTTTCATCATGGCGTAGTTCATTACGCGCACGAAGTCCTCCCATTTGGGGATACGTGATAAGTCGAACTGCCGGGGATCATATCCGTATTTTGACTGCACCTCCGAAGCCTTGTACATCACGTCTGAATATGTAATCATATCCCAATACGGCGGATGCCAGAACACAAACTCAGGACGCTCCGGTATCTCGCAATTGATGAGATCGAATCCGCTGTGCAGATCGTAGCAATGGCTAATGATTCCCATGGAATGGGCGGCATCCTGCGTCGTGCCGCTGCCGCACATGTAGTCGCAGATCTCGGCCGGCTTGAAAAAACCGATCAGATCCTCAATTAGCTTGGGTGAACAGTTGCCGCGATAGCGATTGTTGCCGCCAGTTCCGCGCTCTGGATACGAGACGATGGAGGTCAAGTTCCTATTTGGCTTATTCATGTTGGCTCCTCTCTAACCGCCGTTTTCAACGGATTGGTAGCCAATATCGGGAGGCGTATCAGTCAGAACAGAAACGTATCGATTGAGAATTTCTTCAATCTTTTCCTCCGTCAGATGCCGTTCGTATTCCGTAATATGCCATGGATATGACGGGCAAAAGAGTAAGTATTTCATCGCATCATAACCATCACAAGCTACAAAATCAATATGCTCTGCCTCGAAAATGACTTCCTTAAGGATGCTTGCCAACCCAAGACAATAATCCTGATCGAACTCCAGATAGTCATCAACCGTTGGCTCCGAAATATCATGTTCTTCCAGCCATCCCTGAACATCTTTTTGGTATTTAGGCGCCTTGGCAAACCTGCAAATAGGTGTCAAGCCCCCAAATGAGAAAAATTACACTTCGCATATTGCTCCTAAAAGCAGGCATGACAAACAGACCTGCAAAGGAGATCATTTTGCAGATCTGGGGTTTCGCAGTGCTGCTGCCGTCAGCCGTATATAAAAGCGGATCGTTACGCTACACAGCCGGTTTGTGAGTCTATCGTATTTAGATATTCCTTTACCTTCGCGTAATAGATTCGCAGAAACTTTGCGCCGCCTGCCACAGTATAAACATAGAAGTGCTTACCTTCCGCCCGCTTTCTGTCCATGAACTGAAAGACCGCGTTTTCAGGATCGGAGTGTTGAAGGATTACGCTGCAAATGGTAAACAGCACCCGTCTGAGATGCGGAGAGCCTCTCTTTGAAACATGGCGAGATTTGGAATCAAAAGTTCCCGACTGAAACGGCGGAGCGTCCACACCGGCGAAAGCCACCAGTGCACCTTTGCTTGTGAAGCGGCGCACATCGCCAATCTCCGCCATGAGCTGAGGCCCGGTGATTGGCCCGGCTCCCTGCATTGCCATAACGACCTCATATTCAGGCAGCATCGAGGCCAGATGCTGCATCTCGCTGCGCAGGATTTGCAGGGTATCATACACCGCATTCAGGCTGTCTACGGCTTGCGTAATGATCAGCTTGGTGCTATCATTCTTGGTAAGCGTGGCAACCGAGTTGCGGGCAATACCATGAATCCGTTCGGCATCCGAAAGAGAGTAGTGGTATCCGGTTCTTTTGCACCATTTTTGGAAGGTGTCTGCAAAAGTAGACAAAGACGAGGCTGCCATGCAGTCTTTATGCCAAAATCGCCGCACAAAATCCACCCACTTTATGTGCCCCGCCTTGGTGCGCTGCTCGTCGAACAGCTTATTTGCACCAGGGAAAGTCTGATCCAACAGAGAAATCAGGCCATTACGAAGCGCAATGCTGGAGTTCAAGGTACGCTCATACAAGCGACTCTGAATTTTCAGCATTTGCCGGGTTTCATCCTCTACAGAGTAATCCCGAAGATCCTGCCAGAAGGTCAGCGCATAGTTTGCAATTTTGAGAGAATCCGCCCGGTCTGTCTTGACCTTGCGGATAGAATTGTCACTGAAATCATGGATTAGCATGGCGTTGACCACACTGACAAAAAAGCCGCCTTCCTTCAACGCCAGAGCGATAGGCCGCCAGTACATTCCGGTATGTTCCATTACTACGCGAATCTCACCGCCGATGCTTCGGAGCGTATTCGTCAGCTCTGCCAATCCCTCCGCTGTGTGTAGAACGGTGAACGGCATCATCACGATCTCGCCTCCGGGTCTGCGGACAGCAACGGTGCTTTTGCCTTTGGAGACATCAATCCCAACGGCAGTTATTTCGATTTTGCTCACAGGCAGTCCTCCAATAAAATATTGTTTAATCGGTGACCGCTCAGACTCATTACCGATTCAGCTTGCTTAGTTACACGAATGTACGGATTGCTCCGATGCTTCAACCTGCGTAAATCGAACGCTGCAATGAGGGGGCGGTTTACAGTTTGCCAGTACGAGCGTAGAAGCTCAAGCAATGCCCCGTAAGACCGATTACTCCCTCATTGTAGCTTGGGTATGAGCCTTTGAGCAACGCGTTTTTTCCGCGTCCTTTCAGGGTCAAACTCATTGTAGCAAGCAACGCCTGAATCTTCTCGGTGCTTAGGCCCTCGATATCGGAGACACAGAGACCGTATCCGTAGATATGCCAAGAGTTATAGCTCATGGTCTGCCTCCTTTGTCCTTTCCATGATTTAAGGCAGCCGTTTTCTGAAAGAACTGTGGAGATACGTGGAGCGGCTGCCGGATAATCATGATTTTGTAGTGATTTTCCATATACTCGCCGTCAAGATATGCTTCGTAGAAGTCCATCGAAGAATTCTCTGCGAAGATGCTTGATTCTCTCCAAGACGGAACGCTTCCGTCCTCCAATTCTTCTCGAATACGATCTGTCATAATACGCTTTGCATCGTCATAGTCCGAGAACGCCTCGCAATCATTTCCGTGCTCGCCATTCACAGCCCAGTCTTCCGTCACAAGAAAAACATTGACGCGTTTGCGCATAGAACGAAGATCATCCAACGGACGAATCATTTCGGGTGCCATGATAACCATGTCCAGTACGATATCAGAAATGGTCTTTGGCTGGTGATACAGATCAGAGAAGGTATCCTCCAGCGCCTTGATCTCATGCGGCATGACCGGAGGGTCAAACTCACAATAGATGTCAGGCGTTTCGTTTTCGGTCTCCTTATCCTCGCCATCATGAATGGCGTTTATTCGGCCATAAAGCCCTGCGTATTCACTCTCAGCGGTGCCGACAATGGCTCCGCCAATCGTGTATGTGACGCCTTCATACTCAAATTCAGCGCCAGTTCTGTTCAAAATCATTTTTCGTTCCTCCTTAGATATGGCAGTCGATCCCGACAATGAAATGATCGTCAGGGATGCTGTCTATGTAGTCTGCCAGCATCTGCCGCCATGCGTCCGGCTTCTTGTCGTTGCTGCTGATACCCCACCAGCCCATATCTCCCTTGGAGTGCCAGTCTCCGTCCTGAAGGAAGGAATAGGCGTCGGGCACCATGCGCTGATTCGGTGCGAGTCCGTTGCGGCGGAGGTAAGCCTCCTCGCTTTCATTCTTGAAATAGATCTGCGTTATGAAAGAGAAAATTCCATCCTCCGTGATCTTCCAGAAGCTGCCTTCCGGAGCCTTGCCGGAACGAAATGTCTCTGTAAGAAGCTCAAATCGCTTTTTGGCGTGCTGCAGCTCCCATTCCTTCATGAGCTCCCATGCAATATCCCTTTTTCTTGCGCCGCAGACCCATATATAGCCTTCGGGCGCTTCACATACAGCATCTTCGTTGTCCGCAGAACAAGGTCCGATGATGGCAAGAAATTTATCGGATTTCCCGGTAAAAACATCACGGATTTCCTGATCTCTTTTTGGGCGGCAGCTCAGTAATCAAGAATAATCTTCCGGCACTTGGTACAGCGGGAGGCTGGGATATAAGGTGGCGTAATAAGCGGGGTATCCTGCCTGCTCAAATGCTCTGCATCCTTAGACAAGTCCGGTGGTCCGGCTTTCCGAGGCTTTGGCAGCCAATAGATTCCATAGTTGCTTTGCAAAGCGCCGCTCCCCATTTCCGCGCCGCAAAAAGGACAATTCAAACGAATCTCCTCCTCTTTCGATACCCGCAGAAAAGGGACTTGGGAAAACCAAGGGTTTTCCCAGTTCTTTCGCCAGCGGCGAAAGAAGATCTTTCAATCATTTTCGGCAGGACATGCGCCTGCCGAAAATTCCCCGCCCCAGGCGCCTGGGGCGCCGTTCACCAGTGACCGATGTCACTGGTGGTAGGGGAGGTCGAGGGGGAGCAAGCTCCCCCTTGAGAGGATCAATACTTCCGGGCGTCCCTCACGTGGTCCAGGTGATCCTGATAGGCCGCCAGGTTCTCCGGCCGCTCGGACTTTTTACCAGGGCATCTATGGCCTCCGGCTGGTCGCCGGTGGGCTGGAAAGGGGATACCAGTTCAAATCGGTCTTTGCTCATACGCCCTCCTTGTCGCTTCTTTTCCACCTTCTATTGTACCACAAAGAGAACGCGAACACAAGTTCGTTTTGCAAAAATCCATGAGGAAATTTGCGGGAGAAAAAGACGAAAATTTGTGCGAAAGCGACCAAAACAGCCGGTACAAAACGCCAACAAAAAAGGCGGATGCCGCAGCACCCGCTTTTGGAGATCATTCTTTTGCCAGCACCTCTGTCAGGATTTTTTGGAACCGGGGCAGCCACCACAGCAGATAGCCGGCCCGGGTGGGGT
>OHBJ01000708.1_pt1 | contig 22297 bp, 18 predicted proteins | sample 1577241 | NCBI WGS metagenome assembly OHBJ01 (sample SAMEA3541594, study PRJEB24748) | human gut metagenome | biome: human gut; feature: human-associated habitat; material: faeces | place: China | collected 2012 | reverse complement strand
TTCCTGATGAAGAGATTGGAAAAGCTCCTGAAGATGACAGTGATTTTGACAACGCTTTTACGAATGAAGTGCTTCCTGATGAGGACGAAGAAGGATCTTCAACTGATGATAGCTATTACTATAGAGTACCACAAAAGAAGCAAAAGACCATCTCAGACATCATCGAGAACAAAAAAGTTGTGTTAATGCAAAAGCAAAGAAGCACAAGTTTAAGTTTTCAGAATAATTACTCTGTAGTGCAAGACATTATTTCTAAATCTTTACTTGCATCTTTAAGCCTGTTAGAAGATCCTAATAAGTTTCTTGCCAACTCTAATGACGACTCTGATAAAGAAGAGAAAATATCGTAACGATAAAAGGATTGTGCCGTTCACAAATTGAGTACCTTATCTTTGACGAAATTGTTTTAAAAAATTAGAATAAACAGTTTAATTATGTGGATAATTCACACAACGATTTTAAGTATAATTATTCACAGTTTTTTTAGAAAATTTTGTCAGAGGTCAATAATGAGTCAGCTTCAGGGATTAGCATTAGTAGGCGATGTAGGTGGCACTAATGCAAGACTGTCACTAGTTAATTTAGCAGATGGCAGTTTATCAAATACAAAAGTTTATTCTTCAGTAGAAAACGAGTCTTTAGAAAAAGTTATTGTAAAATTCAGAGAAGAAACTGGCGCAAAGTTTGACTCTGCTTGTATTGCAATCGCTCTTCCGCGAGAGCAAGTCATCCGCTGATACGAAAGAAGTCGAGGCGCTCGTGCGCCAGTTCGGCGACATGCCGCCGTACAGCTACCTGATTTTCGTCGCGCCCTACAAGGCGGACAAGCGGCGCAAGCTCTACAAGGCGCTGGCAAAAGAGGGACTCGTGCTCGAGTCTGAGCCTCTGCGCGCCTGGAACATCCAGGATTGGCTGCAGGGCAAGCTGCAAGCCATCCACAAGCAGATGGACCGCGATGCCTACGCTTACTTTGCGGGGGCGGTCAGCATGATGCAGCAGATCTCGCTCTCCTACCTCGACAAGGAGTTCGATAAGCTCGCGCTGTTCAGCAAGGCACCGCGCATAACGAAGGCAGAGCTCATCGCGGTCTTCTCGGGCCTGCCCGAGGTTTCGGTCTTTGCCCTGCTCGACGCCATCAGCGCGCGCGACAGCAAGAAGGCACTGATGCTGCTGCGCCGCCAGCTGGCGGATGGCACGTACTTCACCGTGCTGCTGGCACTCCTGACGCGCCATGTGCGTCAGCTCTGGCAGGCCAAGGTGCTCATGGCGAAGGGCGTGCGCGGCCGGGCCCTTGCCAAACCGCTGGAACTCAATCCCTTCATCGCCGAGAAGCTCGGACGGGCGGCTGCTGGCTTCAAGGAGCCTGTGCTGAAGCGCGCGATGCTCTTGCTCATCGATGCCGACTACCTCTTGAAGACAGGGCAGGCGGGTAATGAACTCTTGGAAGAAGCTGTCATAACGCTCTGCAAGAACTGAAAAAACGCCATGAACTGCTGTGGTCAGTCATGGCGTTTTATTGTGCACGATTATTCTTTTTTCTGCGGGAACGGCGCGAAGATGGTGCAGATGGCGGCGAGCGGCAGCGTCAGCGAGGAGATCAGCAGGGCCGGCGTCAGGCCAATCTGGTCGCCGAGTGCAGCGGTGATGGCCGTGCCGAGGCTGCCGAGACCGAAGGAGAAGCCGAGCATCATGCCGGAGGCCATGCCTTCGCTGCCCGGCATCGCGCGCTGGGCCCAGACGAGGGAGCTCGGCTGCGGAGCGAGCAGCAGAGCTCCTGTGAGGAAGAGCGCGACGAGCGACAGTGGCTCCGTGCCCGGGTGCAGGTAGAAGTAGACCGTCGGGAAGATTGCGAGGGCCAGCGCGACGATGATGATGCGCTTGTGGGCGATGCGGTCACCGAGGTAGCCGCCAATCAGGCCGCCGACCGTGCAGCCGACGAGGAAGAGCGTCAAGAGCGTGCCCGACAGGATGCCCGAATAGCCGTGGCTGACGAGCAGCAGCGGCAGCAGCGTCGACATCGAGACGTGCGTGCAGCAGCGCAGGCCCATCGCGATGTTGAGGCGCAGGATGGCGGCGTTGTGGAATACCTCGCGCAGGTGGAAAACCTTGCCCTTGGCCTGCTCTGCAACTGTCGAGAAGTCCGTCAGGCCGCTCCTGAGGCAGATAAAGGCGAAGAGGAAGCCGGGGACCATGAGCCATGGCAGTTCCGTCATGGAGAAGCGGTCGAGGAAGGCGATGACGATGATCGGCGCGAGCGCATAGCCGAGATTGCCGCCGGCGATGTAGTAGGACATCGAGCGGCCCTGGCGCTCCGACGGCGCCGTCTTGGCGACGAGCGTCGAGCCGAGCGGGTGGAAGGCCGAGACCGAGAGCCCCGTGAAGGCGATGATGACGAAGAGCATGAACTTCGTCGAGATCAGGCCAATCGAGCAGATGCAGATGGCGCCGAACGGGATGACCGGTATCAGGATGCGGCTGAGGTTGCGGCGGTCCATGACGTAGCCGAAGACGGGCTGCATCATGTTGCTCGTGATGGACAGGACCATGACGAGCAGGCCGCTGACCGTCAGGGAGATGCCGAGCTTCGGCATGATGATCGGCAGCAGGATCGGCAGGAAATTACAGTAGAAATCGTTGAGGAAGTGGCCTGTGCTCAAGAGCCAGGTGCCGTCTTTTTTCATGAAGGTCCCTCCTTAGCGGGATTGGCCCATCGCTGCCAGCAGGCGCTTGACGGGCAGCAGGCGCAGGATGAGGCAGCAGATCAGGAATTCCGGGATGAGGTACGTCGCATTGAAGGCGAGCGAGTAGACGAGCGGATTCATGCCCTCTGGTGCGTACGAGGCGAAGAAGACGACGCCGGAGATGACGTGGCAGAGGAAGCGCGCGCAAAACGCGAGTGCCGTGCCGCGGTAGAGATGGCCGCGCCAGAGGCCTGCGAGGCCCATGGCCATGTACGGCAGCGGGTAGTCGAAGAGAACCTGCACGGGATGCACGATGAACGGGTCCTGGATGATGTTGATGAGCCCGTAGAGGAAGCCAGCGAGCGCGCCGATGCCCGGCCCGTAGCGGTACGAGAGCAGGAGCAGCGGGACCATGGCGCCGAGTGTGACGCTGCCGCCCTGCGGCATGTGGAAGATGCGGATCTGATGGAGCACGATGGTCAGCGCGAGCATCAGGGCGATATCGATGAGCGTGCGCGTCGTCAGCTTGATGTGACGCGTGTAGAGTCCGCCGAGAATCACGGCGAGCGTGCCGAACATGGCAAAGCCCGCTGTCGGCGAGGCGAGGAGTTCAGACATGGTAACACTTCTTTCTATCTATAATATTATAAGATTGTTTACAACGACTCTCATTGTAACAAAGGTTACTGTGAATTACAAGGCGTTGTGCTAGGATACAGAGAGTGAAAGAGGAGGATGCGAAATGGGCAAATGGGCTGTTATCTATTCATCGGTTACGGGCAATACGAGAACGATTGCCGAGGCAATCGCAGAGCAAGCGGGAGACGCCGATATCTTCCGCGTACAGGAAGCGCCGGAGGACCTCTCGGGCTATGAAGTGGTGGCGCTGGGCTACTGGCTCCGCCTCGGACAGCCGGACCCCCTGATGCTCAAGTACCTGCCGAAGGTCCACGATGCGCAGGTCGTCTTCTTCCAGACGCATGGCACGGCGCCGACGAGCGAGCATGCCATCACGAGCTTCGCGCGCGCCGGCTACAACCTCGGACCGGGCTGCACGATCCTCGGCACCTTCGGCTGCCGCGGCAAGATCAACCCCGCGATGCTCGCCAAGCGCAAGAATGCAGGCCCTGACGACCCGCACGGCGGCCCCAAGAGCATGGAGCGCTGGAAGCTCGCTTCCACGCACCCCGACGCGCAGGACATCGCCGATGCCAAGGACCTCGTCGACCGCATGAAGCACAAGATGGTCATGCGCGACCGCTTCCTAGCTAAAAAAGCTGCCAAGATGGCAGCCCTGCAGCAAAAAAAGACAGATAAAGATTGACATTGTGATTGGGCCCCGATAGAGGGGCCTAATTTTTTTGGAATGAATTGAATAGAGAAAACTAATCATTTAGTAGGAGATGTAGATATTTATAAAGAAATGTAGTATGATAGATTAAAACACAATGTGTTAAAAATAGCAGCATAATCTGAAGGATGGTTATTGCAGTTGAAGGCGTATCGTAGAGAGGATTGAGGAATGTGTATCGGTTGAAATGGTGCCTACCCATCGTATCAGCATCCATATGCTTATTTCCTGTGAATGGAGTAGAGGCAGCTCCAACAGAAGAATGGGTCTATAAAGATCTGGGATATCTTGCGCAGGATGGATATCTGAAGCTCCCCCAAAAAGATGTTCGTCAGTTAAATAGGGCGGAACTTTCTGAATTAGTGGAAAACGTTCTGGATAATATAGAGACGAACCCAGAGCGCTACACGTTCCAAGATCGTGAGAGATTGAATTCATCATCAACAGGAAAATCCATGCATGATGCTGGCCACGTCGATACATATCCCCATTCGAAGCAGATCCATGCACGGCGAGCAACTGATGCATTGGCACGGCAATCCCTGAGAGGAGTGAACCGACTGGAGGTAATGCGGAGATTAAAAGCACAGGCCGAGCAAGAACAGACTTTGCTGGAAAAGGATGCTGCTGATTGGGCGGCTGCGAAGGGAGCGCCTCATCATGATGCCGATACAGGAGTTCAGTCAGCATCATCCGAGTGGTCGGCTGAATATGGTCTTGTGACAAGGATGATATTGGATGATCGTGTGCGCATCCGTCTGGCAGAAGAACAGCTGAGGCGAGCTCGAAAGCAGTTGGGGGAACAGGCGGATGGAATAGAGTATGCAAAGCGTGATATTGAGATTGCGGCAAAGAGACTATCTTGGCGCAGACAGATGGAACAAGCCTTGGTACGTCGTCAGTCCATGTTGATGAGGCGGATATCCTCAGATGGTGCCTCATATGACACAGGAGCTCTTTCGGATGACAATCGAGATGATCTCATGCGCATTTCGGATTTGCGTGCAGAGTTCATTGCAGAGCTGCAGCAATCGGGATACATAGATGATCAAAATGCACATCTTGCTGATGACTTACTTGTTCAGGATATCTTGCTTCCGCGGCTTCGCATAGATGGCGAGGTCCGTGCATCTGATCGACATTCAACAGGTGGACGTAGAGAATATCATCAAAACGTCTCAGAATTACGTACCAGGATTTACCCCAGCTATAATATTGATGGGAACTGGCATGCTATTGGCATGTTCGAAGCCAAGAAGAACTTCGGCGATAGAGATGATCATGTATTTCAGTTTGACCGATACTATCTGGAAGGGATGATAGACGCAGCTAAGCTGACGATTGGTACAAGCAGTTCCTTCATGGCGAATGGCAATGTATACGATAGTAAATTCAAGGGACTGCGCATACGCGGTGGTCAGCCCGTCGTATATACATTCGAGTATGGCAAGGCAAATGATGCAGACCAAACCTGGGATTTATCAGCCGATTATGAACAGCCTTTATATGGCCTGGGCGCAGGATTCTATCAATTTGTTGATGGACGTGACCGTTTTGACCGCATCGTTCCTGGAACGCAAAGTATTGCCATGCTGCGAGCTCATCGCCTGATGGGCGATTTTGATGCCGGTATCATGCTCTTGTACGGAAGAGACCGTGGGCATGATGGGACAGGATATGTTCTCTCTCTCCTGAATGGGACCGAAAAAAGCTGGATCCGCCATAACCGGAATTGGTGGTTGAATTATTACTACCAGCCTTATGAAACGTATTATCAGCATACGATGAACGGCACAGCGGATATCATGCGGAAATACGGTGGCATGAAAGGCATAGGGATTGGGTATTCTTATACGGTAGCGCCGGATCTTCTTTGGAATATCGAATATTATCATCTTAATGAATTGGATGGCGGGAAAAATAGCAATACGATATGGACGGCACTTACATATTATTTTAAGAACTATGAGGATTAAAAACATTATCACGGAATAATCAAAAGATATAAATATAAATCATTATATGGGGGAGTTGAGTAGGGATGCATTTTGCGAAACAATTGCAAGAGAGAAAGAGGCATCTTGCAGTCTTGGGACTCGGCTATGTTGGGCTGCCTTTGGCGGTGCGTTTTTCTGAGCATTTTTCGGTTCTCGGTCTGGATCAGAATGAAGAGAAGATTGCATCTTACCGGGATGGACACGATGTGACGGAAGAAGTTGGGGATGAGGCGCTGGGAAGGGCGTCCATCCGCTATACGTCTGATATGTCGCAACTGGTACAGGCCTCTTTCATCATCGTAGCGGTACCGACACCCGTACATGCGGACAAGACGCCGGACCTCGGGCCAGTGGTCTCGGCTAGCCACAGTGTTGGCCGCTATCTGCAGAGAGGCAGTGTCGTCGTCTATGAGTCGACGGTCTATCCTGGTGTAACGGAAGAGCTCTGCCGCCCCATCCTCGAACAGGAGTCTGGACTCGTCTGCGGGCGCGACTTCAAGATTGGCTACTCGCCGGAGCGCATCAATCCGGGCGACCGCAAGCATGGTCTCGAGCAGGTGACGAAGATTGTCTCCGGCTGTGACGATGAGGCCTTAGACACCATCGCGCAGGTCTATGGGAAGGCCATCCCGTCTATCTACCGCGCTGCCAGCATCAAGGTGGCTGAAGCGGCGAAACTCGTCGAGAACGCGCAGCGCGATGTCAACATCGCCTTCATGAATGAACTTTCGCGTGCCTTCCATCGCATGGGCATTGACACGAAAGAAGTGGTGGATGCCATGGATACGAAGTGGAATGCGCTTCACTTCCGGCCGGGACTCGTCGGCGGTCATTGCATTGGCGTCGATCCGTATTACTTCATCTATCAAGTGGAGAAATACGGAGGGCATGCGCCCCTCGTCACGGCAGCGCGCCAGACGAATGAGGGTATGAGCGCCTTTGTGACGGGGAATATCGTGCGGGAGCTCATCCGTCAGAAAATCGATGTGGCGAGGGCGCGCATTGTCTTATTCGGCATGACCTTCAAGGGAAATTGCCCGGATACGCGTAACTCCCGTGCTGTCGACATCTATCGCCAGCTCCAGTCGTACGGCATTGAGCCTTTGGCTGTCGATCCACATGTGGATGCGATAGCGTTCCAGCGTGAGTTTGGCATATCCTTGCAGCCGCTTGATTCCATCCATGATGCCGATGCACTTGTCTTTCTTGTGGCACATCGAGAATATACTGCCTGGGATATGACGGCTCTTCGCGCTATGGTGCACGAAGAGGAGAGTGGCAAGCCGCTGCTCGTGGATGTCAAGCGATTGTTCAGCCGTGCGGATGCCGAGACGGCAGGATTCGCCTACTGGGGACTTTGAGATTCCATTGCTATATGTAGGGATTCCCTGGATTTCTGTAAGGAAGTGTGTGATTTGAGCTATAAGAGAATTGCCGCGATTGCAGGTCTTGTCATTCTGCTCATCTGTGGCTGCCTGGTCTATCTGCGCGATCACGTCCTGGTCGAGAATCGCGATATCCCAGAGCTCACAGATGTCAGTGCAGCCTATCAGGCAGACGATGAGATTGCCAAGGCAAAACAGCAGATGCAGGCGGGAATCGCTCCGGCAGAAGTCATCACGACATTGCCGGCGGGGGGCAACTGTGTGGCCATTGTCATCGACGGCCTACCAGACCGGCCTCTGGCAGCACGGCTGGTGGATGTGCTGCAGAAGCATCGTGCTGAGGCGACGTTCTTCGTTGAGGGGCAGAATGCCGCTGATGAACCGGAGACCATACGCCTGATCCGTGATGCCGGTTTTGAACTCGGCAATTATACTTTCGTGGGACTGGCAGGACTCGATAAGGTGCCTCAGGATGAACAGCTGCGGGAAATCTGCCGCGCTCAGAAAATCATCTTGGTTCGCTCTGCCTTTATTCCGACGCTCTTCCGGGCGCCTCGGACTGTTTTTACTGATGCATTGCTGCAATCCGTGCATGCATCGGGGCTGCCGTATGCTGTGAAGGAGAATGTAAGTGTTCCACGTCATGTCCTTGTGGATGATCCGGCTGCTGATGCCTATGTGGCTGGTATCGCCGACGGTAGCATTATTGCCATCCAGGCCAATCGTCCTGTGGAGCGCAAAGCAGAGACAGAGGGCAAGGTTGACGAGAGACCTGCCATCGACATGAAGCCGACTATCCAGGATGCGGGAGAGCAGGCGGTATCGCCGACGGAAGATCTGGCGAGCGAACTGGATCGCTTGCTCACAGCACTGGAGAAACGGGGATTCAAGGTCATGAATGTCAACGGTTTCCGCAAGATACGCTATATCCCGGCCAATGCGGCTGTGGCAGGCGAACAGGCTGCCTCTATGGCTGCTGGCGCACTGAGCAAGGATACAGCAGAAATGGTGCAGGGAGGTGGAGCCGATGGCCAATGACAAGAAGAAAACGTCCGTTGAAGACGATGTGCTCTTTCGCCTGAAGCCAGACCGGCGGCTGCTCTCTTATGCGCCGGATGTGACAGGACATCGCACGAATCGGGACCGTCGCGGGCGGGACTCTGCTGATACTGGGACGAGTTCTGGTTATATCAAACTGCAGCAGGACGACAAGAACGGGCAGCGTTATCTCGTCGACTACAGCGTGACCGTTCGCTTCACGCTCCACGGTCAGAAGAAATCGGTCCAGATGAAAGGTGAGGATATCTCGACGACCGGCATCTTGCTGACTACACCGTCGTCTGCAGAACAGGTCCCCCTGATGGAGGCCGAGGATGTCCGCCTGACGTTTGAGATCACGCCAGGCTCGATGCCGGAGGGCTATGAGATGATGGTCCGCAAGATCCCGGCAACGTGCGTTCGTGAAGCGTCGCGCCCGGATGGCGCACATCTCTATGGGATGCAGTTCAAGTCCACACTGGCAGAATTCTCGAATACGCATCGCAAGAATTACATGCTCGCAGTAGCGTCCTTCTTCTTGGCCGTCATCGTCTTTGTCATCGTGCTCATGCGTGCAGAATCGGTCATCTATTTCCAGTTCAATCGCTGGCTCTACCTCTACAGCATCATCGCGGCGACTTTCCTGCTGACGAGCTATCTGTTTGGTTCCTTCTACCGTCCGACAAAGATTGATCCGGATTATACACCGGGGGTCACGATCATTGTCCCATGCTTCAATGAGGAAAAATGGATTCAGCACACGATACTCGGCTGCATCAATCAGGATTATCCTATCGACAAGCTTGAAGTGATTGTGGTAGATGACTGCTCGAATGATCATTCAGTCGATAAGATCAAAGAGATCATCGAGCGACTCAAACAGTCTGACGGGGACCAGAAGATGTACCGTGTTGAAGACCGCCTGCATTACTATGTCCAGCCGGTCAATAAGGGCAAGCGTGAGGCCATGGCTGTTGGCGCGCATATGGCGAAGCATGAACTGCTCGTCTTTGTCGATTCCGACAGTTTCCTCGATCCTTACGCTGTGCGCAACATCGTGCAGCCGTTCAAGGACAAGAAGATGGGCGGTGTCTCGGGCCGCACGGATGTCGCGAATACGTATACGAATTCCTTGACGAAGATGCAGGCTGTCCGCTATTACATCGCCTTCCGCATCATGAAGGCGGCCGAAGGCTACTTTGATGCGGTCACCTGCCTTTCGGGGCCGCTCTCGTGCTATCGCAAGGACCTCGTGCTCAAATACTGCGATGACTGGCTCAACCAGAAGTTCCTCGGCCAGCGGGCGACGTTCGGCGATGACCGCAGCATGACGAATTTCATCCTGCGCCATCATCGCACGACGTATCAGGACACGGCGGTCTGTATGACGATCGTGCCGAAATCGCACAAGATGTTCCTGCGCCAACAGATGCGTTGGAAGCGCTCTTGGCTCCGAGAATCTGTCATCGCGGCGCGCTACATGTGGAAGAAGGAGCCCTTCATGTCGCTGAGCTTCTACATGGGCTTGCTTGTGCCAATTGCTGCGCCAATCATCGTGCTTTACAATCTCATCTACATTCCCATCATGCATCGCGTCTTTCCGTTTACGTTCCTTGTCGGCATGCTGATGATGGCCCTGCTCATGAGCATGGCACAACTCTTCCTGCGGCGCAGCACGACTTGGATTTTCGGCGTGTGGTTCTGCCTTTATTACGAGGCCGTCCTACTTTGGCAGATGCCAGTGGCCTGGTTCACCTTCTGGAAATCGACCTGGGGCACGCGCTTGACGCCAGCGGATCTTGCTGAGATTGAGAAGGAAAAGAAAAAACAGCAAGAAAAAGCGCGTCGAGAGGGAAAGAAGGTGGATGAGCATTGAAAGATTCCATGAAACAAGATACTCCGAGAGAAGACCTTCGCGCTGAGATCGAGAAGCTTGGTGATGATGCATTCACGCGCCGCAAGGATCGTTTCAAGCGCATCCGCACGGTGCTCCAATTCCTGGTCATTGCCGTCTGCCTCGCCATGTTGGCAGACCTGTTCTTTCACCTCAAGACGTATCATCCATATGATGCGTCGTCACTTGCCGATAGCAGCGAGGACACTGGATTCATTGCCATCTCGTACTTTGGCGTTGACCGCATTGGCGATTCATCGACTCTGATTGGCAAGGATCTGTTGGAAGAACATCTGCAGGCTTTGAAGGACCAAGGCTATGTGACAATTACGCAGAAGGACATTGAGGACTATTATCAGTCTGGCAAGTCCCTCCCGAAGCGGGCACTCTACCTGATGTTTGAGGATGGGCGACGTGACACGGCGATTTTCGCCGATACTATCATGGAGCGAATCAACTACAAGGCGACCATGATGACGTATGCCGGCGTCTTGGACTATGAAGACCCGAAATTCCTCAAGCCGAAAGAACTCCGCGATATGGAAGAATCTTCCTTCTGGGAGATGGGCACGAATGGCTACCGGCTTGAGTATATCAATGTCATGGACCGCTATGGCAATTACATCGGTGAGATCAATCCGCTTCGCTATGCGATGATTCACCCATACCTTGGCCGTCATTACAATCACTATTTGATGGACTACATCCGCGATAAGGATGGCGTGCCCAAGGAAAGTTATAACCATATGAAGCGCCGCGTGGATTACGATTATGAGCATCTGCGCGATGTCTATGAGGCGCAGCTCGGTTATGTACCGCATACGTATGTACTCATGCATTCCAATACGGGCCGGTTTGGCAATAACCGGGACATCAGTCCCGTCAATGAGAAGTGGATCCGCGACCTCTTTGTCATGAACTTCAATCGAGAGGGTTACTGCTTCAATCAGCGTGGCAGCAGTATCTACGACCTCACGCGCATGCAGCCGCAGCCGTATTGGCCGGTCAATCATCTGCTCATGCGCATCAAATACGACATCAATCAGCCCATCTCATTCAAGCAGGGGGATGACCGCCATCAGCAGGACTGGGATAATCTGAAGGGAGCGGCGCAGATCAAGGCGGAGAAATACATCTTGACGACACTGCCGGAAGGAGAGGCCCTGTCCCGCCTGCAGTCTGGAGAAGACTTCCGCGATGCGCGTATCCGCACGCGTCTAGAAGGAAATGCCTTTGGCGCACAGAAAATCTACTTCCGCGCAGCCAATGATTTGAGCCGCTATGATGAGGTCAGCCTGCGCAATGGCGACCTCGTCGTCACAGAGAAGACTGGTGGGACAGAAAGAGAACTTTACCGGGAGAAGCTGGCGGTCATCTTAGGAGAGAAGATCCTGTCCAAGGAGGAAGCAAAACGCGAAGCGGAAGTCAAGGAGAACGAGGCGTTTGCACGCTATGCGGATTCTCCGGCGGAAGCGAAGGAATATCTGTCACGTGCTCAGACACGGCAGGCACAGCCGGCAGCATCTGTTGACGATGGCGCCGAGCCAGATGAAGCCGTGACGAGTTTCCATGCGAGGAGCTTCCATGATATCGACATCGCCTTCAAGGACGATTATCTGACCGTTACGGTAGATGGAAAGACGGCCGTGGACAATATCCTACTAGCAAATACGCAGGAGGGAACTGTACTTCTCGGAGCCGCCTGGAAAGCCGATGCCTGGAGCCAGCGCAACCTGGCCGATGATGTCTACGATGGCGTATTCAACAAGTTCACCGTCCTCTCGAATACGGGCAAGGCGGAGAAGGATGAGAAGGTCCTGTTTACCATGCAGTATACAGGGCTGGAATATTACGAGCAGCGCGCCAAGGAGCTATGGGAAACCATCTTGAAGTGGTTCCTGACGTATCTGTAAGTCTGTCAAATCGTAAAATGGGGCTGGCTGCTTATTTGCTTAGAAAGGACGATTGCAGTGATGAGGAAAAAAGTGAAGTATGCGGCAGTGCTGTCCGCCCTGTTGCTCGCTTCTGCGGCGGCCGGCCTGAGCTGTGCAGGAGCAGAACCCGTGAAGTCTGGCCCACACCCGGAGGTACGCCTTTCAGCGTGGTCAGTATGCTGGGACGAGACGAGCGGTGCAGAAGAGTATAGGGGAATCCGGCGCCATCTGAGCGGTTTCTCCGCTTTTGCCGCCTCGTATGGCCCCGATGATGTGCTCACCGTGCCAGAGGAGACGCAGCGCGCTCTGAAACAGGCCCAGAAAGACGGCAAGGAGACCTACTTGACTGTCGTCAACGACAGCCAGGATGATTCGGGCAGGAGCGTGGAAAAGGACGCTGCGATGACGAGCCGCATCCTTCGTGATGACGCGTCCCGCATCAAGCAGGCCGAGGCGATGGTGGATGCCGCCAAGAAGCTCGGCGCCGCGGGGGTGGAGCTGGACTTTGAACGAGTCTTCAAGGATGCGAAGCTGCAGGAGGACTATCTGCACTTCACCTACCAACTGAGCCTTGCCTGCACGCGTGCGGGCTTGAAGCTCCGCATTGTCCTGGAACCGTCGGCCCCATTTGATGCGCCGTTTGCCAAGGGACCGGAATACGTCGTCATGCTCTACAACCTGCATGGCCTGCACAATGGTCCTGGCCCCAAGGCAGATGGCGCTTTCATCCGCAAGACCGTCAGCAGGATGGCAGAGCTGCCAGGCAAGAAGTCGGTGGCAATCGCCACGGGCGGCTGCATCTGGCAGGACTACAGACTGCTGGGGCTGAGCCGTGGCGCGACGCGCTTCCTGTCGAGTCAGGAAGCCGCTGCTCTGGCTAAAGAAAAAGCAGCTTCTGTAACACGGGATGAGATGAGCGGTGCCCTGCAGTTTTCTTATGAAGAAGACAAACATCACTATGAGGTCTGGTATGCCGATGCGGAGACCGTCAATGCCTGGATTACGGAGATTGCGGAGTTTGGCATCAGCGACGTGAGCATCTGGCGTCTTGGCGGCAATGGTGATGAGATAATCCGGGATATCCATCCTTGAGGTTCTTTTCGATACAGCATAAATAGAATGGGGAGTGTTTTTTGTGCGCAAGAATCGGACAGCTATGAGTGCCGTGCTCGTCATGATGATGGCGGCTTCGTGGCCGTTTTCTATAACGCCCGTCGCATCTGCTAGCGCTGCGGCGGCGCAGACGGCACTGTCTGCATCATCAGGTCAGCCAACGGCAAAGGCAAGGGCGGCTGTATCGTCCTCTGCAGACGTGCCGCAGGAGATCCATGAAGCGCTTGTCCGCAATCAGGGGCATCAGGCGGAGAAATGGCGCTTCATCCCGTCGACCAGTCAGTCGGTGATCTTCACGTTCGGCGGTCTCTCGAAAAAAGAGCCGCTCGTACACGTGCTTGATGCGATGAAGGCGAATGAGATGCGTGGCACCTTCTTCGTGACGGAGCGCGAACTGAAACGGAATGCGGAGAACATCCGCCTGGTTCGCTCGTATGGGCAAGACCTCGGCATTGGGCTGACGTCCATCAAGGGCGGCGGCACGGCGGCTGAATATGCCATGCAGATTCAGCGCGTCCAGAATAACCTGCAGCAACAGTATGGTGTGACGACGAATATTGTGCGTCAGATGGCGTCTTCTGATAATGAAGCTGGCATGAAAGAGGCTGCCTCTGCCATGAAGTGCTGGTTCATCGGACAGGGACTCAATGCCGTGCAGTCCAAGGACAAACAGGCACAGTCGGCCGATGAGGTCATGCCGCATATCTTCGGCAAGTGGACGACTTCTCTTGGACGCAATGAGATCGTCTATATCCGCACGGATTATTATGAAAAGCCATCTCTTGCTGCTGAGGTCATGATGGCAATCAAGGAGCAGAAGGTTGACAATATCGCTTATGATACATACACCGATAATCCAATTGATAATCATCAGAATGATTCTGCCTATCGCATTGTCTCGGTGCAGGATGTCCTAGATGAGCCGGCAAAGCTTTACCAGTATCCGGTGAATCCCTTGGATCTTCCATGTGAGATGCGGCCAGGGTACGGCGTAGGCTATATTACGAACAAGAACTTCCAGCAGGAATTCTTCAAACGTTATATTGGTGCGCCGGGAGTTACGATGACGGAGCGCGTATTGGGATTCAGCAGGAGAGAAATGGCTCTTGCTGACCAGACTGGCCTTGTCAAGACAGCAGCGCCGCAAACGGTATTCCTGACCTTTGACGACTGGGGAAATGACGAATCCATCAATAAATTGCTCTATGTCCTGCGCAAGCATCGCGTGCATGCAACGTTCTTTATCATCACGAAAAATATGGTGCACAATCCGAACCTTTTGCGCGCTATCGTGGCTGATGGCAATGAAGTCGGCAGTCATACCGACCACCATGTACCGATGTTGCGCATTGACGAGAAGGGGCATAGCCGGTCGATAGAGGACGATGAGGTGTATCGCCAGAATGTGCGTTCTTCGTACGAAAAATTGTTCGGAGCGATTGGTGATATGAAGATTGAAAATGGCAGCCGTTACGGTCTTACGCGGTTTCTGCGTCCGCCACAGCTGGCCATCAGTCGTGATGGTTGTGCTGTTGCTCTGGACGAGGGATTCACCTATCTTGTCAGTGGCGCTGGTAGTACAGAGGATTACGGCGCTGTCTCAATGGAATCACTGGAAGGCATCATGGACCATATCGTCCATAAGCGCAACGGTGATGTGCGCCGAGGTGCTATCATGATTATGCATATGAGCAGCACAGCATCGCGTACGCCATATGCACTCGACCTATTGCTAACAAAGAACGATCAGCGGCCAGAGGGGGATCCGAAGAAGTTCAAGGTCGGACTGCTCGGGGATTACCTCAGAGATGGCTATGACCAGCGCATGACGACGCCAAAGGACATGCGCGAGAAGCAGATTGACTATTGAGTGGTACACGATAAGCAAAAACGCCTTTCAACAATGAAGGGCGTTTTTGCTGTAGATTGTAACAGAAGACAATCATTTTTGTGCTGTTGTTGCATCCTTGGTGGTGATGTGATAAAATAGAACGCAAATTCTATTAATTAAAACATATTGGTTTGTCTGCATATTCTGATGGAAAAGAGGTGCTTGATCGAGCATGGATTTCACGAATGTATCGGAGGATGTGCTCAATCTCATGCCGGGGGCTGTTGTCTTGCTTCACGCAGATGAAAGCATTTGTTGTGTCAATGAAGCGATGTGGAAGCTGTACGATTGTCAGTCGAAACAGGAGTTCCTCAATCTGACAGGATCATCGTTTCGTGGCATGGTCATGCCAGAGGATTGCCAATCCATCGGCATGATGGTGGAGAAATCCGTACATCAGAGTGGTTCGGTGACAGAGGAGCGGTTGGCCAACTATTCCTACCTTTCCTTCTGCATCCGCACGAAGATAGGACGGATTCGCCATGTCGAGGGATCGATACGCCGTGTCTGCTTCCACGGCAAGTGGCTATGGTCACTGCTGCTCGTCGATGCTCATGTGCGGTTCCGTGCAGTGGAGCATGATGCGTTGACAACCCTCATGGGCAGGCATCTCTTCTTTTCCAGGGCGTCTGAGCGTGAGGCGGCTGATCGCGCCGAAGGAATTTTTGGCAGAGATGTGCTGGCGTACTTCAATCTGACGAACTTCAAGCATTATAACGCGATGTATGGCGCAGAGCGGGGCGATGATTGCCTGCGAAGGATTGCGGCTGTCCTGCGAGAAGGCTTCCCTGATTCGCTCTTGGCCCGCATGTCGGCCGATATTTTCTTGGCCTTGATACCGGCAGACGATGCGCAGAGCCGCATCGAGAAGGTTGTGCAGAAAGTCAACGGTCTTCTCAAAGGAGAACATACCTATCTGCATGCGGGTATCCGCTACTTCTCTGCGCAGGAAAATGTATCAATCAGTATGGCTTGTGACCAGGCAAAGGCAGCCTGTGATTCCATCAAGAGAGAGCGAGGCCGTGCGTATTGCGTATTCTCTGAGCACCTCCGACAGGAATTGGCGGTCCGCTCGTATGTCATCGCTCATATTGATGAAGCCGTCGAGAACGGTTATATCGAGATATACTATCAGCCAGTCGTGCGCACATTGACGGGGAATCTCGCAGGCATGGAGGCATTGACGCGCTGGCATGATCCGGTCTACGGATTCCTTCGCCCCAACCAATTCATCCCGGTGCTCGAGGAGGAGCGCCTGATTGACAAGCTTGACCGCTATGTCATACGGGAATGCGGGCGACAGCTCCGCAGGCAGATGGATGCGCATCAGCCCATCGTGCCGATTTCATTCAATGTATCGCGCATGGACTTCCAACTCATGGATGTCCTTTCTGAGATCGAGTCCGTCGTCCGCGAGAATGGTCTGCCGCGTGATTGCCTGCGCATCGAGATCACGGAGACGGCCATGGTGCAGGATCGCAATAGAATCTTGGAGATGATTGATCGCTTCCGCGGCAATGGCTATCCGGTCTGGCTCGATGATTTTGGCAGTGGCTACTCTTCGCTGAATGTGCTCAAGGATTATCATTTCGATGAGCTCAAGATTGACATGGAGTTCCTGCGTGTATTCAATGACACGAGCCGCAAGATCATCACATCTGTCGTCATGATGGCTAAGGCCATCGGCATCCACACGCTGGCAGAAGGGGTCGAGACACGCGAACAGGTGGAATTCCTTCGCAGCATCGGCTGTGAGAAATTGCAGGGCTATTATTATGGACGACCTATGCCGTATGACGAATTGGTGGCACATTGCCGGGAGCGGCATCTGTGTGCCGAGACGCGCCAGGAAGAGCGCATCTATGGAGAAGCAGGGCTCTTCAATGTCATCCGGGTCTCACCGGTGGCGCTCTTCCTGGATGATGGCAAGGAGTTATACATGGCTTATGAGAATGATGCGTATCAGAAAGTCATGATGGCCGTGGGCATCTCGAGTCGTCGCGCGGTCAATCAAGTCATCTGTTCGCTGGATGATGTGCGGCGGCATAAGATGCGTGCCTATGCTGACCGCGTGACACGTAACCGCCCCTGCAAGGTATCGGAGACGTTCTTGCTGGATGGCAGGCGCCTGCGCGTCCGCGCCAAGACGCTGGCCGGCCTGCCGGGGTTCCACATCCACATGGCAGAGATCGTAGATCTCACACGCGATGCAGATTCTATTTGAAGGACAAGAGAGGCACAAAAAAACTTCCCCTTCCGGGAAGTTTTTTTGTGCCTCATTCAGCTGTCTCTCTTGGGTAGGCATTCTTTTCGCCATTCTCGCGCTTGCGCGTGAGGTAGGCGTCCATGGCCTTGGCGACGTGCTTGGCGTCTTTGACAACTTCGACGACGTTGGCCGGGCCGAGGACGACGTCGCCGCCGGAGAAGACGCCTTCGCGCGTCGTGGCGCCGTTCTCGTCGACTTCGACGAGGCCGCGATTGTCGACCTCGAGGCCCGTCGTCGTGCGGACAATCTTGTCTTTCGGGGCCTGGCTGACGGCGATGATTGTGCTGTCGGCCGGGTAGAGCTGTGGCTCGTCTTCACTGAGCAGATTGCCTTCCTTGTCGAAGTGGCGCTCGTAGAGCATCGGGCCGTCTTTCGTGATGGCGGCAACGCCCTTGCAGAGATCGAATTCGACGCCGTCGGCCTGTGCGTATTCGTACTCGCGGATGCTCGCGCGGACTTCGTTGCGGCGCGCGTAGACGGTGACGAAGCGGCTGCCCTTGCGGATGGCCGTGCGGGCGGCGTCCATTGCCGAATTGCCCGAGCCGATGACCGCGACGCGGTCGCCGAGGTGATAGACGTCCGGATTCTGCAGGTAGTCGACGGCGTAATGGCAGTTGCCGAGGCTCTCGCCACGCACGCCGAGGCCGCGCGGACGCCAGACGCCGGAGCCGATGAAGACGGCGTCATAGCCGTCTTGAAACAGGGTGTCGAGCGTCAGGATGCTGCCGATGGTCGTGTTCGGGCGGATATGGATGCCGAGCTCGACGAGCTTCTCCTGGTAGCGGTCGAGGATCTCGAGCGGCAGGCGGAAGGACGGGATGCCATAGCGCATCATGCCGCCAAGCTTGCCCTTGCGCTCGAAGATGGTCACGTCGTAGCCGAGTTGGGCGAGCTTGACACTGACCGTGATGCCGGCCGGCCCCGAACCGATGACGGCAACGTTCTGTCCCTTGGGCGGTTCATGCTCCATGATGACCTTGTCGAGGTAGATGTCGGAGATATAGTGCTCGATGCTCGAGATCTGGACGGGAGCACCCTTGCGGCCCTGGATGCAGTTGCCCTCGCATTGCTTTTCGTGGTCGCAGACGAGCGAGCAGACGATGCTCATCGGGTTATTGATGAAGAGCATCTCGCCCGCTTCGTTGATCTTGCCGTCGAGAAAGAGGCGAATCATCTCGGGAATGTTCGTCTGAGCCGGGCAGCCTTTGAGACGGCACAGCGGCTTCTTGCACTGGAGGCAACGGCGTGCCTCATTGATGACATGGATAGCCATGTACGATCACCTGTTCCTTCCCTTTGTTTCCCATAAATATCGGGAGAAAATATATATTTCTTTCATTGTAACCGAAAGTCTTCAGCGAGACAAGTTTTAGCTAAATTCATAAGATTACATTATTACAAAATATTAAATGGCGATGCATTGACAATAAATGGGGGTAATGCTATGATAGACAAGGTAATGCGCATCATGCAAGATATCTGTTCCTATCGTGTATGACGCATGGCAAGACAACGGAAGGGCAGCCGGGTCAGCCAACCGGCCGCCCTTCTTCCATGTTCCGCACCAGGGGGGTTGTCGGAGCATGAAAGAAAGGGGACGATCCATCTGTGTTAGAAGGAATCTGTATTGCGGTGGCCCTCGTCGGTCTCATGTATTTTGCTTACCGCGGCTGGTCGATCATCCTGATCGCACCAATTTTTGCAGGTGTCGCAGCGCTTGCGAGTATCTTCGGTGTCCTGCCGACGTACAGTGAGCTCTATATGACACGCATGGCTGAATATACGAAGTCGTATTATCCGATTTTCTTGTTCGGCGCCGTCTTTGCGCGCTTGATGGAGAAAGGCGGGCTTGCGTCTTCGGTCGCAGCGAAGATCGTCGAGGTGCTCGGCGAGAAACGCGCTGTGCTGGCGGTCCTGCTGGGCTGCGGCGCTCTGACGTATGGCGGTCTTTCCGTCTTCGTCGTCGCCTTTGTCATGTATCCGTTCGGCGCAGTCGTCTTCCGCAAGGCAGACATCCCGAAGCGCCTGCTGCCGGCGACGCTCTGGGTCGGTATCTTCTCCTTCGCGATGGTCGCTCTGCCTGGCACGCCGCAGATCCAGAACATCATCCCGTCCTCGTACTTCTCGACGAGCACGTGGTCGGCTCCTATCATCGGTCTCTTCGCCTCCTTCCTGTTCCTGCTGATCGGCTGGGGCTGGGTGACGCGCCGTGCGAAGATCCTCAAGGCACGCGGCGAGGGCTATGGCCGTCACTTCGAGGGCGGCCCGCACCACAAGCCGAGCCCGAAAATCCACATCCCGTGGTACTGGGCCTTGCTGCCGCTCGTCATGGTCATCGTAATCAACATCATCCTCTCGAATCCGTTCAAGTGGGAATGGGGCTTCCATTGGGATCCTGAAGCACTTTCGGCGTTCCTGCCGCTCAAGCTCAGCCTGCTGGCGGCGAATGTCGGCAAAGTATCGGCTATCTGGTCCATCACGGTCGCGCTGATTCTCAGCAGTTTTGCAGCCGCGTTCATCGGCCGCAAGCGTTTCATGGTCATGGATGGTTTCCTGGCACCGATCAACTATGCAGCCATCTCCTCGGCGACGGCCGTCCTGAATGTCGCTTCGGGCTATGCTTTCGGCTGCGTTATTACGAGCCTGCCGGGCTTCGTGCCGGTCACGCAGGCACTCATCGGTATTGCGGATTCGTTCGGCCCTCTGCTCTCGGCCGTCATCACGACGAACATCATGGCCGGCATCACGGGTTCGGCTTCGGGCGGTTTGACCATCGCTCTCTCGATGCTCGGCGATCAGTGGGGCGCCATGGCACAGGCTGCAGGCATCCCGCTCGAGGTCCTGCACCGCATCGTCGCCATCGCTTCGGTCGGCATCGACCCGGTCCCGCACTGCGGCGCGCTCGTCACGCTGCTCGCCATCTGCGGCCTCACGCATCACGATTCGTACTTCGATATCGCAGTCATCATGGGCCTCAAGTTCTTCGTCCCGTTCCTCTGCATCCTGTTCTATATGGTCACAGGGCTTGCCTGAGGCGGGGAAACAGCATACAATAAAGACAGGCATGCGCATGCGTGCCTGTTTTTTCTCGCTTTTTTTGGCGATGGCATGACAGACGGATTGGAGGACTCTATTTATGCATTTACGCGGGAATCTCATGCTCCTGCTGGCCGCGTTCATCTGGGGCACGACATTCGTGGCGCAGATGGTCGGCATGGACGGACTCGGCCCGTTCACCTATGCCGCGGCGCGCTATCTCTTAGGCTTCCTGTTCCTCGTGGGGCTCTGGTACGCTTGGCGCGGGCAGCGCGAGGGGGCGAAGCGTGCGGGCACTTATCGCGCGGGCTGGAAGGCCGGACTCGGTGCGGGCTGCATCATGCTAGTGGCGACGTCACTGCAGCAGGTGGCCATGCTCTACACGACGGCCGGCAAGACGGCCTTCATCACGGCGCTCTACATTATCCTCGTGCCGCTCGGCGCCGTGCTGCTCGGCAAGCGCATCCATCTGGAGAACTGGATTGGTGCGTTGCTGGCGCTCGCGGGCCTCTACTTCCTGTCCATCCGCGGCGCGGTCTCTCTTAGCTTTGGCGACGGGCTCGTCCTCATCAGCGCTCTGTTCTGGACGGCACACATCCTCTTCATCGACCGCTTCGCGAGCCTTGTCGACCCGATTGAGCTCTCGGTCACGCAGATCGGCGTCTGTGCGGCAGGCAGCCTCATCGCGGCGCTCGGCTTCGAGACGGTCGCCGTACAGCCGATACTCGATGCTTGGTTTGCTATCTTCTACGGCGGCGTCATGTCGGCCGGTGTGGCCTTCACGCTGCAGATCTTGGGGCAGAAGTACGCGGAGCCGGGGCAGGCAGCTATCATCATGAGCTTCGAGGCCGTCTTCGGTGCGCTCTCGAGCTGGCTGCTGCTCGGTGAGCACATGTCTGCCGTCCAGGTCCTCGGCTGTGCTCTGATGCTCTCGGGCATGATCGTGACGCAGGTACGGCCGCTCTTAGAAGATAGACGGCATGCATCTTGAAAAACAGGATGCTTCATTGTATAATCGTATACATTAGCAGATATGCCTGCTTGGAATCATTATGTTGCAATTGAAGTATGATGAGAATTGACGATGATAAGGAAGTGTTTTATTTGAAACTCGATAGCCTGAAGATTGTCCTGGCCTGCCTGGCCGTACTTCTCTTCCATTGATCCGCTATAGAGAACAGCAGGGAGCAGAGCCGCACGTGTGGCCCTGCTCTTTTCGATGAAACGCCCTATATTTTCGCGCTGGGGCAGGAAATCGTTTTTGATATGGCGAAATAATTCTCAGAGATTCTGATTCGAGAGGGGTAAGAGCGCATGGCAGCAGAAGAAACGTTAATCATAAAGCCAAAAGTGAAGATCAAAGTATTCGGTGTGGGCGGCGGTGGCAACAGCGTCCTGATGCGCATGGGCCGTCATAAAGACCTCGACATCGATCTGATTGCCATCAACACCGATGCCAAGCAGCTCTCGCGCGTGGCGGAAGAGGGCGTTGAGACGCTGCAGATCGGCGAGGACCTGACGAAGGGCCGCGGCACGGGCGGCAACATCGCGCTCGGCGAGAAGGCGGCCCTCGATGCGGCCGACAAGATCCGGGTGCTGTGTGATCCCTGTATCCAGAACGGCACAAACGACGCCCTTTCCAGTGATTTTGTTACGCATTGTATCCGAACACCAGTAGTGGATTTTCCGTTTCAAATCTTTCATATTTAAA
>OHBJ01000704.1_pt1 | contig 22326 bp, 13 predicted proteins | sample 1577241 | NCBI WGS metagenome assembly OHBJ01 (sample SAMEA3541594, study PRJEB24748) | human gut metagenome | biome: human gut; feature: human-associated habitat; material: faeces | place: China | collected 2012 | reverse complement strand
CATGATGTGGTTATAAAATATGTATCAAAGGAACGTCTGGATCAGATTTCAGAAACAGGGAAGCATCAGGGCGTTATAGCAACGATTGCGGCCTATGAATATTCAGAGGTAGAGGACATGCTTGCACTTGCTAAAGAAAAGAATGAACCTCTGTTTTTGTTCCTGCTTGATAATATTGAGGATCCGCATAACCTGGGAGCAATTATCCGTACAGCGAATCTTGCCGGGGCACATGGAGTGATTATTCCGAAGAATCGTGCAGTAGGACTTACTGCAACGGTAGCGAGAACCTCTGCAGGTGCATTAAACTATACGAAGGTGGCCCGTGTGACCAATATGGCACAGACCATAGAAGAACTGAAGCAGCAGGGCTTATGGTTTGTGTGCGCGGATATGGGCGGAGAAACGATGTATGACTTAAACCTGACAGGACCGATCGGACTGGTAATTGGAAATGAAGGATCCGGAGTAGGCCGTCTTGTGAAGGAAAAGTGTGATATGACAGCTTCTATCCCTATGCATGGCGATATTGATTCCCTGAATGCTTCCGTTGCGGCCGGGGTTCTGGCTTATGAGATTGTCCGGCAAAGAACCTGCGCCGGCTGCAGATGAGGGATTTGCAGATTTGTAATGAACAGGATGCTGTAAAGCAGATTAGGAAGGTATTATGAAGGCAGCCGGAAGAGTCCTGGCAACCATGATTGCAATGGTGGCAATTTTGCTGATTGCAGTGGGTGCAGATAAAGGATTAAACTATTTGGAGAGAATAAAATACGAGAAGGAATGTGAAGAGCTGTATGCAGAAAGTCATGCACAGGCAGAGCAGCTGCGGACACAGCTTGAAGAGCTTTCGCAGGACGAAGCGGCGGTAGAGACCTTTCTCCATGAATATGCAGTGGATGATCTGGAAGATGAAGATGAGGATGTGCTGCAGGAGTTTCTGACTGCATCACCTTCAGGGAATGGGTCTGAGGGGAGTGTTTCAGATGGGGAATCTGTCTCGGGAGATATGCTCACCGCAGAGGATCAGCTTACAGATGTGTCTGAAAATGCTCATGCCTTTGCATCCGGTAATGACAGTTCAGACCGTGACTTTTCCGATCATATGATTTCCGGCAATGTAGTTTCCGGGGGAGGCGTCTCTGATCATGCTATTTCAGAAAACGGCGTCTTCGGTAATGCTGTTTCCGGGAACAGTGTTTCTGACAATACCGTTTCGGATAAAACCGTTTCAGGCAATACCGTTTCGGATAACCAGGTTTCCGGGAATCGTGTTTCCGGGGGAGGCATTTCTTTAACTACGGTATCCGGTAACATTCTGGTACGCCCGACGCTGCGGGAACGCAGACTGGAACAAAGTTCTTATATGGAAACAGTTGAGTGGAATGAAGCAGACCAGGTGGTGTTTGGTCAAAGTACCCTGGACTTTTCAGACAAAAAGATTGCCTGTCTGGGTGACAGTATCACACAGGCGGCAAACCTTGAAAGCATGGAGGACTATCAGCAGTATTCCTACCCGACGAAGCTGGCAGAAATTCTGGGAGCAGAGGAAGTGGTAAATCTTGGAATCGGAGGATCCTCGATCGGAGGATACTGGCAGGATGCCTTTGTGGATCGTTACATGGACATTCCGGAGGATACAGACCTTATTCTGGTTATGGGAGGAACGAATGACGGGTTCTGTCTGCACCGGGAAAATGTGGGAAATTTTGAAGAGCGTTCTCCCCGTACCCTGATCGGGGATCTTAATGAACTGATGCGGGGCTTAAAGGAGAATTATCCCGATGCGGAGGTTGTTTTCGTCACACCGCTACCCAATGTCCTGCATGATATTCTGCGTAAGGATCGTCCGGAGCTGATGTCGCAGCGTGTCATTGTGGACAGTATGATTGCTCTTGCCAGGGAATATGAATTTGATGTGATTGACCTGTATGATTCGAATTTACTGGACAGCCACGATGCCGCAGTGATTTCGAATTATATGCCGGATGGCGTACATTGCAATCCGGACGGCTACCGGATTCTGGCAGAGCACATTGCAGCCGATCTGATCCGGCTGCAGGACTCGCAGGATGTGGAAGATGGCGAAGAGTTCCGGGAAGCAGAAGGGATGGAAATGGAAGCAGCTTCAGAGCAGGGGATGGAAAGTGAATTAGATGCCGGTCAGAACATGAAAAGCGAAGCCATCTTCGATCAGAACATAGAGAGCGAATCAGATTCAGCTCAGAATATGGAAAGTGTCGAAACGTCTGAAAGTGCAGAAAATACCGGATATAAGGAAGTGCCGGATAACATAGGAAAGGATGAAAATCTGGAAGATATAGCAGATTCCCAAGATATAGTAGATTCGGAAAATATAGTAGATTCGGAAAACATAGAAGCTGCAGAAAATATAGATGATTCAGAAGATATGACAGATTCCAGGAATATAACAGAACTGGAAGCTGAAGAAGAATTTAAGTCCAGGATTCCAACAGATATTCTGAAATTCCGGGAAAGGGATGCCGCACAGGACAGGGATCCTATTGATATGGAAGCAAAGAAAATGAATGAGGAAGCAGCAGACGCGCAGATCCGGAAGGATATGACGATGGAGGTGGGCTCCTATGGTTAATGAGTATGCAAAATACAGCGATGAAGAATTGATCGTGCAGCTTCGGGATGGAGACCATGCCATTACGGATTACATTATGGAAAAGTATAAGAATCTGGTGCGCAGCAAGGCGCAGTCGATGTATATTCTGGGTGCGGACCGGGAAGATCTGATACAGGAAGGAATGATCGGGCTTTTTAAGGCAATCCGTGATTATGATACCGGAAGGGATGCCAGCTTTTTTACCTTTGCGGATCTGTGTGTGTCCAGACAGATGTATACAGCGATTCAGGCAGCAGGGCGGCTGAAGAATGCACCGCTTAATTCCTATATTTCCATTTATGCAGACTATTCCCGGCAGGAGGAAGGAGAGTCCTCAGAGGAGGTAAAGCTGATTAACAGTCTGATTTCCCCGTTAGAGAAGAACCCGGAGGAGCTGCTGATTGACCGTGAAAATGTGGAACGCATTGAGCAGATGATTGAGAGGGAATTAAGTCCTTTTGAAAAGCAGGTGCTCGATCTGTATCTTACCGGAATGTCTTATGGGCAGATTGCGAAGGTTCTGGGCAGGGATGATAAATCAACAGACAATGCCCTGCAGCGTGTGAAAGCCAAAATCCGCAGGGAATTGAAGGGAAACAATTAAATTTTTATAAACTTTAAGAGGGGTGTATTGACGAAGATTTTTGGACGCAATATACTCTTTTTATTGTGACATAATTGGAAATATCTGTAGTTTCAAAATATATATCCCATTTTGCGTAACAGTTTTATAGGAAAGCAGGTAATCATTCAGTACAATCCGAAGCACTTATTGCTGAGGGCATGGAGAAAGGCGGAGAAAGAATGTTTGGAAAATTCAGTGTCAGAAAACCGTATACTGTTCTGGTGGCAGTAGTGCTTGTAATTGTTTTGGGTATTGTGTCATTTACCAAAATGACCTCGGATCTGCTGCCGAATATCAGCTTTCCTTATGTATTGGTCATGACAACTTATCCGGGGGCAAGTCCGGAAACCGTAGAAATGGTCGTAACGAAGCCGGTGGAATCTTCCATGGCTACCGTAAGTAATATTGAAGAAATCAGTTCTGTTTCAAATGAAAATTATTCCATGGTAATTCTGCAGTTTGCCCAATCAGCAGATATGAATGCCGTTTCGCTTGAAATTCGTGAAAATCTGGATCAGATCAGGAGTTACTGGGACGATTCTGTCGGGAATCCGATTATTATGAAAATAAATCCTGATATGCTGCCGGTTATGATTGCGGCAGTCGGTGGAAAGGACATGTCTGCAGCAGAAATTACGGATCTGACAAATGATACCATTGTGCCGGAACTGGAGAGTATCGAGGGCGTGGCTTCTGTAAGTGGTATGGGACTTTTAGAAGAGAGCGTGAATGTTATTATCCGTCAGGAAAAGATTGATGCAGTAAATAAGCAGGTGTTCGGCTCTATTGATAAAGAAATTGATGAAAACCTGGCAGAATTGCAGGAAAACAAGCAGGATATTTATGACGGACAGGCAGAACTGGAAAATGCGAAGAAGGAGCTTGCCGATTCCGAAGCAGAGCTTGCCGAAAAGCAGCAGGAATTGAATGATTCCAAAGCAGAGCTTGAAAATTCGAAAAAAGAGCTTGCTGACGGACGTAATGAACTGGCTGACAAAAAGAGTCAGCTGGAAAGCGGAAAAACTGAATTAAACAGTAAAAAGGATGCGACCACGAAACAGCTTGCCGAGGCAGAAACAAAGCTTCTTACCGCAAAGGCGGATGCCGAGGCGGCAAAGACACACTTACAGCTTGAAATTAAGGCTGCAGAGGCGACGGTACAGGGACTGGACAGCGGTATTGAGCAGGCCCAGGCCGGAGTGCAGGCGCTTGACCAGGCAATTACGGCGGTGAATGGGATTGAGGGAACACTTGCTGGATTAGCAGGAACTAGTGATACTCAAACATATGTGGATCTGAATGAAAATACCAAGGCAGCCGTTAAAGCATGGTATGAATCTGCCGGATATGAAGTAAACGAAACTGATTCTGTGGGACAAATAAAAGGAACATTGTCTGCAATTAAAAATGAAATTTTGGTCAAAGCGGGAGCAAGTGATGTAAACGGATTAGAAGCCAAGAAAGCTGAACTGCAAAGTAAAATTACCGATCTTGAGTCCCAGAAGGCCATGGCTGCGGCACCGATCGACCAGTATAAGTCCGCACTTTCTGAAGTCGAAGGAAATATCGGTAAGCTGGACAGTGCGTTAACAGAATTGTATCAGGGAAACCTGCAGGCGGCAATTGAGTTTGCCAATGCACAGACCACAATCAGTTTAGGAGAAATGCAGATAGCTTCTGCAGAGTCCGGGCTGGACTCTGCACAGAAGCAGCTTGAAGCCGGGGAAGAACAGATAAAATCCGGGCAGGAGCAGTTAGATGCCGGAGCGGATCAGATTAAGGAGGGATATGACCAGATTAATGACAATGCAGAACAGCTTGCGGATGCATTGCAGCAGATTCTGGACGGCGAAGAGCAGATCGAGGAAGCGAGGGAGGATGCGTACGACCAGGCAGATATGAATGGCATTCTTACGGTAGATACCGTGGAACAGCTTCTGGCTGCGCAGAATTTCTCAATGCCTGCCGGCTACGTTACTGAGGATGGTATTTCTTACCTGATCCGCGTGGGAGATAAACCGGATACGGTTGAAGAGCTAAAGGCGATGCCGATTTTAAATGCGGATATGGATGGCGTCGATGTGATTACCTTAGGGGATGTTGCCGATGTTTTCATGACAGACAACTCTGCAGATATTTATACGAATGTAAACGGAGAACCGGGGATTCTTTTAACCATGCAGAAGCAGACCGGCTATTCGACCGGAGAAGTATCGGACAAGATTCTTGCCAGGTTTGATGAGCTGTTAGAGCAGAACGAAAATCTGATGCTGATTACCCTTATGGATCAGGGAATCTACATTGATATGGTCACGGATTCCATCTTTAACAATATTATTTTCGGAGCAGGACTTGCGATCCTTATCCTGCTGCTGTTCCTTAGAGACATCCGGCCGACCGCAGTGATTGCATGCTCCATTCCGATCAGTATAGTGGCAGCGGTAGTCTGCATGTATTTCAGCGGAGTAACCCTTAATGTGATTTCTCTTTCCGGACTGGCGCTTGGGATTGGTATGCTTGTGGATAACTCTATCGTGGTAATTGAGAATATTTACCGGCTTCGCAGCGAGGGGGCTTCGGTAACGGAAGCAGCGATTGAAGGAACCAGGGAAGTGGCGGGAGCGATTGCAGCATCGACCCTGACGACAGTCTGCGTTTTCCTTCCGATTGTCTTTACAGAAGGAATTACACGTCAGTTGTTCGTGGATATGGGACTGACGATCGGATATTCCCTTGGCGCAAGTCTCATCGTGGCCCTTACGGTAGTTCCGGCGATGTCCTCAAAGATTCTGGTGAAAACAAAGGAACAGAAGGAGAGCCGGTTCTTTAACGGACTGATGAATAGCTATGGAAAGGTTCTTGACTGGTCTTTAAAGCATAAAGCAGTGATCTTTATCGGAGTTCTGGTGCTGCTCGTAGGAAGTGCCCTGGCTTCGCTTTCCAAAGGAACCGCGTTTATGCCAACCATGGAAAGCACACAGATGACCATTACCTTAGAGCTTCCGGATACCACGCCGTTAAGCGAAACCGCAGAGGTAACGGATCGTGTAGTGGAGATCTTAAGAAATATGGAGGATGTTGAGGATGTGGGAGCCATGGCAAGCACCTCTTCCATGGGTTCGTTGATGGGAGGATCCGCAGACAGTTCAACGCATGAGACGAGCATCTATCTGACCACAGTAGAAAAGCCCAAATTAAACAACAAAGAGCTTTCCAATGCAATTGAGGAACAGACTGCACAGCTCTGTGAAGAGACAGGAGCAGAATTGAGTATTGAAACCTCCATGATGGATATGAGTGCGCTGGGCGGAGATGGTATTTCGATTCAGGTGCGGGGGCGCGATCTGGATACTCTTCAGCAGATTGCCAAAGAAGTAGCTGCTATTGTGGAGGCTACGGAAGGAACAGCGAAGGTTTCTGATGGTCTGGAGGAGGCAACCGGTGAGATGCGGATACTCATCGACCGCGATAAGGCAATGGATCAGGGACTCACGGTAGCTGAAGTTTATCAGCAGATTGCAGCAAAGTTAAAGGATGCATCCAGTGCGACAACCTTTGAAACAACGGCGAAGGAATATGAAGTCTATGTAAAGAACGCCAATGACATGGAACTTACCCGGAAGCTGGTACAGGATCTTATTATTGAAAAGACAGATAAAGACAATAAGAAGGTGGAAATTCCACTTAAGGATATTGCAGCGTTTGAGAATACTATTTCTCCAAAATCAGTAAGCAGAACAGAACAGAACCGCTATATTGCAGTATCTGCTTCCATTGCAGACGGATATAACGTGGGTCTGGTATCCCGGAAGCTGGAACAGAACCTTGCAGATTATGAAGTGCCGGAGGGCTATTCTCTCGTGATGGAGGGTGAAAATGAGATGATTGTGGATGCCATGCAGCAGCTGATGCTGATGCTGCTTCTGGCGGTCATTTTCATGTATCTGATTATGGTTGCCCAGTTCCAGTCCCTGAAATCTCCGTTTATCATTATGTTTACGATTCCGTTGGCATTTACGGGCGGCTTCCTGGGACTGTTCCTTGGAAACTGTGAGGTCAGTGTCGTTGCGGTCATCGGCTTTGTCATGCTGGCAGGTATTATCGTAAATAACGGTATTGTGATTGTAGATTATATGAACCAGCTGATTGAACAGGGAATGGAAAAGCATGAGGCGATTTTACAGGCAGGCAGGACAAGACTTCGTCCGGTACTGATGACGGCGTTAACAACGATCCTCGGACTGTTACCTATGGTATTTGGTACAGATATGGGAGCAGCGATGGGCAAGCCGATGGCAATCGTTACGGTAGGAGGTCTGCTTTATGGAACTCTGCTGACCCTGCTTGTGGTTCCCTGCATTTATGATCTGATGAACAGCAGGAAAACCAGAGGACTGCAAAGCAGATAAACACGGAAGTAAAGAAAACCGGTAATTGCGCGTATCGTGTGTAGTTACCGGTAAATAGCCAGTGACGGAAACTGTGCCTGTGATCGGAATGCCAGGAGCAATAGTGATAAAATAGTAATACGAAATAAGGCAGTATAAGCTGAGAATGATAAGGTGGGGGAGAAAATAATGGTCATCAGACAGCTAAAGCAGGAAGAAAAATTTATGGCAGGCCGGATATCCGGAATCTGCTTCCATGAGAGGATCGATGATCTTGCGAAGAAAAGACAGGAGTGTGAAGAGGCAAAAGAGGAGGACTGGGGAGCCTTTGATGAGAAAGGAACTCTCATGGCAAGGATCATCAATAACCGTTACACCTCGTACGTGGATGGGCAGGAGATACAGAATGGAGGAATCGGCGCCGTATCTACTCTGCCGGAATACAGGAATACCGGAGCTGTCCGGAATATTTTTGAGAAGCTCCTGCCTTATGCCTATGAAAACGGGGAAGTGATTTCGACATTGTATCCGTTCAGCCATCAGTTCTACCGGAAATTCGGTTATGAGACGGTGTGTTATAGGAATCAATACAGGTTTAAACCTGAAGTCTTAAAGGGGTATCACTTTGACGGAGAAGCTGTCATGTGGGAGGAAGGAGAGGATATTTCGGACTATTTCAGTCTTTACCGGCAGTTTGCACCGAAATATAACCTTGCGGTGAAGCGTGAGGAAGCTCTTATGAAGAGAGAGCATATGAAAGGCAATATTTATAAGGAGCGGAAGTTTTCCTATCTGCTTCGTGAAAAGGGACAGAATGTTGCCTATCTGCTGATTGAGGATGTATATCAGAAGGAAGCGGCGTTCATGTGGGTTGAGGAAGCAGTATGGAACTCTCCGGAAGGGTTTCGGGCGATTCTTGGATTTCTGGCAAGATTCAGTGCGGATTATGGAGAAATTGAGTTAACACTGCCTTATGATCTGGAATTATATTCTGTGATCAGATCAGCGAAGGCATACGAGATCCAAAAGACAACAAGGCAGGATTATATGGTGCGTGTTATCAATGTGAAAAGGATGCTGGAGATCCTTTCAAAGCCGGAAGGAACGGATTGCAGGATCCGAGTCTGTGATCCGCAGATTGAGCAGAATAACCGGATTTGGCATGTGACAGAGAATGCAGTAGAGGTGGCCGCAGATGGAACAGAAACAGATATGGAAGTGAGCATTCAGGCATTTTCCCAGCTTGCAGTCGGTGCAATCTCTCTGGATGAAGCCCTGTTGCGTGAGGATATTGCTATCAGTGCAAAGAAGGAAAAATTACGCAGTCTGTTCAGAAGAAAATCAATTTTTATAAATGAACATTTTTAAAATATCCAAAGGGTTGCAAACATATCTATTTTAGCAGATTTTATTGTGAAATTGCACACTATAGTTTATAATAAAGCAAACACGAAAATAAAGAAAAACCAGTAAATACGCGCATTCCGCATACTTACCGGTTGAAATAAAAAAAGCTGATGACGGGAATCGAACCCGTGACCTCCGCCTTACCAAGGCGACGCTCTACCGACTGAGCCACATCAGCATTGGTGTAATCACCGTTTAGTATAGTATCATATAGATCATTACTTTGTCAATGGATTTTTCGAAAAGTTTTGAAGAAGTTTTGAAGAAAAATTTTAAAGAAAATTTTAAAGAAATCGCACAGGAGAAGAGGAGATTGATGCAGGAGATTCTGGGCATTCGCAGGAACGCTTATATACAGGTACAGGATGGCAGGCAGGTGACCTATGGTGGCAGCCAGCTCTTTTTTAAGCCGTTACAGGATAAGTGTAGCCAGAGGAAATATAGAGGCGGCTGTGGAATGGTTGCCTTAGGAGATTTATTGCTGTATCTGATGGAGAAGGAGATAAGACCTTATCAGCTTGACGGGATTACTTATCATACTGTATTTGAGGAAAAGGAAGCCTATCGGACTTATTTTAACAAGCTGTGCAGGAAGCTTAAGTGGTTTCCTACGCAAAATGGAATGTCCGGGATACTTATGGCAATCCGTTTTAATGCGTTCATGTGGAAAAGACGCATGCCGTATCGTGCCAGATGGGGACTTTTCGAGAACGTCAGGGAAAGGCGTATTGAGAGAATGCTGCAAAAAGATCTGCCGGTCATTTTGTGCATTCCGCGTGTTTTGCTGCCATGGCAGAGGGAAGACAGGCTGCCGCTTTATATGGAAAGCAGCGGGCAGATGAAGCAGGTCGATGCCACCCGTGCCCATTATGTGACGATTACAGGTCTTGTAAGTCATCAGGGGAAAAATTATTACCGGATCTCTTCCTGGGGACGGATGTATTACATTTCCGTAAAGGAATATAGAGACTTTGTGAGAACTCATCTGTTTGGAACAGTGTTGGGGAATATCCTGTATATTACTTCAAAAATAGAAGAAAGATCATAGACTTGTCATTTCCTAAGTAATACATGTCATTACATAATGGATTATGCATCATAATGATGAAGAAGTTGAAGATCATATAAGATTCCAAATAAGGCTCCTATCTGATACCTGATTTTACAGGTTATCCGATAGGAGCCTTTGTATTTCTTTTTTTTATTCTGATTTCCGCTAAAAGACAATCCGGTTTTTATTTAACCTGCCGGCTGTTCTGCAGGAGGCTGTTCTCCCCCGCCTTCTGCGGCATTGGCAGCGGCTTCAGCCTGTGCAGCCAGCGCTGCATTCTGCTGTGCGGCTATGATTTCGTTCCGCTGCTGTGCAATAATTGCCTCGGCATCCGGATTAGCGAAGAATTCCGCATTGTGAGGACAGGTTCCGGCAGTGCCTGGTATGGTCACTGTAGTAATGGAACCGTCTTCATTTACGATTTCCTGTGTCTGGGGCTCCTGCTGCTCCGGAAGAGTGCTGTCCCCACTCATCAGGGGATCATCTGCAGGAGTGACCTCCAATACGCCTTCTACCTTGAAAGGACACTGTTCGCTGGCAGGAAGATTGGTGTACTGACAGATCGGTCCCTGATAGTGTACATTACAGCTTTCGGTCGGCACATTTCCTTCAGCAAAGTATTCGGTTTTTAATGTGCCATCACATAAGCCTGCAATCGGAAGCTTGCCGGATCGGGCACATACCGTTGCCTGAACAATACCGCTTGGCATCGTAAAGGACTGGGATGGCAGTTCTTCGTGGATTTTGGCCATGGTTGCACGCCATAGCTTCTTGGCGAGATTTCGTTCCTCACCCTTGCGGAGCTTAGTGTTATTATCATAACCGGTCCAGGTCGTTGCCGTGTAATACGGGGTGTAGCCGGAGAACCATACATCATTGTAATCGGAAGTGGTTCCGGTTTTGCCGGCGATTGCCATACCACCAAAGTTGACGGAGGCACCGGTACCCTGGGTAACGACATCCTGCATGGCATCTGTGAGAAGCCATGCGGTTGTTTCTTTGATGACCTGCTTGGTTTCCGGTTCGGTGTTATCGAGAATTACATTTCCGTCATGATCGACTACCTTGGTATAAAGCTTGGGTTTAATATAAGTACCGCCGTTTGCAATACATGCGTAGGCAGCATTCAGCTCTTCATTTGTGACGCCGTGCGTCAGACCGCCAAGGGCAGTGGACTGCTGGATATCGGAATAAACATAAGTGTTACCACCATAGGTGATTTCTTCACGGTCCACAACGGTTGTGAAACCAAAGTTTTTCAGATAATCATAACCAAGCTGAGGAGTAATCGCCGTGAAGGTTTTTACTGCAATGACATTCATGGAATCAATGATTGCCTGACGGATGGAATTCAACCCACGGTATTCGCTTCCCCACCAGTTGCTGACCGGACGTCCATTCGCATAATTGAACGGTGCGTCATTGACCATGGTAGCAAGGGTTAATCCCGCACTGTCTAAGGCCGGTGCATAAACGGCAACAATTTTAAACGTGGATCCCGGCTGACGGGTGGTATCAGTGGCACGGTTTAAGGTTTTACTTCCTTCCTTTGCACCGCGGCCGCCAACCATGGCTACAATGCAGCCGGTATGCTGATCCTCGATCGTAATGGATACCTGCGGCTGGGGAGTTAAAGTGATTTTTTCGTCATAAACCTCACCGTCTGTGCCTAAAACAAATTGTTTATAATATTCAATATCCTCATTGGCAGCTTCCTGCGAATCATAAATCAGATTGTAGGAAGCATTCTGTTCCTTATAAAATGCCTGCAGCTTTTCCGTGCTGAAGTTTTCAAAGTCTCCGTTGGAACGCTTGATGGTGAGGGCATAGCTTAACTGCCATCGGGTGTTTTCCGGATAGTTTTCTTCATTGGAGAAAACCTCGTCACAAATGGATTGGATGTCCGGATCCTGTGTTGAGTAAATCTTCAGTCCGCCACTGTATAACAGGGTAAATGCCTGAGTCTCGTTGTAACCGGCCGCAAGCAGATCGTTCATGACATCATCAGTCAGCGCATCCACGAAGTATGTATTGACAAGAGTCTCATCTACTTCATCGTTGACGATCTGGATACGGGAGTAAACATCATCGGCAATGGCTTCATCGTACTCTGCCTGAGTGATATAGCCCTGATCCTTCATGTTGTTCAGCACTTTCTCCCGGCGCTTGGCGTTTTCATCCGGATGGGAAATCGGATTAAAACGGGACGGATTCTGGGTAATACCTGCAATTACCGCACATTCGGACAGGGTCAGACTATTTACCGGTTTGTTAAAGTAACGAAGTGAAGCAGCCTGTACACCTAAGGTATTCTGACCAAGGTTGATGGTGTTCATGTAGTTTAACAAAACCTCATCCTTGGACATGGTCTTGGTCAGCTCAATCGCAAGATACTGCTCCTGGATCTTACGCTTCATACTGTCTGCGAGCCCTTCTTCTTTTGTCCAGTCAGTAAAGACGTTATTTTTAAGTAACTGCTGGGTAATGGTACTTGCACCTTCCGTAAAGTGGAAGCCGTTGGATATACCAACGTAGGCAGCACGGATGATACCCTTGATATCGATTCCGTTATGCTCATAAAAACGTTCATCCTCGATTGCAACGAAAGCGTGTGCCAGATTTTCCGGTATCATATCCCAGGTGACCGGAATACGGTTGGAATTCTGGGAGATCAGCTTCGCAATCTGGTTTCCTTCGAGATCATAAACGAAGGTGGAGAAGCCGGTAGGTGTTACCTTGACGTTCTCAATACTGGGAGCGGTATCGATGACTCCCTTGAAAATGCCGATTCCGAGGCTGGCACCAATAATGCCGCAGGCCAGTACCGCAATCAGAAATAAATTTAAGACTGCCAACAGCCCCTTCTTTAACAGACGGGTGGAGGTGGCATGCAGGGATTTCTGCTTTTCATGAATCCCTTTTTTCGTATAATTCATTGAATAAACCTCCAAAATAAAAGCAAAGTGTTTTTAGACAATACAAGTAGTATATCAAATTGTGGTACTGAAATAAAGTTATTTCATTAAGAATTCATAGAAACATAACAATTATTCACATTTTACACAGGTTTTATTCCTTTTTCAAAATACATATGATAAACTATTCAGAGTAAGGCAAAGGAAGAAAGGATCATGCAATTGGCACCAAAAGAGCAGGAATTTTTACCATACCGGGTAGTGGATACACCGGGATGCGGAGAATATGAAGAAAAGAAGTCCCGGTTCATTGCACATGTCTATCCGGCACAGTCAGAGGAGGAGGCAATGGGACTCATCGAGCAGACCCGTAAGAAATATTATGATGCCCGTCATAATTGTACGGCATATATTATAGGAAGAAACAGGGAACTGAAAAGATGCAGTGACGATGGAGAGCCGGGCGGCACGGCAGGCAAGCCGATGTTAGAGGTTCTTCTTTCCGAAGGTATTACGAATGTGGTTGTGATTGTGACGAGATATTTTGGCGGGACACTGTTAGGAACCGGAGGGCTCGTGCGTGCCTATACCCAGGCGGTAAAGGAAGGCCTTGCAGATGCCGGAATCCGCACCATGATCTATGGGGTATGCTTTACCTTAAAGCTTGCCTATACGGATGTTGGAAAGATCCAGTATCTGCTTGCCAATGAACAGATTACGATCGGGGAATCGCGTTATACACAGAATGTGGAGTTTGATCTTCAGATTCCAAAGGAGCGTGCGGAAGAGATCCGCAGGAAGCTGACGGAGGCAACCGCAGGACGCATTCAGATCGAACAGATCTCTGAAGGGTATTATACAGATATTTCTGGTTGACAAATGTTTATCGTGTGAATTAAAGTTAAAATTGGTGACAGAGCTTGTGATCTGCCATACGCAGTTTCGAAAGGTGGTGGTTTTTATGAAGAGTCAGATATTAAGCAGCAATACAGATCTTCCTCCCCATGGGCGGAGCATAAAAATCACATATAAAGGAGATTGCAATGGAAGAGAACAAGGATTTGGAACTCGTTAAAGAACTGCTTGAGAAGAAGCAGTACACCAAGCTCCGTCAGATGCTGTCGGATAAGAATACCGCCGATATTGCCGTGATTTTGGAGGAGCTTCCGGAGGAAGATCTGTTAAAGATTTTCCGTATTCTGCCTAAAACAATGGCAGCAGATGTATTTTCCTATTTAGAGGTGGATCATCAGCATGAACTGATTACCAGCATGTCTGAGAAGGATGCGGCCGGCATTATCAATAACCTGATGGCCGATGATGCAACAGACCTTTTAGAGGAAATGCCTGCGAATATTGTTAAGAAGATACTTGCGAATGCAAACCCGGATATCCGGAGAGATATTAATCATCTGCTTCGTTATCCGGAAGACTCTGCAGGAAGTATCATGACTGTGGAGTATGTGGATCTGAAGGAAACCATGACCGTAGAGGATGCAATCGAGCGGATCCGTAAGGTGGGCATGGACAGTGAGACGATTAATATCTGTTATGTATTAGATGCCAAGAGAAAGCTGATCGGTACGGTGGCACTGCGTTATCTCCTGATCAGTCCGTCCGATGCCGTGATCGGTGAGATCATGCATGAGGATGTGATCTTCATCAATACCATGATGGATCAGGAAGAGGTTGCCAGACAGTTCCAGAAATATGACTTTACGGCAATGCCGGTTGTGGATAATGAAGAACGGCTGGTTGGTATTATTACCGTCGATGATATCGTGGATATCCTGCAGGAAGAGGCTACCGAGGATATTGAAAAGATGGCAGCTATTGTGCCGACTGACAAGCCATATATGAAGACTACGGTCTTTGAAACCTGGAAGAAGAGAATTCCGTGGTTATTGCTTCTGATGATTTCCGCGACCTTTACCGGAAGCATCATTACTTCCTTTGAGGATGCATTAAGTGCCTGCGTGGTGCTGACCGCATATATTCCGATGCTTATGGATACCGGTGGAAATGCCGGAGGACAGGCAAGCGTTACGATTATCCGTGGACTTTCCTTAAATGAGATTGAATTTAAGGATGCATTCCGGGTATTGTGGAAGGAAGCGAGGGTAGCGGTTCTGTGCGGACTTACACTGGCTGCAGCAAACTTTGTAAAGCTTTTGCTGCTTGATCATGTGACGATTGCAGTGGCAGCAGTTGTCTGCCTGACGTTGATTGCAGCCGTATTTATTGCAAAGGTGATCGGATGTCTTCTGCCGATGCTTGCCAAGAAGATCGGCTTTGATCCGGCTGTTATGGCGAGTCCTTTTATTACAACGATTGTAGATGCCCTGTCCTTGCTGATTTATTTCAGTATCGCAACAGCGGTTATGCATATATAAATAAAAAAGAAAGCTGCATAGCAGCGATTTTACGAATGCGGTTCTGAATAGTTACAATAGAGCAAAACAAGCCAAGCGGCCGGTTCTTTGGAATTTCCCCAAGGACCGGCCGCTGAACAGTTCCATTTATGATATGGAGGAATCCTCCATCAGTTCGAGTTTACTTACGGAAACCTCATAGGCAATGCGCTTTTCGGATTCCTCTTCCGAGATCTTTTTCATATATTCACGACTCTGGATCCGGCCCCATAATTCGCATCGGGTGCCAACCTTGAAGGTATTGGCAAAGCGTGCATTTCTTCCCCAGCAGATGCAGGGGATATAGTCACTTTTTCCATAAGGACGGTTCACAGCAAGGAGAAGGTCTGCAATCTCACGGCCCAAAGGTGTTTTACGGTAAATCGGATCCTTGCAGATATAGCCGTCTAAATAAATCTGGTTGGTTTTCGAGCTTTCAGGCATTTCATCCACGAATTCCAGTTCCCTGGCAAATACGGACAGAACAAGTTTATTCTTGCGCATCATCAGTCCCTGCCCGGATACATTTTCGTGCCGGTTATAGGAGCGGAACTGACCCTGAACCATGATTCCCTGTCCACGATAATCTTCATTTACATCAATCAGTCTTTCTGAAACCATTAAAGGAATCACATCGCAGGAATCACTAAGGCGCGGCACATTTACATCTACCATATAAAAGCCTTCCCCGAATATCTCGTGGCTGAACTGAAAATCACTGATGATTTCTCCCATAATGATTACCTGATTGTTCTCAATTACTTTGTCTGTCATGTTTTGTTACCTCCATTTGTCTCTTCATTTTGCTTTTTCCTACATGCAATAAAATTTTATGCATACTTTTCCCGTTTAGAACGTTGAAGCACCGCAGAATTCGACAAGTACACGATAATACGCTTGCAATCACCGATATATAGTGATATACTGTTACGGTTTAAGAAGGAAAAGGTGTGATGAAGCTGTTACGAAAAGGCTTTAGATGAAAGGATACAGGTTATGAAGCAGAAGAGAGAAGATGTCCGTAATATCGCAATTATTGCCCATGTTGACCATGGTAAGACAACATTAGTAGATGAATTATTAAAGCAAAGCGGTGTGTTCCGTGAAAACCAGGAGATCGCAGAACGTGTCATGGATTCGAATGATATCGAACGTGAACGTGGTATTACGATCCTTTCCAAGAACACTGCTGTTACCTATAAGAACACAAAGATTAATATTATTGATACCCCTGGACATGCCGATTTCGGTGGAGAAGTAGAGCGTGTCTTAAAGATGGTAAACGGTGCCATCCTCGTAGTGGATGCCTTTGAAGGTGTTATGCCGCAGACCAAGTTCGTTCTGAAAAAGGCACTGGCATTAAAGCTTCCCGTTATTGTATGTGTGAATAAGATTGACCGTCCGGAGGCAAGATGCAATGAGGTTGTGGATGAAGTGTTAGAGCTGTTTATGGATCTGGATGCGACTGATGAGCAGCTTGACTGTCCATTTATTTTTGCTTCTGCAAAGAGCGGTGTTTCCGGACTTGACCCGGAGCATATCGAGCCCAATATGATGCCATTATTTGAGGCAATCTTAAATTACATTCCCGCACCTGAAGGAGATCCGGAGGCAGGAACACAGGTATTAATCAGTACCATTGACTATAATGAATATGTAGGCAGAATCGGTGTTGGCAAGGTGGATAACGGTGTCATTAAGATCAACCAGGAGGCTGTCATTGTGAATGCCAATGACCCGGAGAAGATGCAGAAGGTGAAGGTCAGTGCTCTTTATGAGTACGATGGCTTACGCAAGGTCAATGTGAAGGAAGCGACCATCGGTGCGATCGTAGCAGTATCCGGTATTGCAGATATCCATATCGGGGATACGATCTGTTCTCCCGATAACCCGCAGGCAATCCCGTTCCAGAAGATTTCAGAGCCGACCATTGCCATGCAGTTCATGGTAAATGATTCTCCGCTTGCCGGACAGGAAGGAAAGTTTGTTACTTCCAGACATTTAAGAGACCGTCTGTTTAAGGAATTAAACACGGATGTTTCTCTTCGCGTGGAGGAAACCGAGTCCACCGAATGCTTCAAGGTATCCGGGCGCGGAGAGCTTCATCTGTCCGTATTAATTGAGAATATGCGTCGTGAAGGTTATGAATTTGCGGTAAGTAAGGCAGAGGTGCTGTACCATGAGGATTCCAAGGGACGTAAGACAGAGCCTATGGAAATTGCCTATATTGATGTGCCGGATGAATTTACCGGAACGGTTATTGAAAAGCTTGGACAGCGGAAAGGCGAGCTGCAGAACATGACCCCGATTACCGGAGGCTATACGAGACTGGAGTTCTCCATTCCGGCACGAGGACTGATCGGATATCGTGGCGAATTTATGACCGATACCAAAGGAAATGGTATCATTAATACGATTTTTGATGAATATGCACCGTATAAGGGAGATATCCAGTATCGTAAGCAGGGCTCTCTCATAGCATTTGAATCCGGAGAATCCATTACCTACGGCTTATACAATGCACAGGAACGTGGAACACTGTTTATTGGTGCCGGTGAAAAGGTATATGCCGGTATGATTATCGGACAGAACGGCAAGCCGGAGGATGTGGAAATCAATGTCTGCAAGAAGAAGCAGCTTACCAATACCCGGGCATCAGGTTCCGATGAAGCACTGCGGCTTACACCGCCTAAGGTACTGAGCCTTGAGCAGGCACTGGAATTTATTGATACGGACGAACTTCTGGAGATCACTCCGGTGTCCCTGCGTATCCGTAAGAAGATTCTGGATCCGACCCTTCGTAAGCGTGCCGGATTTAACAGGAACAACTAATTTGCAACTATTCAGAGCTATGAAAATTATGACAATATGGACGTCGAATGCGGTTCTGAATAGTAACGATCATATATGAGGTGGAGAATGAAACAGGGAGCAATTTGTATCTATAGTGGAGATGGACATGGAAAGTCTCCGGCAGCGCTTGGTGAGGCGGTTCTTACCGCCGCTGCAGGTGGAAGCGTGGTGATTATCCAGTTCCTTAAGGGTAAGGGACTTAAGGACACCGAATTTATTCACCGGCTGGAGCCGGAAATCAAGATTTTCCGGTTTGAAAAGTCGGACGTGAACTTTGATGAACTTCCCGAGGATAAGAAGCATGAGGAGATCCTGAATATCAAGAATGGATTAAATTATGCCAAAAAGGTACTCTCCACAGGAGAGTGTGATCTGTTGATTCTCGATGAAGTATTGGGACTGATTGATAACCGGATCATCACCGTAGGAGATCTGGAGGAAATTCTTTCCCAGAAAATGGAGGATACCCGGATTATTCTGACCGGTATTACCATGAATGATGAGGTGTGCATGCTGGCTGATGATGTATCCAGAATTGAGACACATAAGTTTAAACGCTGGTAGTGTTGACAGGAAATCGCCGTGGTGCTATGATATTTTTGTAACTTAATAGATGAGGTAGAGGTTGCGTGAATTATGAGTAATTTTTTGGATGTGGCAGTCGCAAGTGAAGGAAAATGAAAGGGAGGAACGCCGAAAGAGTTTTTTCATACTGCAGAGAGGCTCTTGGGCACACAGTTAAGAGCTGTGTGACTGTCATCAGTTATTTGATGGGGCGCTATCCGATTCATACTTGAGAAGTCATTTAATAAATCGGTGCGCAGAAGTGTACTGATTTTTTTTTGAAAAATAAGGAGGATTTATTATGGCAATTTTTAAAGGAGCAGCCGTTGCAATCGTTACACCGTTCCATGAGGACAAAACCGTAAATTTTGAGAAGTTTGGAGAATTAATTGAGGATCAGATTGCCGGTGGAACCGACGCAATTGTGGTCTGCGGAACCACGGGAGAATCTTCAACCTTAACACATGAGGAACACCTTGAGGTGATTAAGTACTGTGTAGAGAAGGTGGCAGGCAGAATTCCTGTTGTTGCAGGAACCGGTTCAAACTGCACGGAGACGGCGATCTATCTTTCTGCCGAAGCAGAGAAATACGGAGTAGACGGTGTTCTTTTGGTTACCCCTTATTATAACAAGGCAACCCAGTTTGGTTTATTCCAGCATTTTAAGGCAATTGCAGATTCGATTAAAGTTCCCTGTATTCTTTACAATGTACCGAGCCGTACCGGATGCAACATTCAGCCGGAAACTGCAGTCAGGCTGTGTACAGAGGTCGAGAATATCGTAGGTATCAAGGAAGCCAGCGGAGATATCTCACAGATTGCAAAGCTCATGTCCTTAGCAGATGGCAAGGTTGATCTGTACTCCGGTAATGACGATCAGATCGTGCCGATTCTTTCCTTAGGCGGAATCGGTGTAATTTCCGTGTTATCCAATGTGGCACCCAGACAGACCCATGAGATCTGCCAGAAGTTCTTTGACGGAGATGTAAAGGGAAGCTGTGCAGAGCAGTTACGCGCGATTCCTCTCTGCAAGGCTCTGTTCTGTGAAGTAAATCCGATCCCGGTCAAGATGGCTCTTAATTTACAGGGCAGGCAGGTTGGAGTTCCGAAGGCTCCTTTAACCGAAATGGAACCCGAGAATGCAAAGAAGCTCGAAGCAGAAATGAAGAAATACGGAATCCTGTAACTATTCAGAGCCATGCAAATATGGCAATATGGACGTCAAATGCATGCATTCGTAAGGACATTTGACATGATTTATATGGTGAAGTAACCACATGAGGTAAACTACGTTGCGTTAGCAACGGTTTTGCGAATGGGGTTCTGAACAGTTACTGGAAAATGATATAAAAGAACAGGAGGAACAGTGCGATGACAAGAGTAATCATGCATGGATGCAATGGTAAAATGGGACAGATGATTGCGGGACTGATTGCGCAGGATGAGGAAGTAAAGCTTGTTGCAGGTGTCGATGTTTACGATCAGGGCAAGAATCCGTTCCCGGTATATAAGCATATCAGTGATTGTGATGTCCAGGCAGATGTTATTATTGATTTCTGTAATCCGGCGGCGATTAAAGGACTGATGGAATATTGTGTGGAGAGACAGATTCCCTGTGTCGTATGTACAACCGGACTTTCCGAAGAAGAGCTTAATTATGTGAGAGAGGCCTCTAAAAAGGTAGCGATCTTACGTTCTGCAAATATGTCTCTCGGAATCAATATGCTGCTTAAGCTTCTGAAGGAAGCAACGGGAATTTTAGCACCGGCCGGATTCGATATTGAGATTGTTGAAAAGCATCATAACCTAAAGCTGGATGCACCGAGCGGCACAGCCCTTGCCCTTGCTGATTCCATTAATGAAGAATTAGACAATCAGTATGAATATGTGTTTGACAGAAGTACCCGCAGGCAGCAGCGCCCGAAGAAGGAAATTGGGATTTCCTCGGTTCGCGGCGGTACAATTGTCGGTGACCACGATGTTATTTTTGCGGGTACGGATGAAGTCATTACATTTTCCCATACCGCGTATTCCAAGGCCGTATTCGGGAAAGGAGCCATTCAGGCAGCAAAATTCCTGAAGGGTAAAGGCCCCGGACACTACCAGATGAGCCAGGTTATTGACGAGGCATAATAAAAGTGTTGAACCGAACGGTTACACTGATTTTACAAATGTGAGAGGGAGAGGGTAAGGAAAATATGAGCCAGCAGGAGAGCATGGAACTGAAATATCTGAAGAGTCTGGCGCGGCAGTATCCCAATATTGCAGCGGCTTCCACAGAGATTATTAATCTTCAGGCGATTCTTAATCTGCCGAAAGGAACGGAGCATTTTCTGACGGATATTCATGGAGAATATGAGCAGTTCGCCCATGTACTGAAGAACGGTTCCGGTGCAGTCCGCCGTACGATAGATGAGGTGTTCGAGAATACACTTAGCAACAAGGATAAGAAGTCACTGGCAACGCTGATTTATTATCCGGTAGAAAAGCTGGATATTGTAATCAGTGAAGAGGATAACATTGAGGACTGGTATAAAATCACGCTGCACCGTCTGGTACAGATCACAAAGAAGGTGGCATCGAAGTATACCCGTTCGAAGGTACGGAAGGCACTCCCGAAGGATTTTGCTTATATTATCGAGGAACTGATTACCGAGAAAGCAGATATTTCGGACAAGGAAGGCTACTACAACGAAATTATCCATACCATTATCCGGATCGGCAGAGCACAGGATTTCATCATTGCTCTGAGTAATCTGATCCAGCGACTGGTGATTGACCATTTACATATTGTCGGTGATATCTTTGACCGTGGACCGGGTCCCCATATTATTCTGGATACTCTGATAAATTATCATTCAGTGGATATCCAGTGGGGAAACCATGATATTCTGTGGATGGGAGCCGCCTGCGGACAGCTTGCCTGTATTGCGACGGTAATCCGCATTGCAGCCCGTTACGGAAGTCTGGATACGCTGGAGGACGGTTACGGAATTAATCTGATTCCGCTTGCAACCTTTGCACTTGATACCTATTCGAATACCAACTGCGATACCTTTTCCATTAAATATAATACCGATTATAATACCAAGGACTTAAGCCTTGATATGAAGATTCATAAGGCAATTGCCATTATGCAGTTCAAGCTGGAGGGACAGGTCATTATGAAGCATCCGGAATTCCTGATGGATGACCGGCTGCTGCTCGATAAAATTGATTATGAGAAGAAGACGGTTATGGCATATGGTAAGGAATATCCGATGAACGATACCGATTTTCCGACCATTGATCCCAAGAATCCCTATGCACTTACTCCGGATGAGGAGCAGGTGATGGAACGGATCCGTCAGGCCTTCCTCAAATGTGAAAAGCTCCAGAAGCATGTACGCTTCCTGTATTCCAACGGTGGTCTTTATAAGGTATACAATTCCAATCTGCTATACCATGGCTGTATGCCGATGGATGCCGAGGGGAATT
>OHBJ01000702.1_pt1 | contig 22336 bp, 16 predicted proteins | sample 1577241 | NCBI WGS metagenome assembly OHBJ01 (sample SAMEA3541594, study PRJEB24748) | human gut metagenome | biome: human gut; feature: human-associated habitat; material: faeces | place: China | collected 2012 | reverse complement strand
GCCATAACAACGGCCATGAGCAGTGCCAATACGCGATGGATCTTTTTCATTTGGTGTTCTCCTTCATTTCGATTTTTTTGCAAAAACAAACACCCGCCATGAGAGCGAGTGCTGCGAACAGAATATAGGTTGTAAAGCCCGTGCCGCCTGTGAACGGCAGGGCAAATCCCGCATTGTTGCAGGCAGTGATGGTAATATCGCGGTTGCTGCTGTCCAATGCTCCGGCGAACAGCGGCTCAGTCAGCAGCGTATACCCTGCGGGAGCTTTGGTTTCCGTCACGCGGTACTGCACACCGACCTTTAGGTCGCTCCACTTGGCGATGCCGGTCTTGTCGGTGGTGATTTTGCCCACCTCCGTCCACGTCTGACCGCCTGTGGAAGTTTCCAGCAGCAGCTCCGCACCGGTGAGAGGTGCGCCCGTGGCATCCACCTTGCGGACGGTGATGCTGCCTTTGATCGGCGTGTTCTCACGGGTGACTTTCAGCACCTGCCCGTTTTGGTTCAGCACAGCGGAGTACGCCGTGGTATCCAAAACATATCCGTCTGGTGCTTTGAATTCCTTGTAGGTATAGCTACCCAACCGCAGGTTGGAGAAGGTCAGCTTACCATTGACGTCTGTGTTGCCCTCCGCGACCTGTTTACCAGAAGCATCATACAGTCGGAAGCCCGCGCCTTGCAGCGGTGTCTTGTGATCAGCGTCCACCTTGACGATCTCAATACTGGCCTTGGAAGGCGTGTTGGTTCTCTTTTGCGTAATGTTCAGCGCGGTCGCCGTAATGGTGATCTGATACTTGGTGTTGTCCACCACATAGCCGCCGGGCGCGCTGATCTCCTGATAGCTATACTTGCCCTGTGGAAGATCCTTGAACACTGCCTTACCGTCTGCGCCGGTGGTCATGTCAGCCACCTTTTTACCATTGGCATCAAATAGCCGATAGGTCACGCCTGCCAGTGCCTTGCCGTTTTCTGCGTCCACCTTATTGATGGTCAGGCTGCCCTTTTCCTCCACAATTTTGACCTTAAAATGAATGTACGCCCACACGGGGTCGGGCAGTGAGGTCAGCGCGGCGCAAGCCTGATAATTGCTGCCATTGCTGGGCTCCAGCAGCACGGACTCCGTGCCCTCCACATCCAGTGCGTAGCCGTAGTCGCTGCTGATATAACCGTTCAGCTGCGCCGCGGCGTCCTTTGTGGCCGTCACGGTCAGCACATTTCGCCGTCGGCTGACGCTCACACCGCTGATGTCGGTGTCGAAGTAATACTGCGACAGCACACCATTGGTATCGGTGGCTGTACCCACATACTGACTGCCGTCCCATGTCAGCGTAATGGCATTGGCATCAGAAAGCTGATTGCGGTACTTCACAGCAAAGCTGGGGATCACGCCATGACCCATGATGCGGTCAATAAGGATATCATACGCCTCCTGCACGCCGTCACCAGCATAGTGGAACAGGTTGGCGCAGGTGGTATCATACAGGGTGTACGGATAGGTCGTACCGCGGTAGCCGCACACGAACTCCCAAATCACCGCCTGTGTCGCCAGCTGCGCGCAGTCCGGGTGGATACCATAAAAATCATAGTTGCCGCCGTAGCCGTAGGAGAGCGCCAGCGTCACAGCGTACCGCTGATTCCAGCTCAAGCTGCTCCAACTGGTGGAGGAGTAGCTCAGATCGCCGCTGGCAGAGCGAACGGATGGCTCCATACAGTAGGCAGGCACTGTTACACCCGTATCATCTCTGGTAAAGTATTTCAGCTTTGTGCTGGTAAACGCGCCCCACTGCGGCACGGGCGTTTTGTCCTCATGGTAACGGTACTCGTTACCGCCGCTGATCGTGCCTGTGACCGTGGCTGCGTGGGCGGTCACGATGGACAGACCCATGATTGCTACTAAAAGGCATACCAGCGTCAACAGCTTAGGAATTGTTTTCTTCATGTTCGTCCTTTCTCCCAACGCAAAAGACCGGCAGCTCACGCTGTCGGTCTTTCGGCTGGGTATTCAGTTGGATTATCCGTACAACACCACCACGATGTATTCGTCCGATGCCGCATCGTAGCGGGCGGTGCAGTTGAACCGCGCATACGCACTGACCGTTTCCGCGCCGTCCATGGCGGCGAGGCAGGCGAAGGTGGCATCCACGTTGCCCTTTACGGCGGCGGTCAGTGCCGCCTGTCCGCCGTTCTCCGCCAGCCATGCCACGCTGTCTGCCGTGCCGGGGAAATAGCTGGAGTCGGCGGTGGTCATGCTGGTGTCGATGGTCACGCCGTACTGCGCTCTTGCGTACTCATTGCCCGCCCGGACAGCCTCCGCGATGGAGTAGATGTTCCCGCTGGCGGCAGGCTTCGGCGTGGGCGCAGGTTCGGGCGTAGGCGCAGGCGCAGGTTCTTCCTCCTGCTTCTCTTCCGGTTTCTGTGTAGGTGCCGGTGTGGGTGCGGGAACAGGTTTATCCTCCGGCACAGGCGCGGGTGTTGCCGGCTGTTCAGGGGTAGTGGGCGGTGCCGTTTCAGCGGTTGTAGGCTGCTTTTCTGCGGCGTTATCCGCATTCTCCGCACCCGCCCGCTCAGGAGCGACGCTGCTCTCGGATGTATCGCCTCCATCTTCTGTTTGCGGCAGCAGGGATTCGGCCACCGTGCGCTCCTCTTCGTTCTGCTCGGCCTGACTTGCTGCATAGGCAGAGACCTTGGTGTTGGACTCAGACGAATCCGAGACCGGTGCCGGCTGGACTGCGCAGCCTAACAGACACACGGCACTCAAAATAAGTGAAACTAAGCGCATTCTTTTTCTCCTCATGGGCGTTCTCTCCTTTACGTAAATATCGCAGCACTGTTTAATGTGCTTTGAAGATATTTACGACTGGAGCCTCGCCTTTTTCAACACTATGTACTGTTGTTTGGGTTTTGCGGTGATTGCATTTGCCGCTCGGGCGCGAAACGCTGCTCTGCCTACCACATATAAAACACCCTCTTCCTGTATGCGAAAGACCGCCGAGTTACCACCCGGCGGTCTTTACAATTTTGACTGTACCAAGTATAGCACATGGTGATTTACGGCGAAATCGCAAAACAGTGCCAATCCATTGCCGCACCCTGCCGATACCGTGTCAGATCAGACATGCTGCTTGATAATTCGGGTGATGATCCCCAGCGCAACGCCATGTTCCTCATCCAGGTGGGTAACGGCAAAGCTGACATCATCCTTTCGTCCGGGTCTGCGCCGATCATAGCAGGAATGTGCTATGGCATTGGCACCGTTGCTAAGGCGGATATACACAACGCCCTTATGGATATGGGTGACCTTCCCGGCATATTTGCCCTGAATACGGCATTTCTGGAGATTGTCATTCTTGCTGTTGCCGGATACGCTTTTGATGTCGGCTTTAATTCTGATACGCTCCGGCTCTGTGCGGTCAATCTCCAGCACGCGTACCAGAGTCTTGTCGCCCACAGCATAGCGGTCATGGGCATCGCCGATCCAGTCCCACGAAAGATCGCGAGCCAGAATGGAAGTCTCCACGCCAAACACTTCGACCCGGACGACCTGCTCCGCCACGGCGATCACACGGGCTTCTACCACGCGTCCGTCATAGATACGATACTGTCCGTCACTGTCCTTGCCAAAATAGTAGATCTGCTGCTTCTTCAGCATGGCGTCTTTTCGGCTGGCAACAACGGTTCGGCTTTTGGCGTCGATGCCCTTGACCATAAGATCCACCTCTGCGCCCAGCATCTTATTGAGGATCTTCTGGTGTCGGAGGATCATCTCATTATAGTCAGCACCGTACATATCTGCCGGGAAGTCCAGCACCATCTCCTTCAAGGGGATCACAATGCGGAATCCTTTGTAGTCCACAATGGCAATGGTTTTCCCCGCCTCCGTTCTTTCAATGCCGCTCAGCATACCGGAGAGCATGCGCCGGGTGCGGTAGGCATTGTGGATCTCGTGCCAGATAATGTCCTCCATCTGCGCCTGCGTTTCCGCTTCGCCCCGGGCATCCAAAGTCAAAATATCTCTCTGTTGGACAGCGGCAGGTGCAGGTTCAGCAGAGGCGGCAGCATCCTCAGTAGGCGGCGTAGCCTGCTTCTCCACCTCTACCGTCTTTTTTGCAGCGGTTCGTTTGCGGACAGTGCGCTTGGGCTTTTCAGAGGGCTGGGGATCCTCCGGCACAGTCACCACTTCCGCAGGCTCAGCGAGAACACTCTCTGTAGGTACAGTATCCTCCACAACAGGATCGGCTGCGTTTTCCGGCAAACACTCTTCTGTCACCGGCTGTTCCGCCGTCTCCTCCGGGACGATGGGCAGCACCGGTGCTTCCGGTATCACGGCAAGTTCTTCTGTTTTCTTTCTCGGCATATTACTTTCCTCCTTAGCTCACATTTTGGTTGACATGATGGAATCCTTATCGGTTTTGACAAACTCACTGCGCCTGTTCGGCACTTTCTTTGACTTAATAGGCTGCTCTGTTTGTTTCGGCGCGGGCGAAAACACAGGGCTTTTACGCCATTCCGGGATATGGGCGGAGGCCTTGCAGTCCCGCAGCTTCTTTGCCTCGTAGTGATTGGTATAGTCGTACTTATCTACCTGCAGCACCTTGTTGCCGCGTGCGATAACCAGCGCGCGGTTTACCGGCAGGCGCAGCACCTCATCCATAGTCAGTAGCTTGCGCTTGCCCACGCCGCTGGTTTCGCGGAACTCCGGCGTGTAGTTGCTGATACGCCATGTACCCAACTGCTTGGCCTTGCTGGAGACATGGACGCTGACCTCCCCGGTGCGGTCACTGAGGAATTTGGCAGTCAGCTCATCGGTGCAGCCCAGTGCAAGCTGATAGTCGCAGCAGCCCAATATCTCCTGCCATTGGTTGTAGGGATACCGGTTCTGCAAGCCCGCCAGATTCTGAAACACGCAGCTCATGCTGACGCCCCGCGAGCGGATCACACTGATCTTCCGGCTCAAGTCTGGAATAACACCGCAGGCTGTCAGCTCCTCGCCCAGCACATGAACGGGAACAGGCAGCCTGCGGTCAGCACAGTTTTTATCCGCATAACGGATCAGCTTGATAAATGCGAAGGACAGAAACAGGGACGTGAGAAAATCAAAGGTACTGTCCTGATCGGATGTGATGCAGAAATAGGCACAGGGCTGCTTGCCCGGCAGCTCCATGTCAATTTCATCATGGCTGGTGATCTGGCAGATGGGCCGATTCTGAAACACCTGCAAACGGCTGCCCAGCCCGATGATAACGCCGCTGCGCACCGTATCTGAGGATTGGCTGAACAGCGCATAGGGGGCTCTGGCAGGATGGCTGGCAGGCAGCATGGAAAAACGGTTGTCCAGCTCCTTCTCCGCGTTCAGCACCAACAGCTTATAGACCTCACCGATGTTCCGGCTCTCCGGTGGATAACCCAGCGCCACATACAGTACCAGCGCTTTCAGCAGGTTCATCTCGGCAGCGTTCCAGAAATGGTCGCCCTTTTCGCTGCCGGTATTCCTGATGATAATGTCGCAGAAGATTTGTGCCATCAGCTCATCACCCTCAATCTCCGCCAGGCAGTTCCATGAATCAGAGTTCTCCGGCTGGATCAGGTTGAACACCTTTACCACGTAGCCCTTGCTGCGCAGATATTCGCTGGTCTTTTCGTAAAGCTCCGATTTCGGGTCGGTGATGATCAAGGACTCCTTGTGGCCATCGTGAGCCTCAGAAGCACTTTGCAGGATGCGGTTGATGCAATAAGCCCTTGTTTTCATGGAGCCGCTGGCGCCGAACACGGCGATATTGCCGTTAAGCCGGGAGTTTTCGGGAATACACACCACCTGATTGTCCAGCTTGCCCAGTATGACGCCGCTGTGTTTGCGGATATCGGACACCAGATCAAGGACGCCCTTCATCTCCGCTTTCTCCATGAAACCAGCCGTTCCGTAGGTGCCTTTGTTGGAGTAGGTCAGGTTGCGCTCCGCGTCATACTCCCCAACATCGGAATAGCCCATGCGCATCACCATGACGATCAGCAGGCTCAGCAGCAACAGGCAAAGTCCTACGCCGATAATGCCGCTCTTACTGAACAGTGCTTCGCAGCAAGCGGAGAAGGACAGCACCGGCGCGGCCGGGGAGCTTCCGTCGCCTGGCGTTCCGCCCGCGTCCTTCCACTGTTGATAGTTCCGGACGAATTGCGATAGATAGCCGCCGCCAAACAGCAGCCCTGATAGAAATAGCGGGAGGGCGAATAGCAGAGTTCGCAGTTTCTTTTTTTCTACGGGAAAAACCTCCTCTCGAACACAGCAAAGTCAATGGCCTGCACAACAGCCCTGTCGCCGCAGTAGCGGCGCAGCACTTCGGCCTGATGGTCGAAGCAGATCAGGATGCCATAGCGGTCTTGAAGTCGCAGTGCCGTATCGAACCGCCTGATCCGCGGCAGGTCACAGTCATAGGCAAGCAGCACCGGCGCGCCATCCGGCGTCATGGCGTCATTCTCCACTGTTTCACTCAGCTGCCGGGGCTCCAGATCAAGGAGCAGCAGCTCGCGCAGGTCATTGTCCAACTCTTCATCACAGAGGAGGCGCAGCAGCACCTCTCCATGATGGTCGTTGGTCAAGAAGCAGAACCGCTCATAGCTGCCATCCAGAACGAAATAGTTTTTGCCACCCTGATCAGTCAGCAGCTCATAGGCCAGTTCCATGCTATCACCCAGCAGGAGACCCCGCACCGCATCCGGGTGATACTGGTGCGGCATTCGTTCACGGCACTGCACCGTCTGCATGAGTGCCTTTGTCCGCATCTCAGCTTTATAGCTCCATTTCATCAGCGCGTTGCCCATGTTGTAAACCACGTGGATATGCTGCGGTGTCAGCAAAACGCCCACGGACCGGGCACCACGGATTTTAACAAAGGTTGTCCCCATCTCCTTGATCTCACGGGATGAGTAGAAGGCAGGGGTGCAGATGCTACCAGTCGCTGTTTCGCCGGGGCAGAATACGCCGGGTTTTTCATCGCGGAAGATACTAACGTTGGCGTTACGCATGGTGATCAATGTTTGAGAGACACGGTGGAGTCGAAGCCTCTGCTCCGGCTCACTCCTGATGTGGTTGGTGGCACAGGCTCCGGACAGGTAGAAAGAAAACCTCTCCGGGTTGTGCTCCAGCAGCAGCTTTTTCGCCGCGGCGGTGAGCCGGTATCCACGCAGTCCGTTCTTATAGTAGGACAGCAAAAGCCGCTGACGCTTCAGCGACTTGACCACGTTCTCTTTGTAGCTGGTGCCACCGGCGAGCCTGCTCAGTTGGCTGGCCGGCAGCTCACCGGACAGGGCGACCAGCGCCAATAGCTGATAGGCTTGTGATAGGCTACCGGGAGCTTTCTGTGGTAGGGTACTCATACTGACCACCTCCTTCTGGTGTGCAGTACCCAGACTGCCATGACCACGGTATTTTTCGCCCGCACCGGTCATGTAAAAATGCCCGGAAATACAGGCTTTGCCGTACCATCGTCATGTGTACTGTTTTTGACACGGTCGAAACACTATAAATCGGATATAGATCTGAGCCGATTCTCGCGGTCCGAAAGCCAGCCCTGAAAACGCTCCTTATCCATCACCGACACGCGGGTACAGTCACTGTCGCCGATCTCCGTCGTGTTATAGGCATCGCACAGCAGACCTGTATCATCCTCCATAACGAAAGTGGCAATCACATCCAAAAGCTGCTTGAGCTCCAGATTGTCATAGTCACGCACCCGGTTTGGGGACAGCTCGCGGCTGTAGATATGAGAAAAGCAGACAACACAGTGCCGGAACTTGGGCAGCGTGTGTGTCTGCGCATACTTACTAAGCGTGTAGTAGATGGGGTCTGTCAGATACTCGCAGCTATGCTTCTTGCTCTTCTTAGGCAGTAGACAGGGGAGCGTGATTTCCAGTATGCCATCTTTCTCTATAACAGAGATGCCCTGCATGACACCAGCCGATGTCAGATACTCGGCTTTTCGGATGGTGGTCGTCTCATAGATCAGGTGCCGCAGCCGGCAGGCAATGACCTCCCCCCGCAGTGCGGCCTCTGTGGACAGCATTTCATAGTTATCTGAATGCCGCTGGATATTCGTGTTGTCCATAGCGTAGAGCGTGTTGGACAGGCGGGTGATCTCATTCAAAATGCTCTCTATCCGCTGCGAGAGGGTGGCTCTGTCCACAAGGTTCCTCCTTCCTGAAGTACTGTACGCAGCCCTGCTCATCCACCATGCAGTAGGCGGCGATATGAGGGATGTGCAGGTGCTGCATTTGGTCTTCTTCCTCAATGATAACGAGCCGTTGCCCGGAATCATCTTCCGCGGCCAGCGCGTGCTGCAGCAACGCTTCCTTACCCGGGCCTACATAGACGACCTCATATACCTCGCCATCGGCGAAGAATACCAGCTTTGCCGGCATATTGTCAGGGCTGTGATACTCCACCTTTTCGATAAAGTCCAGCAGCACCCATAGTGCCGCTGTCAGTTCTCTGTCCTCGCGGCAGTCAGGGGCATCTCCGTAGCAATCCCGGTCAGTGTTATAAAATATCCGCTGCTGCTTGACCAGATAGCGCAGCAGGTTTTCAATCACGCCCTCCTTGCCCGGATACAGGCGTAGAAGCTGGTCACGGCGCATGCAGTGATAGACGGTTATGTTCCGCAGCAGCTCTGCGGCCTCCTGTCCATAGATCTGCTCTCTGTTTCTCATAGGCGGCATCACCTCCGTAATGCGTATTAACTCCGTATTAAATGCGTATTGATTTTGTAATGCGTGTTATCTCCGTATAAACGCCGTATTAGGTGTTTTCTGGCTTTATGGCTTTATAGATAAGAGAGCGGCAAATGCCGCTCTCTTATCTTCTCATTTACCTATAATAGATTCGTTTTGTTCGGATCACTTCAAGTCTATCGACTGGCAAGACCTTGGTTTCTTCCGTGAAAGGAATTAACTCGCCTTACCAAATCCGTTCTTAGTCCGTGCCCGTGTATACCTACCTTTCAGGTATCCATCCAGCAATTTCTCATGTGTATGCTCATAAAGTCCATCGGAACGCAGCAATTCGACGTTCCCTTCGACTCCATCTACGAATGCAGTCGCAGCCGACTTATCTTCAAAGCCTTTGATTGCCGTCAGATATGTTAACGCACTCTCTACATCAAGGCCCAACACAAACTCTATACAATCTTTGCTCTGTAGCACGCCTGCGAAAAATCTCAGCTTTTCAGGACAAGTCCCTTCATACGCTTTTTCCGACATCAGCTTCTTGATGAAGTTCTCATTTTTCGCCATGTAATCTGTCGTGTCCAAATAATCCTCCTTCTGAAACATCGCAAGATAAATCGGCCATAAGATTTTCCCATGTTCACCATCCTCTGGCTCAAACCTCCTTAGCGCACGGGTTTTGCAAGATACATACCGCTCATACTGTTTGAGATCGAAATATCTCTTGTAAACCTGCTCTGGCACAGTATAAACGGTATCGAAAGAGCATAGCAACTGTACAGTAGTTTTTGTTATTGTTTTGCTCAAATCACTACTATTAACGGCATCAACATATGCCTGCTGCAAGTCTTCGTCCTCTTTCAATTCACCATTCTTTAGCATCTGCCCTTCCCATTCAGAATCCATAATCCGCGTTGCCGTCATGAATCGAATTTTTTCAGTGGTAGCATTAAGATTTAATATCGCTTCAAAAGCACCTTTAACGCTGTTTTTTCTCTGCGCAGACATATATCTATAGCGCACCATGTCAAAATCCAATGAATAGAAAAGCTTACTTGCCACCTCAGGAGCAAGCTTTGCAATAAATAGCAATATTTTGTGCGACTCGGTGGTTCCTTGTTTTCTCCTGTTAAAACACCTTGACAGCATTTCGACTTCGTTCTCTGTAACCAAGGAAGGGGGGATCATGCTAATCACATCCTCAATAGGTGCATAGAACAATCGCTGCAGTTCAGTTTCTGTCATAACAGGACACTCTTCGCCAAACAGAAACTTATACCGCCTCCAGGTCTCCGGTTTCTCCTTCAAAACAAGCTCACGGATGGCCATAAGATAATCATTATTTTCTATCAACCAAGCCTGCTCTTCCTGTAATGCAGTCACAACACTATTGCAGTCAAACGGGATAGGATCCTCACGAGATAGCATTTGCAAAACAACATCTACCCAATGCCCATATATCTCCATCTCCTTTGTTACTGCAGGCGTATATCCTTCAAATCTGCCAAGCGTCGAAATATAATCCGTTGTCTGTTCAGATAATCCCTCCTCGCTTTCCTCTGCTACCATATTAACAAGCTGCTGGTACTTCCCAAAGAGGGACTCGCATATATCCCCCTTACCATTGCTTATTGCAGTAAACACCAAGCTCTCAAAATCAGGGGTGATCCTCATTATTTTTTTCTGATAGAACAGCATGTCTACCAAGACCGAGGCATCCTGCAGCATTTCCCATGCTGCTGTCAAGAATTTCCGCATGTCGGCCTGTATTGCATCTACACTTGCTTCTCGCACAAAGCGCACGGTCATATAATAAGCCATATCAGTGTTGAAATCCTTGCTGGCGGTATTGACTATCTTCAGTGCATCAAATGTGGTAACATTATCCAGTTCTTCTTTTGAAGCCATCTTATGCACGCCAAAAAACAATGGGCGATATCGCTGTATTTCACCCGAGAACTCCCTGCATAATTCCTTCCTCAACTGAAGCAGGGCCGTTTCTGAAAATTTTTCCTCCCACACTCTGACAAAATCAGTTGCATGCACTGCAGTGTAAAATTTCCTGTCAGAGTCAAAACGGAGAATCTTTTTAATTTGCATAATTGTTTTTTCAGTTGCATCAGATGAATAGTCGAGTTCACTCACCCACTTAACGACTTCCGAAAAAGCATGTTTTAACGCTTCTATGTAGAGTTGCTCAAACGAAAAAACTACATCTGGCAACGGCAGTTCCAATCGCTTGCGCTCCTCAAAAGTGCTCTCAATAATTTTCTTTTGAACAGAGAAGGGTTTCTGGTTTTACATTGATGAGAAAAGTAACTTTGTTCCGGTATCTGCATTGCTGCCCAGCCACACTGTCGGGGACATAGTACTTTCGTAGTTCCTTCAGAAAATTAACAACGGCGTCGTTATCATCTGTTCTGTCCAAATCCTCAATCACTACAATATAGTGTCGACTTCTCCTTTTTAATATAGGCACTTTTTGCAAAACCGCTTTGCCGCTTTTGTAACGAAGGACATCCGAGCGATAGAATTGCATGATCTCATTGGCATCGATCTTACGATCCCCTTCCGACTTATTTGAGGAAAATACGATTTCTGCTCGTGTAATTACAATTGCTACGAGTATTGCTGCTATCAGTAGCATACACCACTCAATGATAGCTGCCGCTTCTCCGAAAAATGGAATGGAGACCTCAAGCTTCTTTGGAAAGATGTACCCCAAGGAAAAAAGCACGAGCGCCATTAAGATGCTTATCCAGTAGGGAAGTTTATCCGTCTGAACTTTCAACAATCCGAAGTTTTGGCTCAGACGCCGACTCACATAATTACCTTTTCTCCAGTTGATTTGGCTAATAAGCTGGTAAACAAGTCCTTTGTGAAGTTCGGTCGTATCACCACTATGTATGTGCGTCTTCTGGCCTTCTTCCCTGTCTGCCTTCCCGTTGCCCCCTGTTGGAAAGAGGTTAGACCACATAGATATCTTGATAACGCGCTTATGTTGGTTTTCTCTGTATTTTTCCTGTAAAAGTTCAACAATGCTGGTTTTGCCTGCGCCAAAAGGCGATGTCAGCGCAATCATTTGTCCCCCGGCTGTAATAGCTGCATCCAATTTTTCCACATAGGTCGAGAACCCGATTACATCCTCATCTGCAGATGTAATCGGCGTGTTCATAAATACCAGCGAATCGAGAGTACTTTCTGCTTCTTTCTTTTTGCACATATACTGCCCTTTCCCGAAAAAACCTATATACTTCTCTTTTTTAGTATATCTGGTTCTGCTCAGGATTGCAATTATTTCCGTAACAACTATCGTCAAAATCTGCAGAGTTTCCATTTGAAAGTGCATATTTAAGAACACGTGACATATCAAATTCAACATTTCCTATGGGGATATTATCTCTTCCAGGCAAGGTCTCGCTTTTTTCATGCATCTTTCATGCGGCGCAGCAGGTCAAGCAGCTCGCGTCGGTCTGTGGTAATAAGGTCGCGTTCCAGTGGGCTGGCCTTGATTTCCACCGTGATATTGTTGTTATTGCTGCTGATTAGGCCATTGCCCCGCTCAAAGTGGGTGATCTCCATGACCTCCGCTTCGGAGAGGTGCAATACCTGCTGAACGCGCTGGGCTTCCTCGTCCTCCAGATTCAAGATGACTTTCGTGCGGCAGTTGTTGATGATGCCCTTGCCGTACTTGCCGTTGTCCAGGGAGAAGAAGTCGTTCAGATCCTGCGTCGCGCAAATGCCGCTGCCGGAATAGGCGCGGATGGTCTTGAAGATCTCCAGCACCATTTCAGCCGCCAGACGGTTACCGATGCCGAAGGTGCCGGAGCCGCCGCCGATGAGCTGCCAGCATTCGTCGATGAAGATGGCCTTTTCCTCCGTGCGGTTGGCTTTGGCTTTATCCCACACGAAATCCAGAGCTACGAACATCCCGATAGGCAGCAGATCGCCGCTGAGTTCCGAGATGTCCAGCACCGTGAACTTGTTGTCCAGATTCACATTGGTCTGCTGGTTGAAGGTGCTGGCCGAGCCGTGTACAAAGCGGTTGATGATGTTGGAAAGGCGTTTGGTATCGCTTTCCTCCCGCAGAACGTCGTAGAGGTCGCCCAGCACAGGCATCTGGCGGTAAACGTTGGGGTTATCCGGATCACTGAGAGAAGCGTTATCATGGGTGATACCTTTCCGTGCGTAGGTACGAATCAGGGCATCGTCCAAAAACTGTTTTTCCTCATAGGACATATCGGGGATCAGCAGGGCAAAGAAGATATGAAGCCGCTGAATTTTTGCTGCCAGCTCAGAGCGTTCGATACCGGGGCCATCCAGCGTTTCCTCCACGGACTTGTCTACCTTGCGTATCTCCAGCACGTTGATGCAGCTTTTGGAGGCGGGGGAGATACTGATAAACTCGCCGCCTGTGTTGACGCAGGCACGGTGGAACTCATGACCTTTCAAGGGTGCCAGCATGAAAACCTGTATGCCCTTACGCCGCATACGGAGTGCCATCAGCAGGATCAGGAAGGTCTTGCCCGCGCCGCTGGTGCCGCATACGGCAATATTGGCGTTTTTATAAACCTTGGAGTCAAAGATGTCGATGATGACCGGAGAGTTGTTGTACTTGTTCAGGCCGAACAGGATGCCGTTTTCATCACTCAGCTCATAGGACGTGAAGGGATAGCAGCTTGCCACGCCGGTGGTCAGCGCATTGCGCTTGGAGCGTTCAAAGAGGTGCTTCTCCATGCTGACCAGCGGCAGCGACGATAGAAACGCCTGCTCCTCATGAAAGGCGCAGCTGCACACGTCCATATCACGGGACACGAGCAGTTTTTTCAGTTCATTGACCTTCCATTCCAGTTCATCCACTGTGGGAGCTGTCACTGCGATCAGCAGGTTTAGGTAATAAAAGTCCTCGTTATTGCCCAGCCCTTCCTTCAGGAAGTAGCCGCTTCGGATAGCACCATCCAGATCATCAAAGTCCGTGTTGGTATCGCTGGCGTCCTTGATCTTACTGCGATTGATACGAAGCTGCTGTCCCAGCCGCTGTACCATGCGGGCTTTCGGCTGGCGGCTGATGAACATATCCAGGTCAATGCCATCCCCGGCGTTGACAATGAGAGACAGCCAGCCGGCCGGCACCTGCGCCTTATAGCCGGTAGAGGGCACCAGCAGATAGGCATAGTAGAGTCCGTCAATACAGATATGCTGCCCGTTGGTGAAGTCGATGCTGTCAGGGGCGAAGAACTCCGTACAGGGAATGGCGTCGATCTCAGATTCCAGTCCTTTCTCCTGATACTGGGCAACGATCCGGCGAACTCGATCCGGCAGCGATGTAGTGGTGTTGCGGCACAGCAAATGATAGAGGGTATCGACCGTAAACTCATCATCGTTTTCCGGGATCAGCACCTCATTGCCGCATTGCTTGAGATAATTGACTGCGGTGCGGGCTGCCGTTTGCAGGGAGGCGATGGCCTCCGCTTCCTCGTTATCCCGTTTCCGGCCTGCCCATGCCTCATATTCAAATACCATGAAGAACCGGCGCGAGGTGGCTTCCCGTGCACCGATCCGGTCAATGAGCGTCAGGTAGTCCTGCTGCAGCAGGCGACAGTTTTCATCGGTTTCCTGCGCCATCTCCTGCTGCACGATCTCTCTGTGCCGGTTCAGGTCGGCACGCTTGGCAATGACCTTGATCTGCATTTTGACCGGGCTGATCTTGAGAAACGAGATGAACGAGTAGATGATGTTCCGCTGCTCTCTGGCGCTGCGCAGCAGGAAGTTGATGGGCACGACCTCAACGATCTTCAGGTAACGGTGATCCCGTGTGTAGATGATGCCGTTTTCGATCTTCTCCACAGGCAGGTATTCCGCCACCGGATTGATGTACTTGAGCGCGTCGTCACCGCTCTTAGCTTTTCGCTTCTTGCGTTTTTTCCGCTTGTCCTGTCCCTCTTCATTGCGTGTAATAACACGGCGGTTGCAGAGATATTTCAGAACAAGAAAGATAAATGACGAGAGGCTTTCGCCGTTGATGCCAACCAGCGCGATGATGCCAAGAGGCAGTGCGGTCAGGCACAGAATGATGATCTTGGCAGTCAGCGTCAGTGCGGACACCGAGAACACCGGTATGCCGATAGCCAGCACGATAACCAGTGCCTCGGCTGTGTTGCGGAACTTCAGCAGTCCGCCGAAAAAAGTCCCGCCTTCAATAAAATTTGGCGGGATGATATAGGTGTCATATTCATTTGGTTTACTCACATTTAGTTCTCCTTCCTACCCTATGATCCAGAAAGGCCCACCAGCACCGGCACGACCGCTGGCTTCATTCAGGATGATAGCCAGATCCCATGCCTGTTGGCTTCGGGTATAGTTGGCAGGGTCGGCCACCAGTATCTTTCCGTTCTCCACACCGCGCAGCACGATGAAGTGTCCTGAGCTGGTGAAATGACCTTTCAGCATGATTGCCACCACCAGCTTGCCTTGAGAGAGCGCATCCACAATGCGCTGCCCTTCTGTTTTCCCGCAGCCCTGTACCGGAAGCCCCCACGCTTTGGCAGCACCGGGGATCAGCGAATGGCAGGAACCGCTTCTACTGCACCAGTAACCGTTTTCATAGGCCCAACGTGCCATCTCAACGGGATCGACCGTCTCATTGGTCAAAGAAGATACCACCATTGCCATACAGGTAGGCCCGCAGCCGTAGGTGCCGATGTCGTCGGTGCCGTAGGGCTTGTGCGCGTACCGCTTGTCCAACTGATTATAGTAGACCACCTGCGTCGCGCCATCCGAAAAGCGAATGTCGCCCAAAGATGCAAGGCCGGCGGACTCGGCGGGCAGCAAGCCCTGCATCATACCATCGCCCAGGAATACGCTCAGGTTCTGGGCGTAGTTTTCCGCCAATCCCTTTTGTTCGTCCGACAGAGCGAATATCTTATCCTCAAAATAGGCCTCTCCGTTGTAGACGATGGTATATATCTTCCATATCTCTGTTACTTCCGTTTCCGTCACCGTGACCTTACCGGTTTTGGGATCTGTATTCGTTTCCGTTACCGTAGTCGTGCGAGACTCCTCCGTGCTCGTGAAGGTATAGAGGGCGTCCTTCGCCTTGCGGATCAGCGTTTCCATATCCTTGAGGGAGATAGATGCGTAGTCCTGATTTTTGGCGGCACAGTACATGGCAATGAAGCGGTTGGCATTGTAGGCCGGGGAACTTTCGTATGGATTGATGATCTCCTTCTGGTCAGCGCCGGAAGCGGTAAAATCCGCGTCAATCCGGGCGCGAACATCCTCCTGCCCTTCATCCAGCAAGTCGCTGATCGCCTGCGAGATCTGATTGATGTTCTCCACAATGGCGGCGTTGTCGTTAAGAATCGGTGTGTCTGGACTTCCTTCAACCCCTGCCTTGGTCAACCCGCCGAAGATCATGGATGGCAGCAGCATGATGAACAGGACGGGAAGCACCAGCAACCCGGCAATGATGGCAGCAACCGACTTGCGATGTGTCCAGAGTGTCGCTGCCGCCGCACCGTAAGGGCCTGCGGCAGCAGCACCTTTTGCCGCACCGCTTACCGCTTTTCCTGTCTTGATGGCGCCGCGCACGGCACCGCCAGCGTGTGCGCTGATCTCAGCGGCTTCGTTCAGACCGCTGCGTTCTTGCTGGGTCATATCAGGTCTTGTCCTTTCTGCGAGGCGGGTTAGGCAGACGCCGGATCAGGCTCTCACGATAGGAAATGCCGCCATCCGGATTCTGATAGGGCTTTTTCTCCACTACGTCCTGTGCGTACTGCCTATACCATTTTGCGCCGTCCACAGTGGTGACGGTGGTGTATTCCCGTTTTGGCTCCATATACTGTTCAGTGCTGTACATGGCAAAGGCACGACCGGCAGGTTCTTCCTCAGAGGTCTCCGTGCCGGTGATATGCCCACCGCCGATCTCCACATTGGAGAAGTTCGGAATATCCGCCGCGCCTTCACCAAGAGCCGTATAGCCCATATAGGACTTGAGAGCGTCCGCCGCCATATTGCCGGACATGACATCCCCAGGTCCTGCGCCGCCGGTGGCAATACGGCTGATAACGTTATTGGCAATATCGCCGCCCTTGGTCATAGAGGCACGGAACGCCATGCCGCCAACGCCACCGCTGCCTGTACCGGTGGCGTTTCGGTATGCGCCGTTATAGAAGCTGCGATTGACGACACCGGCCAGACCGCCTTGTAGGAAGGTATTGCTGTCGCCGCTGCTGCCACCGGTACTTCCACCCCGGCCTGCGTTTCCTCCTCGACCCCGGCCGGCAACACCACGGGCGGCAGCGATGCTCCGCGCGGCCAGCATCGCTTCTGCCAGCATAGAGCCACCTGTATGGCCCACATTGATGCCAAGGCCCTGCATGAAGCTGTCGATTTTCTGTGAGATCTTCAAAAATGCCACTGCGCACAGAAACCAGATGAACAGGTTTCCGGCCACGCCTTCTTTACCGGAGGCTGAGACCTGAGACTGCACATCTGATTCCGTCAGAGCAAAGGCCGGGATCGTGAGCGCACATATAACCAGTACGAACAACACGATCCCTGTGATGTATTTCGTTTTTTGATTCATGATCGTCTCCTATAGGGATAAGGGGTTTGCCAGGAAGGTTCCCACCATGGTGATGAACAGGCGCAGGCACCATGCGTTCATCAGCAGCAGAAATATCTGGCCACCGAACATCCGGCACCACGCCTTGAAGATGTTGGAGGTGCTCTGCGCCGCGCCCGTAGCAAAAGCCACCGGTGTCGTGAATACCAGAACGCCCAGGAGCACATAACGCTCCGCCGCCTCAAATAGCAGCTTGATATAGTTCCACGCCAATATGAGGACGAGGATCAGGGCGATTAGAGCCACCGCGCCGTTGGCGCAAACCCCAAGGATGGTAAGTATGACCGAATTGAAGTCGGCAAAGTTCAGTGCGGGCAGTTCAGACGACATGATCCATGCGTAGGGTGTCCCGCCGATTTTCAGTATCAGCTCCACGATTTCATCTGCGAAATAGGCCAGCAGGATAAACAGCACGGAGCGGATCGTCAGCTTTACCGGGTCTTCTGCCTCTACGCCTGCTATAAGGCCGTAGTTCTTGAATAGCTGCCAGATCAGGTTCAGCAGGATCATGCCGATAGCCAGTGCCACGAAGATGTTGTACATCGTCTCCGCGGCGGGGAAGTAGCGCAGGAAGGTGGTCATGTCGCAGCCCAGAGCCCCCAGTACAGAGGTGTTGATAAGGTCAAGACCGTACATGACCTGTTCCGCGATCCATTCTACAATGCCATCTAATATGCCCATAGCACTTCTCCTTTCTCAGCCGGGCAGCTTGGCGTTATCCGTTCCATCTGCCATCCGCGAAGAAGGGCGTCACATAGGACATGATGAAGCCCAAACCGTTAAGGATTGCCCATGTGATGATGATACGCTTGAGCCAAGCGCGACTCTCGTCCACAGTGCGGCCGCTGCGGGAGAAGTTCATCATCAGCAGTGCCACCGACGCGGTGACAATGGTGGCAATGGTGGAGATAAGAAGAATCTGGTTATAGACATCCTTCATGATCTCATTGGCCTTCTCCCAGACGGTGGCGGCAAAGACAGGCTGGCAAAGCATTGCGGCCATGGTCACGCCCGCGAAGGCCGCGTATAGTGCCATGCCGGGACTTGCCCTGTGAAGATGTGTCTTGGTCAGGTCATGTTTTTTCACTCGTGATACCTCCTGTGATAGAAAAGATGTGGAGGGGCAGTTCCCTGAAAGCCGCCCCTCTTGGGCTGCCCAAATTACCGGGAACAAAATAACACCACCCCGTAGGATGGTGTTACTCGTATCGCCTTGGCATAGTTTTGAGCATACACAGTATAGCACACTTGGATTTACGCCGAAATCGCAAAACCGTGCCAAAAACTGAGAAAAGAATTACATTTTCAAATGAATTGATGACAGTGTATATTGATAAACAATCTTTTTCTACAGTGGAAGAATTGCGTATGCAGGCAACGATTGACGGTGAATTTCTATCAAATATCTCAGCAGGAATTATTGTAGCCCCTGAATATAATGAATTGTTATAAAATCAGTATAGACATTATGGAAGATTAGTAATGATGATGAGAAGTTACGAGGTATAGCAATGGGATGATATGCTGTATCAAGCCGTATTGAAATGATTACACTTGCTATTTTATCAACGGCTATTTTATCAAGTATATTGGGGAAATAGCAAGAAATTCCAGTTTGACAATTTCATATCCATGCACACAAAGCAGTTAGTCTTAGGATTGACTGCTTTTAAAAAGACACCATTTAGGTGTAATGGTGTCTTTTGGGTGTTATTATAATGGTCATATCAAGGCTCATTCAATCGTGGTAAATTCGTGGTAAAATGAATGATTTTCTATACTGCAAAATACTTGAAAGTATAGTGTTTATGCGGATAATCAAAAATTAGATATAAAATTTATTACAATTTCCGGCCATATGCAGGAGACCGCAGGCAATACCTATATGGGTAAGACGATCGAGAATATCTTTATCAAGGTATATGCTACACAGGCGGCCAGTGAATATGATAGCATCAACAATACATACGATCAGAATGCAACGTACCCTGAGGACGTTACCTCCGGCGGCACTATCGAGACAGGTGCTACTACCTATGCTGAATTGAAAAACGCTATTGCTCTTCTCGGAAGGAACAACCTTACCCTGAATATCGGTGCGGATATCGCCATTCCGGAAGGTGAGACATGGACGCCCATCAGCGTGGATGGCAGCGTGGGTAACGGTACACTGACTATTAACGGAAATGGGCACAAGATTACCGGCCTGAACGCGCCGCTGGTTGCGAATACCTGGGCTGGCAAGTCCAACTGCATCATCAAGGGGCTGACCTTGGAAAACGCCAATATCGTAGTTGACGAGAACGATGAAGAGGAGAATGTCGGCGTTGGTGCGTTTATCAGCGTCCCCTCTGCATCTGAAACCATTATTCTCGAGGACTGCAAACTGATTAATTCCACCGTCAAGGGGGGACACTGGGCAGGCGGCCTGATTGGTGTCTCCGGCGGCTACAATGGTAGCGATGGTCCCGTCTTTGAAAATGTGACCATCAAGAATTGCTCTGTTACGGGCAGCACCATTGAGTCCAAGGGTTCTGTCGGTGCTATCTTCGGGCATGCAGCGTGGGATAATGCAACCCGTGTGGAGATTACCGGTTGCACAGTGACCGGCAATATTGTAACGAGCACCGGTTCTTCCAACAATAAGGCGGGCTCCCTGATGGGCACGGTTGGCTGCGCAGGGAACAATGCGGTTAATAGCGCCTTGGAGCCTCATGCCGATCCGGGTGTATTTGTGACCGGCTGTAATGTGAGCGACAACACTGTAACTTCCAACAGAACGACCATCGATGAGGTATACGGCCGTCAAGGGTCGACGGGCGGCAAATTGGTTGTTGACGGCGTGACTAAGTGCCAGTAAGATTCACAACCCTTTATCCATCACTGTGTTGACGTTCCCCGCGGTTCCCGCTTGTAAAAGCGGCGAATATAACCCTCCTCCGTCTGTGCCACACATGGACGGAAAGCGCGGCGCCCCTTTGTTCAGGGGGCGCCGCGTTGTTTGTATCCGCTTATTTAATGGTACACAGGTTCACGTTTCCGCTGACCGTCTGGAACGACCATGCTGCGTCCTGCACCGAGGTAAGGGTCACATCACTGCTGAGCTTGCCGCTGGTGGTCTTGAATTCCACCGGCAGGGGGGAGGGCAGCGTGCTGAGATCGCGCAGCTGCATGACGATGTTTCCGTCGGTGGTCTCGGCGTCCACCTCCGCCGGCAGCGTGTCCAGCGTCAGGTCGATGCCGCCGCTGACGCTGTCCGCCTCCAGCTTCTGGGTGCGAACGCTGCCCTCAATGGCACCGCTGGTGGTGGACAGCGCGATCTCCCCGGCGTTGGCCGCGTAGACGCTGATCGCGCCGCTGACGCTGGTCACGTCCAGCTCGCTCAGGGACAGCGTGTCCTCGTCCGTCAGATCCACCGACACACCGGCGCTGACCGTCTCGATGTCCAGCTCGTACAGCACCATGCTGCGCGGCAGCTGCACCGTCAGGATCTTTTCCTCCGTGGCGCTCATCAGCTGCGGCTGGGAGCAGATGTCCAGAACTCCCTTGTCCTCGTTGACCTGCCACTCCATGGGCAGGCTCACGTCGCTGCCATCGGCAAGCGTCTCCGTCAGGGAAATGCCCTCGCCGTCATACAGCTCCACATTCACCTGCCCGCTGACCCATTCGATGTCGATGGAGCGGAAGCCGTTCAGCTGCACCACATCGCCGTTCCCAGCGGTGTAGCCGGCATCCGGTGTGTAGCTGCCGTCGGCGGCGGTGTTGTCTGCGGGCGGCGCGCCGCAGCCGGCCAGCACCGCGGCGCCTGCCACGGCACCCGCCAGCAGCAGTGCTCCTAATTTTTTCATAGCGATCCTCCTTGTTACCGTCTCAGTTGATCCCATATCGTGATCGTTCCGGTTTGTCGCGTCTTATTCATGTCGATGACCCGCTGGTTCCGGCTGCCCCGGAATTGGAGAGAGATGTCCTTCAACTCCCGCACGAAGCGGCCGTCCACAAGGACGTCGATGCAGGCCAGCAGCGCGTCCGTCACCTCGCACCGGGGATAGCTGCCGTCTGTCAGCAGCTCGTCGTCCAGACGGAAGCCGGTGAAGCACCAGATCGTCTTATGGGGGTACTTCTCCCGTATCTCCCGCAGCAGGGGCAACAGCTCCCGCTGGTTCCGCGGCTCGAAGGGCTCGCCGCCCAGCACCGTCAGGCCGTTGACAAAGGGCTTGTCCAGCTCGGCGAAGATCTCCGCCTTCGTCTCGCCGGTGAACTCTTTGCCGTAGTCGAAATCCCACGTCTGGGGCTGGAAGCAGTCCGGACAGTGGTTGGTGCAGCCGGATACGAACAGCGTCACCCGCACGCCCGTACCGTTGGCAATATCACATTTTTTCAGTTCTCCGTAATGCATGGAACGACCTCCTGACGGTGAGTATAGCCCACAAAGGTTAAAATAAAATTAAAATCGGAAAAAAGGGCGGGCATAAGCCCGCCCCGCGTTTTAGGAAAATCACAGGTGCAGCACGCGATCCTTGATCTCCTGCGTCCGACCCTGGTTCCAGAACTGGGTGCCGATGTAGCCGCAGGTGCGCCGCGCCACGTTCATCTTGTCCTGATCCGTGTTGCCGCACTGGGGGCACTTCCAGATCAGCTTGCCGTCCTCCTCGACCACCTCGATCTCGCCGTCCCAGCCGCACACCTGGCAGTAGTCGCTCTTGGTGTTCAGCTCGGCGTAGATGATGTGGTCGTAGATGAACTTCATGACCTCCAGCACCGCGTCCAGATTGTTCTGCATGTCCGGCACCTCCACATAGCTGATGGCACCGCCGGGGGACAGGTGCTGGAACTGCGCCTCGAACTCCAGCTTCTTGAAGGCATCGATAGGCTCGGTGACGTGGACGTGGTAGCTGTTGGTGATATAGCCCTTGTCGGTGATGCCCTCGATGATGCCGAAGCGCTTCTGCAGGCACTTGGCGAACTTGTAGGTGGTGGACTCCAGCGGCGTGCCGTACAGGG